>OJGU01000866.1_pt1 | contig 14205 bp, 14 predicted proteins | sample 1594741 | NCBI WGS metagenome assembly OJGU01 (sample SAMN05416841, study PRJEB24817) | seawater metagenome | isolation source: Sea water | place: Canada:Atlantic | collected 2013-07 | reverse complement strand
ATGTGTATAAGAGACAGGGCTCGGCCTGCTCGTGGGGTGTTCTGGGGGGCGGGACTCGGTCGCGCTGCTCGGCCTGCTCGCCTTGTTGGCCGAATCGGATCGGCTCTCGCTGACGGTCGGGCACATCGACCACGGCCTTCGATCGGCTTCGGAGCGCGAGGCGGCGCTCGTGGAGCATCTGGCGAGGCAGCTGGGGTTGCCGGTGCTCGTGCGCCGGTTGCAGCTCGATGCGCAGGCTCCCGGACTCCCCGCTCGGGCCCGCGATGCCCGGCACGCTGCGTTGCATCAAATGCGAACGGAGTTGGGGCTGCATCGAGTGGCTCTGGCGCACACGGCGACGGACCAAGCCGAGACGGTCCTCCTCCACCTGTCCCGGGGCGCTGGGCTTCGAGGCTTGGGGGGCATGCGGGCCGTGGAGTCGGGCGCGGCGGTCGTACGGCCGTTGCTCGAGCTCGCCCGGGCGCGGACCGGACCGCTGTGCTCCCGGCTTGGACTCGCCTACGTCGATGACCCGAGCAACGATGACCTCGACCATCCGCGGGTCCGGATTCGTCAGGAGGTTCTGCCGCGACTCGCCCAGGGGCGGGGTGGGGTTGAAGACGCGCTCGCTGCGTCGGCGCTCGCGGCTCGCGAGGCCGCCGATGCGCTGGATGTGTGGATCGATCGGGAGCAACGCGGTCGCCATCGCGGCGGTCATCGATACGACCTGACCGAATGGCGGGGCCTCCCCCGCGCGGTCCGTTTGGGGTGGCTGCAGGCGATCGCGCTGCACGCGGGGGTTCCGATCGACAGCCTGGGTCGACGATCCCTGCGTGCGATCGATCGAGGCTTGGTGGCGGGCGGAGCCAAGGGATGGGGCCTTGCCCATTCGACGCGAATCGAGACGGACGGCCTCCTGCTGACGATCACGCCCGGTGAGCCCGTGCGTACGCCACCAGACGACACGGCGTAACGCCCCGAAAAAACCGCGTTCGTGAGGATTTACGGGGTTGTGCGAACCATTGACCCCCCCGGAGCGCAGGGCTATGCTCCGCCCCTGGCAGCGGCTGATTCGTGAAACAGCAAACGAAAACGCTCCTCGTATGGCTCGGTCTCATCGTCGCGGTGTTGGCTCTTGCGAACCTGTTCAACACCAGCACGTCGGTCAAGACGATCAACTACGCGAAGTTCATCGAAGAGGTGGACGGGGAATGGCACAAATTCCAGAGCACCGTCGTCGAGATCGAAGTGCATGCAAACCACGTCGACATCGAGTACGAGCTCGACGGCAAGATGTATGAGGTGACCGGACCGGTCACCGAAGAGCTCTACGACAAGCTCGGCAAGAACAAGATCGACTACAAGGTCGAGCCCGAGGACGACAGCAGCCTGCTGCAGTTCGCGATCATGTGGCTCCCGATGATCCTCATCGTGGTCATCATGGTCATGTTCATGCGCCAGATGCAGGCCGGGGGAGGCAAGGCGATGAGCTTTGGCAAGTCCAAGGCCCGCCTGCTGACCGAACACCAGGGCAAGGTGACGTTCAAAGACGTCGCCGGCATCGATGAGGCTCGCGAGGAGGTCGAGGAGATCATCGATTTCCTTCGCGACACCCGCAAGTACACCAGGGTCGGCGGCCGGATCCCCAAGGGCGTTCTGCTGATGGGCCCGCCGGGAACCGGCAAGACCCTGCTGGCCCGAGCGATCGCCGGGGAAGCCGGCGTCTCGTTCTTCAGCATCTCCGGGTCCGACTTCGTCGAGATGTTCGTCGGTGTGGGCGCCAGCCGGGTGCGCGACCTGTTCGAGCAGGGCAAGAAAAACGCCCCGTGCATCATCTTCATCGATGAGATCGACGCCGTGGGACGACACCGCGGTGCCGGCATGGGCGGCGGCCACGATGAGCGCGAGCAGACGCTCAACCAGCTCCTGGTGGAGATGGATGGCTTCGAGAGCAACGATGGGGTCATCCTCGTCGCTGCGACCAACCGCCCCGACGTGCTCGATCCTGCGTTGCTGCGTCCGGGTCGGTTCGACCGCCGCATCATGGTCGGGCTGCCCGACGTGCGCGGGCGCGAGATGATTCTCGATGTCCATACCCGCAAGGTGCCGGTGGACGACAACGTCGATCTGTCGATCGTGGCGCGTGGAACCCCAGGGTTCTCGGGCGCGGATCTGGAGAACCTGGTCAACGAGTCGGCGCTCACCGCCGCCAAAGATGGCCGCGACATGGTCATCGCGCGCGACTTCGAATACGCCAAGGACAAGGTCCTGATGGGTGCCGAGCGCAAGAGCGTGATGCTCTCCGCCGAGGAGAAGGAGACCACGGCGTGGCACGAGGCCGGACACACGCTCGTGGCCATGGAGCTGCCGCGCAAGAGCGTGGACCCGATCCACAAGGTCACGATCATTCCTCGCGGCCAGGCGTTGGGTGTCACCCAGCAGCTTCCCGAGGAGGACCGTCACAACCTCGATCGCGACTACGCCGAGTCTCGCATCGCCATCCTGATGGGCGGGCGCATCGCCGAGGAGGTCGCGCTCGACGGTCAGATGACCACCGGTGCTGGCAACGACATCGAGGTCGCGACCAACCTGGCGCGCAAGATGGTGTGCGAGTGGGGCATGAGCGAGGCGCTGGGTCCCATCGCCTACGGCAAGAACGACTCCGAGCCGTTCTTGGGCCGCGACATCCAAAAGGCGTCGAACTACTCCGAGGCCACCGCGCAAGCGATCGACAACGAGGTCCGGCGCATCGTCATGGACCAGTACACGCGGGCCAAGACCATCATCACCACCCGTGGTGATGCCCTGGAGCGGCTGGCCAAGGCGCTGATCGAGCGAGAGTCGCTGGGCTACGACGAGGTCAAGGCCGCCATCGACGGCGTGCCGCTACCTCCGGTGGATGCACCGGCTCCCGCGGCGCGTGCGGTGGCGGAGACCCCCGCGTCTTCCTCCGCCGAGGAAGACAAGCCGTCGGCGGGTGCCGGCTTCCCGGTTGCCGAGCCCGAGCCGAGCGCCTAGGCCAAACGGCCGACGAGGCCAGGAGCGCACGATCCCGATTCGAGGTCGTGCGCTTTTTTGGTGGTTGGTTCGCTCCCTGCCGGTACGCGCAGGAACCGGGGGAACCCGCCATGCCGCCTACTTGAACTCGGCACCCATCGGATCGAGCCGCCGCTCCAGCTCCCACAGCAGCGTCTCCAAACCGTGGGTCTTGATCTCCAGCATCATCGCCATCTGCTCGCCGAGCTTGCCTGCAGGGTAGCCGCGCTCGCGAAACCAGATGAAGTACTCCTCGGGGATGTTCGACAGCGGCCGGCCTTCGTACTTGCCGAAGGGCATCTTGGCTCGGATGAGCTCGAGCAGGACCTTGGGGTCCGGGTTGAGGATGTCCATCGCGGGTCCGTCGTGTTGCGGTTCGGCGCGATCATCCGGACGCGAGGGCGGCCTTGATCGCGGTGTCGGCCTCGGAATCGGTCGGACGAATGATGCCCTCGCGGCGCCAGCGAACGACGCCGTTGCGGTCCAGCAGCACAGACGTGGGGTAGCCCTTGACGCCAAAGGTCCCCTGCGACATTCCGTCGGGGTCGAGCACGACCGGGTAGTCGATCCCGTGCTCGGCGATCATGCCGTGCATCTTCTTGTGCAGGCGAGGCTTGTCGACGTTGATGCCCACCACCACGAAGTCATCTCCATGGGCGTGGTGAAGCTTCACCAGTTCGGGCAGCTCCATGACGCAGGGCTTGCACCACGTGGCCCAGATGTTCACGAGCACCACCTTGCCGCGGTAGTCCTCCAGGCTGAAGTCCTTGCCCTTGCTGCTCTTGCCGGTGAACTCCACGCCGACCTGTTGGCCGCGGGCGTTGGGCTCGCCACCGCTGGCGCCCTTGCCCTGGCAGGCGGAGGCGCAGAGGATCGCGAGCCCGAGGCAGAGGTTGCGCATCACCGAGGGACGATCAGCGATACGGCCAAGCACGTCAACACCGCACCGCTCTACTGCGACCGTGGCTGCAGCAGCGCGTCGAGTTCGTCCCACAGGGCGTCGCACAGGCCGGCTCGGTATGCGGCGGCCCGAAACTCCTGGTGCTCCTGGCGGTACATCGCCAAGCGAGGGTCGCCGGAGTCTGCGCAACAGCGGACGTTGGCCAGGCGATCGGCCACCTTCACATGCAGGGCCAGCGCCGAGGCGGGATCGTCCACACCGAGTGCGGACAGCCGGACGTGGAGCTTCGCCTTTCGAGCGCTGCGGCCCGGCGCCTCGGGGTCGGTGACGAGCGCGACCGCCTCGGCGATGTCATCACCGAAACGGGCCGCGATGGTGCTCTGCTGGACGCCCGTGTCCTCGAGGACGTCGTGCAGGTACGCAACGGCCTGCAGACTCGGATCGTCCGGGACCAGGGCCGCGACCGCATCCAGGTGCACCACGTAGGGCTGCGAACCGTAGGTCTGCGCCCCGTGGGCCTCAGCGGCGAAGGTCCGGGCGGCGTCGCTCATCGGGAGGTCACAGCGCGCGGTTGAGGTTGGGGCTCACGAGACGCTCGTTGGGCGGGAGCACGGTCGGGCCGTCGTTGGGGCCGTCGTGGGGACACTCGCCGCGCTCTTTCTTCTCGCACACGCAGTCCGCATCGGCGCCGCCGCAGGACCCGGCGAGGCGCCGGTTGGAGACGATCACTCCGATCGCCATGCCCGCCATCAACAGCGCGACGAGCCCCATGGTGAGGCCCGCGGTGACGGCGAAGGAGGCGGCAGCCAACATCGTGGACATCATAGGGCCCCCGCTTGCGTCCGGCCAGTGGGGGGCCCGAGTGCCCGGGGTTCGGGGGAGGCCCGGCGGAGATCAGCCGGAGGTCGGGTCAGAGACGTCATGGCAGGTCAGGCCGTCCTCGAGCGCGGTCGCGTTGAGCATGCACTCGAAGCGGGCCCCAGCGGTGTCCAAGGCCGCGCAGGCCTGTGCATCGAAGTCCGAGGGGAGGGCCCCCGCGAAGGCCTGCTGCGTCGTGTTCAGATCTTCCAGAATCGTCGCCTCGAGCGCCGCGCGAGAACCGCCGATGTGCAGCGTCCCGCTCGACTGGATGACACCGTTGGACTCCTGCACGAGCCAGACGAGACTGCCGTCCGAGCCCGAGTCTCCCAGAGCTGTCAGCGCGCACATCACTGCGGCATCGGAGGCCTGGTCGAGGGTGCACATCCCCATGCCGAGCATGCCGCTCCCGCAGTCGGCCTCGATCGTGGGGCACAGCTGGGTTTGGTCACACGCAACAACGCCGGGTTCGGGAAAGCAGCAGCACGGGTCCGGATCCTCGCCGTAGCCCTCGCAGGCGGGGCCGTCGGTGTCCCCGGCGGAGCTGTCGTCGTTGCACCCAGGCGCCAACGCTGCGAGCAGCGCGAGCGCGAGCCATTGCGTGCCTCGCATGGCCACCACCGTACCACTTGGGACCGCAGGGATCCGTCGCCGGGGCGTCACTTCACGCGCCGCTGGAGCCACGCCTCGGTGGCTCTCGCTTCGAGGTCTTCGGGCGCGCCGATCAGGAACAGCGCCGGCAAGCCCTCTCGCTCGGCGAGCGCGAGCCCACGCTGCGGACCCATCACGTTGAGGGCTGTGGCGAGGGCGTCCGCTTCCGCGCACGTGTCTGCGACCACGCTGACCGAGGCCAACTCGTGGGTCACCGGGCGACCCGTCGTCGGGTCGATCGTGTGGGAGTAGCGCGTACCGTCCACGAGCGTGAAGTTGCGGTAGTCGCCCGAGGTCGCCAGCGCGCGATCTTCGAGCTCGATGACCTCGAAGATCGTTCGGTCGGTGGCGCTGGGCTTCTCGACCGCCAGTCGCCAAGCTCGACCGGCCTCGGTCTTGCCCGAGACGCGGACCTCGCCGCCGACCTCGACCAGGAAGTCATCCCAGCCCGCCGCGTGCAAGGCCTCGGCCGCTTGGTCGACGCCATAGCCTTTGGCGATGGCGCTGAGGTCTACGCGCAGGTCGTCCGCGTCTTTGCGCAGGGTGGACGCGGAGGCATCGAAGCTGAGGTGCTCGTGCCCCAGCCGACCGCGGAGTGTGTCCAGGTCGGCCTGAGTCGGGACCTCGGTCATCTCGCCGGTTGCCCCGAACCCCCAGCGTTCGACGAGTGGCCCGACGGTGACATCGAAGGCGCCATCGCTGCGGTCGTGCACGTCGAACGCCACGGTGAGCACGTCGACCAAGCCGCCGGAGAGCTTGGCGTCCTGCGCAGCCGGACCGTTGTTGAATCGGGAGAGCTCGCTGTCCGGCTTGTAGGTCGACATCGAGCGGTCGACGGCATCGAGCGCCTCCTTCACCGTCTGGGCGAGCGCGGCTTCCGAGGCATCCGACTGCTGCTCGCGGGTCTGGGCCACGACCTTGACCGTGTAGGTCGTGCCCATCACCTCGCCGCGGACCATGACGATTCGCGGCGGGGTGGGGGCGAAGTACAGCCGCCAGATCGTCAGCCCGATCAGGACGAGCAATGCACCCACCAAGAAAACGGGCCGCCGTTGGAGGGGGCGGCCCGAATCTTGTGGAGGCGTGGTCGGAGTCTCAGCCACCGAAGTCGTCGAGGGCGATGTTCTCGGGCTCGACGCCGAGGTCCAGGAGCATGTTGATGACCGCTTGGTTCATCATCGGAGGACCACACATGTAGTACTCCGCGTCCTCGGGGGCCTCGTGGTCCTTGAGGTAGTTGTCGTACAGGACCTGGTGGATGAAGCCTTCGTAGCCTTCCCACTTATCCTCCGGCAGCGCGTCGGAGAGGGCCAGGTGCCACTCGAAGTTGTCGGCGTCCTTCTCGATCTCGTCGAAGTCTTCGGTGTAGAAGGCCTCGCGAAGCGAGCGGGCGCCGTACCAGAAGCTGACCTTTCGCTTGGTCTGGATCCGGCGGAACTGGTCGAAGATGTGCGAGCGCATCGGCGCCATGCCGGCACCGCCGCCAACGAAGACCATCTCTTTGTCGGTCTCCTTCGCGAAGAACTCGCCGAACGGACCCGAGATGGTGACCTCGTCGCCCTCCTTCAGGTTGAAGATGTACGAGGACATGATGCCCGGCGGAATGCCCTCGGGGCCGCGCGGCGGGGGGCTGGCGATCCGGACGTTGAGCATGATGAGCCCCTTCTCGTCGGGGTAGTTGGCCATCGAATACGCGCGCTCGACGGTCTCGTCGACCTTGGAGACGTAGCGCCACATGTTGAAGCGGTCCCAGTCGCCTCGGTACTCCTCGCCGATGTCGAAGTCTTTGTAGTTGGCGACGTGCGGTGGGCACTCGATCTGAATGTAGCCACCGGCGCGGAACGGAACCTCTTCGCCCTCGGGAAGCCGAAGCTTGAGCTCCTTGATGAAGGTCGCGACGTTGTCGTTGGAAATGACTTTGCATTTCCACTTCTTGACGCTGAAGATCTCCGGCTCGATCTCCACCTTCATGTCCTGCTTCACCTTGACCTGACAGGACAGGCGGCAGCCGTCGCGGGCTTCGCCGCGCGAGAAGTGGACCTCTTCGGTGGGGAGCATCGAGCCACCACCGGCTTTGACGTGCACGGTGCACACGCCGCAGGAGCCTTTGCCACCACAGGCCGAGGGAATGAAGATCTTCTCAGCTGCCAGGGCGCCCAGCAGGGTTCCGCCCGCGGGGATGCTGATGTCTTTCTCGCCGTTGATGTTGATCGTGACCGCGGCGGTGTTCACCAGCCGTGAGCGTGCTGCCATCAGCACGCCGACGAGGCCGACGATCACGACCGTGAACATCACAACACCGAGGATGATTGTCATATCCATCTTCGCTTGGTTCCTTTCCTAGAGCTGGATGCCCGAGAACGCCATGAAGCCGATGGCCATAAGACCCGTGAGGATGAAGGCCATGCCCAGGCCGCGAAGCCCCGTCGGCACGTTGCTGTAGCGCATCTTCTCGCGAAGGGCCGCCATTGCGACCACAGCGAGCGCCCAGCCGATGCCGTTGCCAATCCCGAAGACGGTGGACTCGGCAAAGTTGTAGTCGCGCTCGACCATGAACAGCGACGCGCCGAGGATGGCGCAGTTCACCGCGATGAGCGGGAGGAACACACCGAGCGCGTTGTAGAGCGCAGGTGAGAACTTATCGAGCGCCATCTCCACGACTTGGACCGTGGCGGCGATGCTGCCGATGAAGGTCAAGAAGGTGAGGAACTCGAGGTTCACGTCCGCAAGGTCGGCGCTGATCCAGGTGAGCGCCCCTTCTTCGAGCAGGCCCTTGTAGATGAGGTTGTTGATCGGCGTGGTGACGGCCAACACGAAGATGACGGCGCCGCCGAGGCCGATCGCCGTTTCGACTTTCTTCGAGACGGCAAGGAACGAACACATGCCCAGGAAGAACGCCAGGGCCATGTTCTCGACGAAGATGGTCTTCGCCAGAATGCTGAGATAGTGCTCCATCGAAAGGGCTCCTCTACTCTGCCTCGACCTGGTCGGTCTTGAAGGTGCGCAGCACCCAAATGAAGATGCCGATGAGAATGAACGCCGAGGGCGCCAACACCATCAGGCCGTTGGTTTGGTACCAGCCGCCTTCGGTCGTCGGCCGAAGTAGCTGAAGCCCGAAGAACGAGCCGGACCCGAAGATTTCGCGGAAGGCTCCGACCACCAGCAAGATGAGCGAGTAGCCCAAGCCGTTGCCGATGCCGTCCAGGATGCTGTCCTTGACGTTGTTCTGCATCGCGAACGCTTCGGCGCGTCCCATCACGATGCAGTTGGTGATGATGAGCCCGACGAAGACCGACATCTGCTTGCTGATCTCGAAGAGGTAGGCCTTGAGGACCTGGTCGACGATGATCACCAGCGACGCGATGATGGTCAGCTGGACGATGATTCGGATGCTGGGCGGAATCATGTTCCGCAGCGCCGAGATGGCGGCGTTGGAGAACATGAGCACCACGGTCACCGCGATGGACATGACCACCGCGGTCTCCATCTTGGTGGTGACCGCGAGCGCCGAGCACACCCCGAGCACTTGAAGTGCGATGGGGTTCTCGTTGAAGAGGGGGTCGAGAACGATTTTGGACGGTTTGGCCATGTCGTTTGCTCCCTATTTCTTGGCGCCGGAGCGCACCTTCTCGAGGTAGGGGCCGAACGCTTGTTTGCCGAGCCAGAACTGAACGAGGTGGGAGACACCGCGGCTGGTGATGGTGGCTCCGGAGAGGCCGTCGACGCGATACGGATCTTCGGCGACCGGGCCGGCTTGGCCCTTGATGACCGAGATCTTGACCTCGCCCTTGTCGTCGAACACCTTGCGGCCGGGCCACAAGGCTTTCCACTTCGGGTTGTCGACCTCGCCACCGAGACCTGGGGTCTCGGCGTGGCTGTAGAACGTGAGACCGGCGATGGTCGTGGTGTCGGGGCTCAGGGCGACGAAGCCTTTGAGCGTGGACCACAGTCCCTTGCCCTGAACCGGGAGGATGATGGCGCCGACGCCTCCGTCGGGGTTCTTGAGCTCGAAGACCTTGGCCTGCTTGGGCAGGCGCTGGACCTTGGCGTCGTTCGCCGGAGCGTCGATGCTCGTCGCGGGGTCGTCCATCGCGTCCTGGGTGTCGAACGCCTTGGCGTCGACATCCTCGACGTACTCGCCGGTCGCGAGGTCGACGATGCGCGGCACGAGGTTCTCCTCGAAGCGCTTGGTGACCTCGGCGGCCTTGATCGGCTCGCCTTCTTTGACGAGGCCCGCGACCTTGAGGACCTGGGTCTGCTTGTCGACGACGGCGTTGAGGTCTTGCTTGTCCTTGAGCGCGACCGCCGAACCGGCGACGAAGATCGAGCAGACAACGCAGACGGCGCCCGCGAAGCCGATGATGTAGGTGTTGCTAAACGCCATAACGAGCCTGCCTCCGCTTGATGTTGGCCTGAACGAAGAAGTGGTCGATGAGGGGCGCGAAGATGTTCATGAACAAGATCGCGAGCATCATTCCCTCGGGGTAGGCCGGGTTCACGACGCGGATCAAGATGACCATGACGCCGATGCCGAAGCCGTAGATGAGCTTGCCGCGCTCGGTGAACGCAGAGCTGACCGGGTCGGTGGCCATGAAGACGGTGCCGAAGGCCCAGCCGCCGAGGACCACGTGGAAGTGCCACGGGACCGCAAACATCGGGTTGGTCTCGGAGCCGACCCAGTTGAGCAGGCCCGCCATCGCCACGGTGCCGACGAAGACGCCGACCATGGTTCGCCACGAGCCTATCTGGGTGAAGATCAGGATTCCCGCACCCAGCAAGGCGCAGAGGGCTGAGGTCTCTCCCATCGAGCCGGGGACGAGTCCGAAGAACCCGTTCCACCACACTTCGTTGGTCAGCGTGTCCAGGCCGCTCTCCGCCGCGCGGGCCAAGTAGGTGGCACCGGAGTAGCCGTCGGCCGCGAGGTTGTCGGCTGCGATCCAGACCTGGTCACCGGAGATCTGCGCCGGGTAGGCGAAGAACAGGAACGCACGTCCGGTGAGCGCCGGGTTGAGCACGTTCATGCCCACGCCGCCGAAGACCTCTTTGCCGATGATCACGCCGAACGCGATGCCCAGCGCGACCTGCCACAGGGGAATGGTCGGTGGCAGCGTGAGCGGGAACAGCAGCGAGGTGACGAGGAAACCCTCGGTGATCTCGTGCTTGCGGACGATGGCGAAGGTGGCCTCGATGATGCCGCCGACCGCGAGTCCGGTGACATAGACCGGGATGAAGTAGATGGCCCCGTGGACGACACAACCGATCACATCGGTCGAGTCCGCGGTCATCCGCAACATGTCGTAGAAGATGATGTCCTGCCACGTGTCGAGGCGCGTCGCCGCCCCCTCGACTGCGACCGCAGCCTGGTAGCCGGTGTTGTACAGCGCCCACAGCACGCACGGAATGAGCGCTGCGACGACCGTGAGCATCAGCCGCTTGAGGTCGAGGCCGTCTCGAACGTGGGCGGAACCCTTGGCTCGGTCGAGCGGTGAAAAGTGGATTGTGTCGGCAGCCTCGTACAGCGGGTAGAGCGACTCGAACTCGCCCCCCTTGCTGAACGTCGGCTCCAGCCGATCAAGAATTTTTCGGAGGAAATCCATCAGCCTTCCTTCTCGATGATCGTCAGCGTGTCTCTCAACGCGGTGGTGTAGTCGTTCTTGCACGGGCAGACGAAGCTGCAGAGCGCGAGGTCCTCTTCATCGAGTTCCAAGGCGCCGAGCTTCTCTGCGAAGACCGTGTCGTGCACCAGCAGTGCACGCAGAAGGTGGGTGGCCATGACGTCGATCGGGATGACCCGCTCGTACATGCCGATCGGCACCATCGCGCGATGGCTGCCGTTGGCCGACGCGTCCATGGCGAACTTTCGGGGCGCGACCTGGTGGAGGATGGTGCCGACGAACGCTCGGACGGTGGAGTACACGCCAAACCCGGGCATCACCATGCGCATGAACTCGCGCTCGTGCGGCTCGGCCAGTGCGCTGACCTGCTGGTGATATCGGCCGAGGTATCCGTGCAGCTCACCTTGAGCGTCGCGACCGTGCAGGATCGAGCCTGACAAGATACGGCGGTCTCCTTCGGGGACGAGCAACTCGCGGCCGGCGGTGAGGTCGTCGATCGAGGCGCCCAGGCGGGTGCGGACGAGACGAGGACGGTCGACCAGCGGTCCGGCGACCGAGATGGTGCGCTCGACGGGGAGCGTTCCGGTGCGGAACAACTCCCCAATCGCGACCACGTCTTGGTAGCCCACGTGCCAGACCGTCTTCTCGCGGAAGACGGGGTCCAGGGTGTGGATGTGGACGCCGACGGTGCCTGCGGGGTGCGGGCCGCTGAACTCTTCGACGCTGATGCCCTTCGCGTCCCCTGCGTCGACGGCGGTTCCGGCCATCTTGCACAGGTAGGTCTTGCCCTCGGTGAGTTTGGCGACCGCTTCCAGCCCTCGGTGGAAGTCCTCTTCGCGACCGGCCATGACCACATCGACGTCCGGCGAGAGGGGGTGCGTGTCCGAGGCGGTGACGAACAGCGAGTGCGGTGCGTCGTCGGTCGGAGAGGGGGTTCTCGAGAACGGTCGGGTCCGAAGTGCGGTCCACATCCCAGACTCGACCAGCAGCGCGACGACTTCGTCGCGCCCGAGCTTGGCCGGGAGCTTGCCGGTGTGCGCCTCGAACGACTGCATCTCGTCGTCTCGGGACTCTCCTGCAGACTCCGCGTCGGTCAGCTTGATGACCACCGACTGCAGGGCTCGCCGCTCGCCTCGGTTGATGGCGGTGACGGTGCCGGCACCGGGAGCCGTGAAGCGAACCCCCGGCGTCTTGCGGTCTTCGAACAGCAGCTGCCCACGCTTGACGACATCCCCGACCTTGACCGCCATCGCCGGTCGCATGCCGATGTAGTCCGCCGCGACCACGGCGACGGAGCCGACTGCGCGACCTTCATGGATCTCTTGCCGCGGCTCGCCCGTGATCGGCAGATCGAGGCCGAGCTTGATTTTGTGCGCGCCCATGTGTGACGCCGTTCTAGGGGGTCACAGCCTAGATGGAAAGACCCTTCCAGCCGTTGTTCGCGCCGCTGCACGGCCCTGGGGCCACATTGGACCTGGCGGTCCGCCGGGGGATCTGCGGCCCGACGCGGGACTGCCGCAAGCCCGAAAAGCAGCAAGGACCCCAGAATCAGCCGTTGTCGGCGGGTTCTGGAGCCCTTGCGGCATCCGCGCTGTTGCGCCGCCCAAGCGCGCGCGGACGTGGAGGTCACCGGCGATGGGAAGAGGCTCACATCCGGCGCAAACTGTGCGCGCTGGTCGATCTCCTCACGGGCCGGTTGTGGCGACTCAAGCAGCCGCCGCGTAGCCGAAGCCCGCCGCATATTCGGTCAGTGTGCCGCGCATCAGCTTCCGAGCTCGATGGAGGCGAGACATCACGGTCCCGAGCGGAATGCCAAGTTCGTCCGACGCGTCTTTGTAGGCGAGGCCACCGAGGTCGACCAGCTCGACGACCTCTCGGTAGTGAGTCGGGAGCGCCTCGAGGGCGGCGACGACCTCATCGGAGAGGTCATGCCGGTGCCAGGTGGACTCGGGCATGTCAGCCTCTTCCATCCGGCGACGGTCAAACAGGTGCTCAACGATGTCCGGGCGCGCTGCGGTGGTCTGGACGACACGTTGGTGGCGGTGGCGCGACACGAACGCGTTGTAGAGGATGCGCGACAGGTAGGCGCCGAGGCTGCCCCCTCGGTCGAACGAGGACCAGTTTGCCCAGGCTCGCGTCAGGGCTTCTTGGACCAGGTCGGAGGACTCGCTGGGCTGGTGGGTCAGCCGCAGCCCCAGCCGGTAGAGGCGGGGAAGGTGAGGCATCGCGAGGTCAGAGAACTGGCGGGCGGCAACAGCGGTCATGCCCGGCTATTGAGCAAGGAAACGACCAAGGTCGTTTCTCCCTTGATTTCGGCAACTTGGGCTCTCCTCCGCTTCCGTCCCTGCACGAAAGACATCAATATCGCTGCGGATGATGTTTATCGTTGCAAAGAGCCCGGTGGAGCAAAAGCCAACGACTCTTATTGTGACGTCTCGGGTTCACTCCGGATCCCCCAGAGGCCCGGACGGGTGCCCAGGACCACGACGGGGTCGCGCTGTGGGCTGCCCGGGTCCGCGGCGTCGAGCCACAGTGTTGGTGTGCTCCACGGCGTCGATCCTGCTGGTTCAAAGACGAACTCGAGGCGTTCGCCGTCGTTCTGAGCCGCGGCTGCGCGAACGTTCGCGTCGGGATCGAGGGCCGCCAGATGGGATCGGCGTTGGGTCCACGACGGCGGCACATCCTCGAGCAGCGCCAGCGTCGATGCAGCGGCGGCACGGACGACGGCCGCTGAATCGAGGAGAAGCAATGCGGTGTGCCTGGGCGAGACGTCCCGGGCTGCCCACGCCGTGCAGGCACGAAGCCTCGCGGAGTCGGCTGCGATGAGTCGCTCGAAACTCGAGGTGGCGACGGCCTCGGCATGCTTTCCTTTGGCCCGGCCCAACGCCAGGGCGGCTGCACATCGGTCGGTTTCGGACAGCGCGCGATCCTGAGCCGACTGCGCCAGGCGAGCCCACGGGACGAGCACATCATCGCGAAACGAGACCCGGGTGGGCACGGCTGCGAGCGCGAGTACCCACGCGCGCGCAGCTTCGGAGGGGCCGCGGGCGATCGCCGCGTGGACCCTGTCCACGAGCCACGCCGGATGGGCGCGGCCGAGCGCGGCGGCGGCCTGGAGCCGGCTCAGCGGGGCCCCGATCCGCAGCCTGTCCGCCCAGGCCTGCT
>OJGU01000863.1_pt1 | contig 14275 bp, 9 predicted proteins | sample 1594741 | NCBI WGS metagenome assembly OJGU01 (sample SAMN05416841, study PRJEB24817) | seawater metagenome | isolation source: Sea water | place: Canada:Atlantic | collected 2013-07 | reverse complement strand
CGAGATGTAGAGAGGTCTCGTGGGCTCGGAGATGTGTATAAGAGACAGACATTGTACAATACATTAAAAGCTACAATAGGTGTTGAAATATCTCGGTGGACAATAACTTTTAAACCATTGCTTAAAGTAAATTTTTCGAATTGAATCATATTGATGTTTAAAATTGAAATTTAGGTGAATTAATTGCTGCAATTGCTTGATGGTATTCTTTAATGATGGTTTCAATAATTTCTTTAACAGGTTTTATATCATCAATTAATCCGGCAACTTGACCAATTTCTAACTCCCCTTCTTCTAAATCGCCTTCAAACATTCCTTTTTTTGCACGACCTCTTCCTAACAGGTTTTTTAGTTCCTCAGCATTAGCTCCATTTTGGATGGCTATCTGAACATCATTGAAAAATTTGTTTTTTAATAACCTAACAGGAGTAACTTCTTTAAGTGTTAATAAAGTATCCCCTTCTTTGGCTTTTATAATTTCATTTTTAAAATTAATATGAGAAGAAGCTTCTTTAGATGCAGCAAACCTGCTTCCCATTTGAACGCCATCAGCACCAAGATTTAAAGCTGCAAGCATAGCATTGCCTGTAGCAATTCCTCCAGCCGAAATAATAGGTATGTGTAGTTCTTTCTTTACCATAGGAATTAAACAAAGGGTAGTTGTTTCATCTCTTCCATTGTGTCCACCGGCTTCAAAACCTTCAGCAACAATTGCGTCAACACCTGCTTCTTGAGCCTTTAAAGCAAATTTAACACTTGGAACAACATGAACTACTTTTATTCCATGTTCTTGAAGATAAGAAGTGTAGGTTTTTGGATTTCCTGCTGAGGTAAAAACAATTTTTATTTTCTCTTCAAGAATGATTTTAATCATTTCATCCATTTGTGGATACAACATTGGTAAATTAACACCAAATGGCTTTGTTGTAGCATTTTTGCATTTTTTTATATGTTCATGAAAAACTTCCGGATACATAGATCCTGCTCCAATTAACCCTAAGCCACCTGAATTACTAACAGCGGAAGCAAGCTTCCAGCCACTATTCCATATCATACCGCCTTGTATTATAGGGTATTGAATATTAAAAAGTTTGCAAATTTTATTCATTGTATTGTAATGTATTTGTACATTTGCGAAATTACTAAATGAATTGATTGAACAAAAAATAACTTTTATTTAAACTATTAAAGTATTACATTTGTTCTTTTTTTGTAGATTTGCTTTTATGCTTAGAAAATTACTATTCGTTATAATTATTCTTTCAAGTAGCTTGAGTTATGGTCAGTACCTTACTGATTATGGCTTTTCTGTTGGAGCTTCAAACTATTTAGGAGATATTGGTGGTGGAGAAGGCACTAGAAGAGATTTTGTAATGGATATGAAGTTTAATGCAACAAGATGGAACCTCGGAGGATTTTATCGGTACAGAATTTCACCTAAATTTGGAATTAAAGGGACACTAAATTACATTCGTCTTTCAGGAGATGATGCTAATACAACCTACCCATACAGAAGAGGAAGAAATTTGAATTTTAAAAACGATATGTTTGAGTTGGCTGCTATCGGAGAATTATATGTTTATAAAGTAAATGATGTAGGGGGTACTGGTAGATATACTTCAGACTTTAATTTGTATTTATTTGCAGGTGCAGGACTTTTTTACAGTAATCCAAAAGGGGAAGATGCTAATGGAGAGTGGATATCACTTCAGCCATTGCAAACAGAAGGTGTAGCTTATAGCAAATTTAATTTTACTATTCCTACTGGGGTTGGGTTTTACTATACTATAAACAGGAAATATAGATTAGGTATGGAGATAGGGTGGAGAACCACTTTTACTGATTATATTGATGATGTAAGTACAGAATATATTGCCCATACTGATCCTGTAGTAGCAGCTATGGCAAATAAGACTAATCAAGGAGTTATTAACCAAATTGCTATTGATAATCCTGACGCAGAAAAATTACCGAGAGTAACAACATATCAACCTGGTAGAAAAAGAGGAGATTCTTCTCATAATGATAGTTATTTAACAGCAACAGTTAATTTTAGTTGGGCAATTAGAAGTAGAAGTAAATATTATAGATCTAGACATGGTTGGGTGCTTGGTAAAAAAGGACCAAAACGAAGAAAGTCGAGAGCTAAATTCTAGATTTGAAAAAATAACTAAGAGCGTAATTTTATACGCTCTTTTTTTATAGCGTATTTTATAATAGCTATTTTTGTTTTTCAGAAAAATTATTTTAATGAAATCATACAATTTAACACATCTTGAAGAACTCGAGGCAGAAGCAATTTATATTTTGCGAGAAGTAGCCTCTCAATTTGAAAAGCCGGCATTACTATTTTCTGGAGGAAAGGACTCAATAGTTGTAGCTCACATGGCTCGCAAAGCTTTTTGGCCTGCAAAAATTCCATTTCCATTAGTTCATATAGATACCGGACATAATTTTACTGAAACTATTGAGTTTAGAGATGATTTTGTACAAAAAATAGGGGCTAATTTAATTGTTGGATCTGTACAACAATCTATTAATGAAGGGAAAGTTGTTGAAGAAAAAGGCTTTAATGCAAGTAGAAATGCTTTACAAACAGTTACTTTACTTGACACGATTGAACAATATAAATTTGATTGTGCCATAGGTGGAGCTAGAAGAGATGAAGAAAAAGCTAGAGCAAAAGAGCGTTTTTTCTCTCACAGAGATGAATTTGGACAATGGGATCCTAAAAATCAAAGACCAGAACTTTGGAATATCTTTAATGGTAGAAAAGATATGGGCGAACATTTTAGAGTTTTCCCTATCAGTAATTGGACAGAAATGGATGTATGGCAGTATATTTTGAAAGAAAATATTGAAATACCATCTATTTACTTAGCTCATCAAAGAGAAGTCTTTATTAGAGAAGGTGTAATTATGAGTACTTCAAGCTTTATCCAACAACGAGATAATGAAGTTACTACTAACATGCAAGTTAGGTTTAGAACTATTGGTGATGCCACATGTACAGGTGCAGTTGAATCTAATGCCGACTCTATAGAAAAAATTATCGAAGAAGTTGCTGTGGCAAGAACAACAGAAAGAGGTACAAGATCTGATGATAAACGTTCTGAAGCAGCCATGGAAGATAGAAAAAAACAAGGATATTTTTAAAGTTTAAGAAAGTAATAGATGGAAAATTCAACTACAAAAAATGAAACATCATCTTATTTAGATATGGAATTGCTACGTTTTTCTACGGCAGGAAGTGTTGATGATGGAAAGAGTACTTTAATAGGAAGATTATTGTATGATTCAAAATCCATTTTTGCAGATCAATATGAAGCTATTGAAGAAACTAGTAGAAGAAAAGGCGATGAAAATGTAAATTTAGCACTTTTAACAGATGGATTAAGAGCTGAGAGAGAACAAGGGATAACTATTGATGTTGCGTATAGATATTTTGCTACACCAAAACGTAAATTTATTATAGCAGATACTCCCGGACATATTCAATATACAAGAAATATGGTTACCGGAGCTTCTACATCTAATTTGTCAATTATTCTTGTAGATGCTCGTCAAGGTGTAGTGGAGCAAACCTGTCGCCATACATTTATTTCTTCATTGCTAGGAATTCCTCATGTTGTTTTTTGTATAAACAAAATGGATTTAGTTGATTACTCAGAGGATGTTTTTGAAAAGATTAAAAAAGATTTAGAAGCGTTTTCTTCCAAATTAGAGGTAAGAGATATTCATTTTGTGCCTATAAGTGCATTAAAAGGAGATAATGTGGTAAACAAATCTGAAAATATGTCTTGGTATCAAGGATCAACATTAATGTATTTGTTAGAAAATATTCATATAGGTAGCGATTATAATCATGTTGATTGTAGGTTTCCTGTTCAATATGTTGTTAGACCACAGTTGGATGAATTTCATGATTTTAGAGGTTATTCAGGAAGAATTGCAGGAGGAATTTTTAAAAAAGGAGACGAGGTTGTTGTCTTGCCATCAGGTTTTTCTTCTAAGATAAAATCGATTCATATTTACAATAATGAAATAGAAGAAGCTTTTTCGCCAATGTCGGTAACTATGACTTTAGAAGATGATATTGATATTAGCAGAGGAGATATGATTGTGAGAGAAAACAACCAGCCCAATGCTAGTCAGGACTTAGATTTAATGGTGTGCTGGTTGAATGATAAACCAATGATTAATGGAGGAAAATATGCTTTAAAACATACCACCAATGATGCACGCTGTATTATTAAAGAGGTTAAGTACAAAGTCAATATTAATACGCTTCATAGAATTGAAGATGATAAAGTTATTAACACTAATGATATAGCTAGGATTACAATAAGAACTACTCGTCCGTTATTGTTTGATAAGTACAGTAGAAATAGGATTACAGGGAGTTTAATATTGATAAATGAAGCAACAAATGAGACAGTTGGTGCTGCAATGATAGTATAATTATTAACTACTTAATACTATAGTTGTTGAAAAGTTGGCATGGTAACGTGCCAACTTTTTTGTTTATTAGCGTAAAATTTACTCAAATTTAATATGCCAATTTTTAATAATCTCCATTAACTTAGTATATTTATAGCTTAATTGTTAATTAATGCAGATTAAAGTATATTGAAGGCAACTTAACTGATTAATTGTCGTCTGAAAACTGAAACAAAACTAACACCTCAACCTAAAAATTTTAAATTATGAATAAATTATTTACACTATTAATTTTATTTTTTTTAATTATAGTTGGAAATAACAAATTAAAAGCACACTCTGTACAAGTAGGTTATTGTTATAATTGTAATGGGGATTTGCGTATTTGGGTTGAACATTGGCATAGTACAGAACCAATAGGTTCTACAACAATGACCTTAAATGTTACAGTAAATGGAGTAACAACACAACAAACAGGTTCTCCAAGTACAGGGATTCAGAATACTAATGTGAATAATTTACCTGGATGTACTACTCCTATAACTATATTTGGTAGTTGTCCAGGTCAGGCAAACACTTATAATGATTGGGTATCTTACGACTTTCCCGGTATGCCAACTAATACTCCTATTACGATAGAAATAGTATCAGGAAATACAGTTTTTACTCAAGATGGTTGTGGAATGTATCCTGCTTCCACAGGATTAATAATTATCCCACCGCCACCAACATATCCTGATATTACAGAATGTGGAGGAAATGGAAACACAGTAGGTCCTTTCAATTTTCCTGCTGGCAATACGTGGACAAACAGTAATCCAGCTATAGGGATACCGGCAAGTGGTACAGGAAATATACCTGCTTTTACGCCAACCAATAGTCCTACTATACAAACTGCTACAATTACTATGTCAAATACATGTGGAACTACTTCTTTCAACATAACTATCGTTCCTGCACCAACTGCAAATTTTTCTGCTCCAGGTATTGGAGGGGCATCTGTATGTCCCGGTCAACCGGTAACATTTACTGATACATCTACACCTGTTCCAGGAAGTAATATTGTTAGTTGGGAATGGGATTTTGGAGATGGTTCACCACTTGTTATTACACAGAACCCAACACATACATTCCCTTTAAATCCGTTGAGTTATAATGTTACTTTAACGGTAACAGATGCTAATGGTTGTTCAACAGTATTAACTCAAACAATAAATTTTGGAGGGCCTACTGCAGATTTTAATGCTTTGAATGTCTGCGATGGGAATGCCATAAACTTTAATGATGCCTCAACACCGGCAGCAACGATAACCAATTGGAATTGGGATTTTAATAATGATGGAATTGTAGATAATACCCAACAAAATCCTTCCTATTCCTACCCTGGACCTGGCACATATCAGGTTGAATTAATGGTTGAAGCAAATGGCGGATGTAAGGATTCTATTGTTCATACGGTAGTTGTCAATCCAAATCCAACGGCTAATTTTAATGCCAACAATGAGTGTTTAGGAACTGCTGTCACATTTAATGATATGTCTTTAGTTGCCACGGGAAATATAACAGGTTGGGCTTGGGATTTTGGAGATGCTTCGCCAATTAATAATAACGCTTCTCCCACATATAATTATGCAGCTGCTGGGATTTATAATGTTACATTAACAGTAACTTCTGATAGTGGGTGTACAGATAATATAACAATTCCTGTAGAAGTATATAGTAATCCAATAGCAGAATTTTCAGCAGATACAGCTTGTGCAGGTTTTAATACTAGTTTTGCAGATCTAAGTACTGTTGGAAGTGGGGGAAATATCACTAATTGGGAATGGGATTTTGATAATGATAACAACCCTGATGATTTTACTCAAAATCCTTCATATATTTTTCCAGGACCGGGAACATATCCTGTAAGCCTTTCTATTACAGATGTTACAGGTTGTGTACATGATACTATAATAAACATAAGTGTGTCTCCCCAACCAACAGCTGATTTTACTTTTACCAATGAGTGTTTTGGAACTCTTTCAACTTTTACAGATGTATCATTACCTAATGGAGGAATAATTTCAAATTGGAATTGGGATTTTGATAATGATGGGGTTGTAGATAATATTAACCAAAACCCTACAAATGCCTTTTCTGCTCCAGGTAGTTACACTACTGAATTGCATATAGAAACAGCCTTAGGTTGTGTTGATTCTATTACTAAAACTGTTACAGTTCATCCAGTTCCTGTGGCTCATTTTGGACCTTCTGATGTTTGTTTAAATACTCCAACTCAATTTACGGATTCTTCAACTGTGTTAACAGGGAATATTGTAGGCTGGCAATGGGATTTTGGAGATGGTGTAGGAACAAGTATACAACAAAACCCAATTTATACTTACTTAAACGCAGGTACTTATAATGCAACTTTAACAGTAACAACAGATAGTGGTTGTACACATACAGGGACAGTTACCGTTACCGTTTACCCAAATCCAACTGCGTCATTTATAACGGGAGATGTATGTCAGAATTTAGCTGGGCAATTTACGGATCAATCTGTAGGGAATGGGGGGACAATTAATCAGTGGGATTGGGACTTTGATTATAATGGAGTTACCCATTATACAGACAACACCCAACAAAATCCGTCTAATAACTATGCTACAGCAGGAACTTATACCGTAGAATTAATTGTTACTACATCTGCAGGGTGTTCAGATACAGTTAGTAATCCAATAACCATACACCCAATGCCAAATGCAGCATATACACATACAGATGTATGTTATACAGATGCAAATACATTTACAGATAATTCAAATGTTTCATCAGGTAATATTACCAATTGGGATTGGAATTTTGATGATGGTTCACCAATTAACAATACTCAAAACCCAAGTTATACCTATGGTAGTGATGGAGCATATAATGTTACTCTTGTTGTAACTACAGATCAGAACTGTAAAGATACCATTACACAAACAGTAAATGTATGGTCTTTGCCTGTTGTAGATTTCACTCCTACAGAAGTTTGTTTGAATACACCAACACAATTTCAAGATTTAACAACCGTTAATATTGGGAATAGTGTAGCATGGGCATGGGATTTTGATGACGGTACAAATTCAAATGCACAAAACCCGATACACACTTACCCTGTAGATGGTCCATTTCAGGTAACATTAGTAGTAACTACCAATCACGGGTGTGTAGATTCAACAACTAAAACAGTGACAATAAACCCATTACCACAAGTGAGTTTTTCAGCGGATACCTTATCAGGCTGTTCACCGGTAATAGTTAATTTTACAGATAACTCAGTGATTAACGCTCCGGGAAATAATGTAGCTTGGGATTGGAATTTCGGTAATGGCATGACATCAACCCAACAAAACCCAACAGGAATTTCTTTTGAAAACCTATCAAATACATCTGTTGCAACATTCGGAATAAGTTTAACAGTCACTTCTGATAAAGGTTGTGTGATAAAGGACACCATCACCAATATGATTACATCCTATCCAATACCTACAGCGGCATTTACTTACGGACCTGAACCAACCAATATTTATGATGCTGAAATTACCTTTATAGACAATTCGATTATAGCAAGCCAATGGATATGGGATTTAGGAGATGGAGCATCATCAACAGATCAAAATCCAGTTCATCATTATGCTGACTCAGGTTCATATTACGTAACCTTGTTCATGGAAAACATATATGGATGTAGAGACACAGCATCAAAAATGATAAGAATAGATCCAACATTTGCTATCTTTATACCAAATGCTTTTACACCAGATGGAGATAATGTAAACGATTTCTTTTTTGTAAAAGGCTATGGAATTACCCAATTAGAAACATTAGTGTTTGATAGGTGGGGAGTGTTAGTGTATGAAGGGTATCAATTAGACTCTAAGTGGGACGGTTCATACAAAGGAGAACTAGGAGTTACGGATGTATATCCGTATAAAGTTAGAGCGAGAGACCTTTTTGGAGAGTGGCATGAATTTATAGGAAAAGTAACCTTACTTAAATAAGTAGATATAAACTTTTTAAAATTAAAGAAGTCCATTGATTTAAATCAATGGACTTCTTTAATTTTAAGGCAACCAAATAAATATATCAACGTCTACGAGAAAGGAAACTAACACTTTAAATTATGAATAAATTATTCACACTATTTTTTTTATTTTTTTTAATCATAGTTGGAAATAACAAATTAAGAGCACATTCTGTACAAGTGGGTTATTGTTATAATTGTAATGGAGATTTACGAATTTGGGTAGAGCATTGGCATGCAAATGCTTCTGTAAATTCTACCACGATGACTTTAAATGTTACAGTTAATGGTGTAACAACACAACAAACAGGTAATCCGGTTTCAAATCTACAAAACACTCCTGTCGGGAATTTACCCGGATGTACTACTCCTATAACTATATTTGGTACTTGTCCTGGACAAGCAAATACTTATAATGATTGGGTAAATTTTGATTTCCCTGGTATGCCAACTAATACTCCTATTACGATAGAAATAATATCAGGGAATACAGTTTTTACCGAAGATGGTTGTGGTATGTATCCTGCTTCAACAGGACTAATAATTATTCCACCACCACCTACATTTCCTGATATTGTTGAATGTGGAGGAAATGGAAATACAGTAGGACCTTTTAATTTTCCTGTAGGTAACACATGGACGAATAGCAATCCAGCGATAGGCATACCGGCAAGTGGTACAGGAAATATACCTGCTTTTACGCCAACAAATAGTCCCACACCACAAACTGCAACGATAACCATGACAAATACTTGTGGAACATCGTCATTTAATATAACAATTAATCCATCTCCCGTTCCTTTTTTTTCAGCACCTGGAATAGGGGGAGGGTCTGTTTGTCCTGGTCAACCGGTAACATTTACAAATTTATCTACCCCAGTGCCGGGAAGTAATATTGTTTCGTATGAATGGGATTTTGGAGATGGCTCTCCATCAGTTACTACACAAAGCCCCACTCACACCTTTCCATTAAATCCGTTAACATACAATGTTACTTTAACAGCTACAGATGCAAATGGTTGTTCATCAGACACAACATTAACCATTAATTTTGGAGGACCTACGGCAGCATTTACAACAGCGAATATATGTGAAGGTATACCTGTTAGTTTCACAGACGCCTCTACACCGACAGCAACAATTTCAAATTGGAATTGGGACTTTAATAATGATGGAATTGTAGATAATACTCAACAAAATCCTTCTTATTCCTACCCTGGGCCTGGCACATATCAGGTTGAATTAATGGTGGAAGCAAATGGTGGTTGTAGGGATTCCATTGTTCATACGGTAGTTGTTAATCCTATGCCTACATCAGTTTTTACCGCGGATGATGAGTGTATAGGTTCCACTACTATTTTCAATAATACCTCAACAATTTCATCCGGAAATGTAACTTGGAGTTGGGATTTTGATGATGGTTCTCCGTTTGATAACACACAAAATCCAACGCATACTTATACTGCTTCAGGTACATATAATGTGACACTTACAGTTACTTCTGATAGTGGTTGTACAGCAAACTTAACAGTTCCTGTAGATGTTTTCGATAGCCCAACTGCGTCATTTATAACGGGAGATGTATGTCAGAATTTAGCTGGGCAATTTACGGATCAATCTGTAGGGAATGGGGGGACAATTAATCAGTGGGATTGGGACTTTGATTATAATGGAGTTACCCATTATACAGACAACACCCAACAAAATCCGTCTAATAACTATGCTACAGCAGGAACTTATACCGTAGAATTAATTGTTACTACATCTGCAGGGTGTTCAGATACAGTTAGTAATCCAATAACCATACACCCAATGCCAAATGCAGCATATACACATACAGATGTATGTTATACAGATGCAAATACATTTACAGATAATTCAAATGTTTCATCAGGTAATATTACCAATTGGGATTGGAATTTTGATGATGGTTCACCAATTAACAATACTCAAAACCCAAGTTATACCTATGGTAGTGATGGAGCATATAATGTTACTCTTGTTGTAACTACAGATCAGAACTGTAAAGATACCATTACACAAACAGTAAATGTATGGTCTTTGCCTGTTGTAGATTTCACTCCTACAGAAGTTTGTTTGAATACACCAACACAATTTCAAGATTTAACAACCGTTAATATTGGGAATAGTGTAGCATGGGCATGGGATTTTGATGACGGTACAAATTCAAATGCACAAAACCCGATACACACTTACCCTGTAGATGGTCCATTTCAGGTAACATTAGTAGTAACTACCAATCACGGGTGTGTAGATTCAACAACTAAAACAGTGACAATAAACCCATTACCACAAGTGAGTTTTTCAGCGGATACCTTATCAGGCTGTTCACCGGTAATAGTTAATTTTACAGATAACTCAGTGATTAACGCTCCGGGAAATAATGTAGCTTGGGATTGGAATTTCGGTAATGGCATGACATCAACCCAACAAAACCCAACAGGAATTTCTTTTGAAAACCTATCAAATACATCTGTTGCAACATTCGGAATAAGTTTAACAGTCACTTCTGATAAAGGTTGTGTGATAAAGGACACCATCACCAATATGATTACATCCTATCCAATACCTACAGCGGCATTTACTTACGGACCTGAACCAACCAATATTTATGATGCTGAAATTACCTTTATAGACAATTCGATTATAGCAAGCCAATGGATATGGGATTTAGGAGATGGAGCATCATCAACAGATCAAAATCCAGTTCATCATTATGCTGACTCAGGTTCATATTACGTAACCTTGTTCATGGAAAACATATATGGATGTAGAGACACAGCATCAAAAATGATAAGAATAGATCCAACATTTGCTATCTTTATACCAAATGCTTTTACACCAGATGGAGATAATGTAAACGATTTCTTTTTTGTAAAAGGCTATGGAATTACCCAATTAGAAACATTAGTGTTTGATAGGTGGGGAGTGTTAGTGTATGAAGGGTATCAATTAGACTCTAAGTGGGACGGTTCATACAAAGGAGAACTAGGAGTTACGGATGTATATCCGTATAAAGTTAGAGCGAGAGACCTTTTTGGAGAGTGGCATGAATTTATAGGAAAAGTAACCTTACTTAAATAATGTAGATACAAACTTTTTAAAATAGTCAACAGCCCATTAGTTTAAACTAATGGGCTGTTGCATTTAAATAAAAGCACTATTTTTAGTAATATTGACTTTTAATAATTTAATGTTGGAAATATGTCAAACACAGCTAAAATAAACGAGTATATACAAAATAATAAGCAAAGATTTTTAGAGGAATTAATAGATTTATTGAAAATTCCATCAATAAGTGCTGATTCTAAATACAACAAAGAAACTTACCAAACTGCCGAAGAAGTTAAAAAAAGATTAACGGAAGCGGGTGCGGATAATGTTGAAATTTGTGAAACAAAAGGACATCCTGTTGTTTATGGAGAAAAAATTATTGACACTAATTTACCAACAGTTTTGGTTTACGGACATTATGATGTTCAGCCACCAGACCCATTAGACTTGTGGACATCACCACCTTTTGAACCTGTAATTAAGAAGACAGAAAACCACCCCGAAGGAGCTATTTTTTCCAGAGGAGCTTGTGATGATAAAGGACAAATGTACATGCATGTAAAGGCTTTTGAAGCCATGATGAAGACCAATACGCTTTCATGCAATGTAAAATTTATGATTGAAGGAGAAGAAGAGATAGGGTCAGAAAATTTAGAAACGTACATTAAAGAAAATAAAGAAAAGCTTAAAGCAGATGTTATTATAATTTCTGATACAGGTATAATTGCAAATGACATTCCTTCTATAACAGTTGGGCTTAGAGGGTTAAGCTACATGGAAGTTGAGGTTACAGGCCCAAACAGAGACTTACACTCAGGATTGTATGGAGGTGCTGTTGGTAATCCAATAAATATTCTTTGTGAAATGATAGCTAAGTTGAAAGATGATAAAAATAAAATTACCATACCTGGTTTTTATGATAAAGTAGAGATTCTTAGTGAAGAAGAAAGAGCCGAAATGGCAAAAGCTCCATTTAGTTTAGAAGCATACAAAAAGTCTATTGGATTAACTGATGTTGATGGAGAAGAAGGTTATACTACAAATGAAAGAAATTCTATTAGACCAACCTTAGATGTAAATGGAATTTGGGGAGGATATACTGGTGAAGGAGCAAAGACTGTATTACCATCAAAAGCATATGCTAAAATTTCTATGAGATTAGTTCCTCATCAAGATTCTGATGAGATCTCTGATTTATTTACTGAATATTTTAAGAGTATTGCTCCTCCATCTGTGAGTGTAAAGGTTACACCACATCATGGTGGGACACCTTATGTAACTCCAATTGATTTTTCAGGATATTTAGCTGCCAAAAACGCTATGGAAGCTACTTTTGGAAAAACTCCTATTCCCGTTAGAAGTGGAGGAAGTATTCCTATAGTTGCTTTGTTTGAACAAGTATTAGGATTAAAATCTGTTTTAATGGGTTTTGGATTAGACTCTGATGCAATTCATTCTCCTAATGAGCATTATGGCGTGTTTAATTATTTTAAAGGTATAGAGACTATACCATTGTTTTTTGAGCAATTTGCTAAATTACATAAATGAGAACGCTGAAAAACACTATTGTATTGCTTTCTATTTTTTCTCTATTCGGTTGTATGGAGTATAGGGAGGTTGAGCTAGTAGAGGTTAAACAAGTAGCTGTTCGAGTATTTTCTATGAAGGAAATTAGGCTTGTTGTTTATATGCAGATTCATAATCCTAATAGTTATAAAATAGCTATAACAGAAGCAGATATGGAGCTTTTTGTTAAAGGTAAAAAAATCGGAAATGCTAAATTAGATAACATAATCGTCCTTCCAAAAAACTCAAATGAAGTGTATGAAGCTTTGGTTTTTACTCCAATGAATGAAATGCAGACAAACGCAATTCCAATAATATTAAGTGTGATTGGTCAGCCTACTGTGCCTGTTCATGTAAAAGGATATGTAAAAGGAAAAGTGAAAGGGGTTGCTAAAAAAATTCCCGTTGAATTTACAGATAACGTTAGGTTAAAGCGTTAGATTTTTATAGAACTCATTTTCTATCGCTTCACTTCTTTTAACTACTTTTTTTGCCCATTCAATTAATAAATCGGTTTTTTCTTGATTAGAAAGTTGCCAATTAATGTCAGATGATTTAAGTCGTTTGGAAATTTCGTACATGCAAATTGCTCCTGAAACAGAGATATTTAAACTTTCTGTAAATCCATACATAGGTATTTTTACATGTTCATCAGCATTGTCTAATACTAAATCAGACAATCCATCTTGTTCGGTGCCGAAGAACAACGCAAATTTGTTTTCAATAGGAATATTTTCAATCAAATAGCTGTCTGCATGTGGCGAGGTAGCATAAATTTTATAACCTTGCAACCTTAATTGGTTGATGCAACTTAGTGTGTTATTTTCTAATTCATTATGCTTGTGAATGTTTAGCCATTTTGAAGCTCCCATAACCACTTTTGGATTAATATTATATTCGTTTTTATTTTCAATAATATGTACATTTTGAACACCAAAAACATCGCAACTTCTTAAAATAGCACTTGCATTATGTGGCTGAAAAATATCTTCTAAAACTACTGTAATATGATTCGTTCTATTTGAAATAACTTCTTGAAATATAGCTTGTTTGTTTTCAGAAACAAAACTTAACAAGTGTTTTAAAAATGCTTCGTTTTTTATTGTCATAATAAAACAAAAGTATTAAAAAGTTAATAAT
>OJGU01000862.1_pt1 | contig 14275 bp, 14 predicted proteins | sample 1594741 | NCBI WGS metagenome assembly OJGU01 (sample SAMN05416841, study PRJEB24817) | seawater metagenome | isolation source: Sea water | place: Canada:Atlantic | collected 2013-07 | reverse complement strand
TTCGTCGGCTGTAGAGATCCATTACCGTCGCCAAATAGCACCAGCCTTCCTCGCTTCTCAGATAGGTCGTATCCGATACCCATACCTGGTCGCAACGCTCCGGCTGTCCTATTTCCTTTAGCAGATTTGGACTGTATCCAAATTGATGATTACTATCGCTTCCCAAGGGTTCAAAGCCTTTCTTCTGAATGCCCTCTATCCCCAATTCCTTCATCAGTCGTAGCGTGCCATCACGTCCACACCCAATTCCTTCTTCGACAAGATGATGGTAAATCGGGCGATGGCCATAGCGTCCTTTTGCCCGCCGATAGAGCTCGCTGATTCGCGACTTGTGTGCGGAGTCTTCTTCGGCCCGTTGGTTGGGGCCTCGCCTCTTCCAATCATAGTAGCCACTCCGACTTAGCCCAAAGCACTCGCACATTTCCTCGACGCTGAATCGGTCGTGATTGTCGATCATGAATTGATACTGCATCACTCTTCCTTGCTGAAGTAGCCCACCGTTTTATTTAAAATCTCATTCATTCGCTTGGACTTGGCCGGCTGTTTGCGCAGCAGCTCAATCTCCGCTGCCATCTCCTTTGGGCTCTGAGCCTCCGCTGGCTTGCTGGCCTCGAGTTCGTCAATGTGATCCCGCTTCCACCGGTACAACAGATTCTGTGGCACTCCAAGTTGCTCGGATACCTCCTTCGCGCTCAAATCGTCGATAATCAGCAATCTCGCTGCCTCTTGCTTAGACTGATTGCCAAAAGTGATTACGCCTAAAGTGTTGGAACAGCGCATGCAGACTGAATGGTTGAGGGATCGTCAATTAGCTCCTTGATAGATGTCAGAAGTTTATCGGTTAGCTCTTCTCCACTCTTGGTGAGGAAGCCCGCCATTTGGTGGCCTTTGAGATACTGCCATAGACGTTCGATCGGATTGAAGTCCGGACTGTATGGGGGCAGGTATATCGCTTCAATATGATGCCAGCACAACTTCTTTGTTTTGTGCCAGCTCGCATTGTCCAGAACCAGGCAAACCCGACGTTTAGGACTTGATGGGACCTCTTTCGCCATTGTGTCTAAAAAGGCTTGGAAGACTTCCGTATCGCAATGGGGAACGATTAGGCTGACAAGCTTTCCGTTTAAGGGGTTAACTGCTCCTATCACATTGGCTCGGACATGTCCTCCGTAAGAGCCTTGCGTAGGGTTGGATCCTCGTTTGACCCAACGTTGTCTCGGTCTGGGATCTCCCTCGAATCCAGATTCATCACCGAAGTAGACTTCAACCTCAGGATCTTCCAGCAGAGCCGCAAGCTTTGGGGCAAACTCCTTCCTTTGTAGGATCCATGCCTCTTTGTCCGAAGGTTCAGGAACAGGGCGAGGAATACGCCTGGCATAGTCAGACTCATGGAGATAGCGGACCAAGGTTCGATAGCTGATCTGAAGTTTTAGCTCGGTTTTGAGCCACCCGCACAAACTGACGACGGTCCAATGATGCTTACCAACCTTTTTTGGATCATCTACAAGCGGTAAGATTCTAGCGTTCACGTCATCGGAGGGCAGCAATCGACAGCCGTTCGCAACTCCTCTAGAGAGCAGTTTTCAGAATCTGGAAGCTGACGTTGACGGCCGATTTCAAGAGTCTGACACAATTAAAATGCTTGTACATTTTTTAACGCTTTTTCCCGAAAAAACTTTTGGCAAATAGTCTATATTCTCTCGAAAACCGTCGTCTCTTCATTTCTGGATCCTCTCTCTTAGAGAATCCCGTGTCCATTTTTCTCAGTACTGATCAAATCCTGTGAACTATGGTTCGGCGATGAGTCAGGCTTCGAGGGCGATCCCCGTCCCCGGCAACGTTGGGTCAAACCAGGAGAGCCTCGACACATTCCCTATCGGGGGGGATCATATCAGACTTAACGTGATCGGCTCAGTCCGTCCGGCAACGGGGGAATTCTTCAGTTTGATCGTCGATTGTGTCGATACAGACATCTTTCAACTCTATCTAGATCAGATGGCAAAAACGATTGCAGCAAAGTCAGATAAACGTCAGATCCTGATCCTAGACAACGCCTCTTGGCACAAGCCCAAAGGAATAAACTGGCACCATTTCGAACCGATGTTTCTTCCCAGCTACTCACCAGATTTTAATCCTATCGAACGGCTCTGGCTGAGAGTCAAATCTGATTGGTTCTCTGACTTCATCGCCCACGATAAGTCTTCCCTTTGCGATCGCCTTTGCACGGCCCTCAACTCCTTTATCGATGATCCAACCAAAATCGCCTCAATCTGCTCTATTCGGAAATAACTTTTGAAAATCGCTATACAATTCCCCCGGTGTTCTTTCGATGGAAAAGTTGATAACCCGAACGAAATGACGTCAGTAGTTTTGGCGTAACTCGAGATTCTCATCAATCCGAATCCAGGCTACCTTCCCATCATTTAAAGTGGCCACTCTCATAAGAGCCTATCTTCCACAAAGAAAGACTCAAGGAAACCGTCCCAAATGGTTACGAACTCCCCATCCTGACTGAGATAGACATTGGACCGGTAATGATCATGGGATCCGTCTGCCTACTGGTGATTACGATATTCGTAGAAGCGTACCCCAGGTGCTGGTTGGTGCTCTGGAAAATAAATGAATCCGTTCTCTTTAGGGTCGAACGGCTTTGTCGTAGCGTCCGTCATTTCAGCAATGCTCTCACATCTTTCAAAATGAGCGCCAGACGAAACGGCTGTTCTAGAAAGGCTTCGAAACCAAACTTTTCATAAAACTGTTTGGCTGCTTCATCTTTGGCATCTACGACGACAGCCCGGAGTCCAGCGATATCCGCAGCGGCAATCGTCCGAAGAAGAGCATCACGAAGCAGTTCCGTTCCGAGGCCTCTACCGGTAAATCGTTTATCCACCGCCAAACGAGCAAGCAGCATCACAGGAACTGGATACCTCGCTAGCCCCTTGGTCACACGACCTGGAGCCTTAGCGAATTCAACTGCCCCATAGGCCAGGGTATAGTAACCTGAAATGACAGTGTCAGAGTATGAGAGATACGTGCGAGCGCCCTCTCCCCTCTGGGCCGGATAGGCATGTCTCTGAAGATAATTATTTAGCTCTTCCACCCCACAATCAAACTCACTGACAGAATCAGATGACTCTAGAGGACGTGGGGCAAGAAAGGGAAAGTCATGCATCCTGAAAGCGACTCTCTCTACTCAAAAGAGACCTCAGGGCAGAAACTTCTTTCGGGGCCTCATCAAGCCGATCCGTAAAGGCTTTCCAGTCCCGGGCCGAGAGCTGCACTTTATAGTTCTCTGCCACTCGACGCTCCGCGTCAGGCCAGACCAATCCCATGACGTATTGGGTAATCGTTAACCCGGCCATCTCAGCCGCTTTGGCAATGACTAGCTTCTTCTCTTCGTCTACTCGGATGTCGATTCTGGTGATGGTGGCCATAGCGTTTTCCCCCTTCTAAGGTTTGAAGTGTAGCACGACCGTGTGCACATTGTCCACACGTTTTAAACAAGCCTCATAGCCCCCTTACAGGGGTTCCGCCCTCTCACAAAACCGTGTGTAAGGGTCCGTACGCGGCTCCTCATGATAGGATCTGCTCTGAGTAATTGGCCCCAAGTCCAAGCCGGTCAGGCGAGTCCGTTACGCGTCGCGACCAGCCGCAAGGCAAGCTGCAACTCGAACAGCCCTTGCCACCACTCTTCCTCCCTCCTCCGTCTGTTGATTTTCATCACCTTTCAAAACAACCAGGTGGCACCCTCCTCTCTTCAGGAATGGACTGATTTGCATGAACAATCTGACTATCGCATCGCCCTCCATTTTAACGCGACAAAGACTGTAGGACTTTCGACTGTCTTTCTAGGGATGAACTACGTGAACCCAGGGCAGCCTGAGTTGTTTGAAACCGTTCTTTTTGATCAGGGCGACACTCAGCATTCCGAACGCTACGCCACTTGGGGAAAAGCCGTGTTAGGACATCAGGATTGTGTTGATAGATTTCTCGCAGCTCCTCGAATAACCATTTCCTAGCTCCCCCCATCTCGTAAGGGCTATCGCGCCGCTTCTACCTGGTCCCCCCAACAAACCCAGTTCTTGGCCCCTTTCCTAGCAAAGAGTTCAAGACGCGGCCCCGGACTGACTTGCTCGATAATCTCTCTGATTTCATCAGGTTTTCGACTGTACTCTCTCCTTGGATATTCTTGCCAGCTTCGTTGGCCGTGGTCCTGAAACGGTAGATTCCCTCGCACCCCAAGAACCATGAATTCATGGGCCACCCGCCAATAGTTCCCGATTCCAATGTTTGGCTTCGCCCAAACGAAGATGCCTTTGTAGTCAAACCCCCAAGCCCCGAGCAGTTTCTTACAATCAAATAGGAAAGCATTGGTCGTCCAGAGGTGTAGATGGGCACGCTTTGCAGCCAATTCGCCTACGGGCAATTCCGCTATCTCATCCACACTCATTGTATAATCATGGTTTCCAACGACAGCTCTTGTCCCCTGATTATCAGCGCTCCAAGGCGGATCGAGGTAGATCGTCTGGAATCGAACATCAGATCTTATTAGCTTCTTCAGTCCTTTCTCTCCTCTCACAATGCCCCTTGTGCCAAAACCCTTTATATCCAATTCCTCATCAGGTTCAACTTTCGGAGCTCTTGCTTGATGAGCGGTCGCTGCTTTAACCATTCGGGTGGTCGTAAGCTCACGCCCCCCGTCTTTGGCTGCTTCTATCTCAGCTTCAAAGCTCTCTACGGGAAACGCCGAAATCAATTGCCACCGGCTAGCATCCCGACGACTTGCCCCAGCAGATTCCAGAGCTTCCTCATATGGTGAACTTTGGGCAACGTCGCCCAAAGTTAGATCGCGACGCTTTCCCTGCCCTCTTTCCAGTTTTTGGATAAATTCGCCGGCAAGGCGTTCGGCTCGAATTTTGATTTCGGCCGCCTTATTCTGAGCGTCTAACCCCAGCTTCGCTTTTCTTGCATAGATCTGGGCTGCTTGTGCCACCGACATGAGATCCGTGGCATCACCCAGATTCTGAACCTTGGCGAGCATTCGCCCTGCCTTGGTCAGTAGCACTAATCCTTGTTTATAGTCCTCAGCCATTTCCCCAGTGCCACGAATTCTACGGCGCCTGCTAGACCGATGCAATCGCGGTATTTCCACATAACAGGTAGTGTGCTTATAGGAGCACTATTTGAACCGAAGCACTGAAAAGAAAACTAGGCAACGATGGGCTTCTCTCCTCGAACCATTGGTGGAACATTCACAAATTGATACGATCAGCAAGCACCACTCTCTTTCGGCATAAGCTTGCTCCCTCCCGTCCCAATCATTGTATCTGTCAGAAATCTAGCTCTATCAATACGTTCAGACGTCTGAATCTAGATACCGGGAAACGAAACAGATATGTCTCAGTTATATTACCGGGATTCCAGACAGTTTTTTCATCTTGTGGCATACTGGGAAATGAGGCAGTATCTACTGGGAAATGAAACAGATATTTACCGGGATTCCAGACAGTGTTTACCGGGATTTGAGACATTCTATGCTGGGATTTGAGACAGTTTTTACCGGGATTTGAGACAGTTTATTCGATGTAAGTTGTTCACTATCAACATATTTTTTGAGTATAACTATTAACTATGTTCAAAACTAAAAAAAACAATAACAGAATAACGAAGATGTTGTTGTTGCTTTTTTCCATGGAGAAGAAATAAGTGAGCAATAAGGATGTAAATAGCGGTCGGTCCCCTGCTCCATCAAAGATTCTCAATGGACGGGATGAATTAAACCTCGCTGAGTTCCCCCTATCGGCGATATCTACGCGAACCGATCCTGACAAGCAGAAGTTAGTATTCGAAGATACACTTTGGGATTCGTCTCAACGAAAATCTGTTACACGGAGGTTAGTGATATCCGCTTCGACCGAATACGGTCTTCCGACAGCTTTAGATGATGAGATTGTCTTGGGACTCATTCAACTCGCAAAGATTCAGGAATTTGCAGAACGGAAAGTCCATTTCTCACGGTATCAACTTATCCAAATTCTGGGATGGAGAGATGAATCGAAAAGCTATGCTCGGATTGAAGAATCATTAAATCGATGGGTAGGAGTAACGCTTCACTATGACAAAGCATGGTGGAATAAAGAAGAACAATGTTGGGTTAATGAAACATTTCATATCCTTGATAATGTTTCTCTCTTGGATAAAGAACGCCGGAAGACAAAGAAAATACACCAAGAAGACCTCCCCTTCTCTTATTTCACATGGAACGACATTATTTTTCAGAGTTTTCGAGCAGGAAATCTTAAGAGTCTCGATTTTGAGTTTTACAAGAAACTGAATAGTGCGATAGCAAAGAGACTGTATCGTTTCCTAGACAAGCGATTCTATCTACGAAAAAAGCTATCATTTAATCTCAAGGAATTAGCGTGGGAGCATCTGGGACTTGCTCGAAGCTATGATGTGGCAAATCTCAAGAGGAAGTTATTACCAGCCATTAAGGAGCTAGAGAACCTTAATTATTTAAACCAAGTCGCTCCGAACAAGCGCTTTCGTAAGTTTCAAGTTGGTGCATGGGAGGTTGATTTTGAGAAAGCCAATGCTTCAGAATGTTCAAAAGCAACTAGTGCCCAATTCGAAAGGCCCGACCTGTTGGAAGGATTGTTATCTCGTGGAGTTACGGAATCAGTGGCAATGGAGCTGTTGGAAAAAGAAGAGGCCATCCAAATTGAAGAGAAGATTGAAGTTTTTGACTGGTTACAATCTGATAAAAAAACCCAGGTCCAGAATCCTGGAGGGTTCCTGGTTGCTTCTATTCGAAAGAACTACGAAACCCCTAAGGAATACCAATCTCCAGAGCAACGAGAGTTAAGAGAAGCTGAGGTCTTTGATAAGCATAGAAAACAAGCTGCATTGAAAAAGCAAAACGATGCAAGAGAGGCGTCCAAGAAGCGAGAGGAGCTTAGAAAGCAGATCATGGTTGAAGACTACTGGGATAATTTGTCCAAAAATGAACAGAATTCTCTGAGAGATGATGTGATGAAAACAATGGATGACATTTCCAAAGAGTTAATCACTGGAGGTAGTCCATTGAAGGACACGCTTATGAAGGCGCAAATATCACAGAGAATCTTAAAAATCCTTCAAGGAGGTGGAGCTAAGACATGAATATAGTAGCGGTTATTAATCAGAAAGGAGGTGTTGGTAAAACTACGACTTCCGTTAACTTGGCTGCATGTTTGGCGAGGATGGGAAAGAGAACTCTGTTGGTGGATTTGGATCCTCAGGCACACGCAACTGTTGGTGTGGGAGTCGAACCTGACAATCTAACCGGGCACACGATTGGAGATGTTCTTCTTGGGGGAAGTAAGTCTATCTTGGATATTCAACAAGAGACCTATCTGCCAAACTTGAAGTTGGCTCCAGCTTCAATCAGCCTTGCCAAAGCAGATACCCAATTGCAAGCACAGCATTTTAGAGAACAAAAACTAGCAGATGCATTGAGTAAGGTAACTGGATTTGATTATGTTATCGTTGATTGTCAACCAACACTTGGGGTGCTTCCAGTTAATGCAATGGTGGCAGCGAATTATTTTTTGATTCCTACACAACCCTCGGGTTACGGAATTAGAGGGCTTGGTGACTTGTTAGAGACGCTTCAGGCAATTAAACAGCGGGAAGGAGCCTGGGACTATCGCATTGTACTCACAATGGTGATGGGGCAAGCGACAGTCACAAACGAACAAGTACGAAAGATTCTTGAGCCGTTGAATGAAAAAGTATTGGACTCAAGAATTCATCGAAATGAGTCGCTGAATCGGGCACAAACAGAAGAATCACCGAAGGATATCGTTGAGTATGATAAAAAGAGTAGGGGCGCAAAGGATTATTTGTCTTTAACTGAAGAGGTTATTCGCATATGGCCAGCCTAAAAGACCGCATTGCTAAACAGGCTTCCGGACAGTTCGTAAGCCGATATAACCCTGTTAAGGATCGGGAAGATAGTCTTGCAGACATCCCGATTGGTAACATCAAACCAGACCCTAGCCAGCCACGAAAGAATCTTGGTGACATTGAGGCTTTAGCGGCATCGATAAAAGAATATGGAGTTTTTTGCCCGATTATCGTGCAGGCAGCTGGAGAAGAGAATTTTCAGATTATAGCCGGGGAACGGCGATATACTGCAAGTAAGGTTGCGGGGCTTCAAACATTGCGCTGTATCGTTCGAACAATTGATGAACATCGAAAACTTGAGTTGCAACTAATCGAGAATCTTCATCGAAAGAATCTAAACCCAGTTGAAGAGGCGACAAGCTATAGGAGCCTTATTGAAGACCATAGTATTAGCCAAAGAGAGCTTTCTCGCAGACTTGGACAGTCAGCGTCTGGAATTAATCAAACCTTGCGGATTCTCGATTTGCCTGGAGAGATTCTTGATGGTGTTCAGACGTCTGAACACGTGACTAAGTCGATACTATTGGAGATTGTTAAGGAACCAGACGCGAAAAAGCAAAAACGACTCTGGCGCAAGGCGTTAGGTGGAGAGTTAACAGTAAAACGAGCTCGGAACAGCAAAGCAGGGAAGAAATCTGTCCCGAAGGCAATTACATACCAGTATCCGATGTCAAACGGGACTATATCGATTCGTTTTTCAAAGCAATCAGCCAGTGAATCAGAGAAGATCGAATTGTTAGAGGAATTATTGCTCCAACTTAAAACTAAGCCTGACGTTTCTACTGGGAAATGAGGCAGGTTATTTTCTCTCGCAGCTAGTGTAAGAAGTATTAAGGCATCGTTTGGCCGTGGTGAATCAGAAAGGCGAGTCAACCCGAATATGAACCTTCCCGGGTTTAAATATCCAGACGTTGCTGGCAAGAGGACCCGTCTCAAGCAATGATAAATTTCCAGAAAGAAGGGCAACCTGGTGCCGTCGATTTTGCTGCTTCACCCGTGCGTATTCCGGCGTTTGTCGGACACCCGATCCGATTGATATCGGACAGTGATTCCGATTCAGTTCGGGCACTTTTCGGAGTTCTGTCCGAGCCATTAGACGAGGTCCTCTAAAATAAGGTCCGAGTGTTGACTCCGTTGCTATGCGTAACGGAGTCGCCCCACCTGCTTCGATCGGGGCGTACGGGTGAAATAAGTTATTCAGATCTAGTAGAGAGGGAAACTCGTCAACGTAATCAGGGGCAATAGGAAAAGAGAGGAAGGCTTCGTCTGCGATTTACTAGCTCTCTCGCCGTAAATGGTCGAACCGATCGAAGTCTTGGTCAAAGGAGTGAATCGTCTTGTTTAGCTGCTACTGAAGCAGCTAAACAAGCATCTACAAAATGAACATTGTGCGTCCGGCAGCGTTCTAACGCATTAAATCATGACTTCTTCATCCCTCAACTCGGGAGAATGATCGATAGCCGAGCACAAACATCAGTTGTTTGACCTTTGTCACTTATTGCAGATTCAATCACATGCATTCTCCTCACTCTGCAGGGCCTAACCATGCGAGAACCCGACGATCGGGTTGAGAGGTTCCGCATCTACCATAGCACGCTCGCGTTCAAAGCGCCGCCAGCCAATCGGGCAAAGCAGGGGAGGGGAGCCGATTCCGAAGGGCGATGACATCTTCTGTGGTAGCTTCTCGGATTCGTTCCAATAGCTCGGGCCAAGCATCTTCCAGATCACTCTCTTGATCTGTATCTTCGGTGAGGCTGTTGATTCGCTTGCTGGTCTTGTCTTCCACGTGTTGGGCGAGCACGTCATCCACATCGACCGGTTGGAAGTCACGTGGGATTCGTTTACCGTGCAGGCAAATCGTTGCGGCATCCTGTTTTGTTGCACATCGATCATACATGGACTCTTCAATCGAATCTTTGTGAAGAATCACGTAGATCCTCGCTTTCTGGACTGAATTCACCCGGTCGATACGCCCTTTGGCTTGGTGAAAGGGCCCGTAGTTAAACTCGATCGAGAGAATGATCTCGTTGGGGCAGTGAGAGAACGAGTGGCCTGTAGCGCACTTAATTCCCATGATCATCACTCGGGTTTGTTGCGACTTGAATCGAGCTGACTCACCTGCCGCATTCTTGGGCCCAACGGTGGAGTCAATGCGGCTGATTTGATCTTTCCCGATCGCTTCAGCGAGGAGTTTGTAGACGGCATTACTTTGCTCGATTCGGCTGGAAATAATGACGCACTGCTCGCCTCGCTCGAGCATCGTTGCCAGGAGTTCAAGGCACGTGATGATTTTTGGGTTGAAATCACTCTGAACAGGTGGCCCACCAAATGTTACGGCGCTCGGCGCCGCTGCTATTTCCCTCAGTCTGCCTATAATACGGCCTGCCCTCAGCCATGGGTTCTCCCATGGTGTGTTTAGAGGATCAAGAAAGTGATCGTAGAGTCCCGATTGCTGGGTTCCCATAGGGACTCGAATGATCGTAAGCTCTGCATCTTTGTAGTCTGGGTTGCACATTCTCTTTGAGATGAACGCTAGGGTCGGCTTGATGAGTTTAAGGAGCCGTGCCGGGGAAGAAATGACCGGAGATGCTTTGAGGCATTTGTTGCTCTTTGCTCCGTTGATCTTCTTTCGCATCTCTTGGGTTGTGTAGTCGCGTTCTGTAGATAGAAACGTCTCATTGAATCTCTCGAGCTCTGAAATCGAATATGGCCAGCGAGGAGAGCGCTTATCGCCACGGAACCACTCGTCGACACAAAGCCAGCCCATAATCGAGAAGAGATTAGTCACAATATTTGGAATGGGTGTCGCGCTGAGCGCATAGCGGTAGCGCGTCTGAACACGACAGATCCGCTGCGTGACCTGAGCCTCTAGGTTAGTCATGATTTGTGCCTCGTCTAAGATCGTTGCACTAAATGCGTTGCGATCGTAAGCGAAAATCTCAGAGGCGAGACAAGGCGTTATCACGCACGTGATCCCATTCTTTTCGCACCCGACGCCCTCGGTGCAGTTGATGACGGGTTCTTCTGTGATATCGACAAGTCTATAGGCTCGGTGGTGATCGCCGATTTGTGCTCCTTGCAGCACGTGGGCTTGGAACCCTATGTTGCTGAGCTGCTCAAGATTGCCTCGCTGGACTTGGCGTTGCCCTCTCTTCTTGAAGTGGTAGAGCCTTTGGCTGAGACCTGGCTCAAGACTAAGCCTGTTGCAGAGTGCCCGGTGGGTTTGTGTCCGCGTAATCGCCTCAATCGCCCCGTTCTTGAACATTGATTCATAGTAAGAGATATAGATCCCTTTGGGTAACTCGCCGTGTTGCTCGATGATCTTTAGAAAATCCTGTCGCTTTGCGATCGTGAAGACTGGTATGCCTGGGGCGAAGCGATGAATTTCTTGTTTCCATTGACTCGCTACCATCTCTTGTCCTCGTCTTCGCTGGTCCTTGATCGTTCCCTGAGGGGCCACAATGAGCGCACGGCCTTGAAAATTCTCTCCAATGCCAAGCTGGAGTTGAAGAAGCGTTAGTGCCATGAGGGTTTTTCCGCAGCCTACGTCCGCTGCTACAAGCGCACGTTCCATGGTGCCAATACGGCAGAGATAGTCTCGTTGCCCCGGGTAAAAAGCGAAATTCTCCATTCCCTTGCTCTGTTGGATTAGAGAGGTGAGGGCATCAAGTTGTTCTCCAATCTCTGAATATCGTGTTGCGTGAAGCTCCTTGACCGTGCCAGTGGTGGGGCGTTGGAAGACTGACCAGAGTAACGAATTCTCGTGTTCGTGCCATCGTTTCTTTGTCTTGGTGTTGGGCCGATCCATGAATCGGTGCGCTTGCCCGTCATCGTCGACGATCTCGATATACCGATCTTGCCCGGAGAGTTCGCAAGCATGGTTCATAGTGTAGGATTCCCCATCCTTGAAGTGCTGTTTCTTACGGTTGAATTTTTGCGAGAACGTGTAGGTGCCCGTCCGGATCGGGTAGTGGCGACCTTGGGTTAGGGGGCCTTCGGCAAATGCTTGTGCGTCGATGCATTCAATGGACTCGCATTCATCGGCGTACCCGACTAACTCGAAATCAGTCGGTGGCATGATTGGGGTGATTGCTCCACTGGCTTGTTCAAGTGCTGACTGAATGGCTGCTTCTGCCTCTGGAGAGATAGTGTAAGTATCTCGCGCAACGAACGACTGCAGTAGACGCCGCGTCTCCACCTCAGTAGTGAGGGTCAACGGATGGCAGTTGTTCATCTGGGCCAGTCTGAGTATCTCTTTCCGTTTAAGCTTTTGATCAAGTTTGAAGCGAGTGCTGAGGTGGACCCGAAGAAATCCTCTCTCAATCCAAATGTTATGAGGTCTGGCCCGGGATTCTTCGGCTAACACGTCTTGGACTACCTTCCACCTATTCAGTAGATCAATATCGGGTGTTGCCTCCGCATTGTAATAAGAAGCGTCTGGAGCGATGCCTTGGCTTGCTGTTCGGTAGCACTCAATGTCAAGTGCCTCAAATTCAATGACCTGGGCTTTGTCTCGAGCTTCCTCAGTTCTGTGCCAGTGGACTACGCCAATTGCGACGTCACATTGTTTCAATAGCCCAGTAGGGAACGTTTGGTAGAGGTATGCCCAAGGATGCTTGTTGATGCCGAGCCTCTCGATCGTCTTCTGGCTTCCAACAAAGTATCCGTAGCCATCCGGAGCTGCGAATCGGTGAATCATCTTCCAAGTGTGCTCAGTAGAATCGACGCTTTCCCCTGTCGGAAGTTTCCACAGAATATCAAAGGGTGGGGCGGCTACCTGGCAAACGAAGTTTGTATCGGGGAAATGCTCCTCGAGAAATGACCATGCCGTGACACAGTTTCCGGTCGCCAGTAGGGCAGGGTGCTGGTCTTGGATAAACCTCGTATCGATTTCAATGCCCGCAACGAACCCGTGATTCCATTGAGGAAATCCGCTCGTTAGTAGATTGCCCTCTGCACACTGGGGGTCGAACCTGGTCGCTGGATTGGTACTCGGTAGTTGCGAGGCAAACAGTTCTGCCCATTGGGGTGGCATCGAACACTGTTGTTGGCCGGCTAGTGTCGAGCTTTTGAGGCTCGCGCCGGCATCAATCAATGCTTGAATGTTTTGGGGCGCGATCGCAGAACGCTGGTCGTTGATCGTGGAGTTTTTCATTGGTGTTTCTTTTGACTAACAGTCTTGTGTAAGTGTTGTTTAGTACGTGGGCGACGCTACCAGCGCTCCATTGTCCTCTGGATTTGGTGGGGATTTCTTGGGCGTTGAGCCAGTTTGCGAGTTGCTTGTAGCTCGGCGGCCGTTCCGAGAGACTTGTGACGATGGTTTTTCCTTTAACGGTTGGTGAATGTCCGTAGCGCTGTTTTATTAATCGCTGTAGCGTGGATTGTTCGTCGCTATCCAGAACCAGTTCGGAGATTTGCTTTCCCCGGGCGTTTGTTCGTTCCGTTTCGACGGCTTGCCAACCGTAAGGAATCGTGCCGCAGACTTCACCCCAGCTCCCATCAATGTTGCATTGCAATCGTTTGCTCTCCATTCGATCGATGATTCGTTCGCGAATCCGGTTGCGCTCAAACTCTGCAAAGGCAGCCATTACGGTGATGACCATCTTGCCCGCTGCGCCTCCCGTTGAAAGCGGATCTCCTCCTAGATCCGTAAAATGAACAACGGTGTTGTGCGTTTCACATATCCGGACGACGCGAAGAATATCCTCCGCCGATCTTCCTAAGCGGTCGAGCTTGGCAACGATAATGTGTTCCACCTCGCCACGTTGAACGGCTTGGAGGAGTCGGCCACCTCCTGGCCGCTTGGCAAAGGCGAGGGATCCGGAAACGTCAGAATCTTGATAGGTGGTTGGGTGTTCAAAGCTTGGAAGTTGCTGCTTTCTAAACGAACAGTATTGGTAGCACTGGTCATCTTGCGTTTGAGTTTCTTGTTGGTCTGTTGAGACCCGAATGTAGATAGCTGTGATGGGGGGCATTGAGAATGGATTAACCGAATTGTGGTTAGGCTGCGATTTGTTGAGCCTCTTGTTCTTGGTTTCCTAGCACGAAATCCGCTGCCTTGGCAGCACGTCCTGCGGCTGTGACAAAGAGACGCTTGTCATCACGTAGTTTGCGCATCCATGACTGCAGATAGGCGGCAGAATTATCGATTGTAGCTCGGTCTATATGGCAGTAATCACACAGAAGGGATGCCGTGATTTCCGCTACCAGTTCTTCCCTGGCATAGGATGCCGACCCAAAGGTTCCTGACAGATCGCGTCCAAGTCGGCTTTTTGAGGTGGACCCCAATGTTCGACCATCTTCGGGGGAGGCTAAGCTATGGCGGCCT
>OJGU01000861.1_pt1 | contig 14276 bp, 9 predicted proteins | sample 1594741 | NCBI WGS metagenome assembly OJGU01 (sample SAMN05416841, study PRJEB24817) | seawater metagenome | isolation source: Sea water | place: Canada:Atlantic | collected 2013-07 | reverse complement strand
AGACAGCGCCGATTGTCCTTTCGGGTGCTCTGGACCTCCCCGCGGGCGGAGTCCGTGGCGAGGTCCTCGTCGGCACCGGACTCCATCATCGGAGCGGGTTCAGCTTCGGGCGCGGACGCGCCCCCCGCCGGCGCTGTGGGGCGGGATGTCGCCGGCGCTGACTTCTGCGGGGCCTCGGTTCGGGCGCTGTCGTCGTAGGGGACGAAGTCGCGTCTCTTCTTCTTGCTCTTCTTCTTGCCCTTCTTCTTGAGTGTGGACGTTGAAGCGCCGGGTCGTCCCTCGGGAACCGCGCCCGCGGCGACGCACTTGCCCCGGGTCGATAGCGCAGGGGCCGAAGCGAATGAGATGGCCTCTGCGGTCGCATACGAACGCCCCTGGTGGCCCGCGGGGGAGAACGTCTGTGGGGGGATCTCGGCCTGCTGAGACCGCACCTGGGGGTCTTGCGGGGGTCGCGGATCGTGAGCGACAGAATACGCCGGGCCCGAGGCGCAGGCCCCCGCGGCGACGATCGTGAGCAGCCAGTGAGCAGGTCCCCGCAGTTGTCGTGTTCGCATCGTGTCCATCCTCGTGCCCCGAACGTCAGCAGTACCATTGCCGCTTACACCCCCGCGGAGGATCCCGGTGTGGCGCATGAACTGTGGGGTCTGCCCCGAGCATGGCAGGCACCACCGCTGGACGGTGCTGGACCCCGCATTTTTCGCCGGTTGGGGTCTTTGCGAGCCGCCATCCTTGCGCCGCGAGGTGAGGTCCTCCCCGGGTACTACGGTTGTATGGCGAGCGTGCACGACATCATGACCCGGCAGTTGTTTAGCCTCTGGCCCGGCGACACAGCGAGCGAGGCCTTGGACTATCTGCGGATGCTCAACATCCACGCGGCGCCGGTGCTCGACGAGCAGACCCACGAGCCGATCGGTGTGATCTCGATCGGGGACCTCACCGGAGACTTGGACCGCGAGAAGGTCTCCGACCGAATGAGCACCCCCGCTCGCGTCACCATCGAGACCGCCGCCGTTCACGAAGCCGCGCACACCATTGCCGAGACCGGGCTGCATCACCTCGTCGTGGTGGACAACGATCGCCGTGCCGTCGGCTTTCTCTCCGTCGTCGACGTCGTCAAGGCGCTGTTGCACCCCTCGGAGGGCGCCGAGAAGTCTCCGGTCTCAGTCAAGGTCGCCGGGAGCCTGGAGTGGAGTGATCATCAGAGACTCTCCGCATCCGGCTTGCTCGCCGCACCCGATGGACCGGGCGTCTTTGTCCTCCTCAAGGTCGACCCCGGCCGGCCCGAGGTGTTCACCTGGGTGGAAGAATCCGACAACGTCCGGGAGCGGCTCGCCGCTCTGCTGACCGATCCTCCGCCACGTCTGGCCCGGTTCATCGAGGCCGACCGGATTCGCTTCCGGGCCGCGAATGCCGAGTCTCAGGGGCAGCGTGAGCAAGTGCTGCGCGAAGTCGTACGTCGCAGCACCGCCGGCTGAGCACGGACGAGAGCTAGATGCCCGGGAGGGCGTCCTTCATCAGCGCCTCGCCGACCTTGCTTCGGGGCGTCCCCTCGTCTGTGAGGGACTTCGCAGCCTTCAGTTCCTCGTCGATGATCTTGGCGAAGGCTTCGAGCGGTTGGGCGCCCGGCAGGAACCGGCCGTTGATGAAACAGGACGGGGTCCCGCGCGCTTTGAGCCGCAGGGCTTCGCGTTGTTGTGACTTGATCCCGCGCGCGGTGGCGGGGTCGTCGAACGTTGCGTTGAACCGGCGGGTGTTCAGATCGAGTTGGCGCGCGTACTTGTCGAAGTCCGACCGGGCGAGCGAGTCCCTGTCCTGGAACAACAGGCCGTACATCTCCCAGAACTTCCCCTGGGCGGCGGCGGCCTCCACAGCCTTGGCGGCCGGCAGCGCACGCTCGTGAAAGGCGAGCGGGTTGTGCATGTACGCGATCCGGACGTCGTCCCCGTACGTGTCGGTGACTTCGGCGAGCGTCTTGTTGATGCGCTTGCAGAACGGACACTGGAAGTCGGTGAAGAGCACGATCGTGACCGCCGCATCCGATGGTCCGCGGAAGTGTGCGCCGTCCATGTCGACGCGGTAGCGCAGCGAGGGGTCCGGTTTGTTGGGGTTTTTCTGGACGGCCGGCGGGGCGACGACCGGGTCGACGACGTCGTCGTCCACCTCAGGCGGCTTCGGCGGCTCGGGGGTCGCGTCCGGCTCCACGGGCGTGGGTGGCTCGGGTTGCGCGACGACTGGCTCTGCGACGACGATGTGTGCGGGCTCCGGTCCCTGCGGCTCCTCGGCGCCGGTCGAAACGTAGACGGCGGCTCCGAGCCCGGCGAACAGCAGACACACCATTGCGGCCGCGAACCCGACGAGGGCGCCCGTGTTGGTTCCGCTCGGCCGGATGGTGGGGGCGGCGACGCTGATCTGGTAACGAGCGTGGCAGTGCATGCACTGGCGAAAGCCCTGGGGATTCGGCGCGGAGGCATCGGCGGCCCCACACGTCGGACAGAAAGCGAGAGGAGCCTGCATTCCCGGGTGCATACCGAAGTGTACGATCGAGTATTCCGAAGTGGTCTGACGACACTTCCACCCAGACTCGAGGCCAACCGTCGCGCCGGATGCGTCCGCGTTGGCCGCTACTCGATGACCGAGTCCGTGACGTCGATCGGTGTGTCGTCGTGGTTGGAGATCTGCGGGTAGGTCGGGTACCAGGAACCGCCGATGTTGTTTCGGATCTCCGAGCGGTCGATGACCACGTTGCCACTGTGGTCATTGCTGACGAAGAAGATCGCGCTGCCATGCGCGTTGACCTCGTTGTGCTCGATGCGGGTGCCACACAGGGACAGGGTCATGGTGTTGCCGTCATTGTAGATCGCACCGCCACTACCACCGCCCGGTGTGCCGGGGGCAGCGGGGTTGGCCCCGTCGCCAGTGGCACGATTGTGCGTGAACACGCTGTTGAGGACCGTCCAGGAGACACCGATGCTACTGAGACCGCCACCGTTGGAGCAGATGTTTCCGAGCCCGTCGTCACCGCCGAAAGTGCTGTTGACGACGTAGACCGGCAAACCGTCATACTGGCTCAGCGCTCGGACGGCCCCGCCCCCGACATCCGCTCCAGATTCAGCGCATTGGTTCCCGAAGAAACGGCTGTTGACGATCTTGAGCCGACCGCCGCGAGCCCAAATGGCACCCCCGCCGCCCTCCTGGTCTTCACCTTCGTCGCTCGCGTTCCCGTCAACAAACGTCAGGTTCTGAACCGTCAGCCGAGGATGATCCTGGTTGTCGCACATTGGCGTGGTCCAGACCTGCGCTTCGTCGCAGGTGTTCATGTAGATGATACGGGTCGCACCGGCGCCGCTGAGCGTGACGAGGCCGCCTCCATCGATCACGATCTCGGGGCCCGTGTCGTTGAAGACCTTGGCGGGTCGGTCGAGCGTGATTCTGACCGGGTCCGGACCGCAGTCGAAGGTGATGACCCCGCCGGAGGCGACGGCACCAATGAACGCGTCGCCGGTGCAGCTTGCTGGGGTTCCATCGCCCACGACGGTCGTGGGAGCCGAACTGTCCGCGAGCCCCGCGTCGGCCGGGATGTTGCATTCGCCGGTCGGGTTTCCTGCGGCGGGTCCCTCGTCCGGGTCCGTCAGAGGGTTGGGGACGTCGGTGGGGGGCCCACCGCTCATCCCAATATCGTCGGTGTCCGCGCCCGGCTCGTTGGCGCCATCGCAGCCTGCCAGCGCCAGCGCAAGCATGGCGACGCCGACGGTTGTTCTCCCTCGCAGGCCCATGTTCCGAGAGTAGCGCGCTTCGGGCCGCGGCAAGAAGCCGGTTGCGCCCCTACATCGGCGGCTGGCACTGGGCTTCGAGCGGTCCGGTGCACGCCATCTCTTGCGAGAGCGTGGTGGAGCCGAACGAGCCGTTGGGGTAGGTGGTGTCCGCGACCAGGAAGTTGGCCATCTCGAAGCTGTCGCTCAGCCGCGTGATGATGACTTCGGATCCGCCGGCGGCGTCGCTGTACGAGATGCTGACCTCGTAATCCTCGCCCGCGACCCAACCTTCGATAGTGGTGTCTCCGGGCAGGTTCAGGATCGCCGAGTTGGTGGTGCTGTTCGGACAGTACAGGTCCTCACCGATCACGCTCCCCAGGTCGGGGGCAAACACCCGCTTGACCACGATGCCCATCGGCGTGTTGCAGCCAAAGGCGCTCTGGGCCTCGCGCTTCCATGCCAGCGAGTAGAACTGCGAGTTGCTCTGCGCGTTCCAGACCAGGCCGATCCAGTCGTTGTCGCCTGCGCCTGCCTGCACGCCGATCGTTCCTTGCAGGTTGGCCTCTTGGAACACGACGCCTTCACACAGGTGCAGGCCGAAGTCGTTGTTGCCGGCTTCGCAAGCGACGGTGCCCGCCGGGTTGTAGGAGATCGAAGCGACGGGACTCGCGTTGAGCAGCTGCGTGGTGTACAGCGTGCAGTTGTCTTCGAGGTCGAACGGCTGGGTGTTGACCACGGTGACGCTGGCCGAACTCTGGTTCACGCCGTCGTCGACCGTGACCGTGTAGGTCTCGAACCCGGACGGGGAGGCCAACGGTGTGGCGGACGTGGGATCATCGAGTCCGGCGATCGGGCTCCAGGAGTAGGTGTAGGCCCCCGTACCGTCCATCGCGACGGCATCGAGTTGCACGGCCGCACCATCGAAGTCGCTGCATGGAGGAGACGCGGTGACACTGAGCGTGGCCAGGCACAGGTTCGTGGCGTCTGTGTCACAGACGCCCGAGATGCACTCGTCATCGTCGTTGCAGCCAAGGCCGTCGTCGCATGCCGGGCAGGCGCCGCCGCAGTCGACGTCGGTCTCGCTGCCATTCTCGACGCCATCGGTGCACGTCGGTGCGCTGCAGGTGTTGCTGACCGGGTCGCAAACGGCGGAGAGGCAGTCACCGCCATCTTCGCAGCCCTCGCCGGTCTCGCATGTGGCCCCGCAGACGCCGCCGCAGTCGACGTCGGTCTCGTCCTGGTTCTCCTCCTTGTCGACGCAGGAGTCGGCGCAAGTCCCCGAGTCCGGATCACAGGTGTCCGAGATGCAGTCCCCGTCGACGAGGCAGTCTTCGCCGCCCTCGCACGTGGCACCGCAGGAGCCTCCGCAGTCGACGTCGGTCTCGTCGCCGCCCAGTTTGGTGTCCTTGCAGGTCGGCTCGACACACAGGCCTGCCCGCTCGTCGCACGCGCCGGTGAGGCAGTCCTCGTTGACGGTGCAACCTTCGTCGACCTCGCAGCCGTCCGGGCACGAGCCGCCGCAGTCGACGTCGGTCTCGTCGCCGTTTTGGGTGCCGTCTTCGCAGGTCGGAGCGCTGCACGTTTCGCCCTCACAAACGGCGCTCTGGCAGTCGGTCCCCTCGAGGCACATCTCGCCATCGTCGCAGCCTTCGCACGTCCCTCCACCACAGTCGACGTCGGTCTCGTCACCGTTGTGCACGCCGTCGTCGCAGGCCGGATCCTGGCAAACGTCCTCATCGCAGACGCCGCTGACGCAGTCGTCGTTGTCGTCGCACCCACCGCCGTCGCCGCACGCATCCGGACAGCTCCCGCCACAGTCGACGTCGGTTTCGTCGCCGTCCTGAACGCCGTCCTCACAGTTGCCGCCAGAGTCTTGGCCGCACACGTCTGCGCTGGTGCAGACGGTGCCGTCTTCGCAGTCGTCATCGCCGCCGCACCCCTGCCCGGAGCCGCAGGTCAGCTCGCACGAGCCGCCGCAATCGACGTCGGTTTCGTCGCCGTCCTGCACGCCGTTGCTGCAGGCGTCTTCGCCGGTCGAGCCGATATCGATGTCCGTTGTGACACCTCCGGTTCCGCTGGCGGTGGCGCTTCCGCCTCCAACCGAGACGTCGTCGGCGCAAGCGGTGGTGAGCACGAGGCCGAAGAGGATGGCCGCGGTTGCACGGAGGGATGGGCAAGTTTTCATGAGAGCTAGACCTCTAGGTGAGTGCACAGGGCGTGCTGGACGCGTAACCCATGGTACACGCCGGGCCACAGGTGTGCGGAGGCGTCCGCGGCCGGGCCGCTCTCAGCTTGCGGACCACAGGTGTTTCCCGAGGCGCAGCGGCGAAAACGGAGTTCGTGCACCGCTGGGCCGCGCGGGCACGCTGTGACAGCCGAGCGCGACCGCGAACCGCAGCGGTCAAAACCGCGCGGCGGCCCAGCGGTGCAAGCCTGCGCGGCCGGGGGCGGATGTTAGCGTCGAAACGCCGTGGGCTCCGACGACCTCAACTCGGCGAGCACCGAGGATGCCGACTCCTTCGATGAGGATCTCAGGGCGATCGCGGCTGCGCCGAATGTGCGTCCGGCCAAGCCCGCGCGTGAGCTCGAGGCCGGGACACTGGTGGCCGATACATTTCGGGTCGAGCGAAAGCTGGGAGAGGGGGGGATGGGCGTTGTCTACCTCGTCTACGACATCGAACTCGAGCGGCCGGTCGCGCTCAAACTACAGCGCAAGGAGAGTGAGCAGTCGACGTCGCGGATGGCCCGCGAAGCGAGGGCCATGGCTCGCGTCTCCCACCCGAATGTCGTCCCGATTCACGAAGTCGGGCAACACCAGGGGCAGCTGTTCATCGCGATGGAGTACATCCCTGGGGGGACCGTCCGCCAGTGGCTCGAGACCTCTCGGTCTTGGCGAGAGATCGTCGAGCTGTTCGTCCAGGCAGGTCACGGGCTGGCCGCGGCCCATGCGATCGATCTGGTACACCGAGACTTCAAGCCCGACAACGTGCTCGTCGGCGAAGACGGTCGGGCCAGAGTTGCCGATTTCGGACTCGCTCGCGCAATCGGGCCCAAGTTGGATGAAGACAGTGGGCAACACACGGCGAGAGCGTCCGCGGGGTTTGGGGGAACAGGGTCGGCGGGCGGCACCGGCTCGGGGTCTCGCCCGGGGTCGGCGTCGCTGCTGTCGAACAAGCTCACACAAACCGGAGCGACGGTCGGCACGGTGGCGTACATGGCCCCCGAGCAGTGGGGCGGCCGCGAACTCGACGCGCGGGCAGACCAGTTCAGCTTTTGCGTCGCGCTGTTCGAAGCCTTGTGCGGGGTGCGTCCCTTTGCTGGTCGCAGCGCAGGCCCCCTTCTGTACAACATCCAACGGGGCAAGATCCAAGACCCGTTGCCGGGTCGTCGAGTTCCCCGCCGGATCCTGAAGATCCTGCGCAGAGGACTCGCGGCGGACCCCGAGTCCCGGTTCTCCTCGATGCTCGTCCTGCTGCGGAAGCTGGAGAGTCAGCCTGTCCCCCGACGTCGTGTGGCCGTGTCTGTCGGGGCGCTTGGCGTGGCAACGGTCGTCGGCGCGGCGATGAACGCCGAGGAGGCGCACGACCCCTGCGAGGCCGGCGTGGCCGAAATGCGAAGCTTGTGGACGCCCGCGATCGAGGACGAACTCCAACGCGCTGCCGAAGCCACCGGCAAGCCACACGTCGTCGACGCGCTCGAGCGGGCGCTCCGACCCCTGTCGAACTACACCGAAGCGTGGACCGACGCCTACACGGCCGCGTGCGAGTCGACGCATGTTCGCAAGGAGCAGACCGAGTCCACATTCGAGCTGATCGCAGCGTGTCTCGCGGAGCGCCGCCAAGCCTTCGAGGGCACAGTGGCCGGGCTTCGCTCCGGTGGAGTCACCGAACTCGAATCCTCGGTCGGCGCAGCAACGTCACTGCCCGCTCTCGGGCCTTGCACGAACGCGCAAGCGCTCGGACAGCTCGACCCGCTGCCTTCGGACGCCGAGGAACGGGAGGCACTTCTCGAGCTGCGGGCCGAGATCCAGGCCCTTCCCGAGGATGCGACCGACATGGATTACGACGACGCCATCGCTCGAGCGGACGGCCTCCTCGAGCGCGCGAAGGCGGTCGGATATCGGCCCACGATCGGCCGCGCACGGCTGGCAATGGTCGACGTGCAGCAGCGAGCAAGCCGGGTCACGACCGACGAGCAGATCCGCGAAGCCTTCAACGATGGACTCGCCTCCGGCGACTACCACCTCGCCGCAGATGCGGCGGCGTTGTCGGTGGAGTTCTTTGCGCCCAAAGACCCCGCCGAAGCCCACCGCTGGGGAGCCACGGGGACAACCCTGCTCGATGAGATCGGCGCGTCGAAGCTGGCGTATGGCCCGCTGCTCCGCGCCGAAGGGGTTGCCTACGGCATGGCGATGGACTTCGAGAACGCCGAGCCCCGGTTTCGGGAGATCATCGATTCCCTCGTCGCCGAAGATCCTGAGGATCCGAAGCTCGCGGCGGCGTATTCCGATCTCGCCGTCATGATGGCAAACAAGGGCGACCTCGAGGGGGCGGCTTCGAACTTCGAAGAGGCCCATGCGAGGGCCGTCCAAGCGAAGGGCGCGCGTCATCCCAGCGGTGCGATCACGGTCGCGAACATTGCGAGGGTGAAGCTCGGGTTGGGTGAGGTGAAGACGGCTATCCCTCTTTTCGAAGAGGCGCGCAGCTTGCTTGCCGCTGCGTACGGCGAGGAATACCCAGAGGTCGCTCGGCTCGACAGCAACCTCGCGGACCTTTACGCGGGGACCGGCGAGATGAAGCGGGCGATCGCTCTCCTCGAGCACGCGATCAAGGTGATGCGAACAACGGACGGACACCGCCTGCCCTCGAGGTTCGAGGCGGAATCCTATACTCGCAACTCCTCTCCGAGACCGGTCGCGAAGTCGAGGCTGCCGAGGCGCTCGAGGTCACGATCTCCACGATCCGCGAGTACGCTCTACCGCTCGAACTCTCGCTCGCACTGACCGAGGGCGCGTCTCAGGCGTACCGTCGCGCCGACCACCGGGCTGCCCTCGAGATGGGTCGAGAAGCCATCGATGCGTGGGACCGCACCAAACTCGTCGGCGGAGCGACGACGGCCCGGCTCTACATCGGAAAGTCCCATCTCGCGCTCGAGGAGCTGGACGACGCCGAAGCGGCGTTCCGCTCCGCGGTCGAGTCTGCGGTGGGCCGGCCAGCGGCGGCCGCCTACGCAGCCCAGGCGGTACTGGGTATCGCGCAGGTGCAAGAGGCCCGGGGCAAGATCGACCCCGAGACACCGGACCTGGTCCGCGGGGCGATCGCGAGCCTTGAAGGCGGAAGTCCGGCGTCTCGCGTCACAGCCCGCGCGCTGCGAGAATGGCTCGAGCAACGGGGCGAGAGCGTCCAGGGGTAGCGAGCGCGGGCCGTCGGTCCGGGACCGCAACTCCCGGTAGTTGCCGTCCTCGGCGAAGCGTTCCCGGGTTTCTTGACCCGCCGGAGCAGGACGGAAATCGGCCGAGAATCCGACTTGTTGCACCGCGTTCGGGTTGTTACACGAGTCTGCATGATGAGCTCGTCACTGAGCGCAGGAGCGGCGTGGCTCGTTCTCAAGCTGGTTGCTCCGGTCGAACCGACCGACGCGGAGACTGCCGAGGCTGCTGTCGCCGAGGCTGTCTCTCCACCGAGCTGGGCCCGCGCGTTTGATACCGCCTCGCTCCCGTCAAAGGTGCCGCAAGGCGGGGACGTCGTCGTCGTTCGGGTTGGGGGGCATCGCGACCTTGCGACGGCTGCACGGGTGCTCACCGCGGCGCTCTCTCGGGAGGCCGATCGCTCGGCCTCTCAGGCAGAGCCGGTCCAGAGCTTGCCAGCGGGCGCCGACGCCATGGCGCTGTCCGAGGGGGGGACGCTCGTCGCCATCCAGGTGTTCGATGGTCAATCCGGACAAACCAGAGCCGTGATCTCCGTCTTCGACAACGGCGGGGCGCTCCTCGACACGTTCAACGTCGTCGCAGGCGGGGAGCCGGAGCCGGAGGCGACCGCCGCTCCTCCGATCGCCACGGAAGACGCTGCACCGCCGCCCCCGGTCGACTCCCCTCCCGAGGTCGCACCGGCCACCGAGAAAGAACTCCACATCGTGACCCACATGCCCGGCAGCGACGCTGAGGCGACGCTGTATCAGGTGACGATGCAGTTCTCCGGTGGCGGCTACACCAGCGGAGCGTCGGTCACGATCTCGGGCGAGGGCTTCGAGCAAGTCTGCCGCCTCCCTTGCAACGAATGGATCGACACCGGTCGCGGAGGGGACTTCTTCGTCGCCGGCCGCAAGGTCCCGCGGAGTCGATCGTTCACGCTACCGGACCGTGGCAAGGCCATTGTGGACGTCGACCCAGGCAACAAGCCCAGGCTGTACACCGGGGCGGCTCTCTTGGGGTCCGGCCCGGTCATTGCCGTGATGGGTGCAGTCGTACTGGGGATCTCGACCGTCGGTTCGCGGTCGAAGAATGGCGTGATTGCCGGAGGTGTCATGATACCGGTGGGGCTGCTCATGTCGGGCGTGGCTATCCCTCTGCTCGTCCGAAACCGGACAAGCGTTTCGGTGCGTTGAGCTTTCGACCCGGAGGGGCTCTTGACTCCGCCGCACATGACGGGAAGTCCAGCATCGAGCCCGCCTACGGTTCCCAGCCGGCGCCCATCGCCTCCGCCCCGCGCATGATGATGCGGACCTCGCCGACGATGCGTTTGACGATCTCGGCACGCTCCGCAACCGTGCGGTCGAGGGCGCTGGCACCGAGGTTGAACGCCACGGTGACCATCGCCTCGGCGGCGAGTTCGGCATGGGCGAGCGGGCGGTTCTGCTTGTTGGCCTCTTCCTCGAGGGTCTCGATCAGCTCGGACGTGAACCGACCCACCTCCTCGCGGACCGCCGTTCGGAACGTCATCGAGTTGCCGGCGCCCTCGCCGAGTAGCAGCCGGAACAGGTTGGCGTTGCTGGTGGCAAACTCCATGAACGTCTCGATCGACGTGCGCACCACGCTGCCCTCGCCCGAGGTCTTCACCCGGCGCCGCGCTTGCCGGACGACCTGGCGCAACTGAGTGCCAACCTCGTCGACGAGGGCCAGGCCCAGATCGTCTACGTCTTCGAAGTGACGGTAGAAGGACGTCGGAGCGATGTCCGCCTCCTTGGCGATCTGCCGCAGACTCAGGCTGGCGTAGCCGCGCTCCGCGCTCAAACGCAGCGCGGCGTCCATGATCGCGCGTCGCGTCTGAATCTTCTGTTCCGCTCGGCGACTCACCACGACCTCTTCTGACCATCGCAAAGCGCGCCCGTAGACACAACCAAGACACGCCGGATGCCCTCCAGCGCTTGTGGTCCCGGGCAGATCGCGCGCATGCTCGCGCCTCGGAAAAACTGCGCACAAGTGTGCGCTCAGCTGAGACGAATCCGAGGCGCTGACGTGCAAGCAATTGGAACCTGGTCCGGACGGGGCGCAACGCCTTCGTTCTCTCAAACCGACATTTTGGGCGTCGCACAGCGTTTCCGGGAGCCTGTGCACGTCGTCGCAGATCCGAAGACCGGAGCTGTGGGCGTGGCCGCCGGGGGAACGATTGGACGCTCAGGCGCCGAAGAACCGGACTCTTGGCCGCTTCTGGCGAGCTTGCCTCCCACCTACCCGGAGTGGCTCGGCGATCGCTCGTTTGCCGAGGTCCACGGCGTTCGTTTTCCATACGTCGCGGGCGCGATGGCCAACGGCATCGCCTCGACCCGGCTGGTCATTGCGATGGCCGGTGGCGGTTGTCTTGGATTCTTCGGCTCCGCGGGACTGAGCCCGGGCCGAGTCGAGTCCTCGATCGCCGAACTCACCGAGGCGCTGGGGTCGGCCGATCACGGCGGCAAGCCCTGGGGCGCCAACCTCATCCACTCGCCCAACGAGCCCGAGCTCGAGAACGCGGTCGTCGATCTCTACCTGCAAGCGGGGGTCCGCCGGGTCTCGGCCGCGGCCTACATGGCCCTGACGCCGGCGATCGTTCGCTACGCGTACTCGGGTCTTCGCCGCGGCCCCGACGGCGCCGTGATTCGGCCCAACCATGTGTTCGCGAAGATCTCGCGACCCGAGACAGCGCGGCACTTCATGGAGCCCGCGCCGGCGAAGATCCTGAACGCGCTGCTGGCCTCCGGGGGGCTGACCGCGGACGAGGTCGAGCTCGCTCGCGGGTTGCCGGTCGCCGAGGACATCACCGTCGAGTCCGACTCCGGTGGTCACACCGACAATCGTCCGCTCGCGGCCTTGTTTCCGACCATCGCCCGCCTGCGCGATGACCTCGTCGCGAAACACCGCTACCCGCGACCGATTCGGGTTGGCGCAGCCGGAGGGCTGGGCACTCCGGCGGGCGTTGCAGCCGCCTACGGCTTGGGTGCGGCCTACGTGGTGACCGGGTCGGTCAACCAGGGCGCGGTGGAGTCGGGCCTGCACGAAGAGGGCAAGCGCATGCTCGCGCAGGCCGGTATCGCGGATGTCACGATGGCGCCCGCCGCCGACATGTTCGAGATGGGCGTCGAGGTGCAGGTGCTCGGACGCGGCACGATGTTCGCGGCGCGGGCTCGCAAGCTCTTTGAGCTGTACCGCAGCGCACCGTCGTGGGACGCGATCGCGCCAAGCGAGCAACAGAAGGTCGAAAAGGACCTGTTGCGACAGCCGTTCGTCGACGCATGGGCCTCGACGCAGGCCTTCTGGGCCGAGCGCGACCCCGCCCAAAACGCCCAGGCGCAGGCCGATCCCAAGCACAAGATGGCGCTGGTGTTCCGCAGCTACCTCGGACAGTCCAGCCGCTGGGCGATCCAAGGGGATGCGTCGCGCCGGCTCGACTACCAGATCTGGTGTGGCCCCGCGATGGGAGCCTTCAACGCCTGGGCGGCGGGCAGCGAGCTCGAAGCCCCCGAGAACCGCAGCGCGGTTCAGATCGCCCACAACTTCCTCGAAGGCGCGACCGCGATTGGCCGCGCGTCGCAGCTGCGCAGCTTCGGCGTTCCGGTGCCCGCTGCCGCCTTCGACTTTCGCCCTCGCCGCATCGCCTAAACGAAACGATTCTCGACATGGCTCCCTCACAGTCTTCTCGTCGCACGCCCATCGCCATCGTTGGCGCCAGCGCTCTGTTTCCCGGCTCCCTCGACCTCACCGGTTTCTGGTCGAACATCCTGCAGGGCAACGACCTCATCACCGACGTCCCTTCGACGCACTGGTTGATCGAGGACTACTACGATCCCGATCCCTCCAAGCCCGACAAGACCTACGCCCGGCGCGGGGCGTTCCTGCCCGAGGTCGACTTCGATGCGATGCGCTGGGGCATCCCGCCAAGCATCGTGCCCGAGACCGACACCTCGCAGCTGCTGGCGCTGATCGTTGCGCAGCGGGTGCTCGAGGACGCGGCCAAAGGCGCTCCCGAGACGCTCGACCGCAGCCGTACGTCGGTGATCCTCGGTGTGACCTCCGGGCAAGAGCTGCTCGGCTCGATGGTCAGTCGGCTTCAGCGACCGGTTTGGGTCAGGGCCCTGCGTGAGGCAGGCATTCCCGAGTCCGAGGTCGACACGATCTGCGACCGCATCTCGGCCAGCTACACCGACTGGAAGGAGTCCACGTTCCCAGGACTGCTCGGCAACGTCGTTGCGGGCCGCATCGCCAACCGGTTGGACCTGGGCGGGACCAACTGCGTCAGCGATGCCGCATGCGCCTCCAGCATCAGCGCGCTGTCGATGGGCATCAACGAGCTGATCCTCGGCGACTCCGACCTCGTCATCTCCGGCGGGGTCGACACCATGAACGACATCTTCATGTTCATGTGCTTCTCCAAGACGCCGGCGCTCTCGGCCTCGGGAGACTGCCGACCGTTCTCTGCGAACGCCGACGGCACCATGCTGGGCGAGGGACTCGGCATGGTGGCGCTCAAGCGGCTCGAAGACGCGCAGCGGGACGACGACCGGATCTACGGCGTGATTCACGGCTGCGGCTCGTCCTCGGATGGCCGCTCCAAGAGTGTGTACGCCCCGGTCTCCGCCGGTCAGGCCAACGCGCTGCGTCGTGCCTACGGGCAGGCGGGTTATGGCCCCGAGACCGTGGAGCTGATCGAAGCCCACGGTACCGGAACCCGAGCCGGAGACGCCGCGGAGTTCGGCGGCCTGCAGATGGTGTTTGGCGAGACGGATCGCGAAGACCGACAGTGGTGCCAAGTGGGCTCGGTGAAGAGTCAGATCGGCCACACCAAGTCCGCTGCGGGTGCCGCGGGTCTGCTCAAGGGGCTGATGGCGATCCACCACCGCGTGCTGCCGCCCACGATCAAGGTGGAGCAGCCCAACCCCGCGCTCGACCTGCCGAGCTCCCCCTTCAACATCACCACCCGCGCCCGCCCGTGGGTCCGCAGCCCCGAGCATCCGCGTCGCGCGTCCGTCAGTGCGTTCGGTTTCGGTGGCTCGAACTTCCACGTCGCGCTGGAAGAAGCGCCGGGCTCAGACCTGTCTCTTATACACATCTCC
>OJGU01000858.1_pt1 | contig 14307 bp, 12 predicted proteins | sample 1594741 | NCBI WGS metagenome assembly OJGU01 (sample SAMN05416841, study PRJEB24817) | seawater metagenome | isolation source: Sea water | place: Canada:Atlantic | collected 2013-07 | reverse complement strand
AGCCTGTCGAGCCTGTCGAACCTGTCGAGCCTGTCGAACCTGTCGAGCCTGTCGAACCTGTCGAACCTGTCGAACCTGCCGTCATCTCGGTGACAACCTCCGCAACAAGCGGAATCACGGAAGGATTTGGAACTCTATCCGTTCTTTTCGAGCGAAAGAGCAGCCTCGAGCAATCCATCAGTGTTGCCATTTCACAATCGGGCACCGTCATTCCAGGCGAGGACATTAGCCCAATCCCCGAAATGATTCACCTCCCCGCAAACGAGCCAACGGCAAGACTATCCATCCATCTCATAGATGACAGTCTGATTGAGAACCTCGAAACGCTAAGCCTAAGCTTTTCCGTATCGAGTCCACGCTTTGTCCTTCAAGCGGACGTTTTGGACATCGCCATTCAAGACAACGACCGGATAGGTTTACTGCTTGAAGAATCATTTACTCAAGAAGACGGCCCCATCACCTTGTCGCCACTCTGGCGATCCCACAGCGGCACGCCTCAGACCGCAGAGATCCTCGCAGGCACGCTTAGCCTCAACGACGAATCAACCGAAGACATCAACGTCCTTATTCCGGGAAATCCGTTTCGTCCCAGTGAATCACTTTCACTCTTTGCAAGCTTCGACCTGACGCTTTCCGATCTACCCAGCGGAAGCAGCACATATTTCGCCCATTTCAAGGGACCGGGAAAGACAGCCTTCCGAGGAAGGCTCTACATTGAACAATCGCCTGAGGATGCCTTGGGTTTCAGGCTTGGAACACTCGCTGGTTCCCTTGGGGAACCGACCTTCCTCAACGAGACGCTAGCCCCCCTGACGCCGTACAGAATCACGTTGCGATACCAACTCAGCTCCGGTGCTAGCACACTTTGGGTCGACGCCAACAACGAGACCGATAAGCACGCAGTAAACTTGGGGCAGGTCACTCCAACCGAAATCGATTCGTTCGCCTTTCGCCAAACGGGTTCTCCTTCTGCAGGCATCGGCACCCTCGCAATCGACAAGCTCTTGTTGGGCACTAGCTTCGAAAGCGTCCATCGACTGAGCACCAAACGCCCAAGCGTGTCAATCATCGCCAGTCACGCCACGGTTCGAGAGAATGAGACAAAACCTGGTTCGTGGCTCATTTCTCGTGAGGGCGATCTCACGGGGAAACTCGTGCTGGACCTCGAACTTTCAGGGAGCGCAAAACTTCTTGAAGATTACCATCTGATCTCTCCGATTGAAACCGCCACCTTCGAACCAGGGGAAAGCTCAAAGACGCTCAATCTATTTCCGGTAGATGATGAGCTCTTTGAAGAAGTAGAAACCGTACATTTGAGAATCCTACCGGGAGCAAACTATGTGATTGGCCGGCCGGACCAAGCGACGATCACAATCGAAGACAACGATCCAAGCCCCGCACCCATCGAACCAACGAAGCCGGTAAGACCTAGACTCTTGATCACCAGAGACAAGATCAGCGCCCAACTATCATCGGGAATCAACTACGAGCTGCAGGAATCAAGCACACTCCGGGATTGGGAAACAGTGGCTAGAATCGAAGGCGACGGCGACATCTTTGAACATCCCTTCGAGATAGAGGACGCTAATCAACGCTTCTTCCGCCTTATCCTCGCGAAGTAACATTCCTGAGCAAGGAGCTCAGCCTGGAGGCCATTCGAGAGGTCGGCCACCCAGAATATGGCAATGGAGATGGGGGACAGACTCACCCCCGTCTCGCCCGTTATTGATGACGAGACGATAGCCATTCTCAGCCAAACCAAGATCGGCTGCAATCGCCCGGGCTTTCAACAAGAGGTGCCCCAACAATGATTGATCCGAATCATCAGACAAAGCAATCCGAGGGATCACTTTCTTGGGAATCACCAAGACATGCGTTGGCGCCTGAGGGTTGATATCGCGAAAGGCGATTACAAGATCATCTTCATAGACAATGTCAGCCGGGATCTCCCTGGCGATGATCTTTTCGAAAAGCGTCTGACTCATGAACAGATCAGCCCTTAACAACTAAAGAGCAATTCGCGCCAGCGTGGGCGTCGAGGCATTCTCGGAGAAACGCAACGATCTGGTCATTGAGCGCCTGACATTTAGCGCTCCACCGTTGCGCATGAAGCACACGCTTCACACAGCCACGTAGGCCTGAAAACCGTAATTCGTCAGGCGGGTTCTCAAGAAGTCGCTTCATTTCCGTCCGCAAGCGCTGATACATAGCAAGCTCAAGCTCCCCTTCAGCTTCCGGAATAATATCGTTGATATTCGTATTCCGCACCATTCGCTTCCCTTTACCCAAACCATAATTACCCACCGTATAACCGAAGCCCTGGAGTACATCTTCCAAAACCTCAGAAAACTCGGCAACGGAGACCACATCTCTCCCCTGCTCTTCTTTGAAAAAGTGAAGTACGGCTGCGGCGACGTTCTTCACGACCTCCTCACTCATCCAAGAGGCCGCGTCGCCGATAAGCTCCACAGTAACGATTTCGGCGGGGCAGGGAAACTGCTCGCCACTAGACATCTTAATAATCAGGCAATCAGGGTGTAACCGTATCATGACTATCTCTCTAGTTTTTGAACTTCTTCCACGAATTCTGTCGCTTCGGCAAAACGCCGATAAACACTGGCAAATCGAACATAGGCCACATCATCGAGCCCTCTGAGTGCATCCATCACAAACTCCCCAATCTGGAGACTCGGAATCTCGCTCTCATACCCATCAGTAATCTGACTCACAATGTGCTCAACGGCTTCATCAGTCGCTTTCGCATCAATCGGACGCTTCTGACATGCCTTACGAAAACCGCTCAAGAGCTTTTCTTTAGAGAACTGCTCCCGGGTGCCATCCCGCTTCACGACCATCAGGGCATCGTGCTCGATTTCCTCATACGTGGTAAACCGATGTCCACATGTCAAACACTCCCGGCGGCGGCGAATGGTCGTCGCTTCACGAGATCCTCTAGAATCGATGACTTTATCATCAGGACAGGTGCACTTTGGACAGCGCATAATTGCGGACAAATACCGTAAAATGTGTCCCCAAGTTTTTATCACTCTAAATGTTGGGGTGTCAAGGGACCATTAGCACCCCCTGTGCCAATAAACGAGTCATGCCAGCCCGGCAAAATAGCAGCAAGAATCCAACCATTCTTATCCCTCAGAGGCTCTCATTGAGAGCCAATCATCAAAAACAGCCCCACCCAGGCCTTTTTCGTTGCTACCTAGGGTCACATCTCACTATCCTTCGCCCAGTTTAGATTTTCACCGAAGTTTTACTGATTATTCTTATGGCACGTCCCGTTACTCTCTTTACCGGTCAGTGGGCTGATCTCAGCTGCGAAACAATGGTCTCGAAAGCCAAAGAATTTGGCTATGATGGACTCGAACTCGCCTGCTGGGGAGACCACTTCGAAGTCGACAAGGCCGATGCTGCTTATTGTGCCGCCAAGCGTCAACTCCTCGAGAGTAACGGAATGAAGTACTACTCCATTTCAACGCACCTTGTCGGACAAGCCGTCTGCGACAATATCGACGAGCGACACAAACAGATCCTTCCTGACTACATTTATGGTGATGGCGATCCTGAGGGCGTGCGACAACGCGCCGCCGAGGAGATCAAAAAAACTGCCGTTGCAGCGAAGGAATTCGGCGTGAATGTGGTCAATGGCTTCACCGGAAGTTCCATCTGGCACCTCGTCTATAGTTTCCCACCCAACACGCCCGGCCAGATTGATAAGGGCTACGAAGATTTTGCCAATCGCTGGGGGCCCATCATGGATACCTTCCAGGAGAACGGGATCAAGTTTGGCCTTGAGGTGCATCCGACAGAAATCGCCTTCGATATCGCCTCGGCCGAACGCGCCCTTGAAGCAATCGGAAATCATCCTGCATTCGGATTTAATTACGATCCTAGCCACTTCGGTTACCAGGGGGTTGACTACGTTAAGTTCATCTACAAATTTGCCGACCGCATCAATCATGTCCACATGAAGGACGTCTTCTGGCATGAACACCCTTGCGACGCTGGCGTGTTCGGAGGTCATACTGACTTCCACCGGCCCAATCGCTATTGGGACTTTAAGTCGGTCGGACGCGGTAAGATCAACTTCGAATTGATCATTCGAGCACTCAACGATATCGGATACACCGGACCTCTCTCTGTTGAGTGGGAAGACGGGGGTATGGATCGCGACCACGGTGCAAAGGAATCTGCGGAATACTGCAAGCGCGTTGACTTCCCGCCTTCGAACATCGTCTTCGACGAACAATTCGATAAGGAGAAGCAAGGTTAGCCCCCCAAGGGATCAAGCCCAACAATCATCGCCCAACGAGGGTAAGACGCGCGCTCAGATTTGAGTGCGCTTTTTTTATCCTGTCGGCGCGGAAATACCTGCGAGGCACTGATCCGGCCAAGGTAGTTTGCTCCCATTCCCGCTCACTTCAGAGTTCGGGTATAACAAAACGAAGTGCGAACCGAAACCGTGTTTCCACCGAACTCAAGCAAGGGGTAGATCAGAAAATTAATCGGCCCCGTACTCGGAGAAGGATCCAGTTTTATGTCTCGCCCTACCGAAACCTCCAATCGATTTGCGGGATGATGGCCAAAGTAGTATTCGGCAAGCGCGGGATCTTTGTCAGCTTCACTAATATCGACTGGCACCCATTTCCCATCAGCAAGGAATTCCGCCCAGCAATGGTAGCCCTGGAGCGCCCCGGAATCAGCGGCGGCGGGAATGCTAAATCCGATCGCAAACCGGGCCGCGAGCCCTTGTGATCGAGCCAGCGCTATAAAATAAGCGTGGTAATCGGTACAATTACCACGCCCAATATCGCAGGCATGCATCGCGTCGCCCCGCCCCCAACCTTCACCAGTCTTGTCATAAGCCATCCGAGCCACCACGTGCTCAAAGAGCGCTTTTCCTTTTTCACGCTCAGACCTCGCCGTTGCTATTTGTTGCTGACCGATTCGTCCCAACACAGCGTTGTTGGGAACCAGACGTTCAGGGAGTAGGTGCCGATCAATATCCTCCTCGATCGCCGCCTTGTAGTCTCCCTTCTCAAGACGGCGAACACGATACTTTAGCAAGATCGAAGATTGAGAGTCGCCGGGCGAGACACTCATCGTGAGCACTCGATTCCCAAAATCCTTATCTTCAATGAACTCCCACGGCTTACGGCTCGTCACCCCCATCAGTTCGACCTCTTGAAACGGTCCAGACTGGGCAACAGGAATCCACAGTCGCCCCGATTCCCTAAGCGCTGGAATCTCAATCCGATAGGTAAACTCAAAATGATCCACCCCACGCACAATCGTCGTCCCCAGCTGATCGCTAGCGGAGGCAGCCATCATACAAACGAGGCCTACGATCAGGCCAAATACCCGCTGAATCTCAAAACTCATCGACATAGGACACCGAAAAGCGCTGATCTATTCCATAGATAACATGTCAGGGGAACATCGTGCTCATCACTAATCCCCCTCGACTACCCCAGCCAATGCCGCCCGTCGGCGACCCCATAGGATCGCCACCAACGCAGCCCCCCCATAAACAATCGCCGTTGATGAAGGTTCGGGCACTGAGGTCAGTTGAAGGGTCGTTCGTGAAATATAACTAGACTGCCCTACCGTTGGGGCGCCTAGCGTGGTTGTGTCATGAACGTTCACATCGCGATGCCAGATCTGAGCAATATAGTCTGTCCCTGAAGCCAAGGTTCCAGCACCAATCGTATGGCTCGTTGTTGCCGATTGAAATATTTGGAAAGCGACAGGATTCCCTGTGCTCACCTCAGAAACCTGGAAGACATATTCATCCGGATTCAACGTTGCCGTAGTGAACGAATTCCAATTGAAGGTGTAGGCTGATGAATTATCAACCTGAAGACTGGGTCCCGAAAAATCGGTCGCGAAAAGGCCGGTGAAATACGGTACTGCCCCCCCCAGACAAAGAAGGGTAGTTATCCCCGGTCAGATTGAGCGATGGATTAAAAGTCGCAGGAGCCAGCGTCGAAAAGGCGAAGTCATAGATACCATTCTGATAAACGGCATCTAAACCTGCCTGGGTGCTAAAACTGTGTTGAAAGGAGTATTGCTTGGCGGTGGCATCAAAATTCATGGAGGTCACGGTGCCTCCCGAATGGGTGATTGTCGCACCGGCACTATCAAGAGCTGGCGAGCCAGTAGCGCTTACCGGTTGAATAAAGGCTTCCAATTGAAAGCTCGTGTGAATCGTTGGAGCCGCAGCGCTTGTCTGAGTGTAGTCAACGGCCTTGTTAACATCATAGCGTTCGAGATTGGTCACTGCCCAGGTTTGAATTGAAACCAACAGTGCCAACGAACCGATTTTAAATTTCACTAAGTATCCTTTTCTAGCCGCATCACGCTTGGTCAAGCGTGGGAAGAGTAGACACCAAAAAACGCAAAAAGTCAAGATTGGCCCCGGGCCCTCTCAGACTCTCAGGCTAAGGCCGGAGAGCCCAAATGAATGACATTCCCGGAGAGCCTCGTTCGAGAGGCTCCCTCCCTTGTCATGACAGTCCGTGAAAAAACGCTCGAGCTGTTGTATTGGTCGCGTTCGACAGGGACTCCAAATCGACCTGTTTAACCTCGGCCACTCGCGTCGCAATTTCTCGAACATAGGACGGCTCACATCGCTTACCTCGAAACGGTACCGGAGCGAGATACGGACAGTCGGTCTCAAGCATGAATCGATCAATCGGCGTAGCCGTCAGCGTCTCCCTTACCGATTCCGCATTCTTGAACGTCACGATACCGGTATAACTCACCAGCCCCCCCATACCTACGACCTCTTCCATTTCGGCTACCGATCCTACGAAACAATGAAACACGGCCCTGACGCCTCGCTTAGCAAAGGGTCGCCATTGCTTAATCGTATCCACGTAGGCATCTCGCTGGTGCACGACAACGTTGAGCCCTGCCTCGGCCGCTACTTCCAGTTGTTGTTCAAAAATACGGGCCTGAGCTGCCCGGTATCGCCCATCATCGGCAGCCGACTTCTCTGGATCCTCACTGGGTAGATGGTGGTAATCGAGTCCCGTTTCACCAATCGCGACGACTTTTTTATGAGTGGCCATTTGCCGCAACTCAGCCCGAATATCCTCGGGGGCTTCAAGCGCCGTGCAGGGATGCCATCCTACCACGGCAAAGACCGAGTCAAAGCGATCCGCCAAGGCAAGTGACTGAGCACTGCTTTCGAGATCCGTCCCGATGGTAATCATCCGCTGAATTCCAGCCGCTTCAGCTCGCTCAACCAGCGCTTCGAGATCCTTCTCAAAATCAGGAAAATCCAAATGCGCATGACTATCAAAAAACGCTAGGTTCGATTCACTCATTATTTTGTTCCCAATACACAGACCGTCCTCTCCCTAAAGAACCTGCCCTGTCGCCAGAGTTGTAGTCGATGCTCGCCCACAGGGCACGGATAATCCTCGACATTCTCGGCCACCTGAGAAGGCAGGACAGAGGAGCGATAGTTCCCCACAAATAGAGAAGCAGCGGGTGGCAACAAAGCATCGCTACGAGCCAAAATCCTCCAAGAGCTCAGGCTTGACGCGAGGCGCCCAGGGGTCATCCTTTTCCCATATGCACCCCCAATCATTCTTCTCGCGCTGGGCAACACTCTTCATCATCCTCACGCTTTACAGTAGCGCTGCTGCTTCCACCGGCAAGCAACCCAATATTGTCTTCCTCTTCTCCGATGATCACGCTGTCCAAGCCATCAGCGCCTACGGCTCCAAGAGCAACAAGACGCCGGGCATTGACCGCATCGCTAGGGAAGGAGCGGTCTTTGTCAATTCCTTCTGTGCGAATTCAATCTGCGGCCCGTCGAGAGCCTGTATCCTCACCGGAAAGCACAGCCACATCAACGGCTTTCGCCGTAACGGAGAACAGTTCGATGGCGGCCAACCTACCTTTCCCAAAATCTTGCAACAGAGTGGATACCAAACCGCGCTCGTTGGGAAGTGGCACTTAGGCTCCAATCCTACCGGCTTTCACTACTGGGAAGTCCTTCCCGGACAGGGAAACTACTACAACCCGGATCTCCTGCAGATGGATGGATCAAGAAAGCGATACACCGGTTATTGCACCGACATCATTACCGATCGAGCCATCAAATGGTTGGATGAAGACCGCGATAAATCGAAGCCCTTTGTTCTCATGTGCCAACACAAAGCGCCCCATCGCAATTGGTCCCCCGCCCCTCGCCATTTTTCAATGTTTGATGGCAAAGATGTCCCTGAACCCGAGTCCCTCTTCGACGACTTCGCTGGACGCACGCCCCTTCTAAAGGAGAACGAAATGTCGATTAAGAATCATTTCTATTGGGGACATGACGCCAAACTGCATGGTGAAAATCAATACCCCGCTTCCTTTCAATCCAACATCAACAATCGTGAATACCAGCGAATGAACGCCACACAAAAGGCAGCATGGGACAAGCAATATGAACCCGAAAACCAGGCCTTCTTAGCAAAAATGAAGGCAGGCGAACTGTCCGATAAGGAGATTCTTCGATGGAAGTATCAGCGATATATTAAAGACTATCTCCGCACCATCGCAGCACTGGACGAGAACGTTGCTCGCGTATTGAACTATTTGGATGAGAACAATCTCACCGAGAACACCATCGTCATTTACTCCTCCGATCAAGGATTCTACCTCGGAGAACATGGCTGGTATGATAAACGATGGATGTTCGAAGAATCACTCAAGATGCCTTTCGTCGTTCGATGGCCAGGGGTGATTCAGCCTGGGACTCAATCATCCGCCTTGATTCAGAACATCGACTACGCTCCCACCTTTCTAGAGGCAGCCGGGGCTGATATTCCCAGCGATATCCAAGGCAGGAGTCTTATCCCAGTCTTCAAGAACAATTCCAAAGCTCCCTCAGGATGGCGGGATGCCATCTACTATGCCTACTACGAAAACGATGCCGTTCACGAAGTGCCGATTCATGATGGCATCCGAACACAACGCTACAAAGCCATGTTCTTCCCACGGGGACGACAATGGCAATTGTTTGACCTCCTGACCGATCCCAACGAGATGCGCAGCGTCCATCAAGACGAAGCCTACCGGCCTATCCTGCGAGGTCTTCAAAAACGATACCGCGACCTAAGGAGTTACTATGACGTCAACCCCGCCACCATCCCGATGACGCGAGGCGACGAAAATTGGTGGAAGCAACGAAACCAAAAGACCAATCAAATGGCACGCCAAGGCGGCTATGACCTCGCCTTTATTGGAGACTCCATCACTCAAGGATGGGAGGGCAAGGGAAAGAAGGTCTGGGAACAATTCTATGGCAATCGAAATGCCATTAACCTTGGATTCGGAGGCGATCGAACAGAGCATGTGATTTGGCGCCTCAGCCGTGGCAATCTGAGCAACGTCAAACCCAAGGTCGCAGTGGTGATGATCGGCACTAACAATACGGGACACTTCCTCCAAACTCCCAGCGAGGTCGCAGCAGGCGTCAAATCAATCCTCGACATTATCCAATCCAAAACCCCAAACACGCAGATCTTGCTCCTCGGGATTTTCCCACGAGGGAAAGATGCTCTTGATGAAAAGCGGCTCAATAACATTGCAATCAATCAACTCATTCGACGATACCACGACGGCGAGAAGATCCACTTCCTTGATATCGGCGATTCCTTAGTCGAGCCAGACGGCACCTTGTCTCAGGAAATCATGCCCGATCTCCTCCACCTTAGTGAAACAGGCTATTCCCGATGGGCAGCGGCTATCGAATCCAAGCTCACGAGCTTAGGCCTATAGACGTCCAACAAACGATCAGTCCCAGAGAAGAGCGGAGAGCTAGGAACCAATTGAGTGAGTTAGACACTCACTCAATTTCACCCTCCAGCGAACCGACGGCATACCGAGATTGCACAAAGCCCCAGTCGTAAGACTGAGTCGACAGATGAGTCAGCGGGATTTCTCTTCCGCAGGAGGAGAACAAAGGAATCCCCTTGCCTAGCAGAATAGGAATCACCGTTATCGTCATCTCATCAATCAAGTCTGCGGCGAGGAAGCGCTGAATCGTTTGCCCGCCATCCACATAGAGATGCTTCGCCCCTTCCGCTGTGAGCCTTGCGACAAGCGTGGTTGGATTTTCAGAGGATCGAGTCACGCAGGCCGGAACGAGGTCAGAATCCTCATCTCGGTCTTGAAAATCGATTGGACGCTGACTCATCACTACAACCCTCTTGTCACCGTAGGGCCAAGCACCAAAGGACAAGACCTTCTCGTAGGTCTTGCGGCCCATCACTAGGACGTCAATCGAATTAAAGAATTCCGCATACCCGCAATCCTCGCCCTCACGAACTGTTTCGGAGGCGGCATCAAGCCAATCCAAACCTCCATCCTCCTTTGCAATGAAACCATCGAGACTCGTGGCGATATAAACGGACCCTTTCGCTCGCATATCGTTCGATTAACACGAGTCTAAGCTCCTTCGCAAGGAGGAACAACAGAACAAGAATCGGTAAAACATTACCAATCGACTGGCAGTAATCCCCCCTAAAGAAGGGTAACCTGCTCGAGTGTCATCCCCAAGCAAGCCAGGAATTGGCGCCCTCGCTGCGCTCCTTGTATTATTCTCCGGCTTTCTCGCTTCGTTCACCCAAGGAGCGGCTCCGCCCTCTTCAAAAAAGAGGCCGAACAAGCCCAGTCAGCCGCCTGATCTTCCGGCGATCACATCATCGGATTCCCATCTAAAGAAGACGCCCCCAAGGACGACCAAGGGGCTTGATCTCATCAAACTAGGATGGAAGTACGATTGCATGGAGTGCCACAAATCCCTCACGGCGTCCTGGTCGACCAATCGTCTGTGGGTTGAACACAAGAGCGTCAAGCTGGCCCATGGAAACAACAAGTTTTGCCTCAACTGCCACCATCCTACCAATCGGAACGCTTTCAAGCACGATGACGGATCCGAGATCGCGGAATCAGAAGTCGTCGCCCTTTGTGCGCGTTGCCACGGCACCGTCCATCGAGATTGGAAAGCGGGAGCCCACGGACGCCCGAACGGTTACTGGGATACAAGCCTTGGACGGCAGCAGAAACTCACGTGTATCCAATGCCACGATCCTCACCATCCTAAGTTTCCCATGCTGCAAAGCCTTCCGGCGCCGACCTATCCAAAGCGAGCGGCGCGATCGAGCTCAGAAAACACCCAACACGAAGGGAACCCCAAGCATTGACCGCTTCGAACGAAAGCAACCATCAGGTCACACGGCGCACCTTCCTCAAAGGCACCGGAGCCACCATGGCTGGTATCGCTGGTCTTGTCACCGCCCTGAAACCCCTTCTTTCCCTCGAGCGGGGCGATATCTCACTAAGCGATCTCCTGCAAAAACACTATCAGGAGCTTAGTGCCGAGGAAATGTCGAGGATCCTGCGCAAGCTGGAAAAACAAAGCAACGAGGACTACGGCGTCGCCTCAAACATCAACGATACCAAAGCCCGCGAGGGCGTTCAATTCGCCTACGCCCTTAGCTTGTCAAAGTGCGTAGGATGTCGACGTTGCGCGCACGCATGCCTCGCTGAGAACAATCAATCCCGAGAGAGCGAAGACGACATTGAAATGTCCTATATTCGAGTACTAGAGCTCGACAAAGGCTCGATCAATGTTGAGGAATCGGATCAATATTACGACGGTGAGGTTCCTAAAAAAGATAAATACTACATGCCAGTACAATGCCACCAGTGCCAAGACTCTCCGTGCACTAAAGCATGTCCAGTCGAAGCAACATGGATGGAACCGGATGGAGTGGTCGTGGTGGACTACAATTGGTGTATCGGCTGTCGCTACTGCATGGCCGCATGCCCCTACGACGCGCGACGCTTCAATTGGAAGAAGCCAAGCTTGCCCCCTGAATCGGTTAATCCCAACCAAAATTACCTAAGTAATCGGATTCGGCCTCAAGGAGTCGTTGAAAAGTGCACCTTCTGCTTACATCGCACACGGGAAGGAAAATACCCAGCCTGTTTGGAGGTTTGCCCAACGGGTGCCCGCGTTTTCGGCAACCTCTTGGATCCAGACAGCGAAATCAACTACATCCTGAAGAACAAACGCGTCTACATTCTCAAGGAGGACGCAGGGACAACACCGAAGTTTTATTACTTTTTCGATTAATCCACCCCCATGTCCCACATTCGTCAATACTTTCAGTTCCTCGTCAAGATCTGGTGCCTTTCTTGGGAAGGCAGTTGGCGTTTTTACCTGTGGATGGGTTTTCTGAGCCTGATTTCACTGATCGGAGTGCACGCCTGGGCAGAACAACTCGTCGAAGGGCTTCAAACGACCGGCATGACGAATCAAGTCTCCTGGGGCGCCTATATTGCAAACTTTACGTTTCTCGTCGGCGTTGCTGCGGCTGCGGTGATGCTGGTTATTCCGGCCTATGTCTACAAGATCGAGTCGATGCACGAGGTCGTCCTCTTCGGAGAGCTAATGGCCATCGCGGTGATTACAATGTGCCTCCTCTTTGTCACCGTCGACCTCGGTCGTCCCGACCGTTTTCTCCATCTCATGCCCCCCTTTGGACGGATGAACTGGCCGATCTCGATGCTCAGCTGGGATGTCATCGTCCTCAACGGCTATCTCATCCTCAATCTTCATATCTGCGGCTACCTCCTTTACATGAAGTATCTTGGGAGAACTCCCAGCAAGAAATTCTACATCCCCTTCGTCTTTGTCGCGATCTTCTGGGCCATTAGCATTCACACCGTCACCGCCTTTCTCTACGTGGGGCTTGCAGGCAGACCCTTTTGGAATCACCCGATCGTAGCGCCTCGATTCTTGGCTTCGGCCTTCGCTGCCGGCCCAGCCTTGCTCATACTCACCTTTCAAATCATCCGTCGTGTGACAGGCTTCTGGATCGGGAACGAACCGCTCCAGCTGCTCCGTCGCATCACGACCATCGCGTTGCTCATCAGCCTCTTTCTTTTGGGATGTGAGCTTTTCGTAGAATTCTATTCTGGCACCTACCATAGTGTCTCCGCCAAGTATCTCTGGTTCGGTCTTCACGGCCACGATCGCTTGGTTCCTTGGATTTGGACGGCCTTAGGACTCAATGTCTTCGCGCTCTGCGTACTCATCTCTCCCGGAGCAAATCGACTTTGGCTCCTGGATGCAGCGTGCATCGCCCTCATCGTTGGAATCTGGATTGAAAAAGGCATGGGACTGATTGTCCCTGGATTCATCCCCACGCCCTTGGGACAAATCGTCGAGTATCAACCATCCTGGAACGAAACGTTTATCTGCCTCGGCATCTGGGCATTCGGAATCCTGATGTACTCGTGGATGCTCCATGTTGCTATCCCGATCATGAATGGAGAACTAAAGGCCGGTCCGAATGAAGCAATCCCAGAGAATCCCTGAACCAAGGCTATGAAAGTAATCAAGCACCTCTATAGACGACTCCCCATCCTTTCTGTGCTCTTCCTCGCGAGCTACTCGAGCGAGGCAGCGTTCGCTCCCGCGAAACCTTCCGTTGAAAGCAAGGTCTGCGCAAGCTGTCACAAGATGGAGAGCCCCTCCGTTTATGAGCAGTGGGGTTCCTCAAAACACTTTCGAGCCAACGTGGGATGCTTCGAGTGCCATCATGCCAACGAAGACGACAACGACGCCTTCGAGCACTACGGAAAATTCATTTCTACCATCGTCTCACCTCGCGACTGTGCTCGCTGTCATGAGCACGAAGTCAAAGAGTTCAACGAATCTCACCATGCGAAAGCAGGCCGTATTCTCGGATCACTCGACAATACCCTTGCTGAGGTGGTCGAAGGGAACAATGCCTTCATCACCCCAGGCTTCCCTCACGGCAATTCAGCCGCTGCAGTCAATGGCTGTTGGCAATGCCACGGTTCCGAAGTGCAGGTACTCCCCTCAGGTCGACTCGACCCTGCGACGTGGCCGAACACAGGAATTGGTCGAATCAACCCCGATGGCTCGGAAGGCTCGTGTACAGCCTGTCATTCACGTCACGAATTCTCGGCAGCCCAGGCGCGAACTCCCGATACCTGCGGCAAATGCCATATGGGCCCCGACCACCCTCAAATGGAAATATTCAATGAATCCAAACACGGCATTGCCTACTACGCCAACATTGCAAAGATGGCGCTCGACAACGAAAAATGGGTCGTCGGTGAGGATTACAATGCCTCCGCAACCTGCGCCACGTGCCACATGAGTGCGACGAAGGACCAAGCCGTGACGCACGATGTTGGCCTCCGTATCTGTCTCTTATACACATCTGACGCTGCCGACGAGCGATCTAGTGTAGA
>OJGU01000856.1_pt1 | contig 14353 bp, 9 predicted proteins | sample 1594741 | NCBI WGS metagenome assembly OJGU01 (sample SAMN05416841, study PRJEB24817) | seawater metagenome | isolation source: Sea water | place: Canada:Atlantic | collected 2013-07 | reverse complement strand
GACGTGGAGCGATCCGAGCCTCGCCAAAAAAGCCCGGGACGCGTTGCGCGAAGTGGATCCGAAGTCGTCGCCTGAGGCCGCGGAACTCCATGCGGATGCGCTGCTGGTACAGCGCCAGCTCGGCGGTTCTGCTGCGTGGAAGACGATCGGCGAGGCGTACGAGCCGCTCCTCGACGACGACATGACGCCCCAGGATGCCCGGCCGTTGAACAACATCGCGGTCGCCATGATGAACAACGATGGTCTGGACGTGGCACAGCAAGCGTGGACGCTGAGCTCTCAACTCTCCGAAGACCACGGCGATGTTGGAAGACTCAACCTGATCGTCGCCGGGGCCCCAGACGGCGACGCCTCGGCCCTCGCGGCGATGCGAACGCTTGCCACAGAGACGAAGAACGCGGGCGTACGCGTGACCGCGCTGGCGTGGGTCCATGCGTGGTCGAAGAAGGGCAAGGCCCGCCGGGACGCCCAAGACGCGCTGCAGGTCGCCGTACGGGAGGCCAAGGAGGAAGGGTCTCGCCCTACGGCCCCCGATCCCTACTCTGGCCTGGTCCTCGAGGGCTCGCTGCAGGTGGGGCTCGGGTACGCGGTGAAGACGGGACTGCAGATCGAACTCGATGGCAGCGGCCTTCCTTGGGCGATTCTCGCCCCGCCGCGGAAACCGTAGGAGAGCGGGACACGAGCATCGGACCGGACCTCCGTCACAGCCTGAGGTGGGTCTTGTGGCTACACTGGATCCGTGCGGAACATCGTCCAACTTCGGAGCTTGGCGTTTTTGGTCGTAACCGCGGGTCTGCTCTCGTGTCAGCCCCAAGCGTCGCAGCACCCCGAGCCGATCTCATCCGCGCCCGCCTCCGGCGAACTCACGCTCGATCGGCTCGCGGACCTCATCGATCCGGGACCGCAGACCCCCCTGTCCGACGGACTTCCGCCGGAGGTCTTCGAGCTTCTCGGACTGGAGCAAGACCCCACAGCTTCGGGCACGGAATTGCTCGAGCAGTCGACGGCCGAGCGAGAGTTGGTCGCGCAAGCCGTGGGCGATGCGGAGGATGCCGGCGTGTTGACGTTGTTGATCCGTTCCTCGGCCCGGGCGGTCGTGCTGGCCGAACAGGCCGCGCAGCGTGGCGCAGCCCAGGCCGACGCGCTCGCCGAGTTGGAGCGCGCGTACAAAGGCGTGGATGTGCCGGCGCTCGGGAACGCTCGGAACATCATCTTGGAGTTCCTTGCGACGTACGTGGCCCAGGCCGCAGCGGACGGAGGTTCAGGCCCGGCGGATTTTGAACCGCTTGTACAAAGAGCGCAGGACGCGATCCGAGCGGCCGGACCGCTGCATCGACGAACCGTCGCTCTGCTTTTGCGAGTGGCCCCAGACCACGATGCCGTGCCGACCGCGTTGCTTGCAGTCGCGGTGTCGGAACTGGGTGCTGGTCACGAGTGGACGGTCCCCGCAGCCAAGCTCGCGCTGGAGCTCCGCGGCACGTTGGCCTCGGCGAGCGAACAACTCGATCTGGCACGGGTCTGTCTCGAAGGGCTCGACGTTCCTTGCGCCGAGGCTGCCGTACGCGCAGCCGCCGGGGCGGAGGGGAGTGACGAAGTCTCCGAAGACCTCGTGTTTGCACGCCGCATCGTGCAGCTTGGAGATGCGGCGACGCTCGAACATCGGCTGGAGCGCGCTCGGGCGTTCCTCGAGCTCGAGCGATACGCTGCCGCAAAGACCGAGTTTGAGGCCCTTCATGCCGAGTTCCCCCAGGATGCTCGTCCGGTCGCGGGCCTGGCGCTTCATGCGGTGCTCAAGGACCTCGACTTCTCTGGAGCCCATCGCCTCATCGAGTCGCAAGCGAATCCGAAGAACGCGGACGAGGCGTACTACGAACTCGCGATCGGTAGCCGGATGATGGTGGTCATCTCCTCCGTCCTCCCCCAAGCCGCGGCCGACAATGGCGACAAGGCCTTGCCCCTGTTGGAGCCGGTCCTTCGCGGCTTGCGCTTGGACATCGAGGGCTACGCCGCCCTGGGCAACTCGGACGGTCGATTCCTCGCATTCGTCCTCGATGTGATGGAGGAGCAGCTCGCCGAGTACGACAAGACAAACGAGCTCAATCTTCGCCATTTGGCGTCATTGAGCGAGCCCGTGATCGCGCTGCAATCAGAATTCCCGAGCAACCCCCACGCCTATCGACTGCTGATGTCGATCGCGGCGTTGGATCCCGACAAAGCCCGCGCCACGACGATGGCGGGCGTACCTGCGCCCACGGGCCCCGAGCACCACGCGTTGGTTCTCCGTCGCGCGCGCGCGCTCGTCGATCTCGCGGTGAGCTGGAGCGATCGGAGCTTCGCAAACCAGGCTCTGGATGCGCTCGAGGAGGTCAAGTCCGACACCAGCTACGAGGCGGAAGAACTTCGCATCGACGCCCGGATGGTTCAGCGGGTGCTCGGGGGCAGCGCAGCGTGGGAGACGATTTGGGAGCCCTACCGATCACTGCTCGGTGGTGACCTGGCATCGGACCCGCGAGTCCTGAACAACATCGGGGTTGCGGTGCTGCGGTATGGCGGCCCGGCGGAGGCCCAGGACGCGTGGGAACTGAGCTCGGAGATCTGCGGGGACAACGACGAGGACCACGGTGACGTCGGGAGACTGAACCTGATCGTGGCTGCGAACCCAGATGGCGGTGCCGCCGGCACGGACGCGATGCGAACCCTCGCAACCGAGACGACGAACACCGGCGTTCGGGTGACGGCGCTGGCTTGGGTCCACGCCTGGTCCAAAGGCAAACGCCGCCGAGATGCCCAGACGGCGCTGAAGACCGCGCTCGAGAAGGCCCAGGAAGAGGGCCCCCGACCGAACGCCCCAGATCCCTACTCCGGGCTCGTGCTCGAGGGCGCGTTCAGTGCGGGACTTGGGTACGCGGAAGATGGCCTCGCGATCGACTTCGATGGCAGCGGCCTTCCTTGGGCGATTCTCGCTCCGCCGCGGAAACCCTAGAACGCGGCCTGCAGCTGCAGGCGCATGTTGTGATTGACCTCGGTGACTTGGTCATCATCCCACCGTGCAAAGTCGTCGAGGTGCAACTTGAGCGGATGGCCGGCGAAGTCGTAGTTGATGCCGCCACCTGCCTCGTCACGGTGGGCCAAGCCCGAGCCCGCGGCGCCCGAGGGAAGAGCTCGCGCCGATGGCCGAAGGATTCCAGATGGTTGGGTGCCTGGCCGCCGGGGGCTGTGACCGCCGCGCGCGTCGCCTCGACGCTGTGTTCCCGCTCCCGTAGGCTCGTTCGGTGCGGTGCGGGGTCTTGGCGGTTTCGCTGTTGGTCTGCGGATGTTCCGGCGAAGACGTCTCCGCGGCACTTCGGCATGGGACCCATCACGGTGCCGACCGCCGTGTGATCGTGATGCCCCGCGGCGACGGGCCCGCTTCGGCAGAGGGCATCCGGTGGGAACCGGCGTTCTCGAGCCAGCTTCCTTCCTTGCAGCGTCTCCGCGCGAGCGCGGTGCTGCGATCGAGAACCGCGCAACCCGATCTCGCCGCGGTCATGTCCGCCCGAATCCCGGCGAGTTGGTCCGATGAAGAGGCTCGCCGGTGGGCGGCCGAGCTCGAAGCTCAGGCGGAATGGACCGTGCTCCGCCTGGCTCCCGTCCCTCCACCCGAAGACCTCGCACCACCCACGCCATCGTTTGTCGACACGCAGAGCTACCGAGGTGCCTCGATGGGCATCGATGTCGACGGTGCGCAAGCACAAGGATTTCGTGGGGCTGGCGTCTCGATTCACGAGGTGGAGTACGGATGGCGGGGCACGCACGAAGACCTGGTCGACGTCGATCTCCATCCCGAACCCGGTCAAACGGTCGCTGCGGCGGCGTTCGAGATGGGGCTCGCGCCAGAGCACGGCACCGCGTCGGTGGGCATGCTCATCGCCCCCCACAACGACTACGGCATCGACGGCATGGTTCCCGATGCGGCGCTGTACACCTATCCGGAGTGGACTGAGGAGGATGGCCTTCGTCGAACGAATGCGGTCGCGGCGGCGGTGGCTCAGGCGGCACCTGGCGACATCGTGATGCTTCAGATGCAAGCCCAGCATCCACAGACGGGGCAGCTCGGTCCGGCCGAGTTGGAGCCCGACGTCTGGATGTTGACCCGGATGGCGACCGACGCAGGGGTGCTCGTGGTCGCTGCGGGTGGCAACGGTGCTCTCGATCTGGACGGCAGCGATGCTGCGGACTACATCTCGTTGGGGGATAGCGGGGCGATCCTCGTGGGCGCCGCGTCACCGGACGACCGCGTCGCCCTGCCGTTCTCCTCGCACGGACAACGCATCGATCTGCAGGGGTGGGGGGCGTCCGTGTTCTCGCTGGGCTACGGCGACTTCGAGCGCCTCGGCGATGATGACAACCAGGCGTACACGGACACGTTCGAGGGGACGAGCTCGGCGTTGCCGCTCGTCGTGAGCGCGGCGGCCCTGCTCATCGAAGCATTCGTGACGGTCGAAGGAAGCCCACCGGATCCCCTCGACGTTCGACGTCTCCTCGTCGCGACGGGGCATGCGCAGGGGGAGGGCGTTCACATCGGGCCCTTGCCGAACGTCACCGAAGCGATTTCATGGGTCGGGGCACGCGAAGCGAACCCCCCGGCGGTAGAAATCACCGAACCCGCCACCGATCTCGAGGTGGCGATCGATCTCGACGGCGAGCTTGTCGTCAGCGTAGAGGTCGCCGTCCAAGACGATAGCCCGATCTATCGCGTCGAGCTCGAGGTCGACGGGGAGGTTTGGCCGTCGGCCGACGACGCGCCACCGTTCGCGTTCGAAGGTGTGGGCTTGGCCGAAGGGGACCACGCGATCCGAGCCCGGGCGACCGACGTTTGGGGGCACGCTGCGTGGAGCGATCTTCGACTAATTTCTGCGACGGTGGAGGACAAGCCCGGTGGTTCGTCGACGGGAGCCATCGACGAATCGTCGGGCGCCGGGGGCGGGAGCTCCGGCGGTGTGGGTGCGCAGCCCCCTGGTGAGTCGGGGTGCCGAGTCGGCCGAGAGCCCGGCCGGCGTCCAGCGCTGCTGTGGGGCCTGCTGTTCGCGATCGGCTGGTCCCGCCGACGCGCAAGCTGAAACGCACCAAACGTGTGTGAGATCTACCGGGGCTTGCTGGGACGAACGTCGGTGTGGTGCGCACCTCCGCGTACGAAAGAGCATGCGTCGCAGCCGGGCGGTTTCAAACCGAGGTTGAACGCCGTTCGGGGCCTCCTGGTCGGCGTTCAGCTTGACACGCTTTGGGCCGCGTCCTTACCCTTCTCCTCTGGATGGCGCTTCGCCTCATCATCGAAGACGACGAGGGCACGACAACTGTTGTGCCGCTTGGTGCTGACGCCATCACGATCGGTCGGCAGCAGGGCAACACGATCCAGCTGACCGAAAAGAACGTGTCGCGTCGTCATGCCCGGCTCTTTCACGAGCCGGACGACGAGGCTTGGTCCATCGAGGACCTCGGTAGCTACAACGGCGTGAAGATCAACGGTGCGGCCGTCGAAGCCCGCAACGAGCTCAAGGAAGGCGACGTCGTCCAGATCGGCGACTACCACCTCACGCTCACCGAGAACGCCGACAAGACCGCCGTCAGCCCGGCACCGACCGCCGCCAACGACCTGGGCGCGCCTCCCGAGGAGCCGATGCTGGCCAGCTCCAGCAACGACCTCCCGCGCTTGTCCACCGAGGACCTCGCGGCGCTGCAGTCGGGTCCGGTCCCTATCCATTCCATGGCGGACTCGGGTGCCGTGCCCGCGATCGCAGGCCCGGCCGGACCCGGCCCGTTCGAAGAAGAGCGCAAGAGCAGCACGGGTCTTCTCATCGGTGCCGGCGCTGTCGTTGTTGGCGCGCTGGTCTTCGCGTTCGCCTGGATGGCTGGAAGCGGAAACGACGAAACTGGCGGAAACACGGCCGCCGCCGCGGAGCGTCCGAGGGTCGAAGATCCTCGTCAAGATCTGCGGCAAGATCCACGGCAGGACCCGCGTGCCATGGCTGCCGCCGAGCCGGGAGTCATCGAAGACGCCGGCGTCGTCGAGCCCGACCCGGTCGACACAGCCGGTGATGTTGAGCCGGACCCCGTCGCCCTCGTCGATGACCCGCCCGACGCCGTCGAGCCCGATCCGATCGAGGTCGATCCGGAGCCCGAGCCGACATCCCGGCCGAAGAAGCCGCGCCGCAAGACCAATCCGAAGTCCGGCAACCCGAGCAAGAAGACGCCGCCACCCGCGACTGCACCGGCCAAACCTGCCGTCGACGCCGAGGCGCTGCTCAAGGAGGCGAGGAAGGCTTCGTTGAGCAGGTTCGCGCAGTGCTACGACTTGGCGAAGAAGTCCCACGACGCGAGTCGCTCCGCGCGAGCCGCCAACCTCATGGGCGCATGCGCGTGCAAGATGGGCGACGAGGGCAAGGCGAAGCGCGCCGTTGCGAAGCTGCGCGGCGCCAACAAAGAGAACGTCGTCAAGCTCTGCGCCGCCAAGGGCATCACGCTCTGAGCGTGGTGCGTGAGTCGAGCTGCGAGCGGCAGGATGTCTGAAGACTCCGCCACGCTTTGGGTCGTCGCCAGCGTCGGGGCGAACGTCCTTGCGTGGGCGCGCCGCAACGGCGTCGACGTGCCCGCGGTGCTACGGGAAGCGAACCTCGACGAAGCGTCCTTCCGCGACGCGACGGGGCGCATTCCAGCGCTGGACATGATTGCGTTGTGGCGCGCGCTCGAAGTCCGCATGGAGGACCCCGCGTTTGCGCTTCGCTCTGGCGCCTCCGCGTCGGTTGGAGTCCTCCCGCTGGTGGGCCCTCTCATGGCTTCGTCGAGGACCCTGGAGCAGTCGCTCGCGAGCCAAGCCCAACACATGGCGCTGATCTCCAACGCGACCGTGGTCGCCGTTGAGGCCACCGACACCCGGGTGACGTGGAGCGCGTCGTGGGCCGCGAGTCTGCGTTGGCCGACGCATGTCTCGGAGTCCTCCGCGGCGTTCAACGTCGCGTTCGTCGACCAACACGCCTCGGCTCCCGTCCGCCTCGAGTCGGTCGCGTTCCCGTTTCCCAAGCCTGGCCATGCCGATGCGCATGACCTCTACTTCGGCTGTCCGGTCCGGTATGCAGCCGAGAGTCTCCAGCTGACATGGGCGGAAGACCCGGTCGCGGTCGAGTTCTGGACGCACGATGCCGCTGCATGGCAGGTGCTCAAACGTGCGGCTGAGGGCGTCTCCGCCGAGCCACCTCAGGGAACCGCAGGGAGGATTCGTTCGGCTCTGGCCAAGAGCGACCGCCCGGCCTCGTTGGGATTGAGCCCAATGGCTCGCGCGCTTGGGGTGACACCCCGAACGCTCCAGCGTCGGCTCGAGTCTGAAGGCACCTCGTTTCGCGACGTGGTCGATGGCTACCTGCGTCAGAGGGCTTTGTCTGCGTTGCGTCTGGGCGACACCTCAATCGAACGTCTTTCGGAGGACCTCGGGTTCAGCAATCGCAGCGCTTTCCACCGCGCGTTCGTTCGTTGGACCGATGCGACTCCGGCCGCCTGGCGGTCGTCCGGTGGTACCAGCGACCTGGGCTGAAGCCTCTGTCGCGCTCGGTGATACGTTTTGGCGCGGGCGGTGATGGTGGGCCATGGGGGCGGTTGGCACCCTAAGGGCGCACCGACCATGCGCATCCTGAAGCAAGAGCTGTACTTCCCGATCATCATCGGGATTCACTTCCTGTTCTGGGCGATCGACCTCTCCCTGTACTCAGGAGACTTCATCGAGCCGAGGTCGGACACGTTGCTGTTCGGTGAGTACGAGAACACCACGGGCATCCACCCGTCGCGGATCGTCGGCGAGGTGTTCTCGTCGTGGGTCGTGACGGTGTTCGCGTTCAACTTCCTCATGGCCACGCGCGCCCGCTGGGTCGAGCGGATCTTCGGCGGGCTCGACAAGATGTACGTGATCCATCGGCGTTCAGGGGTGATTGCCGTGGTCCTGCTCCTGGCCCACTTCGTCGCCGTTCCGCGCGATCTGACAGCCTTCACGGTCGGGAAACCCCTGGGCTTCTACGCGCTCATCCTGATCCTGCTCGGGGTGGTGGCCGCGGTCGCTCCTCCGGTCAAGAAACGCCTTCGCTACCACGCCTGGCTTCGCAGCCACCGCTTGATGGGGGTCTTCTACGTCATGGGGGTCGCCCACGCGGGCTTGGTCTTCAGCTTGATCCAGCAGCTCCCCATCACGCGTGTTTACGTGTTCGGGATGGCGGGTGTTGGGGTGGTGTCGTGGGTCTATCGAGCGTTCCTGTACCGTCGCTTCAACCCGGAGCTCCCGTACGAAGTGAGTGCAGTCCGGAAGCTCGACGCGCGAACGACCGAGATCGACTTGAAGCCACTGGAGGGGTCGCTGGCCTTCGCTCCGGGACAGTTCGCATTCTTTCGGTTCCCGAAGGTCGGCCAAGGCGAGGCGCACCCGTTCACGATCGCCTCGACCCCCGGGGACGGCGGACTTCGCATCGCGGTGCGGGCTCTGGGTGACGACACTTCGAACATGCAGGGCGGGGTGGAGGCGGGGGACCGTGTCTTCGTTGAGGGTCCGTTCGGACACTTCACCGCCGAGCACGCAGGAGACCAAAAGCAGATTTGGGTCGCTGGCGGCATCGGCATCACGCCGTTCCTTTCACTCGCCAAGGCGGTGGGCGACCGGGACGTTCGACTCATCTGGTGCGTCGCGAATCGGGGGGATGCATTCTACGCCGAGGAGCTTCAAGCGCTGGCGGAGGGGGACGGAGGCTTCGGATTCGAAGTGTGGCCGAGCGAGGAGAAGGGGACGTTCTCGCTGGCCGCCTTGGAACTGGCCGGGGTCGACGACACGACCTTCATGGTGTGCGGACCGCCGGGCTTGAAGGACGCACTGCGCAAGCAGGTCTTGGAGCGAGGTGGTCGCTCGAGTTCCGTGTTGGATGAGGAGTTTGCGTTCCGGTGATCGTGGGCACGCGGATGCCGTCAACCGACGGCTGGCCCTACTGATCGCCGGGGGGCAGCGCCTTGGTCGGCCCAGAGGGTAGAGCCTTCTCGCTCGCGAGCACCATCTGCGCGGCATTGAACCCGCACATGCCGTGGACGCCTGCGCCGGGGTGGGCATAGCTCGAGCACAGGTACAGGCCATCCACGGGCATCTTGTAGCGGAAGTACGGGAAGAACGGCCGGAACAGGAGCTGCCGGTTCCAGGCGTTGCTGCCCCCGCCGAGGTCGCCACCGACGAGGTTGGCATCCATGGCTTCGAGGTCGGGTGGCGTGACGATGGCGCGGGCTTGAATCGTGCTGCGAAAACCGGGGGCGAGCGCCTCGATGCGCGCCTCGACGCGATCGGCGAACGCCTCGCCCGAGTTTTCCCAGCCGCCCTCGATCGAAGGCGGCACGCGAGAATAGGCCCACAGCGTATGCCCGCCCTCCGGCGCGCGTGTGGAATCGCTGAGGCTTTGTTGGCCGAGGACCAGATACGGGTTGTCCGGGAGGTTGCCGCCGCGGACTTGGGCGGTGAAGGTGCTGAGGTCGTCCAGGCTGTCCCCCGCGTGCACGACAGACGCGCGTCTGGCTTCTTCGTTGGCCCAAGGGACCGGAGCACTGAGGGCCCAGTCCATCTTGAATGCGCCCCATCCGCGCGGGTACGTCCGACACCGCTGCAGGATCCGGTTCGGGACCCACTGCTCGTCGACCATGTTTCGCAGCAGCGCGACCACATCGGTATCCGCGAGCACGGTGCGCGCGGGAATCTCATCTCCGTTTTGTAGGCGTACGCCGTGGGCTCGCCCATCGCGGACCATGACCTTGTCGACGCGGGTTCCCAGACGCGCGGTGCCGCCGTGGCTCTCGAAGCACTTGATCAGCGCGTCGGTGAGGCTTTGCGCGCCGCCCTTGGGCACGACGTAGCCGCCGGTCGTCGCCGTCATCGCGAGCATGTAGCCCAAGGCGGCGCCGAACCAATCATCGGGGCCCACGTCCACGTGCAGGGCGAGTCCCGGCATGACCCGCCGGGCGGCTGCGGACTCGAACCACCGCTCGGCGACCCATCGCCCCTTCGACCCGAACACGGAGCCGATGCGCATCAGGTGGAACGGGAACAGCCGAAGCGCGGGGCCGACCGCCGGAAACGTCCGCATCAGGACATCGAGGAGATGGGGCTCGATGCTCTGGTAGTGCTGGGCAACGGCGCGGAACTTGTCCCCATCCTTGGGGCTTCCGAACATCTTGGCCGCTTGATCCAGATCGCGACTGATGCACGCGATGGTTCCATCGGGCGCAGGGTGGGCGCTCTCGATGTCTGAGGCGCACCACTGCAGACCGTATTGCTCGAGACCCAGGTGTTTGAAGGCAGGACTGAGCGATCCCCACGGGAAGAATGCAGCCCCCACGTCGTGGACGTATCCGGGCAACGTCGACTGGACGGAGCCAACCGCCCCGCCGTAGCGGTCGGGATTGGCTTCGAGAAGCAGTGTATTCACGCCAGCTTGCGCGAGCACGCAGGCCGCGACGAGCCCGTTGGGTCCGGAGCCGATGACCACCGCGTCGGGATCTGCCACGGACGGAAGCTACCCCACGATTGCCGACGTGTCGCGTCTGGTAGGATGCAGCCGATGGCCGACATGTCCGCCCAGATCGATAGGGCTGTGGAGGTCCTGCTCGGTGGTGGTGTGGTCGCGTTTCCGACCGATACCGTCTACGGGGTGGGCGCGCTGCCTACGAAGGAAGCCGCGATCGATCGGATCTATTCGATGAAGGGCCGACCTCGAACGAGGGCGCTCATCATCCACGTGCACGAGCGAGAGGCGATGTCCGCCATCGCGGACAACGTCCCAGAATACGCTCGTCAGCTGGCCGAGGCTTTCTGGCCCGGCGCACTCACGCTGGTGCTCTCACGGACCGAGGCCGTCCCCGCCTATGTCACCGGCGAGCGGCCGACGGTGGGCCTGCGGATGCCCAACCACCCGATCGCGACGCGGTTGCTTCGCGCGCTGAACGAGCGGAGCGATGCCACCGTGGGAATCGCGGCGCCCTCGGCCAATCGGTTCGGAGACACGCCCGCTGCCACGGCCCAGGAGGTCGTCGCGCGGTTGGGCGCGCCGGGCAGTGGCGATAGCTCGCCGGACATGATCCTCGACGGCGGCGCGTGTCCGGGAAAGGTTCCCTCGACGATCCTGGATTGCACCGGAGAGTGGCCGCGAGTGTTGCGACGCGGTGCGACGAGCGTGCAGGCGATCGAGGAGATCATCGGCCGCTTCGTGAAGCAGTAGTCACCGCTTCGTACTCGAGGCCCAACCGGTTTCGACCAGGCCTTCGATGATCTGCTGCCCGCGCAAGGGCCAGATCGGGTGGAGCTGGGCGCCGAGTTCGTCGGCGAGCGCGTTTGCGGCCTCTGCCGTGGTCGTCCCGCTTTTCTGGGCGCGAAGCAGGACCCGCCGAGTCATGTTGAACACGCTCTGCTCCCAGTCTCGCTCCAGGTGGCGAGCGATCGCGGGGTCGCCCGGGACGTGGCCGTACGCTTCGTTGGCGCAGTTCACGATGCCCATTCGGTTGGCGACGAAGTCGGGCACGTAGACGATCTCGCGGCGCACGAGAGCGTCCATGTCGCGCTTGTCATCCAGAAGCTGGTTGTTGGCGGCCCCGCAGACGATGCCGGTCTGCAGGCGCTCGATGGTGCCGGGGTTGAGGACGCCACCGAGGGCGTTGGGGGCGAAGATGTCGCACGGGGTCTCGAAGATCGAGAGGTCGTCGGGTGCACAATGTCGAAGCTCGACCGGGGCGCCTTCGAAGCGGGACCGGAGCTCGGCGAGCCGGGACTCGTTGATGTCCGAGGCGACGATCGAAGCCACACCGCGCTCGAGCAGAGCGGACATCATGAACGTTGCGACGTTGCCCGCACCCTGCATCGCGATGCGCTTTCCAGCCAGCGTGCCCTTGTCCGCGACGTCGAGCGCGGCTTCCATGGCACAGACCACACCTACAGCGGTGGGTCCAGAGGGGTTTCCAGAGCCGCCTTGCTCAGCGGGAATGCAGGTGGTGTGGCGCGTGCCTTCGAACACCGCTCGCATGTCGGGAGGGGTCGTGCCCGCGTCCTCGGCCGTGACGTAGCAGCCGCCCAACGAACTGACGAAGCGGCCGTACTCCGTGTAGACGACGTCTCGATAGGCTCGGTCTCGCCAATCGGTGTCGTCGCGCCGCGCGATGATGCCCTTGCCACCGCCCCACCACAGACCTGCCATGGCGTTCTTTCGCGTCATGCCCACCGCGAGTCGGAGTCCATCGCGGATGAGGGCTTCAAGCGTGGGGTAGGGCCAGTGGCGCAGGCCTCCCGCCGCCTGACCGCGGCTTGTCCGGTGCACGAACGCGGTCAGCAGGGCGCCACTGTCGGGGCCCACTTGGAAGAACACGCCCTCGTGGTCGAGGAAATCTCGGGTGTCGTTCTCGAAGAGCTCGCGCACCGGATCGAGAAGGGGATGCGAACTCTCGAGCTGACCGGACTCGGCGCGACGGACCACGTAGCCGCGTCCTCCGAGGCTGCGCAGCTGGTCCACGAATGCTTGTGGGGTGGTCTCAAGCAGCGAACTCATCGGCCGGAATGTACACCGGCGCGGTTGTTGGCGGGACCGCACAGCTTGCGGATCCGGAGGTCGTGGCGCGCGCAGTGTCAGCCGGACGCAGGACACACCGCTTTCGGCGATGAACCCTTCGAGACACCGAGTGTCTTGGCAAGCGCCGCGGCGTCGTCTTGTCGCCCGAGCCGGCACAAGCTGTCGACTCGGACGACGTCCATCTCATTGTGCAGCAGCCCCTGCGGGAAGCGCTTCGCGTAAGTGCGCGCGGTCCGAAGCGCGAGGGTCGGTTTGCCGTCGCGGACCGCCGAGCGAGCTTCGGTCACCAACGCGAGCTCAGCCCGAAGAGAACTGTTCGGTGAGGCGGGGGAGGGCGCCTCGGCGACCGGTGGCGTGCGGCTCTGCGGCGTGCGTCTGCGGGGGCGCGAGACGACCGTAACGATCGGTGGGTCCGAACGCGGCGGCACTGGCTTCACATCGGGGATCGTTGCCTCGAGCGCACCGGCTTCGGCCAAGCCACCGTCGTTCGCCACGATGATGCCTTCGGGAGACGAACCGCCGGGGGAGTGAGCTTGAGCGACGGCGACGAGCGCCACGGCGCTGGCGATGCAGAGCCCGAGAAACAGGCCCTTGAGTCCGATGAGCAGCGTGGGTTGAGGCGGAGGGATGAGCAGCGGGCACAGCCCAGCGAGCACCTTCTCCTTCGCCCCCTCGGGCGGGCTCTCCTCATTCGTCAGTTGCTCGATCTCTTCGCGATCGCTGAGCGCCTTGAACCGTTTGCGTGTCGCTCGGAGCCGCGATGCGACGGTGTTGGGGTTGAGGTTCAAGGATGCGGCGATCTCCCGAAGGGGAACGTCGTACAGCTGCGAGAGCACGAAGATCGCAGCGTGCTCCTCATCGATGGTTCCGAGGAACTGAAGCGCCAAGGAGCGCGCCTCGGCGGTGGCGGGGCCGGACCGCCGCTCCGGGAGCGCTCGGATCCGGCTCAGCTTTCTCTCGCGCCGCTGTCGGCTGCGGCGATGGTCGGACGCAACCCGTCGAACGATGCCAAAGACCCACGTCCGCAGCGAGGCCCGGTCCGGGTCAAACTCCGAGGCACGCCTGTGAACGATGACGAACACGTCGTGGCACGCGTCTTCAACCAGCTCGGGGGAGACGCCGAATCGCCTCAGGTTGGTCCATACGAACGCGAAATGATCTCGGTAGACCTGCCCGACTTCGAGGTGTCGATGCTCGGTGGCTGCAGTGGAGGCGAGCATCGTGCGTGATGGTTGTTGGCCGGGGCGGCGGGTTTTCGTCTCCGCCTGCCGATTTTTTTTCCGAATCGACGGTCAGCGTCAGTTTTGGACCCCAAACCGTACCTCAGCCCCCACCAACAGCAACAACGCGACGTAGTTGCCGACGTACGCGGCAGGCCGGTTGGCCGTGTGAAATCGCGGACGGGTGAGATGAAGCGCCGACTCTGCCTCGAAGAACAGACCGAGGTTGGGGCTGGTCCTCCCCGGTGTCCAGCGAATGCCAGCACTGGCCAGCGCGGCCGCAGCCAGGCTGCCTCGCGACTCGGGCGCTTGGACTCCAAAGCTCCGAGCGATGGAGACTCCGGCTCGCGCACCGGCACACAGCAACACGGTGACGGACTCCGAGCCGGGCAGCCCGCAGAGCCTGAGATGGCCCAGGGCGTGGGCAACCGAGACCCCGACGGTCGCCTCTCCGGCGTCGTAGCGGCGAGGCAACCACACGTCGGAGCCGAACCGAACCCCGAGCCGGCGACGCTCCCAACCGCCCACCAGCCG
>OJGU01000854.1_pt1 | contig 14387 bp, 13 predicted proteins | sample 1594741 | NCBI WGS metagenome assembly OJGU01 (sample SAMN05416841, study PRJEB24817) | seawater metagenome | isolation source: Sea water | place: Canada:Atlantic | collected 2013-07 | reverse complement strand
CACCCGAGCCCACGACGATGAACTCGAAGTCTCCCTCGAGCTCGGTGGCGTCACACTTGGCACCCGCGCAACTCGGGGAGCCATCTTCGGTGGACTCGGCGGGCTCTTCGCACGCGAGGACGGAGAAGAAACACAGGAACACAGGCAGAGGTCGGCGGATCATTCTTCGTCTCCAGCGCAAGCTTGGTCGAGTTGGTCAGGGCAGGTCGGGGTCGAGCCGGTCGACACCCATTCGTCGAGCGCGGTGCAGTCGAGCGCGCCAACGCAAGTGAGTTGTTCGTCTTGGGCGGCCGCGCATGACTCTCCCGACGTGGCCGCCGCTGAGCGCAGCTCGACACAGTTCGCCCGGCAGGCGGTCCCTTCAGCAAGATCGCAGTCCACAAGAGCCGTGCAAAGGTCGTCGCACACCGCCGATGGCGTTGCCCCTGAGCCGTCGCAGTCGATCGCGGCCTGCTGCGCCGCGTCCCGGCATGGACCCGCTTCACCGGCATCATGGGCCGCGAGTTCGTCACACGAGAGCGCGGCCACACAAACCTCGAGGGCCTCCTGTGCCGCGCCACAGGCTGGCGAGAGCAGCGCGGCATCGGCCAGCTCCGCCGAGCACTGCAGGAGGCAGTCGGACACGGCCAGTCCCTGACACGCCAACGCCACCGCGCAGGACCCCTCGCAAGCTGCGGGTGGTTCGACGCCCAAGTCCGCCCGAACACTCGGCGAACCGCTCGAGCCTGAGTCGTCGGTAGGCACCGGTGTCGTGGTCTCCGCACCCGTCGTCCCCGCAGCGCCAGGGGCACGGCTCGAGTCGTCGTCAGCGCACGCGACGAGGGCAAAACACAGCAAGATGAAAGCTCGATTCATGAAAGCAGCCTCTCGAGTTGAAGGACGACAGCGTCCACGTCGGTGCTCGTCGGGTCCGCACACATCGCGCGAAGCACCATTCCGCAGATCGTCAGCAGAACCATGTCGAGTCGCGCCTCGTCCTCGACTTCGAGCGCGACCCGCAGCGCGTCGAGGTAGCGCCCGCGGCTCTCCTGCATCAACGCGGTCCAAACCTCGCCGGGGTTGTCCGGATGGATCGAGTACTCGTTGAGCACCCGAAAGTGCGAGGCCAGCCGAGGAATCGCGGCCGCCACAAACTGCATCAATGGGCGGACGCGCTCTGCGGGGTCGGCATAGACGGCAACGAGGAATTGCGACGCCTCACCGATGTCGAGGCGGGCGACGCGTTCGACCACGTGCTGGAACAGCGCCGACTTGTTGGCGAAGTAGTGATAGAGGGTGCCGGTCGAGACGCCCGCCGCCTCGGCCAAGCTCCGCATCGAGCTTCGGCCATAGCCCTGATCTGCGAACGCTTCGACGCAGCGCTCGGCGAGGCCATCCCGCATGGCCTCGTGGTCGACGATTTTCGGCACCGGCGTTTTGTATAACGAATGTTCGAAATAAGACAAGTTTCGAAAAAGTGATTTGATTACAGGCACATTGTCACATGCGTCAGCTCCACGGCCGGTGGACCCAGGTCGTGTATACGGGGCCGGTCGTGTCCGCGAAGGTCCGCATCGCTCTGGCATTCGCCGCGATCTTCTTCGCGCTGGGCATGCACATGCCCTACTTCCCGGTGTGGCTGCAGAGCCGCGGCTACTCGGCGGGCGCCATTGGAGTCGTGCTCGGCACGATCACCTGGATGCGCGTCCCGGCCAACCCGTTGATGGGCCGCCTCAGCGATCGACTTGGCTCGGTCAAGACACCCGCGATCGTACTCGCTGTCTTGGCCGCCGCGAGCTATGGACTGTTCGGCCAGACCTCCAGCGTCTGGGAGGTGGTCGCCGTGGGCGCCCTGCTCGGCGTCTCGTACAGCCCGCTGATCCCCCTGGTCGACTCTGTCGCGCTTCGGCTGGGAAGCACGGGCACGGTGAACTACGGACACCTCCGGCTGTTCGGCTCGGCGGCGTTCATCGTGGCCTCGAACGTCGGCGGTTGGTTGCTCGCCCACGGCAGCGAACAGGATGTCCTCGACGCGCTGCGCATCGCCGCGCTCGTCGTCGTCGTCGCGATCGTGCTCATGCCGCGACGAGGCCCCAAACCGTCGAAGCCCGCGCAGCTCGGCGCGCCGAAGCGAAGCCACGCGCGGTTTCTGGTCACTACGGGCCTCCTGCACGCCTCCCACGCCATGCTCTACGCGTTTGGCACGGCCCACTGGCGCGCCCACGACGTTCCCGCCACAACCATCGGCCAACTATGGTCGATCGGCGTCGTCGCAGAGATCGTCTTGTTCGCGATGAGCGGCCGGGTCCAGCGAGTCCTCGGTTCGACCGGGCTCCTGACTCTGGCCGCGATCGGTGGACTCGCTCGCTGGCCCCTGCTTGCGATGACGACGGACCCCACGGCGTTGTTCGGGATCCAGATTCTGCATGGGCTGACGTTTGGCGCGCTGCATCTAGGAGCGATCGCATACGTGCAAGAGCGGGTCGACGAACGCGCCACCGCCACCGTCACCTCCCTGTACGCCGCCTCAACCGGCGTCGGGTCCGGCCTCATGATGCTTGGCGCCGGCCCACTGTACGACCACCTTGGCGGGTCGGCATTCTGGGTCATGGCCGGGATTTCCGCCACAGGGCTCGTGGGCGCCCGGCTCATCGCCGCGCACAGCGACAACGTCGATACGTCGCCCCCAGACATATCGGCGAAATGAATCAACAGCGTCGGACGATATGCGGCGCGGACGGATCGCGTTCGCCGTCATGTCCATGCACGCTCGAAGCTCATTGCTCTCGCTTTCCTTGCTCTCGGTCTTCGGGATGAGCATCCCTGCCTGTCAGGGACAGTCTGGCTTCGCCCAGATCCAAGAGACCCTCGCCAGCATCGATCAAAAACAAGACAACGTATTGGCCAAGATCGACGGTCTCGAACAGAAGCTCGATGCCCGACCGGCAGCCGCGCCGGGCAAGGGCAAGCCACCCGCTGCTCGCCCCAGTGGCCCCGACCCCAAGCTCACCTACAAGGTCGACGTCGGCGACGCCGCGGTGAAGGGTTCCGACGAAGCGCTTGTCACCATCGTCGCGTGGTCCGACTTCCAGTGTCCGTTCTGCAGCAGGGTCAACCCGACCATGGACAAGATCCACGAGGCGTACGGAGACAAGGTCCGCGTCGCGTTCAAGCACAATCCGCTTCCCATGCACAACCGCGCGATGGCAGCCGCACTCGCGGCCGAATCCGCCGGACGCCAGGGCAAGTTCTGGGAGATGCACGACAAGCTGTTCGCCAACAGCCGCGCGCTCACCGACGAGAACTTCGAGAAGTGGGCCAGCGAACTGGAGCTCGACGTCGCCAAGTTCAAGACCGACATGAAAGACAAGGCGCTTGAGACCAAGGTGCGAAAGCAGCAGTCTCAGGGCGCGGTGTTGGGCGCTCGCGGAACGCCGTCGTTCTTCATCAACGGCCGGCACCTCTCAGGCGCGCAACCGTTCGAAGCGTTCAAGGCCCTGATCGACGTGGAGCTGAAAGAAGCCGAAGCCCTCGTCGCAAAAGGCACCGCGAAGAAGGACGTCTACGCCGAGGTGATCGCCAAGGGCAAAGCCAAGGTCTGAGCGCGCCCGCACCGCGCACGCGGTGTACCGACCCGGCTGGACGTCGTACGATGGCAGCCGCGGTGACGGTCGCAGGGGCATACGAAGAACGTCCGAGTTCGGGCGCGCTGGCAGAGTTTGTCGAGTGCGTTTGGTGGGCGCGCGGCGAGGGTGGTGGGACCACGCCTGTGCTCCCGGACGGCTGCGTCGACCTGCTCTTCGAACGCCCCGTCGAGGGTGCCCGGCCTCGTACCGCTCGCATTGTCGGGACCATGCGGCACGCGCGTGTTGTCCGACGAGTGAAGCCCTACGAACTGTTGGCCGTCCGATTCCGTGCCGGCGGAGCCAAGGCGCTGCTCCAGCTCAACGTCGCTACGGTCGTGGATGCCTCTGCCGCCTGGACGCCGAGCACCTCGCGACGAGAAGGCCTGGAGACCTGCCGGCGAGACACTGATATCCGCGCCGCGGCATCCGCACTCGAACATGCTCTCGCACAGGAGATTCCCTCCGTCCTTCCTCGCGACCGCGCATGCCTGCAGTCGGCAGCAGCATGTGTCGCTCAGCCGGAACGCTCGGTGCTCGAGGTTGCGGAGTCTTTGGGGATCTCGAGGCAACACCTCCGAAAGCGAGTCGTCACGGCCACAGGTCTGGGCCCGAAACAGCTCGCCCGCATCGCGCGGTTTCGCCTCGTGGCGGCCGAGCTTGCGGGCGGGGCCCCCCCATCCGCCGCCCTCGCACTGGAGACCGGCTATTGCGATCAGGCGCACATGGCGAACGAGTTCCGCGCGCTCAGTGGGACCACGCCGAGCGCGTACGCGAGGTTCCATTCTTCCAAGACCCTCGCGTCGTCGCGGCAGTAGCTTGAGTTCATGCAAAGCATGCAACTGAGCTACGTCATCATCTACGTCGCCGACGTCGCCAAGACCGTCACCTTCTACGAAGGAGCGTTCGGCCTCGCGCAGCGAATGATGCATGAGAGCGGCCAATACGCGGAGATGGAGACCGGGTCGACCGCGTTGGCCTTCGCGTCCGAGGCGGATGTCACGACCTGCCACGCTTTTCGGCCGAACCGCAGCGGGGAGAAGGCGGCAGGCGCAGAGGTGGCTTTCATCACCGAGGATGTCCAGGCCGCATTCGATCGAGCCGTCGATCACGGTGCGCACCCGGAGGTGTCCCCGGTCGAGAAGCCATGGGGCCAGACGATCGCCTACGTTCGCGACCTCAACGGGTTCTTGGTCGAGCTCTGCACGCGTGTTGGTAGCTGACGGACTGCCGCCGTCGCGCGACGCCGAGGGCGACCCGTCGGTACGCCGGCCCCTCGGTGCGCAACCGGCATCACGCCGTGCGCTTCGTCCACGATGTCTCGGTCAGCAGCCCGTGGCAGGCGGACAGAAGTTGTCCGCCGAAGCGTCGTCCCACATCTTCTGCAACGCCTCGGGCGCGGTGCCGTCCACGAGCGCGCGCTCGGGCAACAGCGGGAACGTCTCCTGGAAGGTGCGGACCTCGGTGGGAGAGACACGATGGGTGAGGTGCGAGCGGCGAAGGTCGACCGGCGACTCAAGCCCGGCGGCGCCGCACAGCTCGAGCACGGACTCGACAGTCTTGTCGTGAAAGCTCGCGACCCGAAGCGACTTGTCGTCGACGTGCAGCCCGTGGACCAGCCGGGGCTCTTGCGTGGCGACACCTGCCGGGCACTTGTTCGAGTTGCACTTGAGGGCCTGGATGCAGCCAAGCGCGAACATCATGCCGCGAGCGGAGTTGCACGCATCGGCACCCAGCGCGAGCTGCTTCAGCACATGAAAGCCGGTCGCAATCTTGCCCGCGCTGAAGATCTTGACGTCGTCGCGAACGCCCGCGCCGCGCAGTGCATCGTGGGCGAACAGCAGGCCGTCTCGGAGCGGCGCGCCTACGGAGTTGGAGAACTCCAGAGGTGCCGCACCGGTCCCGCCCTCGCCGCCATCGATGGCGATGAAGTCGGGCCCTTCCCCGGTCTCGACCATCGCCTTGACGATCGCGAGAAACTCGCTGGGGTGGCCGATGCAAAGCTTGATGCCGATCGGCTTTCCGCCGCTGAGTTCACGAAGCTTGGTCACGAACTCGATCAGGCCGCGCGGGGTCGAGAACGCCGAGTGTCCTGGCGGAGAGTTCACGTCCTTCCCCATCGGGACGCCGCGGATCTTCGAGATCTCGAGCGTCACCTTCTTGGCCGGCAAGATGCCACCGTGGCCGGGCTTGGCCCCTTGCGAGAGCTTGAGCTCGATCATCTTGATCGAGGGGCTCTTCGCGGTCTCGACGAACTTCTCCGCGCTGAAACCTCCGTCTTCTGCTCGGCAGCCGAAGTAGCCGGTTCCGACTTGCCAAACGAGGTCGCCACCGGGCTCGAGGTGATACGGGGAGACCCCGCCCTCGCCCGTGTTGTGGGCAAAGCCTCCCAGCTTGGCGCCGGTGTTCAACGCCAGAACGGCATTCTTCGACAACGAGCCGTAGCTCATCGCCGAGATGTTGAAGATGGAGGAGTCGTACGGGTGCTTGCAGCGCTTCTCGCCGACCAGGATTCGCCCGGCCGCCGGCTCGGGATGCTTCGGCACCATCGAGTGCGCGATCCAGGTGTAGCCGGTGCCGTAGACATCGGCCCGCGTACCGAAGGGCATGGTTGCGAGCGCATTCTTGGCACGCTGATAGATGACCGACCGCTTCTCTCGGCTGTACGGGTTCTCCTCCTGGTCCGACTCGACGAAGTACTGCCGCAACTCGGGGCGAACCGACTCGAAGAAGTAGCGCAGCCGGCCCAAGACCGGGAAATTGCGCAAGATGGTGTGGCTTTCCTGAGAGATGTCAGCAAAACCCATCGCCCCAAAGGCGATCGCCACCGCACCGAGCAGCACGCTCACCGGCCACGACACCACCAACATCCCCACGGCAGCGGCCACCATGACCGCCAGCACCACGAAGAACGGAACGCGACCCCACCGGTCCACGAACGCCGGAACCCGAGCGCCAGGACGCTCCCATTTCTTCAGTTTACGGCCGTCTGCCGACATGGCGGCACGCTACCACTGTGGCTCGATCTTGGTGAAAATGGCGCAGGGTCTCGGAGCCAGCGTGCATGCCGGGCGAGGCGTCCGCGGAGAATGTCCGGTGTCTGAGGGCAGTGAGTAGACCGAGAGCCGAGAAGGTGCGTTGATGCGTCCCACTATGGTGCGCCGCGCTCTCCCGTTTCTTGTGCTGTTTGGTTGCTCCGCGACGCAGGGCAACACCCCCGCCGGCTCGGAGGAACAGTCGAGCGCGACCGCTGTTTCAGCGCAAGAACAACCCTCCACCGCTGCCCCCGTGTCCATCCCCGCTCCGCTGCCCGTCTCCGAAACCGACCTCACCGCGGTCAGCCAGAGCATCAACGCCTTCTCCATCGACCTGTACAAGCAGGTCTCGGGTGCGGAGGGCAACCTCGTCACCTCGCCTGCAAGCGTCGCGATCGCGCTGGGGATGACGTACCAGGGCGCCACGGAGAACACCGCCGCCGAGTTCAAGAGCGTGCTTCACGTGGAGGGCATCGAGCCGGAACAGTGGCACGCGGCGGCTGGCGAACTTGCCGGGCGGTGGATGACGGCGGCTGAGGCCCGGGAAGGAGAGGCCCCTCCCCCTGAGATCGCGTTGGCCAACCGCCTCTTCGGAGCCAAAGGCGTGCCCTTCAAGGACGCGTTTGTGACGCAGAGCGCTCGGGACTACCGCGCGCCGATGGAGCGGCTCGACTTCAGCGCATCCGAAGCCTCTCGAGCACACATCAACGGCTGGGTCGAAGACCGAACGCACGACCGGATCCGCGACCTCATCCCGTCCGGCATCCTGAACAAGGACACGCTGCTCGTCCTTGCCAACGCGATCTACTTCAAGGCGCAGTGGCAGGAGCCGTTCAACGAGTCGGGTACCCACGACGCCTCCTTCCTGGCGAACGGGAAGGACAAGGTGCAGGTCCCGACCATGCGGACCGCGAAGAACTTCAAGTACACCGTCGACGACGACGCCACGGTGATCGAGTTGCCCTACGCGAGCAGCTCGTTCGCGATGATGCTGGCGATGCCCCACGAGCCGACCGGGCTGGGCCAACTGGAGGCTTCGCTTGCGGCGGATTCGGTCACGAAGTGGTCCGCCGCGATGACGTACCAGCGCGTCGCGCTTTCTATGCCCAAGTTCAAGGTCGAGCCGAAGAAATCCGTGGAACTCTCCGAGCCGCTCAAGGCGCTCGGGCTCAAACAGGCCTTCACGGACCTTGCGCAGTTCGAGGGTATGGCGGCACCCGAGGATGAGCGCCTCAAGATCGACAAGGTGTTCCACAAGGGCTTCATCGAGGTCGACGAAAAGGGCACCGAAGCCGCTGCGGCCACAGCGGTGGTGATGATGCGAGCCGGGGGCATGCCCGCCGAACCGGTTCCCGTGGCCTTTGACCGGCCCTTCCTGTTCTTCATTCGCGACACCGACACGGGCGCGATCCTGTTCATGGGGCGAGTCGTCGACCCCAGGTAGGCGAACCTGCGCGAACGCCTCCAGCGTGGAGATGTGCCTCAGAACGCCCCGGGCGCACCCGAGTCGTGACATCCGGTGCTAACCTTAGCCGCATGCGGTTAAGGAACTGGATTGCTTGCATGACGCTGGTTGGGGCCACGGCGGCCTGTGGCAACGACGACATCGCGGGCGGCTCAGGGACCGACGGGGAGACCGACTCTTCCGGCGACACCGAGAACGGCAGCAACAGCAACAGCAATACCGACAGCGACAGCGACACCGCCAACTCGGATTCGGACTCGGCCGAGAGCGGCGGACCGATGGGATGCGAAGTCGCCGAGGACTGCGACGACGGCGACCCGTGCACCGTCGACATCTGCGGTGATGGTGGAGTCTGCGGCACGATGGAGGGCGACACCGTCGAGTGCCGGCCGATGATCGACATCGAGTACCCACCTCGCGGGGCAACGATTCAGGCGAAGAGCTCGGACGAGCTCGTCGAAGTCCGGGGCACGGTCACCAGCCTCAAGGGCGACATCACCGACTTCCAGCTCAACGGCGAGAGCGTCGATGTTGCCGATGATGGCTCGTTCACGGTTGATGTCACGCCCACGGTCGGCGGCAACACCCTCATCTTCGAGACCACCGACTCGGCCGAGCAGACGCGTCGCCGCGTGCAGTCGTTCTTGTGGGGCACGCAGTACGTCAAGCCCACCGAACCCGTCGAGGGCATGGCGCCCGCTGGCATCGCGATCTACTTCAGCCAAGAGGGACTCGACGACGGGGACCGCAGCCAGCCCTACAACGACCTGGCCTCATTGCTGGGCCTCGCGTTCGATGGGTTCGACACGTCGTCCTTCTTCGACGCCAACACGGCGATCGCGAGCAGCGCCGGATTCGATATCTTTCTGACGTCGCTCGATGTCACCAACACCAGCCTGGCCCTCGAGGGTATCGACGGCGGCATCGGCCTCACCGCGGGCCTCCTCGACATCGAGGGTGACCTCATCTTCGACTGCGACGGCTCAGTCGGATGCGTCTTGGCCGGGGGAGATGGAACCGGAGGCCTCACGATCGACGCCATCACCATCACTGCAGACGTGATGCTCAGTGTCGACGCCGAGTCGCACGAGCTGGTCGTGGACATCGTCAATCCCAACACGACGATCTCCGGGCTCGACGTTTTCTCCAACAACTTCTGGACGAACTTCCTGCTGACGATCGCCCAAGGCGCGATCATCGGTGGCGCGGTGGGTGACCTCGAGAACACCCTCAACGAACAACTCGAGGGCGTGTTGGCACCTCTGCTCTCCGAGGGGCTGCAGAACTTCAACTTCAGCACCTCGCTCGACCTGCCCAACATCGGCGACCCGAAGGAGTCGATCACCATCGACCTGATCACGGACTTCGGCGACACCGACTTCCACGATGGCGTGGCACCGCCCGAGCCGTCGCCTCCGCAGGGCGGCGCGATCATCCTTCGTGGCGGCGGCTTTGCGGATGGCGAGCCCGCCCACGAAGGCCTCGGGTTCCCGCTGCGCAATGGCTGCGAGGTCGGACCGGCGGCCGTCAACCTCACCCGCACCGCCATCATGGAGATCGGTCTGCACGACGACCTGATCAACGAGATCCTCTACGGCGCCTGGAAAGGCGGTCTGCTCGAGTTCCCGCTCCCGGCCGACCTCATCCCCGAGAGCAACCTCGTCCAGAACCTCGATGTGAACGTCAGCGGCATGCTCCCGCCGGTCGGTATGGACTGCTCCACCGGCGAACTCCTCGCCCACCTCGGCGACATTCGCATCGACGCCAGCCTCGAGCTCTTGGGCGCGCCGGTCAGCTTTACGGCCTTCACCACTGCGGTCGTTCGCGTGGAGATCAGCGCCGAGGACGGCCAGATCGGGATCGCCATCGGCGACCTGCAGTCGGTCGAGACCGAACTCAACGTCAACGAGGACTCGGCCATCGCCACCGAGGAGACGCTCATCGGCGTCCTCGAAGGCGCCCTCATCGACGGTCTCATTGGCGGCCTCGGGGGTGATTCGCTCGGCGGCATCGAGCTGCCCGAGATCGACCTCAGCGACTCGCTCGGCCTGCCGGCGGGGAGCGCCGTCATCGCGATTGAGATCGACGAGGCCGTTCGCCAGCCTGGCATCACCGTCGTCCAGGGTTCGCTGGGCGGCTAGCGTCAGTCGACGACGCCCCACCTGCAAGCCCTCGCCCGCAGACGCGGCGCGAGGGCTTCTTTGTGGACGGGAGGGTCGCTCAGTCGCAGCGGTAGATCTGGGTTCCGTCGGCCTCGGGGAGCTGCGCGAGCCGACATGCAACCGGGCAAAGCTCGACCGCTCCGTCGTCGTTCTCGAAGAACATCGGAAAGATCTCCTCGCCCTTCTTGGTTTCGAACACCTCTTCGCAGGCTTCGAAACCAGCCTCATCCCGGTCCGAAACGAAGAACGGCTCGTCGGGAGGCGCGAAGCCGTTGGCGATGAGGAGCGCAAGCGGCAGCTCTTCTGATTCCCAGATGCACGAGGTCCGCGGAGCGATCACGGTTTGACGCTGTCCCACCAACATCCCGTCGCTGTCACCAATACTCCCCTGGGTCTGCTCGACCAACCGGCCGAGGTCTGTGTCCGCCCACCCCTTTGGGGGCTCATCGCAGCCCGGACAGGCGACGTGCAGCCGCAGTCCCAGCGTCAGCAGGCGGATCTCGATTTCCTTGGTAATCGTCAGGGCTGGGCTCTGCGTGAACAGCCAGAGCTGCCGGCTGGGGCCCGAGGTCGGCATGGCGGGCGGTGGTGGCGGCGGGCGGAAGATGCACTCGTACTCACTTCCCAAGAACGCGCCGAACGCCCCGCCGAACGCCTTCGGGTCATAGGGAAGCAACAGTCGGTTCGCGGGTTCGCACCCCACCCCGCAGCCATCCCAGCACGGCTCGGGAACGTCGGGTAACAGCGCCGACGTGATGCCCGCGGGTGCGATGACGGCAACGTTGGTGCCAGCCGCAAACGCCTGCAGGAACTCATTGGGCACGGAAGACTCTTCGCCGACGATCACCACGACATCTGCCGGGACCTGTCCCGTGTCGACGGGGCGGTCCAGGTCGCAGACGACCTCATCGGGTGGGATGGGCATCGTCGTCGTCCCGGTCCCCGTATCCGGGTCGACGGTGCCGCCAGATCCCGAAGTCGACTCCACATCGCTACCGGTCGTGTCATCAACGGGGGTCCCGGAGCTCGAACTCCCGTCCGCCGTCGTCGAGCTGCCGTCCCCACTTCCGCTTCCCGGGGGCTCCGAAAAGCAGCCTGCGAGGGCCAGCGTGATCGCGCCCATGCTCCACCGATAAGTCATAGCGAAAAAATAGCACTCAGCCGGCCGGCGTCGCGTGCTCCGCGGCACGTCTTCGGCCAAGTTCGTCCCACCGGCAGCTGAGTTGGCAAGGATTCTCAGGACTGCGCTCTGGAAGTTCGGACTGCGCCGGGTGCGACCCGCGGCAGTGTGGAGCGCTTCGAACCCGGTGATTCCCCGCGTGCTTCGCCGCACGGCAACCACAGAGGGAATTCACCTACCCTCCCCGAGATGTCGCTCCTTTGGATCCTGATCCTCGTGCTGGCCTCGTCGGGCGCGATGTTCTTTGGCGTTCAGGCAGCGTGGAACTCGAAGCGCTGCGAGCGATTTCGCATCCGCCCCGAGATGTCGAAGAAGGTGAAGGGCGCCAAGCTCTACAAGCGGATCGGCGGCAACCTCGTGCTGTCGGGCATCACCGTGTTCGCGCTGACGTATGGCGCCGGGGGCTGGCTCATCGACTCGGCCGAAGACTTCGGACCGGGCAAGCTCCTGCTCGCCCTGGTCATCCTGCTGGTCTACGACTTCTTCTATTACTTGATGCATCGCTTCGCCTTTCACGGCGTTGGCTGGCTCAAGAAGGTCCATGCCGTGCACCACATCGTGCGAGCACCGACCGCCATCGAGAGCCTGTTCCTGCATCCGATGGAGACCTTCCTCGGACAGTTCCTGCTCACCGCCGTGGCCTGTGTCATGGGCCCGCTCGATCCGCTGACGTGGGGCGTGATCCTGTTCGTGCACTCGAACCTCAACATCATCGTGCACGCCGGCCTCGACATTCAGGTCCCCGGACTGCGCCTCTTCAGCGCGCTTTCCCGCAAGCATGCCAAGCACCACGTCAGCATGCGCGGGGGCAACTTCGCCTCGCTCACCCCGCTGTGGGACATGATGTTCGGCACCGCGGAGTGACTGTTACCCTCCGCGGGTGACCGTCACCACGATCGACGCCAAGTACCTCGGCCACGCAGAGTTCGTCTCGACCTACCTGCTGCAGCACGGCGAGCGCGCTGCCTTCATCGAGACGGCCAACGCCGCCGCCGTCCCGCGCATGCTCGAGGCCCTGAACGAGCAGGGCATGAGCCCCGAGCAGGTCGACTACGTGATCATCACCCACGTGCACCTCGACCACGCCGGAGGTGCCGCGGATCTCATGAAGGCCTGCCCCAACGCCACCTTGCTGGCGCACCCGAACGCGGCCAAACACGCGATCGACCCGAGCAAGCTCGTCCGCAGCGCCACGGCTGTGTATGGCGAGACGCTCTTCGCCGAAATGTACGGGACCATCGACCCGATCCCCGAAGACCGCGTTCGCATCATGGGCGACGACGAGGTGCTGGACTGGAACGGCCGTGAACTCCGATTTCTTCACACCCGTGGGCATGCGAACCACCACTTCTGCATCCATGACCCCGCGAGCCGCAGCGTGTTCACCGGGGATGCGTTCGGGTTGGTGTACCCGCGGCTTCAAGACAGGGGGTTGTTCGCGCTGCCCTCGACATCACCGACGGACTTCGATGCCGCGGCGGCCAAGGACAGCGTCGACCGGATCGTCGCGACGGGAGCAGAGACGGCGTATCTGACCCACAGCGGCGGCGTGACGGATCTAGCCGAGGTGGCGGCGCTGCTGCATCCGCAACTGGATCGCTACGGTGCGATCGTCGAGGAGGCGTTTGCGTCCGATCGGGAAGGCGATGCGATCGATGCGTTCTGCCGAGAGCAGGTCGATGCGTTGTTCTCCGACCTGTTCAAGGCGCATGGAGTGGATTCGGCGAACACGCGGACGACGCTGGCGATGGACATGAACCTCAACGGCCAGGGGATTGCTGCGGCGGTGAAGAAGAAGCGATTCAAGGCCGGGCGAGGCTGAGCGGGGGCGGGGTTCGAGCTGACAGTCGATGCCTGAGGTCTCGGGCGGTCGTCGCTCAGCGGTCGACGGACTCGCCGAGCACAGCGATGCCCCCCCCGAGCGGCACGTACACGAGCACGTGCGCCGGCCGCTCGGAGCCGGACAGGTCCCACACGATCTCGATCCCCGCGTTGTCGTAGCGCGTATCGAGTTGCGCGTCGGGAAGTGTTCCCATGAACCCTTCGAATGAGGTGGCGACGATATCGAGGCGGGCACTGACGCCTGGGATCACAGTGAGGCCAGCCTCCACCCGCTCGGCGAGAAAGCCGTCATCGGTGTCGATCGCAACCCGAACCCGACCACTCACTCCGATACAGCGTCCACAGCCGTCCTCATAGCTCGCCTCTGCGAGCACCGCTTCCACGTCCAGTTGGACGCTCGTCGTCGGATCTCCCATCACGCCGGTCCAGGCAAGAGGAACGTCGACGTCGGCGAGTTCCGCCACTTTGTCAGCGAAGCTGTCTCCGTCGGGTGTCGGCTCTTCCGACCCGATCTGCGTGGAGGTGCAATGGCATCCGGTACCGCTCGACGAACTGCCGGAGGTGCTGCTACCGCTCGACTCTAAGCCACTGCTTGTGGTCCCGGCGCTCGTCTCGGAGGTTGCGCTCGACGTCACCGAACCGGTGGTCCCATCCGACGTTGCATCCGTGCCGGACGTTTCGGGGCCCTCCGTCGATCCGGGAGTCGTCTCGGCTGCCGGACAACCGGCTGTCAGCACGACACCGAGGACGAAACGGATCTTGCTCATCGAGCCTCCCACATTCGAGTGACCATGGTGGCACAACTGTGGCGTCGTCGGCGTCGAGAATGACGACGAGCGAGGTCGGTCGAATCCGGACCCGACGCCGAGTCGCAGGGTCAGCCGGTCGTCGCCACCCGCCGCGCCCGCGTCGCCTGATCCAAACACAGCATGCGCGCCCCGAGGTCCTGCCCGAACTCCGCCTCGCATTCCGCAGCCGTCCTCGCGCGCGCCACGACCACGGTCTGCGAGACCTCCGCGTGCAGCAGGGCCGCCGCAATCCCGGGCTCAGCCTGCGCCGCTTCGTCGGACACCACCTGTCTCTTATACACATCTCCGAGCC
>OJGU01000853.1_pt1 | contig 14416 bp, 13 predicted proteins | sample 1594741 | NCBI WGS metagenome assembly OJGU01 (sample SAMN05416841, study PRJEB24817) | seawater metagenome | isolation source: Sea water | place: Canada:Atlantic | collected 2013-07 | reverse complement strand
ACGAGATGTAGAGAGGTCTCGTGGGCTCGGAGATGTGTATAAGAGACAGGTTCACCGAAGAGCGATATGTTGGGGCGATTCAGACGCTCCGCAAGCTGGATTCGATGGAACTGGGTGAGAAAGAAGAGCAGGCCGTTGATATGTTTCTCAAGCGAATTGAAAAGGCTTTGAGTAGCCAAGAGACCTCTTCGACTGAGGATCCTAAAGAGTAAGCGCTGAATTTTTCGGGCCTTCGAACGTCAGTAAACCCCTAATCGTCACGATATTTTTAATCTATCTACTATGAGTCGAAAGAAATTACTCAAACAAACGGTGCGCCTAGCCGCCCTTGCACTGATCTCTAGTCTCACCTATTCACCGGTATCAGCGGCCGATGCTGCCGCCGTGGAAGAAAAACCAAAGTGGGAAACCTCCGCCGCCTTTGGCTTCACCTTAACCCAGGGTAACAGTGATACTGTCCTGGCGACAGCGAGCTTGTTGAGCTTGAAGAAATGGGAAGTGCACGAGCTTTCCGCGGGAATCAACGGTAGCTATGGCGAAGTTGAGAGTGTTAAGAATAACGAAGTGTTGCGCGGCACGGTGCAATACAACCGGCTGATCGGTGAGTCCGATTCCTATTTCTTCGGGAAGACAGATCTGCTTCATGATTCTGTCGCCGATGTCGAATATCGACTGAGTCTCAGTGCTGGTTATGGTTACTACTTCGTCAGGAATGAGAAGATGAGCCTCAGTGCTGAAGTGGGTCCCGGTTATATCTTTGAGAAGCTTGGCAGCGGCGAGGATGATTATCTGACGCTCAGAGCGGGAGAACGTTTTGAATACAAGATCAGTGATCGAGCTCGGCTCTGGCAGTCTGTGGAATACACGCCTCAAGTGGAAGATTTTGGCAATTTCCTCTTGGTCGCAGAAATCGGTGTCGAATCGGATCTGACGGAGAAAATGAGTCTTCGTGTTTCGTTGCAAGACAATTATGATAATGAGCCCGCTCCGGGCCGGAAATCGAACGATCTCCGTTTGGTGACGGGCATTGGTTACAAATTTTAAGCATCTTTGGTGAGACCATGGCGAACGCAATCACTTCGAATAAATTCCAAAGCCCAGTGCGACTATCCGTCGTCTGGATGACGTTCCTAGCTCTCACAATCCTGGCCGGAACGGGCTGTCGGACGTCGTATTACGCCGTCATGGAGAGCTTTGGTAAGCACAAACGCGATCTGCTCAAGCAATCGCTGAATGATGCCAATACCGAACAGAAGGAAGCCAGCGAGCAGTTCAAGGATACCTTGACGCAGTTGCAGGAACTGACTGGTGCGGACGGGGGAGAATTGCAGCAGCGTTACAACGCCTTCAAGGACAACTACGAACGGAGTGTCTCGATGGCTGACGACGTGACAGGACGAATCGAGAAAGTCGAGCAATTGGCGGGCGATTTGTTCACCGAATGGGAGAGTGAAATCGAAGAGATTAACAGTCCCACCTTGAAGCGGAATAGCCGTTCGAAGTTGATGCAAACGCAAACCCGATATCAGAAGCTCTATTCGTCCCTGGTGCGGGCCGAGGCGAGTATGCCTCCGGTACTCTCGCAGATGAAAGACTATGTCCTCTATCTCAAGCATAACTTGAATGCCCAAGCCATTGGGTCGTTGAAGGATGAGGCCCTCAATATCGAACAAGAGATTGGACAATTGATATCTGATATGAATTCCTCGATTGCGGAGACGGAGAGTTTCATCGAGCTGCTGGACGGTTCCAATTAGCGGCCTTTCGGTTCTCAACCATTTACCTGGTTCTCAGTAGAGGGCAGGCGTCTGGAAAGGGCGCCTGCCCTTCTTTTGTGGGTTCCTTTCAGGGGGAGTCGGGGGATGAATTCGTTTTGTTGCGATTCTTCGACAACCTTCACTTGCGGTCTTCCGCAGTTCTGGTAATCTACAGTTCCTTTAATAGGTCCTACGAGAAGGTCATAAATTTATCCTATTCAGGCTTAGATGAGAATTGTTGGAATCATCCCTGCACGCTTTGCCTCTTCCCGCTTTCCCGGGAAGCCTTTGGTGTCGATTGCGGGAAAGTCGTTGATCCAGCGGGTCGTCGAGCAATGTGAGAAGGCGAGTCTCTTGGCTGACGCTGTGGTCGCGACAGATGATCAGCGTATATATGATGCCGTGAAGCCCTTCTGCCGGGTCGAAATGACGGGATCGGATCATCCGAGTGGTACTGATCGGGTTGCCGAAGTCGCTGCTAAGTTGGACTGTGATGGTGTGGTGAATATCCAAGGGGACGAGCCCCTGATTGATCCCACCGTCATTGATACGGTCGCGAGAGGGCTTAACGAGGCCCCAATGACCACGGCCGCCAAAGCAATCACTGACGTCTCTGATTATGACAATCCTAATGTCACGAAGGCCGTTGTAAGCAACTCAGGGAGAGCGCTGCTGTTTTCACGGCGTACGATCCCGTTCTTACGGGATCATTCGACGGAGGCTCCCGAGTCTCAGTTGGCTTGTTATCCCTTCCTGAAACATTTGGGAATTTATGGCTATCAAACGGCGACGCTTCAGCAGTTGGTGGCCTTGCCCGAGTCCGCATTAGAAAAGGTTGAGCGTCTCGAACAGCTGCGAGCACTAGAGAACGATATCCCTATTCAAGTCTTTCAAGTCGACTACGAGAGTATCGGAGTCGACGTCCCTGACGATGTTTCCAAGGTCGAATCCTTGTTGAAGGCGTCCAATCATCATTCGGTAAGTTAATCAAATCTGTGTCTAAAGACGTCAAATACATCTTTGTTACTGGCGGTGTCGTCAGCTCGCTTGGTAAGGGTCTAACTGCTGCCGCTCTAGGGACCTTGCTTGAGAATCGCGGCCTCAAAGTGGCGCTGCAAAAATTCGATCCCTACCTCAATGTAGATCCTGGGACGATGAGCCCGTTTCAGCATGGTGAAGTCTATGTTCTCGATGATGGGGCTGAGACGGATCTCGACTTGGGACATTACGAACGATTTACGAATACCAAATTGACTCGCTTCAATAACCTAACGAGCGGACAGGTCTATCAGGAAGTTTTAGATAAAGAACGGCGCGGTGATTACTTGGGGAAAACCGTTCAGGTGATTCCGCACGTTACCGATGAGATTCAGAACCGAATTCGAGATCTTGCCGAGGCATCGGGTGCCGATATCGTGATCACTGAAATTGGTGGGACGACGGGTGATATCGAAGGGCTTCCCTTCTTGGAGGCGATTCGTGAGTTTGCACTCGATGTGGGACCACGCAATGCGGCCTTTGTCCATGTGACTTTCGTGCCCTTCATCAATGCGGCCGGCGAGCTCAAGACGAAGCCAACCCAGCAATCCGTCGCCAAGATGCGGGAGATAGGATTGGCGCCGAATATTTTGGTGTGCCGCTGTGAAAAGCCAATTAACAAAGAGCTGCGCCGGAAGATGTCGCTCTTCTGTAATGTGCCGGTTGAAGCCGTGATTGAGGAAAAGGATGTTGATCATTCGATCTACGAGGTTCCGCTGATGTTGCAGCGAGAGCGAATGGATGATTTGGTTTGCGACCACTTTGGATTAGACGTTCCGCCGGCTGACATGGAGCATTGGCAGGAGATTATTCGCAAACTCATCGCGCCGAGGAATCAGGTTCGAATTGGCGTTGTCGGTAAGTATGTCGAACTGAATGATGCGTACAAGTCCGTCTATGAGTCGATCATTCATGCTGGAATTGCCAATGATTGCGGTATTGAGATTGAGAAGATCGATGCAGAGGATATCGAAAAGGAAGGGGCTGAAACTTACCTCAAGGGCTTGGCGGGCATTCTCGTGCCTGGTGGATTCGGAGAGCGCGGTGTTGAAGGAAAGATCCTGGCAGTTCAATACGCTCGCGAGAATAGCGTACCCTACTTTGGTCTCTGCCTCGGTATGCAGGTGGCTACGATTGAGTATGCTCGTAACGTTCTAGGGCTTGAAGGTGCTCATTCACTCGAATTCGATCCGGAAACCAAGCATCCGGTGATCGCATTGATGGATGAACAATTTGACGTCACACTCAAGGGTGGGACGATGAGGCTTGGAGCGCAGGATTGTCAGATAGCGCCGGAGACAAAAAGTGCCGAACTCTACGGGGCGTCGGTAATTTCTGAACGCCATCGCCATCGCTTTGAGTTCAATAATAATTACCGAGATCAGTTCGAAACGGCCGGGATGGTGATTGCCGGAACGACGACGGATGGAAAGTTGGTTGAGCTGGTGGAACTTAAGGAACACCCTTTCTTTATTGCCTGCCAGTACCACCCAGAGTTTCTGAGTAAACCGAGTGCCAGTCATCCCCTGTTCCGGGGATTTATTGCTGCCTGCCATGCAGCCATGGATCGGCGTTCCTAGTCCGGCACGTGTTGGCGACGGTGCTCATCAATCCCGCTGGGTCCGAGACTCTCGTGAGCTCTACTCGTCCCGCGCTAGAGGCCTGATGGCAGTGGAGGCTTCGTCGCTAGCGAGGCTTCATGCCTGAGACGAATGATCAGCTGTGACATGGATTTGCTTTTCTAGATGAGCGCGCAGCCTGCTAGTCTGAAGTCGGTCGCTGAGGCGATCGATTATCTTTATGAACTTCGGCTCTTCGGAACGAAGTTGGGATTGGAGAATCCTCTCCGTCTGGCAAGCTATTTCGGCTCCCCCCAAGACTCTCTCAACTTCATTCATGTTGCGGGCACCAATGGCAAGGGATCGGTTTGTGCGATGCTTGAAAGCATCTACCGGTCTGCAGGATACCGGGTCGGTTTGTTTACCTCCCCTCACCTCATTCAGTTTGGGGAGCGGATCCAGGTGAACCGTGAGCTGATTTCTGATGACTGTTTGTTGGCGCTCGTGAATCAGATCCGTGACGCGCTGCGATCGTTTCCGAAAGATCAGCATCCGACGTTTTTTGAAGTGGTCGTTGTGATGGCACTGCTTCATTTCCGTGATCAGGGCTGTGAAATGGTGATCTGGGAAACGGGAATGGGTGGGCGACTGGATGCCACCAACATTGTCCCCCCTCAGTTGAGTGTGATTACCAACGTGGCCCTGGATCATCAGAAGTGGCTCGGCGATACGATCGTGGAGATTGCCGCTGAGAAGGCTGGAATTATCAAGCCGCAGATTCCTTCCATTCATGGTGTGATGGATTGTGATGCGCTGCAGGTGATTCGAGCCCATGCGGCTGAGGTTGGGAGTCCTCTCATCGGGATCAAGCGAGAGGATATCCAGCCTTGTGTCGGGGCGTTTGAAGTGAATCTTGTGGGGGAGCATCAGCGACAAAATGCGGCTCTGGCGCTTCAGTCTGTGGGCTTGTTAAACCGTGTCTTTCCGGTCTCGGAAGGTGCCATGCGCCAAGGGCTTGCCAGCGTGGATTGGCCGGGACGACTTCAGGTGATTGAGCGTGGCCGACAGGTGATCCTCTTGGACGGCGCCCACAATGAACCGAGTATCGCTGCCTTGTGCCGTTATCTTGATCGACTGAAACCAGCCCAGCCAGTGGCGATTCTAATGGGTGTTTTGGAGGATAAGGGGATCGATCGATGGTTGACCCGATTGCTTCCCTTTGCGAGTCAGTTCTATCTGACTCCGGTGGCCAGTGGGCGCACCTTGAGGCCGGAGGCCCTTAAGAAAGCAATCAAGAATCTCGACGCCGATCTACCGGTGAGCTGTTTTGAGAATGGTAAGGAGGCCCTTGAGGCGGCCATGAACGAGGAGGCGTTTCTTGTCGTATGCGGTTCGATCTATTTGGTGGGTGAAATTCTCGGCTATTTGAACGATCGAAATCTTCCCTCGGTACAGATGGGGCTGAATGATTGGGATGATGATCCCTCCCAGTCGAAACCCTGAGCTCGGAAAGACGCTACCTGGTTTTGCCTCGCACCCGGTAGTGCCCAATGATGTCGAATTGATGCAGGAGGTTCTCTTCGTTTGTCCCGCTGCCAATGTTGTGAATAATCCATGGGACACCAGAGCTACGGCGTTCCGAGACAATTCCGATGTGCAGTCTTCCCCCAGTAAGCTTCCAGGCCACAATATCTCCTGGGCGAAAGGTCTTTGAATCTTTGAACTTTGAGAGGCTCTGGTGGTGCCTTTTAAAGTAGGTCATGAGATTCGGAACCCGCCGATGGTCGATGTTCTTGTCGGGTCGCTTGAGACCCCATTGCTGCGGATAGCGAGCGAAGTTCTTGGCCATGTCTTCGTGAACGGCTTTTTGAAGATCGATTCCAATGGCTCTTAGAGAGCGAACGACGACGTCCGTGCAAACACCGGTTTCTTTGGGGACATCACCGCCAGGATAGGCAAGAGATCGATAGCTAGGATCGTAGCCAGTGGTGATACCAATTTGTTTGAAGGCGCTTTTTGCAATCTGCGGGCCGAGGATCTCGGCCGGCCGGGCAGCAAGCTGTGTGGCCAGTAGCAGGGAAAGAATAAGGAACGCTCTCATGGTAGTCTTTGATCCATTTCCCTTCGTAGACCTCTAAGCGGACCCGCCTGTTCAAGAAACGCCTCTGACGCCATCGTCAGAGGGTGCGAGAAACTGGCTCCGGTTTGTCGGGATGAGAAAGGACGATGGGCTATCCGAGCCGGTCTGTTGCAACGTGATAATGCGGATCCTCTGAGACATTCAACTCGACGATATCATCGGCTCGGTCAAGGAGCTGTTGGCATTCAATCGACAGATGGCGGAGGTGGAGGCGCTTGTTGAGACTGCGGTACTTCTCGGAGAGTTTGTTGATCGCCTCGAGGCCTGATTGGTCATAGACCCGTGAATAGTAGAAATCGATCACCACATCGTCAGGATCATTGGCGGGATCAAACAGGCTGTTGAAACTTGTGATCGAGGCAAAGAACACGGGGCCGTGCAGTTGATAGATTCGTGAGCCGAACTCATTCGTTTGCTTGTCGGCAAAGAGATGAGTGGCATGTTTCCAAGCAAAAACGAGTGCCTGGACGACAACCCCGAGAATGACCGCCATGGCGAGGTTGTGAAAGAGCACGGTGTAACCTGCGACTAAGACCATGACAAGGAGATCGGACTTAGGGATTTTCTTCCAGGTATGGAGGCTCGACCATTCGAAGGTCCCGATCACGACCATGAACATGACGCCAACGAGGGCAGCAATTGGGATGATCATGATGAATGAACTGAGCGCGACGACGAAGATCAAGAGCGAGATCGCTGCCATGATTCCAGAAAGTCGACCACGGCCTCCAGAGTTCACGTTAATCAAGGACTGCCCAATCATGGCACAGCCGCCCATGCCTCCGAAAAGCCCACAGACCATATTGGCAAGGCCTTGGCCAACGCACTCGCGGTTGCCTCTGCCTCGAGTTTCGGTGATCTCGTCGATGAGCGAAAGCGTCATCAGTGATTCGATGAGCCCCACACCTGCAAGGATGAGAGAGAAAGGCAGGATGATAAGAAATGTTTCCCAATTGAGAGGGGCCAATGTGAAGGCGCTTTGCCAGAAAACAGGCCGCGGGAAGCCGCTCTGAGGCACGTCTGTAATGGTGGCAGCGGCGGCACTGATCTCATCCGGAGTGAGGCTCAAGTCTGGAGAAACCTCACTGTCGCCGACGGTGACGAGCTGAGCACCGATGAGAGAGGCTTTTTCTGAGGCTTCGGAGCGTACGGCTGCCATCTTTGTCTCGCGAGCCTCGTCGACGGCTTGGACGCGAAGATTGGTAAGAAGGAGATCCCCGACAGTGAGCGTCGCTGTTTGAGTGCCAGGAATTTGTAGCTTATCATTGGAGAATTGATTGATCCCCCAACTGAGTCCGGTAACGACCAAAATAGCGGCCAGAGAACTTGGGATCAGTTTGGTTAGTTTAGGAAGAAAGGCGATGATGGCCATGGTTAAGGCCACTAGAATCAGCATCAGAATGAGCGGCGATCCACTGAGATACTCCAATGTCCCTTGCTCACCGATGATCTTGAAACTACTCAATTGGGAAAGTCCAATGACAATCGCTAAGCCGTTGACGAAACCCAGCATCACGGAGTGTGGGACCAGACGGATTAACTTACCGAGTCGGCAGAGGCCGACGATGATCTGTAGGATCCCGCAGAGAATGACCGCAGGCACGAGATAGCCGATCCCATGAATGGCAACCAGGCTTACGATGACGACGGCCATGGCCCCGGTGGCTCCGGAGATCATTCCTGGTCGGCCTCCAAAGGCTGCCGTGATGAAACCGACGATAATAGCGGAGTAGAGTCCGACGTGAGGAGGCAGGCCGGCAACGAAAGCAAAGGCAATCGCCTCTGGCACCAATGCAAGGGCAACCGTTAGTCCTGACAGAATATCATTTCTGGCTGAAGCAGCTCGCTTCGCAAATAAATCCAACATAGAAATCAAAAATACAGGGGAGAAAGGTATCGATTGTGTGAACCGTGTTGTGGTTGACCTCCGATCCGTGGAACCCCGGAAAGAGTCGGCGACAGTAGGCTTTGTAGGCGACGCCGTCAAACGGAAAGAAGAACAAAGTGGGAAATGATTGTCCTATTGCGGTCTGAAACGCGATCCGGTAACAAATGTCCCATGTACTTTCGCCTTGGCTCCCTTTGGATGGCTTTCTTGGCCGTGTTGATTCTAGGATTTGGTCGTCCACTGGAAGGTGAAGCGGCGGGGGCGCGCCCGCTCAATGTCCTCTTCATTATTTCAGATGATCTCACTTCGACGGCTCTGTCCTGCTATGGAAACACCGTCTGTGAAACGCCCAACATCGATCGATTAGCCGATCGCGGCACGCGTTTCACGCGGGCCTACTGTCAGGGAACCTACTGTGGTCCCTCGCGGGCATCGTTCATGTCCGGCTACTACCCCCATGCGACTGGGGTATTGGGCTATAAGAGCCCACGGCCTCAAATTGGAAACCGGGCGACCTGGTCTCAGCATTTCAAGAATCACGGTTATTATTCTGCCCGAGTCAGCAAGATCTTTCACATGGGCGTTCCCATTGGGATTGAAGAAGGAGGACATGGCTCCGATGACGCGGCGTCGTGGACGGAACGTTTCAACAGTCAAGGTCCTGAATGGAGGGCTCCAGGAGATGGTGAAACCCTAGAAGGCAATCCAGATGGGAGCCGGCCTGTCGTTGGAGGAAACACCTTTGTGGTCGTTGAAGCGGATGGAGATGATCTGGTTCACTCTGATGGCAGAACAGCCGTGAAAGCTGCAGCACTGATTGAAGCGCACAAAGATGAACCCTTCTTTCTAGGGGTTGGCTTTGTTCGCCCTCACGTCCCCTTCGTTTCACCGAGAGCCTACTATGAGCCCTTTCTTCCTTATGAGAAAATGGTGCTCCCTGAGAAATATCCCAACGATTGGGATGATATTCCGAAGGCAGGGATCAACTATAAGACGAGTGAAAACATGAAGATGGATTTACGTCGGCAGAAGAAGGCCGTTGGAGGCTACTATGCCTCAGTGCGTTACATGGATGCGCAAGTCGGTAAGGTCCTCGATGCGCTGGAGACAGCCGGTTTGAATGATTCGACGATCGTGATTTTTACGAGCGACCACGGATTTCATCTGGGAGAACATGATTTTTGGGCCAAGGTGAGTCTGCGGGATGAATCGGCCGCGGTTCCCTTGATCATTTCCGTTCCAGGCAAGGAGCCAGCAGTCTGCGACTCACTGGTGGAACTACTCGATCTTTATCCCACACTCTCAAAGCTCTGTGGGCTTCCTGCTCAGGATCGGCTTCAGGGTAAGGACATCTCCGGAATGTTGGATGACCCCTCGAAGGAGGTTCGGGAGACGGCCTTCAGCGTGGCTCCAATGCGAAACGGATTTCTGCTGCGAGAGAAGCATTGGGCTTACATCCAATACGAAGAAGATGCCTCAAAGGGCGTCGAACTCTTTGATCTCGCCAAGGATCCTCGTCAATACGTGAACCTTGCCAAGGACCCGCGCTACGCGGATCACCTGGCTCGTTTCAAGCGCGCCCTTGGCGACAAACTGCGAGAGGTTCGAACGAACGATCTCAATCTATGAGGCGCTCGGACGCAGGGACGAATCCTCGCTAGAGAGTCACCGCTTGGCCGCCATTCCGGGCAGACTCAAGGCAAGCCATCATGACTTTCTGAGTCTTCAAGGTGATGTCGCCCCACTGGTTATCGATCTTGTTGTTGAGAACGAGTTCGCCAAAGTTTCGAAAGAGACAGGTCTCTTGGGCGGTGGGATGGCTGTTGCCATATTCCTGAGTGGTGATGCGCTGTTCGCGCCGTTCCATATTGAAATCGCAGACATCTTGGTTGCTCGTCATCTTCGCGATCGTGAAACCAATGTCGCTACCGAAACAGGGGACAACAAAGTCGTCTAGGTGGATGTTTCCTTCGGTCCCGCAGAGGTTTGCCCATTGTTGCATCGCCGTGATGAAGGAACAGTAGTAGCTCGCCGAAACCCCATCTTCGTAGAACATTTCCCCGGAAAACTCCGTGGGCACTTTATCTGGGCTGTCTGGACGGGAGGCGCCGCTTAAAATGTTGCCAGTGACGGAGGTGGGCATCTTGTAGTTCATCACCCAAAGGTTGAATCGGATATTGTACCACCCTAGATCGCCCAGGCAACCCAGAGGCTCGAGCTCACTGTGCATTCGAATATTGCCCTGGAGAAAGTCGTCGGGGGCGCAGAAGCTGAATTGTGAGTTGATTCTTTTTAGGGTCCCCAAACTTGTTCCGTCATCGATCGCTTTTCTCAAGTCCGTGAGTCGTCCGCTGTGCATGAACATGACACCGTCCATGAACTGGACTCCCGCTTCCCGGCAGGCGGCCACGATTTCTTCGACGTCTTTGACGTTAATCCCGCAGGGTTTTTCGCTTAGGACATGTTTCCCTGCTTTTGCTGCCTTGATGACCCATTCCTTTCTGACTCCGGTAGGGAGTGGGATATAGACGGCATCGATGTCATCCCGGGCAAGGAGCTCATCATATCCCTCGACTGCCTCAGGGCGTTCTGGAAAGGGGACGTGAGCGGAGCATTCATCGATCCAGGCATTGGCCTTGCTGAGCTCGCGGCTGGCTACGGCGACAATCTCACCGTTCCCCGACAGGGCTACGGACTGCCAATTCTTGATTCCGATCCAGGCGGCACTCAAAAATCCCCAACGACACTTTTTCTCACTCATAATGCTTGGTCAAAATCAAAAATTCACTGCGAATCTTTCTGACTAGATGTGATTTTGCAAGCCCGCAAAAGCGGATTCCGAAGGGATTGACGGGAGAGCCTCGTTGCTTGGGGGATCCGCCTGTTTTGGGCACGACGAGCAATGGAGGGAATTCTTGAGTCGATTTTGTTCCTGATTTTGTCAGATTCCTTGAGGTGAGCGGGCGTGGTCCATCGCGGGTGGACAAGTCATGGCTCAGAAAGAGCCGGTCGAGAGAATGAGAAAAATTGTAGAATGAGAGCATTCCTTTGTTTTGTGGTCCTTTGTTTGAGTTGGGACCTGAGTGAGCTGCGGGCCAAAGAACCGAATGTGGTGCTGATCATGACCGATGATCAGGGCTATGGAGACTTGGGATGTCATGGAAATCCGATTCTTAAGACCCCAAACCTGGATCGTCTCTACGCTGAGTCCGTGCGGCTAACGAATTTTCACGTGAGTCCGTTTTGCACGCCAACCCGTGCTGCGCTCATGACTGGGCGTTTTCCAGGAAGAACCGGTGCCTATCGAACGAGCTCTGGACGGACGATGATGCATACTGATGAGCGAACCGTGGCTAACGTTTTTGCCGAGAACGGCTACGTGACCGGAATGGTTGGCAAATGGCATCTCGGAGACAATGCCCCGCATCGTCCTCAGGATCGGGGATTTCAAGACGTCGTCTGGCATCGTTGCGGAGGAGTTGGTCAGGCGTCGGATTACTGGGGGAATGACTATTTTGATGACACCTATGAACGCAACGGTCGCTTTGAGAAGTTTGAGGGGTACTGCACCGACGTTTGGTTTGCTGAGGCGCTTCGTTTTATCGAGGAGAATCAACGGAAACCATTTTTTCTCTACTTGGCTCCGAATGCCCCTCATGGGCCCTACCGGGTAGATCCGAAATGGAGCGCTCCCTATGAAAAGATGGCGAGCTGGAATAATGGAGCGAATTTCTTGGGGATGATCGCGAATATCGATCACAATCTTGGGCTGCTTCGAGAACGATTGGAATCCCTGGGGCTGGCAGAGAATACCATTCTGGTGTTCATGACAGACAACGGCACGGCAAACGGTGCGACGTTTGGGAAGGATCGCTTGAACAGTGAAGCCGTTGATGGATTCAATAGCGGCATGCGGGGGAAGAAATCATCGGTCTATGAAGGAGGGCATCGAGTGCCATTCTTTATTCACTGGCCCGAGGGTGGCCTGTCTCAAGGACGGGACCTGTCTCATCTCGGTGCCCATGTTGATGTCTTGCCGACCTTAGCGGCTCTGTGTGGGATTCCGGTGCCAGCTTCCGAACAGATGGATGGGCGATCGTTTTCGCCTCAGTTACAGGATCCCGAGGCTTCGCCACATCGCGACCATCTGATCGTTCAGTTTCACGGGGGGCCCTATTTCGATAGAACGCCAAAGCCCTGGGAGTTCTCCTGTGTCATCAAAGAACAATGGCGATTAGTACATGGGCAGGAGCTCTATGATCTAGAGAGTGATCCGGCCCAGAGGCAGGATGTTTCTGCGCTTCATCCTGCGCGGGTTGATGAACTGCGATCCCACTACCTACCCTTTTGGAACCTTGTCGAAGACAGAATGAAGCCGGTGCGGATTGACCTTGGTAATCCTGCCGAGAATCCCACCACGCTCTGTAGTCAGGATTGGTATCTTGAGACGGGAAACCCGCCTTGGAATTTCGGCGCCATCAAACGCCTCCCTCGGGTAACGGCTCCCTGGATGGTCCATGTTCGTAAGGCTGGAAGGTACCGCTTGACCTTGAGACAATGGCCGATTGAGGCGAAGCGCCCGGTCGAAGCCGTGCGGGCCAAGGTTCAAATTGCGGGGCAAACCAGGGAATCTGTGGTCCAAGCGGGTTCCTTGGGTGTCGTTTTTGAACTCACTCTTCCGGAAGGAAAAACGGAACTCCTGACGTGGCTCTTTGATGAAACGGGCGATGCGGGAGGGGCGTATTTTACTGAAGTCGAAGCGTTGTAGATCGGAAAGAGTGTCCATTGGATCCTCGTTTGTTTCTAAGGTATTGGCTGCTCGCTTGTCCTATAGGGTGGATGAAATCGATTCGTTTGTTCTCAGTCGTTGTTGTTATCGCATTCTGCTCTTGTCTTAGCGCGCGGGCTGTCGGATTCCAGCTAGGGAAGAAAAAAGCAGATCTAGGCTTATTCTATGATCTCAGACTAACGGAACACGGGACGGGACGCGTGACCTTGAATCTGACCCTCACGGATACCGGAAGCTTGAAGCCCTTGAATGCCATCTACCTCGTCGTCGCAAGCAAGGACGGAACGGGCTCAGTTGATCTTTCTGTGGCTTTGAATGTTTCAGAACGCGAAGGAGTCCAGCGGGTTCGTGTCCATATGCTCAAGGAATGGGCGCAACGAGGAGAGATTCAACTCAGAACCTCTCATTTGAATGGGAAAACTGAGCTTCTAAGCTGGTATTATCACAGCATTCCGTTGGCAGACTATCTGACGCTTGAGAGCCATGAACGCTCAGCCAGGGAGTGAGTGATTATTGAAACCGAATCCACGAAGTCGAAACTCCCCGCTGCTCTCAAGAATTAGCTAGCCTCAGACTCCATCATCGCTGACGACCGCGTTTTCTCAGAAGGCGTGTTCCATCAATCGGCGGGAGGTCAATCTCCGAAAATGATCTGAAGGTTGGCTGCTGTCGTTAAACTGTCGTAGGATTGCCGGAGAACTGTCTCAAGGATACCGCAGCACTGTCCCTGGCAAGTTCCTAGAATGCCTATCGGTTGGAAGAGAACGATCAACTGGATTCAATATGAAGATTAATGCGGAACTGGCCCTCGACTTGCGAAAGGCTCGCTCTTGGTCTCAAGAAGAGCTTGCGATCGCCGCGGGTTTAAATCTACGGACCATCCAAAGGATAGAAAGTGAAGGGATTGCTTCCCTGCAATCCAAGAAAGCGCTTGCCTCTGCCTTCAATCTTGAAGCGGTTGATCTCGACTACAAAGAGAAACCGAAAAACATGAAATACGAATACAAAGTGCAGAAATTCGAAATGAAGTGGAAGTCCTTGGAAACTCGATTGATGACAGATTTTGAGGCGATAGAACACGAATTGTGTGTGCTTGGAGCCGAAGGTTGGGAGTTGGTCAAACAGACTGCCATCAGTGGGGCTCATGGATACACGAATGCCATCGTCGTCACAATGAAGCGCTTGCTCGCATAGACCAAGGGCTGTCTCTTATACACATCTGACGCTGCCGACGAGCGATCTAGT
>OJGU01000852.1_pt1 | contig 14418 bp, 9 predicted proteins | sample 1594741 | NCBI WGS metagenome assembly OJGU01 (sample SAMN05416841, study PRJEB24817) | seawater metagenome | isolation source: Sea water | place: Canada:Atlantic | collected 2013-07 | reverse complement strand
TCTACACTAGATCGCTCGTCGGCAGCGTCAGATGTGTATAAGAGACAGCACCATATCCATTCAGCACCTCGCCGAACGCCCCCGGGTTTTGCCCTGACGAATCGCTGCGATCCGAGCGGCCTCAGAATCATTTTTCACTGGCTTGCTCTCGCCCTAGGCCTCCTCGCAACGCTTCTATCCGGCAATCTTAGGGGAGCCGCAGCAAACACTCTCCAGTCTCCTCAGGTCTCTCGAATCCTTGAAATCGCAGGGAGCGTCCAAATAGCAGCCGCGGGCACCGACAACTGGATCACGGCCAAGACTGGGCTCCGCCTGACACCAGGCGATCAAATAAGGACACACGCTAGAAGCCGAGCCACGGTTCAACTCTCAGATCGAAGCATTCTACGCATTCGCGAACGCACACTAGTCGTTATTGAAGCCCCAAAAGCCAAGAAGACCGGAGGCTTCAACTTGCTCCGTGGAGCCTTGTTCTTTCTTAATCGAGAAAAGCCCAACCAAATCGAATTTAATACCCCCCTTGCCAGCGGGGCGATTCGCGGCACGGAATTCCTCATCCGGGTTGATGAGGACAAAGGCACGATGGATCTGTCAGTTTTCCAAGGTGAGGTCGCACTCAAGACCGGCGACAACGAAAAGAGTGATTGGTCGATCACCAGCGGCGAGCAGATCCGAGTCGCACGGAACGAACGCCCCCTAAAAACAGCGCTCATCAACGCGATCAACCAAATTCAATGGGCGCTCTACTACCCCACCTTCTTAGTGCCAGAGGAAATGAACATCCCTCAAGCTGAGGCGGCCAGCTACAATGCAGCGCTAGCCCACTACAAGGCCGGCAATCTCACGAAGGCCTTATCGGCACTCCCACCCAACGATGGCCAGGCTCCCATGAATAGTTTCGAAATGGCTCTACTGCTCAGCATCGGTAACGTGCATGAAGTCGAAGAGGCATTGCAGAGCAGCACCATCGCACCCGAGAAAGCAAACGCGTTTCGATCGCTCATCGCCGCCGTCAGATTTCAGCCAATGCCACTCATACCGCTCCCGTCAACCGCCTCTGAGTGGCTAGCCCTTTCCTATTACCATCAATCGCAATCGCAACTTGATGCCGCTCGGCATGCCGCTCAGAAAGCCACCGAGATGGCACCAGCATTCGGAGCTAGTTGGATTCGGCTGGCCGAACTAGAATTCGCATTCGCCAATCGAAAGGCAGCCCAACGACTCCTGACGCGAGGTCTTGAACAATCTCCGAAGCAGGCACAAGGCCAAAGCTTGCTTGGATTCATCGCCCTGGAAAACAACCATAATCGGTCCGCACTTAGAGCCTTTGACAAAGCAATCGGTCTCGACGGCGACCTCGGGGATGCGTGGCTCGGGAGAGGGATCGCTCATCTCAGACTAAGCGAACAGAAAGAAGGTCGCACAGCCCTTCAAACCGCCGCTGCTCTTGAACCTCAACGCTCCCTCTTTCGAAGTTACCTCGGCAAGGCCTTCGGGGAATTGGGAGAACAAGAACTCGCCATCAAGGAATTCGGAATCGCTCATTCTCTTGACCCAGCTGATCCGACCCCATCGTTTTACGCCGCCCTCCACGCCTTCCAGTCAAACCGCATCAACGAATCGATTCGATTCTTAGAAGAATCCATCACCCTGAATGACAATCTAAGTGTCCACCGTTCCACCTCGCTTCTCGACCGTGATCTGGCGATGCGCTCCGCAGATCTGGCGGTGCTCTATACCGACGCTGGAATGGCCGATGTCAGCGACTACCTCGCAACTCGCTCAATCCTCCAAGATCCAGCCAACTTCTCCGGACACCTCTTTCTCGCCAACAGCCTCCAGAATCGGGAGCAGACGCTGGTTTCAGACCGACGCCTGGAAAGTGCTCGTTCGAGCGAGCTACTCACCGCCAATCTCCTCGCACCGATCGGAAGCGCGAATCTCTCTCAGTTACTCTCGCAACAAGATCATCTCCAATACTTTTCCAACCCTCCGTTTGCCCTCAATACCACTCTGGACTACCAGAGCAATCAATCGTGGAAGCATCAGACTTCAGGATTCGGCACACTCGGCAAGCTGAGCTACGCGGTCGACGGGGTTTATCTCGACCAATCGGGACAACGGCCCAATCAAAACCGAGACCTCAGACAAGCTTCTGTGCAGCTGAAGTATCACCTCACGCCGAACGATAGCATTTATCTTCAAGTCGGCACTCGCCGAGAAGACGGCAACGACCTCAAGAGTTACTACGACCCCAACGAGGCAAGTAACACCCTTCGGTTCGATTCGGAACAGCCCGCGAATCTTCTTCTTGGCTATCATCGAGAGTGGTCACCGAATAGCCGGACCCTATTTCTTGGCGCGCGCCTCGAAGAGAACCTCCAACTCAGAGACAGCGATCCGAACATCCTCTTTCTTCGCCAATCAGGCGGCGTTCCAAGCGCGGTCGAATCCAGCCCTGGATATGACCTCACACTCGACAGCGATTTCACACTCTACTCAGCCGAGCTTCAACACATGCTCAAGTTCGACACACACTCCTTGATCATTGGGGGCCGCATTCAAAGTGGGACCGTGGACCAAGCAGCCCTCCTTAGTCGAGATCTCACCGGAATTGTCGCCCCTCACCAAAGCAGCCCCGACATGTTCCGCGCCAATGCCTACGCCTACTATCAATGGAGTCTTAGCGAGAAACTCCGACTCATCGGTGGTTTCTCATACGATCACCTTCGAGCTCCGCTGAACACCGATCTTGCTCCGATCTCCCAACAAACCGATTCCCGTGATCTTCTGGCCCCAAAGATTGGAATCACCTTTGAGCCTTGGGAGCGTGGCGAGTTTCGCGCAGCCTACACTCAATCCTTAGGCGGCTTGTTCTTCGACAATAGCGTCCGCCTAGAGCCCAGCTTGGTAGCAGGATTTCATCAGAGCTATCGCTCCATCATACCGGAAGGAGTCGCAGGACTTTCCTCGGGCAGCCGGTTCGAAACGTTCCACGCCTCTTACAATCAGTCATGGCGCTCGGGGACCTATCTAGGAATTTCCGGAGAGATCCTAAAATCAAATGGAACTCGTGGGATTGGCGCACTGACCAACGGCACAGCACTGCCCCTTCCAGATTCGCCCACCACGCTCAGCCAGCAACTCGACTTCCAAGAGGAATCTGTCTCCATCTTCGCTCATCAACTTATCGGCAACGCATGGGCACCCGGAATGCGCTATCGAATCAGTCATGCGGAACTCAATGATCAATTCTCAGCACTTCCCCAGGGCCTTCCCGGACTCGCAAGTCTATCTCAACAGAATGAAGCAACGATGCAGGAACTTAATCTCTTCCTCTGGTACAATCATTCGTCCGGCATCTTCGGACGCTGGGAGTCCAATCACTATCGTCAAGACAATGCGAGTGCCACCGGACTCAAAGATGAAGCACTCTGGCAACATAATCTTTACCTCGGATACCGCTTTCCTCAACGCAGGGCCCAAATACAGCTGGGATTGCTCAATCTCTTCGATCAGGACTATCGCCTCAATCCAATCAATCTCCACTCGGAACTCCCTCGGGGTCGAACCATCAGTGTCTCTGCCCGGTTTAATTTCTAGTCTCGGCGAGACTCCACCGACTGGCAGAGAAGCATGACGACTCGTGTCAGACAGAGGACTACCAACGCCCGAGAACGCCCAAAGCCGACAAGAGATTGTCTTCAGGCTAAAGATCAGCGATAAAGACCCCACGCCGAATCCAAGTTCGGCCTGAATCGCGGGCATGAAACAGGCAATTAAAATCATCCTTTCCGGCATTGCCCTTGCCCTCCTCAGCCTAGCGCTTTGGGAATCGCAGCATCCCATCAATCAAAGACTAAGAGATTGGGCCTACGATTCCTCCTACGCCTTTGGTCGGTGGGCCCAGGAAGGACTGAACGATTCCCCCGTCATCATTGCCTATCTCGATTCAGAGTCCTATCTTTCGCAAGGACAGGATCAAAACCTTCCCTTCTCAAGAGCCCTGCACGCCCGAGCCCTCGATCGACTCACCCAGCTCGGGGCAAAGGCTGTCGTCTACGATATCTTCTTCGGAGGCCCTCACCACGCAGGAGCTCACGAGGAAGACGCGGCCTTCGCCGCAGCCATTCAGCGCAATGCTCATGTCGTCATGGGCGCCGATCTCGTACGAACATTTCGCGCTCCCGCCGGAGCCGCACAAACCCGCTCACTGCATCTTGAACTCCCCTTCGAACCTTTCGTTCAAGCAGCGGCCAAATGGGGATTGGTTCAACTAATAATCGATCCTGATTTCGTCGTTCGTCATCAATTCCCCGGTTTTCTAGGGAACGAGCAGCCCAGTCTAACAAGCGCAACAGGAGAACTGCTGGGCTTTGAGGGAGCAGAACTTTCCGCCGCACGTCAAGTCTACTACTACGGGCCTCCTTACGAGATCCCTCACATTAGCCTCGCTTCCCTCCTCGCAGAGAATGAGGTCGCTTCCGATGTCATTGAGGGAAAAGTCGTCTTTATCGGAGCTCGCCCTGAGACGCCAAGCTTCGATGAGCGTCAAGACGAACTCAGAAGCCCTTTCGGCAGATGGGGCTCCGTCAATCTCTTCATGCCTGGGGTCGAAGTGCACGCAACGCAACTCATCAATCTCATTAATCAAGACGGCATTCGAATGCTGCCTGCTGGGATCGTGCCGTTGATTTTTCTTATCACCTCTATTGGTCTGGCGATGGCCGCGCATCGATGCTCGATCCAAGCCATGTTCACTCTATCAGCCATCGCATTCTTTGCGGCGAGCGTTTTGGGGATTTACCTATTTCACGCCCAGCATGTCGCCGTCCCGTGGACGCACGCAGTGCTCCTCCAAATCCCGTTGGCACTGAGTGGCAATGTTATTGGGCGATCCGCTCGATGGTATTGGCAACGCCTGGCATTTCTTCGCGCTCAACGAATCGCTGATGCAAAGATCACCGAACAGGCCACCCTTCTAAATCGAGCCCAAGATGCCATCGTGGTCATGACGCCTGCGGGGGAACGCATCTATCACAACGAAAGCGCCCGTCACCTCTTCAACGAATCGGCCCGATCAACGAGCGATCCAGCCCGCCTCGACCTCTGGGACAGCCTACCTGAGACACAAGTGGACCAAGCAAGGAAACAGGCACTCGAAACAGGACGTTGGGAAGGAGAGTTCAAACTAGAACCCGAGGGACTCCCCCTACAGAAGATCGAAAGTCGTTGGACACTCATTCGAACGACCGACAACAAGGTTCAATCGATCATGAGCATTTCTACGGATGTCACGGAGAAACGTCAGCTCGAGCAGCAAGTTCTGCAATCACAACGATTAGACACCATTGGTTCCCTCGCCGGTGGGATTGCCCACGACCTCAACAACGCACTCTCCCCGATCCTCATGGGTGTCCAACTCATGCGACGGCAATCTCAGTCCGAGAAAGCGCAGCGAATGCTTGATGTGATGGAACAAAGCACCCAACGCGGCGCAGGCATGGTCAGGCAGATCCTGGCATTCACACGAGGTTCCGGCGATGACCGACAGGAGGTTAACCTGAGAACACTCACCAAAGATCTCGAACATCTTATCAAAGAAACCTTCCCGAAGAATATTGAGGTGAGCAGCTACATCGCGACGGATCTTTGGCCTCTCTTCGCCAACCCGACCCAAATCCATCAGATCCTACTTAACCTCAGTGTCAACGCACGGGATGCGATGCCCGATGGGGGGCACCTCACTATTGCCGTCGATAAACACCGTCAAGAAGGCACAGAAAACGCCACACTGGCTTCTCGTCAGCCTGGACAATTCATTCTCTTCATGATCTCTGACACCGGATCGGGCATCCCTCCGGAACTGATCAAGCAAGTCTTTGACCCATTCTTCTCCACAAAATCGGCTGGCAAAGGAACCGGCCTTGGACTCACAACCGTCAGAACAATCGTCGAAAAACACGGCGGTTGTATCGATATTTCGAGTGAACCGAATGCAGGAACGACGTTTGAAATTTATCTTCCTGCCAATCCGGTGGAGCACCCCAAAGACGCAAGGATCCAACAGCAATCCATCCCTCTCGGTCGGGGAGAAAATATTTTAATTGCAGACGATGAACAGGGTGTCAGAGAAATGCTCGCGGCCACACTCGAGGCATCAGGCTACCAACCAATACTCGCCAGCAATGGCGTTGAGGCAATTTCAGCCCTCACCAAAACCCCTATCGATCTCATCATCCTCGACAACGACATGCCAATGATGTCAGGTCAACAATGCCTTCTCGAGTTGAGGAAGCTTCGGCAAGACACACCCATCATCCTCATCTCCGGACATGCTCCTGAAGATCACGCGTCAAAGAACAGGCGCGAATCACACTCAATCATTCTGCCTAAGCCGTTCAGAATCGAAACACTCCTCCAGCACGCCGATCAGCTAATACGGAACAAGTCCTAAACGCATCCGTTCCGTTCTATCTGCAACCCATTCCGTTGCCGGTACACCCCACTTCGGACCAAGGTCCTCGCCAGTGATTTTCCCTGTAAAATCGCCATCGGTCGAGCCTTGCAAACGCGCACCCACAACTTGGCATCCAAATCGCTAATGGGGGTATCGACATGAAATCCAAATCCGATCCCACGCCTTCACCCCAACCACAAGTATCTTCCCGCCTTACCTCCAATCAATCGATACCGCGCTAACCGCCTAGCCAATCGAATACTCGTCGCGCACCTCATCGTGTCTCATTCTCTCCCAGCTCTAAATCATCAGCGACGCGGCCCCGGCAACCGTTCGACCGCCTACGCGCTAGCACTCGCGACGCTTCTCCAGCTGCTCTCAATGACGAGTGCCAAGGCGGAGGATCGGATCGACTATCGCTACGAAAACTATATCGAAGACGATGGGCGCATCAAAATCAGCACTCACGCGGCGATGTTCGAGCTCGGTATCACGCCACGGCTCAGTGTGACAGGCGAATACATCTACGACGCCATCTCGGGGGCTACCCCAATCGGATCCCCCCCCCTGCCCGGCACCAAGCAGGTCGCAACCTTTGAAATGTCCGATCGGCGACAAGCTGGCTATCTCAAACTGGGATACGAACTCGGGAATCATACGCTGAGCCCTCAAATTTCCTACAGTATGGAATCAGACTATGAATCCTTTGGGATCTCACTGTCCGACGCCATCGAACTAAACGAGAAAAACACCCTCCTCACCTTCGGCGTTGCTCATTCCTTCGACCGCATCATCCCCAACCGCGGGACCTTTATCAGGGAACTCCAGAGAAAGGATACGACAGACATTTTTCTCGGCGTAAATCAGATCCTGGGTAAGCACACTCACATCACGGCCAATCTCACTTTTGGGTATAGTCATGGCTATCTTGCTGATCCCTACAAAGGGGTAGTCTTTGAAGATTTTCCGTTCTTCCCGCCCTTCCCTTACACCGTCTTTGGTGAAAGACGTCCCTCGTCAAAATCTCGCCAAGTCGCTTTCCTCGGAATCAATCACTACGTCGAACCCGTAGACGCAGCGATCGAAGCTGCCTACCGCTTCCACCACGACTCGTTCGGCATCACTGCTCATACCGTTAACTTCGGCCTGTCGAAGACGTTCATGGACCGCATCACCTTAGAACCTCTTTTTCGCTACCATCGACAGAGTGAAGCGAACTTCTACGGACTCATTTTCCCAGGTGACCCTACGTTATCGGATGAAGGCATTCCCCGATACTACTCGGCCGACTACCGTCTCTCATCGCTTGAAACACTCACAATAGGCATCAACATCGGAGTCCAGCTCTCCGACGATCTCGCATTGGATCTAGGCTATAGACGCTATCTGATGCAAGGGCGCGACTCGAAAACATCTCCCAGTGCCTATCCAGACGCCAACATCTACACCGCAAGTTTAAGACTATGGTTTTGATCGATAACCAGATTCGGACACGCACGGAATCCTCCGTTCAAGTCAAATTTCGGGAGGGACTCTATCGCCTCTCATTCACCGCGATGGCTACCCATTGTGAAGTCGCCTACGAAGAACCAAGCCCAGAAAGAGCCACCGAGTTTGCCAATGCAATCGTCAATTGGATCATTGAGTTTGAATCGAAATACTCCCGTTTTCTCGAGAGCAGCCTCATAGGGCAAATAAACGCGAAAGCGGGCAGAGATTCTGTCGCGATTGATCCAGAAACGGAAACCATTTTCCGCCTCTGCGACGAACTTCACTTCCTCACTGAACAGACGCTCGATCCATCAAGTCTTCCACTGACACGCCTCTGGAATTGGAAGGCACCAGAACCCATCATTCCCCACCGCGAAACTATACAACAAGCGGGAACCTTGGTCGGATGGAATCAAATCGTACGGCAGCCAGGTTCGATCCTTTTGCCCAGACAAGGCATGGGTATTGATCTCGGAGGAATGGGTAAAGAGTATGCCGTCGATCAGATCACCCAGTTAGCGCATGGAATGGAGGTTGCATCTGTGCTTGTAGATTTCGGCCAGGACATTCGCTGCCTAGGCTCGCCACCCTCACGGCCAGCTTGGCATATCGGGCTTGAGAATCCCAAGAAACTCGGCACCTGTGACATGGGAATCGCCATCGACAACGTTGCCGTCGCAAGTTCCGGCAACTATCGCCGCTTCTTTCGAAAGGCAGGACGAAGCTACGGGCATATCATTGATTCCCGAACGGGTTATCCCGTTGAAAACGAAGTCTTGGCCGCAACCGTTATTTCTCAAAGCTGCGTCCTGTCAGGAGCCCTTTCCACAGCCGCGGTAATCCTCGGCCCCGCAAAAGGCGTTGAACTGATAAGCCGCACCTATGGAGCGGAAGGGATTATTCGCACTCGTGAACAAACCGTCGAAACCAAGGAATTTTCAAATTATGTCGTTCGTTAATATCAGAATAACTCGGATCGCCGTCTCCTTAGCCATCGGACTCATCACGATCGGTCTCAACGCCGACACAACACAGCTAGTCGGGCAACCCTTTCCCCAATCACTAATAAAAAAACCGGCAACGTCAGATTTAACAAACACGGAAGGGAAAATCGTGCTTTATGACTTCTGGGCCTCTTGGTGCCCCCCATGCAAGGCCTCATTCCCAGTCATGCAGCGCCTCATCGAGGAATTCGGATCTCAAGGATTCACCGTCATAGCTGTCAATGAAGACGAGAAAACATCAAAGATGAACCGTTTCCTAAAACGACAACGCATCAGCTTTCCAATCGTCCACGACGACAATCATGAGCTCATCAAGATGCTAAAAGTGACGACGATGCCGACCGCTTTCCTGGTCGACCGAGAGGGCACCATTCACTCAGTACACCAAGGATTCCACGGCGCGTCATCCGAGACTGAATATCGCAATCAGATCAAATCTCTCCTAGCGAAACCATGAAGCCTTTCCCCTCTCCTAAACGCTTGCCTCACTTGTCAGCCAGCCTTCCTTGGCTTGCGCTGGCGGCGGGCCTTATCTGCTCGGGCTGCCAAACGGTGGCACCCTGGGAACGCGGAATTCTCGCTGAAGCAAAAATGAACCCAGACCGGGATCCACTACGGGATGCCCTCGCCGAGCACATGTGGTTCTCACGCGAGGCCGCGTCGGGTGGTCGTGGCATCGGAGGCGGTGGCTGCGGCTGCAACTAGAACCAGAACCCAAAAACCAACCATTCTTGAACTGAAAACGAAGTAACCCAAAGGTCTCATGAAAAACGTTCGAACGCTCTCTCTACTGTTAGCACTGGTCATTAACCTCCTTCCGATGGCTCGGCTTGGACTGACGACAAGCCATCTCTGTCTACGCCCGGCCTACGCCGTCGTATTCCAGTGGACCGGCATTGCTGCGGCCCTCCTAGGCAGCTACGACGCGGTCTCAGGGGCATCCACTTTTATCACAAGTCCTAGCCAAGCAAGCGGCAAGGTCGGCGAACCCTTTAGTTATCGGATCACCAGTGCACCGGATCAAGGCAATGTCTTCAAAGCCGATCCACTCCCCTCAGGACTCACCCTCGGCACCACTAAAAAGACACGTAGCTTCATCACTGGAACCCCAACAGAACCCGGGACCTTCACTTTGACAATTGTGGCGAGTGACGACAACCGAGCGAGTCGAACCATATCAAAAACCCTCACCATCACCATTGAAGCCGCTATTCTACCGTTAGAACTCCTCAACACCCCGCTTGATCAATCAATCGAGGCAGGCCAGGACCTTTTTCTCTCAGTGCTCGCTATCGGAAGTGAACCGATTACCTACCAATGGTACCACAATGACACTCCGATAAACGATCAAACGACCGGAGTCTTGAAATTGAGAAACGCTGAGGTTTCACAGTCAGGCGAGTACCGCGTCACCATAGAAAATCCTGTTAATACGATCACTAGCACCCCGGTCACCGTAACGATCTCAGAACCCGCCCCACAAATCCCCCCAAGGATTAGCGGAATCAGCAGCGTTTCTGATGGCGTCCAACTCACCCTCCTTGGGACACCCGGAGCTCCAACCACCGTCGAATTCTGTGAGAGTCTTAGTCGCCAAAACTGGCAACGACTCAACACCCTAACACTCTCCGACGAGGGCACGGCAGCCATGACGGATCAAGACTCCGGACTCACCCAACGATTCTACCGGGTGCGTATGGAATAGCCTTTCCCCAAGACACACAAACACCCACGAGGGGCAGCCGAAAGGTTGCCCCTTTTTTCACAGGCAGCCCTAAATTTCCCTCTATCGAGTCAACCCACCGCAACCCACAGAGGCTCAGGGCCCCTCAGCGACCCTAGATAGGCGCTCCAGGTTCGCTGAGATCGATCAGATTGGTTAGATCACAAAGCTCTTCGTAGACCCGATCCCGCTCTTTCGCAGAAGAGAGCGTGATCCGAAGGGGTTCAGCACCGAACTCAGTGACCACGAGCGAACGATCATGACGCGATTTCCGAAAACCAACCAACAGTCCCAAGTTGAAGGTATAGTCCTGAATTTTAACAAACTGAAGAGAAGACTGCGCCATATGCCGAAGATCTAAGAGAGGTCCAAAACAGGCCATCGTTGTTATCTATATTTCAATCCAAAGTGAGTCACCCATTCAAACTCCAATTTTCGGTGGTGCCTTCCAGCAAGGACCGTATGGTAGGAGAATGAAACGTTTGACTAAGCTAGCGCAAGAGAGCTCAAGAATCATCTTTTTTATCATCCCATTCTCTCTTCTCTCCTTTCCCAACGCCGCCGAACCAGCGGATACGAACTACGAAGAAGCAAACGTCCCCGAATACCGGCTTCCTAAACTGATAAAGTCCGACATTAGGAACCCAAATGCGGTAACGGACTGGCACGAGAAACGGCGTCCTGAGCTTGAAACCCTGCTGGAAACACATGTTTACGGTAAAACGCCTACCAATGATCTTGGGCCCTTCGAAACGCGGATGCTTGACAGCGACCCCCAAGCGCTCAAGGGCAAGGCAACCCGCAAACAGATTTCGATCATCATCGATGCGTCACGCCAGCTGTCGATCGATCTCCTCCTCTATCTCCCAAACGAAGCGAAGGGCCCCGCCCCCTGCTTCATGGGCCTTAATTTTTACGGCAATCAAACCGTGCACGCTGACCCAAAGATTCAAATCAATCCTCGATGGATGCGTGGAAACACCCAAATCGGAATCAAAAATAATCGAGCTACGGAAACTACCCGAGGAGTCTACCACGAGCGCTGGCAAATCGAACGCCTCATTGATCGGGGCTACGCCCTTGCCACCGCCTACTGCGGCGATATTGATCCAGACAACTATCAACACGATTTCACCGATGGCGTCCACCCGCTCTTCTACCGTAAGGAACAATCCAAACCAGACTCGGACCAATGGGGAGCCATCGGAGCCTGGGCATGGGGCCTATCGCGAATGCTCGACTATATCATCGAATCTGAAACAGCCATCAACGCTGACCAAGTCGCTGTTATCGGGCACTCTCGTCTCGGAAAGACCGCGCTTTGGGCAGGAGCACAGGACCAGCGTTTTGGTCTTGTGATTAGCAACAACTCTGGTTGTGGTGGAGCCGCTCTTTATCGCCGCGAGTTTGGGGAACGGATTCACCACATGATTAAGCCCGTCGGCTACTGGTTCTGTGGCAATCACGCCCGTTTCGCCCATCAAGAACAGGCCCTACCCGTCGATCAACACATGCTGCTCGCACTCGTCGCTCCTCGACCGCTCTACATCGCCAGCGCCACGAAGGATCAGTGGGCTGATCCCAAAGGAGAATTTCTCGCAGCGCTCGCCGCATCACCGGTCTATGAGCTCCTCGGGAAGACCGGACTGCCGACCCAACAATGGCCCAAACCTAACACACCCATTGAAGACACTATTGGCTATCATCTCCGAGACGGGGACCATGCAGTCACCGCCTACGATTGGGAGCAATACCTGCGCTTTGCCGATCGGCATTTCAAGCATTAGCCCTTTCATGAATAAAGGACTCGATTCGTTCTCGAGTTGGCAGCACCCCGCGGTTCCCCAGACCTAAGCATTTGAGTGCAGCCGCGGCGGCGGCGAATCGAAGGCATCTCTCCGGCGTCCATCCGTGCAGTGTCCCAAACACTACGGCACCCGCAAAGACGTCGCCGGCTCCATTGGTGTCAATCGCTTTGACCTTGAATGCAGGCTGATGAAGGTACTCATCTCGTGTCAGGAACCAGGCGCCTTCCGTCCCATCAGTCACCGTCACAGAGGTCGCTCCCCAAGCGACGAACCGACTCGCAGCCTTCTCAACGGACTCCCCCGGATACAATATCGTTAGAAGTCGCCTAGGGCAATTGACATGATCCACCCGCGAGATCAGTTCCTCCAGTCGATCCTTCGGTGAACCAAGATCAATGAACACCTGTCCCCCTGCATTCCGCATGCGTCCTGCAGCAATAATCGCGGCCTCTGTTGACCACCCATCGAGATGAAGTCCACCGAACTGCTCCCACGCCACACCGGACAAATCGTCAGCCGTAATCTCGTGACTACCCCGATAGGCGGCAATACTCCGTCGCCCCGTTTCGCTTTCAACCCAAACATGAGCAAAGCCAGTGCGAAACTGCGGATGCACCATCGCTGAACCGACGTCCACCCCGTGTTTTTCGAGATCTTCCTCAATTCTCATTCCCCATTCGTCCGTTGACCACTTTCCAATAAAGCTAGTCGAAAGCCCAAAACGTCCCAGCAATGCCAGGGCTGTAGGAACAGGCCCACCAACCTGGAATCGATCGGAAAGAATCTCGCTCTTCGTATCAGGGGCTGGGAGGCCCTTTAACACTACCTGATGATCAATCACAATGGTGCCAAGGCCTAGTACGGGTCGAATTTCCGGTAAAAGCACAGAATCGGTCATGATTCTCGCGACGATACAAGGCTCTCTGAAGCATCCCAAGCTCAATAGCTCATCGACAACACCTCCGCCACAGAGAGAGCTCTTATTTCCCCTCAGATCATGAAAACTCTCGTGATCGTACAACTACGACTTTCGCACCTGGCACGCGGCCAACTGATTGCTTCTATCACTACTGTGAAAGCGAGAGCCCCTTCACCGGGCTTCCAAACACAACTTGAATCTGGGATTACCCAACATATTAAAAACAACGCTAAGAGAAAGATCATCACTATGAAAACACTAAGCCTAAAGTCACTCAGCGCCGCTCTTATCACCACCAGCTTGCTCAGCACCTCATTAACCAGCTACGCTCAAGCTCCTGATCCTGGCAACCAAGACAATCAAGATCGCCAGGCTCGATTCCTCGAGCGCTACGACCTCGATGGAAACGGTGAGGTCACTCCTGAGGAAATCCAAGCCGTTCGAGCCGAAAACGCCGCCAACCGGGTTGCCAGCTTCATGGAACGTCATGACCTCAATCAAGACGGCGTCATCACCGCCGACGAACTCCTCCTGGCTGCCGCCGACAAGGCCGCTGAGAAACAAACCGCCTTGCTCGAAAAATACGACCTCAATCAAGACGGCACGATCACTGCCGCTGAATCCCTCAGCGTCCATCAAGACGCAGTAGACGAGCGCGTTGCTCGCATCCTTGATCGACTCAACGGTGTTGAGCCAGAAGAAGGCGATGGCGAAGCCCCAGAGAGACGGCGACCTCGTGGGGGAAATCGACCGAATCTCGATCTCAACGACGACGGTGAGGTCACCGAAGACGAAGTGCTCGTTGCCGGAGCCACCATGGTGGTAGAAATGCAATCCCGCTTCAATGAACGCTTCGACACCAACGGGGACGGCGACATCACTGCCGATGAGGTCAGCAACGTGAGTGATGCGGCCATCATGGAGAAAGTCGAAGAGATGCTAGCCAAACTCGATACCAACGAAGCTGTCTCTTATACACATCTCCGAGCCCACGAGACCTCTCTACATCTCGT
>OJGU01000850.1_pt1 | contig 14436 bp, 14 predicted proteins | sample 1594741 | NCBI WGS metagenome assembly OJGU01 (sample SAMN05416841, study PRJEB24817) | seawater metagenome | isolation source: Sea water | place: Canada:Atlantic | collected 2013-07 | reverse complement strand
CTACACTAGATCGCTCGTCGGCAGCGTCAGATGTGTATAAGAGACAGCTCCAGGGCAGTTGCCTCGGAGTCGGGCTCGAGCACACGCGGTGGCACCTCCACTCGGCGCTTCGAGTCGTTGGCCGCACCGCCGGCGAGCTGGCTCTCCTGCTCGGCCGTGGGGTGCGGGGAGAGCATGGCCTCGCTAGGGGCGTCGGCTTCGAGACTCCACAAGCCACCGCCGAGGTCAAAGACCGTCGCCAGGCCGGCTCCGAGCCCCAGAGCCAGGACCAGGCCCGCTGCGATCGCGAGGCCAAATCCTCCGCGCCGCTTGGTGTCGTTGGCGGCCTCATCGGAGGCGGCGGACCCCTCACGCACGAGCTCCTGGTCGACGTGACCACGAACATCGCCAACGAACGTGTCGAGCGCGACGTCGTGTTGCCCGGTTCTGAGTCGTCCGGCGTGTTTGAGGGAGATGATGGGCGCGTACTGCCCAACGTCATCCACCGCCGACTGGGGGATGACGTTCGGCGCGAGCGCGTGGGCTCGGCTGACCACCGCCAGGAAGTCCGGCACCGGATCGTCGGAGCCCTCGAGATCGTTTGCGAGATGGGTCGAGACCTCGGAGACGAATCCCGTCAAGGCTTCGTCCTGCCCTACGCCCTGTTGCGGTGCTTCGAAGCTTTCCTCGAAGCCTTCCTCGAACCCTGGGGACTCGAGGTTGAGTTCGCTCGCGCGGGCGAGCATGGCCTCGAAGTCGGGCTGAACCTCGTCGGCCGCGACGTCATGCTCGACCGTCTCGCAGACCTCTTCGAGGAACCCGTCGAGTTCGTTGGAACGCTCGGTCATGCGTTCTCCCGTCGTGGCTCGAGCCAGCCGAGACGTTCGAGTTCCCGCCGGATGCGCTCGCGTGCGCGCGAGGCCCGGACCGAGAGATTGCCTGCGGTGATGCCGAGCTTGGCCGCGGCCTCCGTCGGCGTGTTGCCTTGAAGATCTCGCAGGACGAACGCCTCTCGAAGGTTCTCGGGCAGCGTCTCGAGCACCGCGTACAGAGCCTCGGTCTTCTTGCGACTCAGATGCGCTTGGTCCAGGCGCGGCGCGACGCCGGCGTCGACCGCTGCGTGCATGTTGCGAAGCCGGTCGTGGGCCGTGGCGGTGTTGCGCTGGGACCTCCAGTGGTTCCGCACCACATTGAGCGCGATCCCGTGCAGCCAGGTCGAGAGTGTGGCCCGGCCATCAAAGGAAGCCAGCTTGACCAGCGCCCGGGCGAAGGCCTCCTGAACCAGCTCCTCGGTGAGCCCCGCGTCGCCGGTCAAGAACCGTACGTGGCGGACCATCGGCGGGAAATGGCTGCGATAGAGCACCGCCCAGGCCTGCATATCCCCAGTCCGCGCACGGGCAACCAGACCTGCCTCGCCCGCCTCTGGCGCGGGCGGGGGTCTCGTTGCGTGCGTGGCGTGCGGTTCCATCGCGAGTCTGTAACCCCTGGCTTCCTTAGATTACACGGTCCGGGAAAAAGGCGTGCGCGATTCGCGGATGAGAAAAAAATGACGTCCGGCTGTAATCGCGGCCCGGGTTGGGCAACGGACTCGCCGTACCCATGAAGACGCTTCAGATCATCCAAAACCTCGGCCTTGGCTTCTCCCTTCTTGTCGCACCCCTCGTTGTTGCGTGCGATGTCGAGCTCGACGACGTTGAGAAAGGCGAAGAGGAAGAAGAGGGCGAAGAGGAAGAAGCCGACGACGACGGTGAAGGTGGCGAGAGCGACGGCGACAGTGGCGAAGGGGAGAGCGAAGGCGAGGGGGAGAGTGAAGGCGACGGCGAGAGCGAAGGCGACGGCGAGAGCGAAGGCGACGGCGATGAGTGTGCCGAGGCGCTCGAGATTTGCGAGCTGGAAGAGCTGAGCGAAGAGCAGTGCGCCGCCGAGTTCCCGCAGTGTTTTGAGGGCGAAGGGGAAAGCGAAGGAGAGAGCGAAGGCGGCGGTGACGAGTGCGCCGAGGCCATCGAAATCTGCGAGGCGGAAGAGCTGACCGAAGAGCAGTGCGCGTCCGAGTTCCCCGAGTGCTTCGAAGGTGGCGGCGAAGGTGGGGGGGACGAGTGCGCCGAGGCCCTCGAGGTCTGCGAGGCGGAAGAGCTGACCGAAGAACAGTGCGCGTCCGAGTTCCCCGAGTGCTTCGAAGGTGGCGGCGAGGGCGGCGGTGAAGGTGGCGGCGGAGAGTGCGAGAACATCGGCGCCGTGTGCGAGGAGCTCGAGCTCAACGAAGAGCAGTGCGTCAGCGAGTTCCCGGAGTGCTTCTAGTTCTCAGGCTCTGAGTCCGCCGTGACCTCCACCCACACCAGGTGGTGGTCCGACGGTTCGGCCCGCACGGTTGCATCGACCGTCGCGGGCCATTGCACGGCCGCTGAGAGCACCCGCAGCGTCCGGGACGGCAGCACGTAGTCGACGCGCAGGTTGCCAACGGCTTCGTCGTTGAAGTCCGCAGTGTCGAGCCTCGGGTCGCCGAGATGCGTCGCATTGGCCTGCTTCTGATCGCGGCTCGCCGCCGCGGCCCCGGTCGAGGTCGGCTTCGGGTCAACGACTCTGGGGTGCGCGAGCAGGGCAGAAATCCCCAACGGTGCTCCCCCGTCCTCCGGATCCGCGTTGAGGTCACCCAGCACGACGAAGTGCTCCGAGGTTGGCAACGCGTCGATGTGGTGAACCCAAAACAGAACCTCATCCCGGTTTCGGTGCCCGTTGCGATCCTCGGGACCATCGAACGCGGGCGGCGTCGGATGGCTGATGAGCAGATGGAGAGGCCCCAGCGGAGAACGCACGGTCACGTCGCAGTGGTTCTTCGAGGACAGCGGCAACACGGCCCGCGCTTCGGCGCTGTAGTAGTCGGCCGGGGCGTCGGTTGCGATGTCGTCGGGCAACGTGGCCCAGGGGAGGGAAGCCCACAGCACATCGCCGAAACATCGACTGGCGTCGATCGGGAACCGTGAGAGCAGCGCCATGCCGTACTGGCCGGGGTATCGGCCGAACCCGCGGGCATCTCCCGCACCGTTCGTCTTGCCGTCGCGATCGAGATCGACACCGGTCGGGATCCCCGTGTTGCTGGGCGGAACGAAGCGGTGGGCGTAGGGCCGCCCCGGGATCGACGCGGCAAACGCATCGACCGCGTCGGCATCGATTTCGTTGAGGAGCACCACGTCCGGGTGCGCCTGTGCGATCACGGCGGCAACCTTGGTGGCTTGGCTGTCGCCCGCGGCAATCGCCCTCGCCAAGGCGCCGACCTCGTCTCGATACAGAGACGTGTTGTAGGTCGCGATGCGGATCGTCGGTGCGGGCGGGGTGGAGGGGTCCGATCGGCACGAGCCTGCGAGACCGCAGAGCACCACAGCCGCATCGCGCAGCCTCAGCCGCGAAGCTCGGACAGCGCTCTCCACAACAACCACCCCGCTGCCCACACGATCGCGAGGTCGCCGAGCCCGAGGTGGACCCCGGACATCGAGAACTCGGCAAAGCTCGAGCCCGCCTCCATCATGCGCGGGGCGGCGTGCAGGACGAGGCCGCCCCACAGGGTTCCGACCGCGAGTGCGTCGCTGCGAGTCCGCCGACTCCAGCGTAGGACGACGATGCCGACGACGGTCGCGACGGCCAGGAGCGCCAGGCCATACACCGCGCCCATCGCCTCCGGAACGGGGAGGTCGAACGGGGTCGCGCCCGTGCGCGCGGTTGGCTCGAGCGAGAGCCCCCCGACCAACGAGACCGCCGAGCAGTCGGAGGGCAGGGTCCAAACCGCAGCAAGTGCGTCGTTCAATGTCGTGGTGGAGTCACAGGCACCTGCGCGTGCCAGGACCTTGATCCAGCTGTCGCAAATACCGATCCACGCTCCGAACAGCAGCCCCGACAGGAGGGCACCGCCTCCCAGGGGAGGATTGGCATCCGAGTTCGACATTCTCGCGACGCGCAATCGTCCCAGAAATCGGCCCCCACCACCAGGTGTCCCTGGCCCCCCGGTCTTCCGGCGTTCCCTGGGCGCGTGTGGTGGGGTAGCATCGGGGCGTGACGGCCCAAGAGGGCGAATCCTCTCCGAAGAGTGATGCCAAGGCCGAGACCCCGAAAGGGGCCTCGAAGAGCCCGAGCGCGCGCGGTCGGCGAGGGCGCAGCCGTGTCTCTCCCTCCGACCCGGGCGATGACGCGAGCGCGCTGGGAATCTACTTCCGCGAAATGGCCGCGGTCTCGGTGATGACTCCGCAGCAGGAGCGGGAGTCGGCGGAGCTGATCCTCGATGCGCGGACCAAGTACTGGCGCTCGATCTTTTCGTACCCGCCGTTCATTCCGGGCATCGCGACGATCATCGCCGAGACGTTCAACGAAGACGACCGTCCGCAGGAGTTGCTCGAGAGCATTCAGCGGACCTCTCGCAAGTACCGGGACCGACAGACGCGTGCCAACGAGGACGCGTACGAGCTCGACTGCACCAAGCTGTCCAGCGACATGGCCAAACTCGACACCGATGGTGTCGCGTGCGAGCCGGTCTACGAAGACCTCCTGGCGATCCTCGAGGGGCGCCGCGACGAGGTCCGCATCCAAGTCACGCTTCCGCCATCGGGGTCGGCGCCGTTCGCCAAGTACGTCGACCGGGTGCGCCTGGCCGGCGCGAACTTGTGGCGTCGCAAGGACCAGTTCGTCCGGGCCAACCTCCGTCTGGTGGTCACGATGGCGCGTCGCTACAACCGGGGCGCGCTGCCGCTCCCCGACCTGATCCAGGAGGGCAACATCGGCCTGATGAAGGCCGTCGATCGCTTCGATCCGGGTCGTGGCTTTCGGTTCAGCACCTACGCCAGCTGGTGGATTCGGCACGCGATCAGCCGCGCGCTCGCTGACAAGGGCCGCGAGGTTCGCGTGCCCGTCCACATGATCGACGTCTATCACAAGCTCAAGCGCACTCGGCAGCGCTTCGCGACCATGAAGGGACGCGAGCCGACCGACGAGGAGCTGTCGTCTGAGGCCGAGGTGCCGATCGAGAAGATCCAGCGCTTGCGGCAGTGCTTGCTCGATGCGGGCCCCAGCCTCGACAGTCCTGTGTCCGGCGCCGAAGGTCGGACCGTTGGTGACCTGATCGAGGACGAGACCACGCCGCTTCCTGCCGAGATGCTGCAGGCGCGGGCCATGGGCGACAAGGTTCGTGAGCTGCTCGAGCGCCTGCGCCCCATCGAAGCCGACGTGATCCGCAAGCGTTTCGGATTGGAGCAGGGCGAGCCGATGACGCTCCGTGAGATCGGCGAGCAGTACTCGCTGTCGCGCGAGCGGATCCGCCAGCTTCAAGAGCAGGCGCTGATCAAGATCCGTCGGGAGCTTCGGCGACAGGATCTGATGTGACGGCCCCGGCCAAGCCTTCACTCGCGCTGTTCCACTACTCCGGCTGCCCGTTCTGCACGATGGTGGACCGGGTGGTCGAGCAGCTGGGGCTCGAGGTCGAGCGACACGACATCCTCCGGGACCCGAGCGCGCGCGAGCAGCTGCTCGAGGCGACCGGTCGCCAGACCGTGCCGGTCTTGAGGATCGGCGAGGGCGCGGAGGCGCAGTGGATGCCCGAGAGCCGCGACATCATGCGGTGGCTGCAGCGCGAGTACGGTTAGTCGGGGTCAAACGAGTGGCGGCCGGCCGGAGCGTGAAGCTCGATGCCGCGAGGCTTGCCCGAGAGGGTCAAGGTGCGTTTCGTCGAGGGGACGACGTGCGAGCGAAACTCCGCTTCGAGCAGGCGCTTGGATTGGATACGAAGAACATCTCGGCACTCTCCGGGCTGCGCGATATTGCATTTGACGCGGGCCAATATGGCCGAGCTGTCCGCTACGGGAAACGAGTCGTAAGACTTGCCCCTCGCGGGGCGGCTCATCACCTTCGGCTCGGGGATGCCTACTTCAAGGTCTCGAGCTACGAGCTTTCCGTGAAGCATTACGGGACCGCATCGAAACTAGGGGCTAAGGATGCGAGGAGCCGCCTCGAGCGGGCGAGACAACGGCTCCCGACCCCAGCGCGTTAGGATGACCCGCTACCTTGGTCCGGGTCGGCGTCGGGCTTGGCTTTCGCCAGAGCGATGCCGCCATCGCGCAGAACGATCGTCCTCGCTTTGTACAGGGTCCCCACGCCGCGCTTGAATGCCTTCTTGCTCATCCCCAGGTGCTTGTCGATCTCGGCCGGGTCGCTGCGGTCGTGCAAGGGCAGAAAACCGCCGGCGTCTTCGAGGGCCTGCAGCACCGTCGCTTGGGCGTCGAGCATGCCCGCCTTGCCGCGACGCTTGAGCCGGATGTCGAGGCGGTTGTCCCCGCGAATCTCCCGGACGTAGCCGGTGTGCTGTGAGCCGATCTTCATCGACCCATAGACGTCGCTGTGATGGACGAGCCCGCGGTGCTGCTGGTCGACGATCACCTGCACACCAGCATCGATTCTTCCGTAGACCAGCAGCTCGACCTCCTGGTCGACCTCGACGTCTTCCACGTCGTAGTCGAGGTAGGTCGCGACATGCGTGGAGCCGATCAGGCGTTCGCCTTTGCGGTCCAGCATGACGTACACGACGTAGTCGCGGCCTTCCTCCATGTGCTGGGCCTGCTCGAACGGGGGCACGTAGAGATCCTTGGGCAGCCCCCAATCCATGTACGCACCCGCGTGGGTCACGGAAACACAGCGCATGCTGGCGAACTCGCCGAGCGCGGCCGCAGGGGAGACGGTCGTGGCCGTCACGGCGCCGTCTCGACCCTCATAGATGAAGACCCGCAGCTGCCCACCGACCTCGGCGTCCGCAGGGGCTTCGCTGGCTGGGAGGATCAACGCTCCCTCGGGCGCTCGCAGCGTGATCCTATCTCCGGTGGCCTCGGCGATCTCCAGCGTTTGAAATCTCCCCAGCGCGAGCGGGCGTTGCATGGGCGTGAGCCTACAACCTCGGGAGTCGGGTTGTGCGGCTGAGCTGAGTCATGTAAACCCCGCGCCCTCTACCGGCCGCATGGACGCAATGGTCCGTTCACGCGCAGGGGAGGGAGCCCGAAATCCATGTCCCAAACACCGAACCGAGGGAGCGTCCGCGCGGACATCCTGAGCGGGATCACCGTCGCCCTTGCACTCGTACCCGAGGCTGTCGCGTTTGCGTTCGTCGCGGGCGTACCACCCGTCGTCGGGCTGTACGGCGCGTTCATGATGGGACTCATCACGTCGCTGTTTGGCGGGCGCCCGGGGATGATCTCGGGGGCCACCGGGGCAATGGCGGTGGTGATGGTTTCGCTGGTGAGCGAGGGCAACACGCTGGGGTTGGCGGCCGGGAGCGACTCTGCGCTCGTCGGTCTGCAGTACCTCTTCGCCACGCTGATCCTCGCCGGCGTCCTTCAGCTCGGCGCGGGCGCGCTTGGCCTGGGTAAGTTCGTCCGCATGATCCCCAGCTCGGTCATGATGGGCTTCGTCAACGGACTGGCCATCGTGATCTTCCTGTCTCAGCTCGGGATGTTCCGCGCTCGGGGCGCGTGGATGGAGGGGACCCCACTGCTGACCATGCTCGGACTCACCGGCCTGACGATGGCGATCATGGTTGTGCTGCCCAAGCTGACCAAGGCGGTCCCCGCTGCGCTCGTCGCCATCGTGACCGTGGCCGCGATCACGATCCTGGGCGAGGTCGACACCCCAACGGTTGCGTCCTTCATCACCGATCGAGGCGGGACCGGAATCGCCGCGGGCCTTCCGAGCTTCGCGGTTCCGATGATCCCGATGGATCAGGCGACGCTTCTGTTCATCCTGCCGTACGCCGGAATCCTGGCGGCCATCGGACTCATCGAGTCGTTGATGACGCTCAACCTGGTCGACGAACTCACCGAGACCCGTGGCAACGCGAACCGCGAGTGTTTCGCTCAGGGCGCGGCCAACATCGCCAACGGCTTCTTCGGCGGCATGGGCGGCTGCGCGATGATCGGTCAGAGCATCATCAACATTCAGTCCGGCGGGCGCTCCCGCATCTCTGGCGTCGTGGCATCCATGGGCCTGCTCGGGTTCATCCTGTTCGGCGCCTCGATGATCGAAATGGTGCCGATCGCCGCGCTGGTTGGGGTGATGTTCATGGTGGTGATCGGGACCTTCGCGTGGAACACGTTCCGGATCGTCAACAAGGTGCCCGCGTCCGACGTGGCTGTGATGGCGCTCGTCACCGGCCTCACCGTTGTCTACGACCTGGCGGTGGCCGTGTTGTGCGGGGTGATCGTCTCCGCCCTGGTCTTTGCCTGGGAGAACGCGCTGCGCATTCGGGCTCGCAAGTCCGTCGACGAGCAGGGCGTGAAGCACTACGAGATCTATGGCCCCCTGTTCTTCGGTTCGACCACGCTGTTCGCGTCGAAGTTCGACGTGGCCGATGACCCCGACGAGGTCGTGGTGGACTTCGCCGAGTCTCGGATCGTCGACCAGAGCGCGATCGAAGCGATCAACAAGCTGGCTGAGCGCTACCAGGCAGCGGCCAAGACCCTGCACCTGCGCCACTTGAGCGCCGACTGTCACGCTCTCATCCGCCGCGCCGAGAAGATCTGCGACGTGAACGTCCTCGAGGACCCCGACTATTTTGTGGCCGTGAACGACTACCGCAACGCCATCGAGAAGACGCTGGCGGGAGTGACGGGCGGGGGCGCCGGCATGCTCGGGGACGCCGATGTCCACGGACTGGCGCGCGAGGGCCGGGCGCTTCAGCGTCGGGACTGAGGGCGAGCTGAGGCGGCTGCGCGACCGTCTACGCGCGTGCAGCCGCCTTGTGCTAGCCGAGTCGTCACACCGCGATACAGTGGGGCAATGCGCTGGACAACTGGTCATGCTCGCTCGCCTTGCGACGCCTGGAGCCCCGCATGACGATGACGATTCACGGTCGTCCGAGCCGGGCGCAGTGGCTCGGAGTGTTTGCCGTGGCCGGCTTGCTGATCGCGGGCTTCGTGTGGGCTGGCGCCGCGGTGTTGCGCTGGGCGGAGACGCACGACATCGCGGAGGACCCCATCTCGGATCGCATGATGGAAAAGAAGTCTCGGCAGCTTCAGCGCGTCCTCGACGGCATGATCGCCCATGACTACAAGACGGTCGCCGACGCGGCGGCGGAGATCGAAACCATCTCCGAGTCGATGCAGTGGTTCATCGCGGACAAGGAGTACGATGCCGATCGGACGGCGTTTCAGGACAGTCTCCAGTCGCTCCAAGCAGCGGCCGGAAGCAACAACTCCGAGGCCGCGATCAAGAGCGCAGATCTGCTGGTCGACTCCTGCATGCGCTGCCATGACCACCTCGCGAACGACCCGACACGGCTGCCACAAGGGCGCTAGTTGCGCGGTTTGGCGGCACACTCCCCCGCATCCGCCAAGAAATTGACCTGGATCCGCCAAACGTTCAGGGTCGCGCCGAGTGCCGAGCATGTCGCAGCTGGAGTTGTTGCCACCCGCCCTGAATTCCGGCTCCCCAACGGCCGAGCCCCAGGCGCCCTCGGCCCGGGGAACCGGGACACCCGCGGGCGGGCCCCCTGGAGGCGGAACGGGCGGAGAGGAGATCGGAGACCTCGCCGAGGAGGCCCGGAAGAAGTACCTGAACTACGCGCTGTCGGTGATCACGGCGCGCGCCATCCCCGATGTGCGGGACGGGTTGAAGCCGGTCGCGCGGCGCATCCTCTTTACGATGTTCCACGAGCTGCGGCTGAGGCACGACGCCCGGCACCGCAAGAGCGCCAAGGTCGTCGGAGACGTCATCGGTAAGTACCACCCGCACGGAGACACCGCGGTCTACGACGCGATGGTTCGCCTCGCCCAGGACTTCGTCATGCGGGCCACATTGGTGGACGGGCAGGGCAACTTCGGTTCGATCGACGGCGACCGGGCTGCCGCCTACCGATACACAGAGGCACGGCTCACCGAGATCGCCGATCAGCTGCTGACCGAGCTGCCCAAGGACACCGTCGTCCACAAGGACAACTTCGACGGCACGGGCACCGAGCCCGTCGTGTTACCGGCTCGGTTCCCTCATCTGTTGGTCAACGGCGGCACGGGCATCGCGGTCGGCATGGCCACCTCGATCCCGCCGCACAACCTCGGCGAGGTCGTCAAAGCCACCATCGCGCTGATCGACGATCCGACGCTGACGGTCCGCAAGCTGCTCAAGTACGTCAAGGGTCCGGATTTCCCCACCGGCGGCGAGCTGGTCGCGACACGCACGGACATCGGCAACGTCTACGAGAGCGGCAAAGGCACCTTCAAGCTGCGCGGCAAGTGGAAGGTCGAGACGCAAAAGGGCGGCGGGCAGGTGCTGGTCATCACCGAGGTGCCCCACAGCGTCGAGAAGAGCACCATCGTCGAGGAGATCGGCAACATCATCCTCAAGCGGAAGCTCCCGGTGCTCATCGGGGTGTCCGACCTGTCCACGACGGACATTCGGGTCGAACTCGAGCTCGACAAGAAGAGCGAGGTCGACCCCGAGCTGATCATGGCCTACCTGTTCAAGCACACGCGCTTGCAGACATCGGTCAAGGTCGACCTCACCGCCCTGGTCCCCACCGACAACCCCGAGGTGGGCGCCCCTGCGCGGCTCGACCTCAAGGACATTCTTCAGCACTTCATCGACTTCCGCTTCAAGACGGTTCGTCGGCGGCTGGAGTACGACCTGCGCAAGCTTCGCGAGCGCATCCACATCCTCGAGGGCTTCGAGAAGATCTTCGATGGGCTGGACAAGGCCATCAAGCTGATCCGGCAGAGCAACGGAAAGGCCGACGCCGCGGGCAAGCTGATGCGGGCCTTCGATCTCGACGACATCCAGGCCGACGCGGTGCTCGAGACCAAGCTGTACCGCTTGGCGAAGCTCGAGATCCTCAAGATTCGCGAGGAGCTGGACGAGAAGCGCAAGGCGGCCAAAAAGATCGAGAGCATCCTCCGCAGCAAGGCGAAGTTCTCCGCGCTGGTGAAGGGCGAACTCGAGGATGTCATGGAGCAGTTCGCCGACTCCCGTCGGACTCGGATCTGTGCCGACGACCTCACCGAGGAGTTCTCCGCGGACAGCTTCATCGTCGAAGAGGACGCGATGGTCTTGGTCACGCGCGACGGTTGGATCAAACGCCAGCGGTCGATCAACCTCGAAACCACCCGGATGCGGGAAGGCGACGCCCCGCTCGCGCTGGTGGGCGGGTCGACCCGACACTGCGTGGTGCTGTTCACGAACAAGGGCACCGCCTACGTCACGCGCATCAACGACGTGTTGGCTTCGACAGGGCACGGCACGCCGGTCCAGCAGATGTTCAAGTTCAAGGACGGCGAACGAGTGATCGCTGCCGTCGGGACGGACCCGCGGGTGATGCCGGAGTTTGGATTCGACAAGCCGGAGCTTGGGGAGGAGTACGAAGATCCGTACCCGCACATCCTGGCGGTCTCGAAGAAGGGATACGCGCTGCGGTTTGCGTTGTGGCCCCACAAGGACCCCAGCAACACCCGGGGCCGGATGTTCTCGCGTGTGGCCAAGGACGACGAAATCGTAGCCGCGTTCAAGGTCTACGCCGAAGACACCATCTGCGCCCTCACGCACAAAGGACGATTGCTGTCGTGCGAGGCCGGGGAGATCAACCTCCTGTCCGGCCCGGGCAAGGGCGTCATCCTGATCAAGCCGGACGCCAAGGACTACGTCGAGGGCGCGTTCATGGCGAGCACGCCGATCAAGATTCACAAGACCTCCGGCGGCGTGCAGAAGCTGACTGGAGCCGAGCGCGAGCCGACGTCGCGCGGTGGCAAGGGACGCCCAGTGTTCAAGCGTGGCGCGGTAAAATCGCTGGAGCTTCCGCTGCCTGAACTGCCCGTACTGGAAGAAGAGGAGTAACGACGATGGCGACCGCGAAGAAAAAGACCTCCAAGAAGACCACCGCGGACAAAAAGGCCGGCTACACCGGGTCGTCGATCCAGTTCCTCGAGGGTGTTGACCACGTCCGCAAGCGGCCGGGCATGTACATCGGCGGGGTCAACAAGGACGGCCTTCACCACCTGATCTGGGAGATCCTGGACAACTCGGTGGACGAGGTGATCAACGAGCATGCGACCGAGATCACGGTCGAGCTCGACAAGGATCACTGCGGCATCTCGATCACTGACAACGGCCGCGGCATTCCGATCGACAAGCACCCCAAGCTCAAGATCCCCGCGTTGGTCGCGGTGTTCACGAAGTTGGGCGCTGGCGGCAAGTTCGACGGCAGCAACTACAAGCACTCCGGAGGTCTGCACGGTGTGGGTGCCGCGGTGGCCAACGCGCTGGCCTCGTCCCTCGATGTGACGGTCTGGCGCGATGGTGGGCGCTGGAAGGCGTCGTTCGAGCGCGGTGTTCAGGTGGGCAAGCTCAAGAAACTGGGCGCCTCGCGCGGCTCGGGCACCACGGTGCACCTGCGCCCGGACCCGGAGGTGTTCAAGACGGTCTTCTTCGACCCCACGTTGGTGCGAACCCGGCTCGAGTCCAAGAGCTACCTGCACAGCGGCCTGAAGATCATCTTCATCGATCCGAAGGCGAAGGGTCCCGAGATCTTCTTCCACAAGGACGGCATCAAGGAGTACCTGGGCAAGCTGGTGGCGGTGCGTGGCAAGGCGCAGGTCCACCCCGGGCAGTTCCAGCTGGAGCGCAGCAAGGACCCCAAGCTGGAGGCGACCTTCTGCTGGACCGAGGCCACCGAGGACGCCACGTACTCGTTCGTCAACGGCGTGCCCACGCCTGATGGCGGCACCCACGAGCAGGGCTTTCGCAACGCGCTGGGCAAGGCCGTACGGGCCTACATGCAGACCCACAAGCTGGAGCCGAAGGGTCTGACGATGAACCTCGAGGACATGAAGGAGGGGATGGTGGTGATCCTGTCCTGCTACGTCCTCGACCCTCAGTTTCAGAGCCAGACAAAAAACCGACTCAACAACCCCGAGGTGACGGGGCAGATCGAGGGCGCCATTCGCCCCGCGCTCGAGCAGTGGCTGCACGAGAACCGCAGCACCGCCGAAGCGATCGTCGCCCGCGTCATCGCCTCCGCCCGGGCCCGCGCCGCGTCGCGGGCTGCATCGTCGAAGGTCTCGCGCAAGGCCGCGGGCAGCCTTCGGCTCAACCTGCCCGGCAAGCTCGCCGATTGCGGCAGCTCCGACCCGCGCAAGTGCGAGCTGTTCATCGTCGAGGGCGACTCCGCCGGTGGTTCGGCCAAGATGGGCCGAGATCGGAAGACGCAGGCCATCCTGCCGCTGCGGGGCAAGGTGCTCAACGCCGAGCAGGCCTCACTCAACAAGGTCCTGGCCAACGAAGAGCTGGGCAACGTGGTCAAGGCGTTGGGATGCGGCATCGGCAAGGAGTTCAACGCCGCCCGCCTGCGGTACCACCGGATCATTCTGCTGATGGACGCCGACTCCGACGGCCATCACATCGCCACGTTGCTGCTGACGTTCTTCTACCGCTACATGCCGGAGCTGATCCGCCGCGGGCACATCTACTTGGCCCAGCCTCCGCTGTACCGGGTGATCGTCGGCAAGGAGACCACGTGGGTCTCGGATGACGAGCACCTCAAGACCGTCATCGCGGGCATCAAGCGCGGCAAGCCCGAGATCCAGCGCTTCAAAGGCCTGGGCGAGATGATGCCGGCCACGTTGAAGGACACCACGCTCGATCCGAAGAAGCGCGTGCTGATCAAGGTGACGATCAAGGACGAACTCGCGACCGACCGGACGATCTCCGACCTGATGGGCAAGGACACCGGGGCGCGCTACTCGTTCATCATGGAGCGTGCGGCCGAGGCCGAGCTCCTCGACGTATAGGCAGGCCTCAATACGCGGTGATGACGACGAACCGCGACGGGTCGTCTGAGGTCCCGTGCGTCCACGCGACGAACACGGTGCCGTCCGGGCCGACGTGGACACTGTGGACGCTGACCGGCGGGTCGGTGTTGGGACGCTCGATGCTCGTGAGCGCGGTTGGGCCGGCGGGTTCGAGCGCGAAGAGCACGTGGTCCCCATCGGAGAGCGCTATGGCAAGGATGGTGCCGCAGGGGGCCCGACCCAAGGCCGAGGCCGATAGGGTGCTTTCCCACAACACCGAGCCGTTCCCGGGGGCAATTCCCAGGAGGGGTGCCGAGGCTCCGGGTGCCGAGAGGGCCACGACGGACCCCGCTGTGACGGTGGCGGAATACTGAAACACCTCGGTCGGCTCGGCTGGGCGCTCCATCGACCACACTGCTTCTCCGTCGCGGATCGCGGTGACGGCGACCGCATCCGCCCGGGGCGACGCGATGAAGACGGTGCCGTCCTCGCCTGCCGCCGCGTCTCCGAGGTCTTCGCCAGAACCCATCGTGTAGCTGTGCTCGACGGTGAGGGTCTCGTCTCGCAGCTGGACAACACGCGGGCTCCCAACGGAGGGACGCACGACCGTGACGCTGTCTCTTATACACATCTGACGCTGCCGACGAGCGATCTAGTGTAGATC
>OJGU01000849.1_pt1 | contig 14458 bp, 7 predicted proteins | sample 1594741 | NCBI WGS metagenome assembly OJGU01 (sample SAMN05416841, study PRJEB24817) | seawater metagenome | isolation source: Sea water | place: Canada:Atlantic | collected 2013-07 | reverse complement strand
TTATTGGGCCAATCAGGCGGATCGCCCGGACTGGACTCTTCAAAAACGATAGCGCGTCAAACTTCTTACCACCTCAATTCACCAAAACAAACACTGATCACAAGAACTCATATCATACATGAAGCAAACTAGAAAACTACAGTCACTGTTCATCGCCATCGCAACCCTCACCTCCATGGGCAAGATCAACGCCCACTCTGTCTTTCTTGAGCCCAACGATCAAGGTAAGCTGATCGTTCGATTTGCGGAATTCGGAGACGATCCCGAGACGTCTCCAGGGTTCTTGGATCACCTCGACGCTCTGACCGCATGGAGCATTCGAGGCGCAGTTACACCGACGACGTTTATTGCCGAGAAAAAAAGCGACCGATTTGATATCAACGCCAGCGCAGAGGATGACACCCTGGTCGAATCTGGTTTCCCGGTCATGACCCGGGGATCAAGTCCTGCGCGGAAGCCGCATTTTTACGCCCGTTGGGTGCCTAGTTTCATGGAACCAAAAAGCCCCCAATTAACCCTTGATATCGTTCCAACGGGCAACCCGGGTGAGATTCAAGTTTTCTTCCGAAACAAACCACTGCCAGGCGTCGAGCTCACGCTATACACCCCTAAGGCCAATGACCAAGAACTAAAGTCAGACGACAAAGGAATTGTGCGTTTTCAAAGTGATGAGAAGGGGCTCTTCATGTTGAAAGTAGGTCGATATAGGGAAGAACGGAGAGGCTTCGATCGCGGCAAGCTCTTTCATCTAGTCAGCCACAATTGTTCGCTCACCTGGATTCAAGAGTAACGCAATCCGTCATTTGTTATCCAACAATTCAACAACCTTTTCCTAAATCAAGCAATGACCTTTCGTTCAATCACTTCCTTGCTGTCATTCAGCATAGTCACGCTCGTATCGTATGCCCCTCTGAGCGCAGCCGAATTTACCGATCCAGATTGGGGCGGAGAACCCGGCGCCAGAACTTCAGTCTGGGAGAACTTCGCCACTGCCTTCGGTGGCATTGGAAATCCTCCGGACATCGAAGGTAGCAATCCTGAGACCCGTTTGGCTCAGTCGATACCAGGCGCCATCGTGACCGGAAGCGGCAATATCTACAATCCTGAGGCTCCTAGTGTTTTCTCTATCGAGGAACAATCCGAAACAAAGTTCGAAGCCATTTCGCTTCAAACCAAGATCATCGGAGGAATCGATCCAGCGAGCGTGACTCTTGAGTTTGAGGTCAACGGAACGACAACCTCTTTGACAACCGAGATGACAGAAGTGACTCGCGAGAGCGGAGGGTTTGGGGACACAGTTGTCAATGAGTGGCGTTGGACTCTCTCGGATGCCGATACGAACGCTATTACGATTCGCTTTGCTGCTGCAGGTCCACATGCCAGCCTCGTCTCGGCGCGTCTGGACACTCTTTCTAAAGCCGCTCCGGAGGTACTAGGATTCAGCAATCCAGACTGGTCAAAACTTCCTCAGGCAAGGCAATCCGAATGGTTCCATTTTACCTCTGCCTTTGGTTCCGAAGGAAATGCGCCTGATGTTGATGGGAGCGATGCTGGCGGCAGGTTAGTCCAACAGGTTCCCGGCGCAGTGGTGACCGGGAATGGGAATATCTACAATCCAGCAGGGGCAAGCCGCTTCGCTCTCAGTGTTTTGAACAAGCATGTCTACGACCAGATTAGCGTACAAACTAAAATTACGGGTGAGATCGTTGCCGACACGGTTTCCTTAAGCTATACCGCTGACGGGATGCTCGAAACGCTCCAAGCGGAAACTGTCGAAATTGGGCGCGAATCTGGGCCGCAAGGTGATACCATCATCTATCAGTGGAATTGGGAAACCTCAGATCTCGATGTGAACGAATTCACCGTCCAATTTAGTGCGGGAGCGCCTCATGCGAGCTTGGTTGGCCTTCGTCTAAATACCCTTCACCGAGGTTCAGGAGGCAGCGAAACAATCCGTGTTGATTTCGATGAGCCCAGTCATGATCGCTGGAACTACCCCTTCAACGCCACTCCCGGCACTCGTGCCCGTGCCTCCCTTTTCAGAGCTACCGTTCCAGATCAAGGCATCGATCGACACGGAACGTTTGTCGTCGTTTTCAACACTTCAGAGCGAATTCCGTCAGGTCGACCAGAAGGCGACTATAAGATCGTCTCAGCTCGCCTTCGAGTGTTGACGACCGACAACTTCGAAGTCCCCTACGACCCCAGCCATGATGCGGTCAATTCACACCTTCCCGAGGATCACAATGACTACGAAGACGACAAAGACCCGGGCCGTCCCATTCTCCTATTCGGGGCCGGATTCCGCCACGGACTGAACGTCCATTCTTGGAATGAAACAGCCCCCTATTCTCCTGAGAATGAAAGTGAACGTTCCGTCTATCCGGCAGTTGTCGATGCGTCTGGTAATATCGTGGATGTCACCCGAGCAGTGGACTACACTGATCCTAGAGAATTGCCTCCCTTTGCAACGGGATGCCTCTCCGGAACTGCCCCTGGCGATCGCATTCCGAATGATACATGGATGGAATTCGAGGTCGATCTATCAGAAGAATCCACGGTAAGATATCTGCGGCAAAACCTCTCCCGAGGTGCGCTAGCGCTCACTCTCACGAGTCTGAACGGCGGGGGGCAAGGGATCCGAACCTTTCCCGAATTCCACACCAGCGATTCTTTGATTGGTGAGGCCCCGCAACTGACGCTAAGCGTTCAACTGGTTGATTCTACATTGCCGATTGAAGCTCCTATGATCACGGGAATAGAGTTAAGCGAAGCAGGAATAAAGATTCATATTGACGCCAACGGGGCTACCAAGATTGGTATCCGTTGGACACACGACCTCGACATCTGGTCAAGCGTTGACGATCCTATTTTAACAAGCGAAGCAGACGGTTCCCTAAGCTGGACTGATGCGAGCATAAGGGGCGCTAAATTCTACCAGATTATTCAGCGGCCATAGCCCTGGCAACACTCCCATTCCTTCGGTACATTGCAGGCAGCTTGCGGGAATGGGTATTCCCGCAAGCTGCCTTTGGCTTTAGGGGCTAAAATGAAAACCTACCCCTTTCGTTCCCTACTTGCCATCGATCTTCTGTATCCCACTGGTATGGCGAAAGAATGGAAGGGATCAATAGCAAAGAGTACGCGGCTCTAGCAATGGTTTTAGGCCCATTGCCAACGTCCCTAAACCTTGTTTAGACGAATCCATTTCATGGCTGGGATGCTTTCCAGCGTAGGCCAATTCAGCCCCGTCCAATGGAACAATCTCATTTTCCTCACCAGCGCTTCCTCTGAAACACGATTGCTTCGAGACAAGTGCGATAAAGAAGGTCTTCGCTGTTCGCAATTGGATAGGACTTAAGTATCCAACAGAGATCCCCTTGAAAGATCACCTGTGACTAGCTGCGCAGAAGCTCCAAACTAGGGGGTAGCGCGAGAATCTTGCCTGCCAACATCTTTCGCCGAGGAATCCACTACCTAGTAGCGTTAGAAACCGATCAGAGCCCATGGCAAACACCCAAGTGAAAACAGTACGCGTAGCGCACTTTCTGAATGAGGGAAGATGACTCGTTTAAAACGGCAAATTACTCTCGCAAGGTTGGATCTAAGTGAGATCAACGTGCCGTAGCACGACTGACAAAGGCAGCCTGAATTTGGAAATAATTCGGAGGCAACGACGGCCAGCGAATCGTCCGTTCCTCTGCATTCTGGTGCATTCCGTGATCGAATCCAGGAAAGAGCCTAAGCTCCAGGTCGATACCCGTCTCCTTTAGCGTCCTAAGAATTGCTGCGGTCTCCATGGCATCGACACTCTCGTCATCGGGTGAGAGCAGCGACAGGAGGGGGGCGTTGAGGTTCTTTAGGGCCGGAAGCGGATCGTAGTTCATGTTCGAGCGGTAGCCCTCCAACCATTCTGATTCATCAGGAATCTGAAGGCGACTTAGTCCCGATGCAAGAAACCAGGAGCGTTGGCTGCTTTTTGCTCGGAGTTCCTGAAATGGATTCCATTTCCCTGTCCGAATTCCGTAGTGAAATTGATCCATAATCTCCCGCGTCTCTACCTCGTCCTTTTCACTCCCGCCGAATCGACGTACGGCGCGAACGAATTCCCAGTGAGCTTCTCGACTCGGGGAGACGGCTGGGCCAGCGATTGACACCACAAAGGCTGCCGTTTGCCACTGCGACGCAGCAAGCGTTGCAATCCAGCCTCCTTGGCTTTGACCCAAGAAACCCACTCTAGAGACCTTATTGATCGATTGAAACTGCTTCGCGACGGCAATGGCATCCGCCGCCAATTCCTCAAATGTGGCGCGCTGCCAATTGCCTTCAGAACCACCCACCCCGCGTTTATCGTAGGCGATCGAAGCTATCCCTAGACCAGCAAGAGCGTGAGCGGAAAAACGAGAGGCTGCCTTGCTCTGCGGTCCAGAACCATGCACGAAGACGACTCCAGGAAAGGGGCCATCTCCTTTCGGTAACACGTATTCCGTGCTCAATCTCCCAGCGGGCCCGACAATGAGCAAGGGATTCGACCGAAGTGAAGAAGCGTTTGCCGATCGATTCAAAGACACGACTGCGTTCTCGCCATATCGTGAGTCATGCCAAGTCCCTTCAAGCCGACCCTTGACCGGTTTTTTTAACACGAAGCGTTGCTGAGAGGAATCAGTTGGAAAACTCAACTCGAGTGTTCCCTGCTTGTCCACGACCTTGCTGGCGGGCCAATTCATCACCCCGATATTTAGCAGAGTGATCGCTGCCCCGAATCTTTTTCCGCTTTGATTGATCTCAAGCGAAACCGCCGTTGTCTCAGATTCCGTCTTCGCCTTCCCCTGCCATCGACCTATATAGGGAGACTGCCCATCTCTGCTGGTTTGGCTCGACACTAACGCTGGCCAAGTGAGAACAGTGGCGAACACGAACATTCCTAGTTGATTTCTCATAAGTCATTTCAGATTCCTTGTTGTTCCAAAACCAACTCTCAACCGTTACAAAAAGATCGAGCTTCTGAGAAAACTTAAGTGTCGTGAAGAACCCGCAGGCTCGGGTGAGAATCTGAGAGGTAGAAACGGACGCCCTTTGCATTCGGCTCGTTTGTCCCCGGCCCAATCTTTCAACGAGCGGCCTCATTGAACAAGCAAGGGCCGACACTGAATGTCGACCCCGTTCTGCAAGGCGTTGATAAATCCCCGGATCGCTTGTTGAGCTCCGGATGGGGCCTACTGGCGCGTGCCGGGCAATCCGAAGCCCGCCTTTCTCTGGCGAGGATCCCAGAACTCTAAATTCACATCGGTATTGGTTCGGGCGGGATCGCTAGGAGGATTGATCGATTCGTTGCGCCGGAATTCACTATGGCCATCGGCGAACGAGACATTCCCGCCGCCATCGTGTCGGTTGGGATCGACTCCCTCGAGAGCATCACCGGCACCGAAGCCCGAGGTTGGCCACCAGAGACTACTGCTCCAGGCGCCATCCGGTTTCGGCATGCTATCCGCGTTTACCAAGTTCATCGTTGGACTTAGGATCGACGAACGTTTGAAGTTTGGCTGGGAGCTAATAGTAACGCCATTGATCGTTACTGAGCCGCTCGGATAGGGATGAATTCCGAGGAAGAATGCGTTGTAGCCATATCCCACCTTGTGTGCGTCAAAGGCCCATTCCCAACTCACTCGCAGATCCTGGCGGCGTCCTTTCAGCGATTTACATTTGAATAGGTTGGTATTCTGCCCGTAGGGAACAATGGCGGTGCCCCACCAATCATCAGGAGTATTCCCATTTCCTGAGGTGAAGTTATTTCGATGGCCGGGAAAGACATCATTGTTATCATCAGTGTACAACTGCATGTAAATCCCCATCTGCCGGAGACTGTTGAGACAATGAATTCGCTGGCCCTTTTCCTTGGCTTTAGAAAGCGCGGGAAGCAACATTCCTGCGAGAATGGCAATAATGGCGATGACTACTAAGAGCTCAATCAGGGTGAAGGCGTGAACCCATTTATTGGTTTTCTTTTTCATAATCGAAATCGTTTGTTTTGAACCTGTAATGTGGCTGGAGAATCAAGTTAGTTTACATTGTGCTTAAAAACTTCAAGAGATCAATGCTTTGATCTTCATTCAGCCCCTCCAATATTCCGGATGGCATCATACTTTGCTCGAGTGTTTCATGCGATAGGATCTCTGACTTACGAATCAGCACGCGTTCTGTGAGAGTCCGGATGGTGATCCCATCGTCGGAGGTCTTGTCCAGCATCCCACTCACAACGGTGCCGTCTCGTTTTGTCACAACATGAAGCCGAAAACTCTCTCCCACCACAACATTGGGATCGACGATGTTTTCAAGAAAATAATCGACCCCATTCCGCCACGAGCCAGTTAGGTCAGGTCCCAAGTCAGCCCCTTTTCCATTCATGCGGTGGCAACTTGCACACAGGAGTTGAAAGAGCGCTTCGCCATCCGCACGTTCATGAGCCCAGAGAGGAGCCTCCCGATAAAGTTTTCGGTATTTCTCAATCGTATCCTGAGCCGACCCTGCACTCTCCCCCACTCGTCCCCAAACGCTCTCTATCAATCGATTGACACGGGCACTGCCTAGATTACGCATTTGGCGAACGTGGAACGAATTCAGAACGGTTCGTTCGACATGTCCACGAGAGACCGCCCGTAATAGTGCTTCAGCAAGAAGCGACTGCGCGGATAGCGCATAAGTGGCGTTTCGGAGGTTGATTCCGTCAAGTTGCGGGACAAGAGCAACGAGTGCTTCAGCGACCGGTTGAGTGTTGAACCGCGCCATTACGGGAAGCACTTCCGGCATCATTTTAGGATGGCTCAAGAGCGTCACTAGTTCGTCCGCACATTCGGTATCCCCACTCTCTTTCAAAAAGCTTAATGCCTTCAGTCTCTCTGAGAGGGGCGCATTGGCATCCACGGCTTTCAGCCTCATGGCCGCAAGCACTGCTGAATCACCAAAAATCCCTCCGAGTTTATCAAAGATCGCCTTGTTCTGTGGATTCTTTCTCAGAGCGACGACCTGGGTCCATTGCTCGGGAGCAGGCACCCGACTCCCTCCGTCAAGAGCCTCCGACATCAGCTGGAGAATCCTACTACTGGGCGCCTCCTTGGTTAGTAGTCGGCTCACCAATGCCGCACGCCCGTCAGCTGATTTCGCCAAGAACCAGAAAATCGAGTCGGCAAGCATCGGCATCGCGGTCGTGCCGGCTAGCTTGATTGCACGAGCAATATCGTTCGAAATGATTGGAGCAAGGCCAAACCAAATCATCTTAGGAAGGAACGTATCCCCTTTATCTTCGAGCTTACTCCCCAAGACTTCAGCAAGTTCCCAACGAATGGACTCCCCGATTCGAGGTAGGGCTGAAGCCAATGCCAACCGAACGACTGGTGATGGATCATGAATGGCCATACTCAGCATCCGCGAGACTTCTGGTGCCTGTGATTCCAAACTTAGATTGATGGCCCAGGCTCGAACGGAATCAGCGCGATGCTCAAAGGCCGCTTGAGGTGGTTTCTCGCCTCCCACAAGATGGCGCGTCCAAAGAAGTCGAAGATATGCTGCTGTATCATTATCTTCTTGAAGTGCGCTGTCGATTATAGTCAAAACGTCTTTCCCCTGCCGCTCTTGTAGGAGACGTCTCGCCATACGCGAATACCACTCATCCTCGTCCCTTACTAGATTCACCAGTTTCGCATCCGAGTAGCTTCTCAGATCGACCTTCACTGGACGAAAGGAATCGATCCATTGCATTCGATAAAGCCGCCCATTGCTTCGATCCCAATTCTCAACGTTCGTTGTGTGGCAATGTTGACGGTCCACCCAATCAATCATATACACCGCCCCATCGGGGCCATACTTGAGATCAACTCCGATAAACATCGGATCGGAAGTATAGAGCTGATCCGAACCCGCATGAATGGTTCGATATCCTGAACCCTGTTTCAGGTTCTTTTGCCGATTCATCTGGTGTCCGTGTAGGTTGTGGGTGAAGAGCTGGTCGCGATACGTTTCGGGCCAGTTGCTTCCAAGGTAGATCATCGTGCCAACATGAGAATGTCCCCCGTAGATTGCTCGTGTTCCCACAAGCCCGGCACCTCCCTCCCCGTGGCCGTAATCGGCCGAAGAGGGCAGGAAATTTCGAAAGACGGAGTCATTGCCTCGTGACCAGGCAGCTTGCCCAGAAGCAATAAAGGGAGCATGGTAGGCATTGGCCTGATTCCAGTAGTGCCCCCCCTGAACCATATAACTTGTTGGGCCACCTCCCCACGCACTTCGGCAATGGGTGATGAAGAGGTGTCCCATCTCATTGAAATCAATTCCCCATTGATTGCTACATCCCGTTGCAAAAATCTCAAACTGATGTTTAAGCGGATGGTAGCGCCACACGCCGGCTCGCATATCCACTCGCTCAGACGCGTCGCTGCCGGGTTTCCCAATCTTGGAGTGATTGAAGACCCCCTGATTGCCATAGAGCCAACCGTCTGGTCCCCAGGTAAAACTGTTCAGCGTCTCGTGAGTATCTTGAAACCCCCATCCGTCGAGCAAAACTTCTGCCGCGCCATCAAGCTGATCGTCCTGGTTGCGATCCGGGAGGAACAATAACTGAGGAGCGGCTCCGATCCAAACCCCGCCGAACCCGATCTCGATTCCGCTCACGAGATTCAGGCCGTCAGCGAATACCTTCTTTGTTTCAAAGGTGCCGTCACCATCTTTATCCTCCAGAATAATCACTCGATCCTTGCCTTCGCCGTCTGGCTGACGCTGTGGATAGGAATGGGCCTCAGCAATCCACAGACGTCCCCGTTCATCGAAGGTAAAAGCGATAGGTTGAGTCACGGTTGGTTCTGTGGCTATGAGATCGACCTGGAATCCTTCTGGCACCCACATTCCAGCGACCGTTGGATGCGTGTTCTCGGCGACGGGATTGGGTTTGAGGTGTTGAAGCAAGGTGTTGGATTGAACCCTTGCAGGAATCTCCAATTGCCGTTCGGAATGAAATCGGAAATCGTCAAAATTGATGTGACCCCAAGGTCCATCACTGCGGTCAACGACTTTGAGATAGATCTCTTCCCCTAGATGTTCAAGTAGATCCAATTGCACGACTCGCATAGTCTCGGTCTGTTCTCCATAGGCTTGAAACAAGATTGAATCAGTCACCGCATCCAAGACCGCGACATAGGTTTGTGCCCCACTACCGCCTCCGACCAGGAAACTCGCCCATCGGTGTGTGACCTCGAATCGATCGGACCGAAGAATTCCCGTCCCGATATCCGAGTGGCCCAGCTCATATCCTCCGACCCAAAAACCCCCATCATGGTTGCTTGATTGACCGGGACGACGCGGCGTGACCGTATCGCCCTCAATCGGCGATTGTCCCCAAACATCGCCGCTAACGGACCAGCCCTGAAATGAACCAGACTCGAATCCAAGGTTTTTCCCCTTTGGGCTGATTCCGCTGCGGTTCGGCTTTGGATTGCTGGGTGCTGGAGGGCGTTCCGTTTCACCGATGTGGGAAAGCGCGATCGCCTTGAACTCAATCTTGGCGGGGCCTGGCCCTGAGTGCAGCTGGAGCGCTAGCGTCCCGGAATAGTCGTGTTGTCCACGCTGTCGGTCTGAGAGATCTGCAGCCGGATAACCGTTGATCCAGGTCTGCAGGTGAGGTCCAACGGCCCGAATCACATACTCATTCCATCCTCCTTTGTGAACGAAGGCGGCATAGTCATCTGCAGCCCGAAAAGGAGTCGAGCGAACCGTCCCATCCGTTGAGATGTCGGACTTCACCCCACGCTCTGCAATGAGCCCACGACCATGTTCATCGTAGATGCGCCCTAGCCAGAGCGCCCCGTCATCTATGTCGGCCTGGTAGCCGGCCGCGCTGTCACCCACTTGCTGTGATCGCACCTGGACTCCGGAATTCGCACTAGCATCGCCACTGATTCGATAGGTTAGTCTCAATTCAAAATCGTTTAGTGTCCCCTCCCAGAATAGAAACTCGTTGTGATCCAGACTCCCCTTGGCGGGAATCTCGCCGACGATCGCCCCATTTTCGATACGCCACCAATCACGATTCCCCGACCATCCCTTCAAGGATGTCCCATCGAAAAGACTAATAGATGAGTGAGGCATCTCCTGGAGTCGTAGATAATCAATCCCAACCATGTGTCGCTTTACTGATTTCGGATTTGCCCCGGTGATGCGCAGTTGGAGTTGATGCGTTCCTGCTTCAAGAGATCGTTTTCCCAATAGGAGTTCTCCTGAGTGTGTCACTCCTGTCGGATGGTAGCCATCAAAGGCCTTGGCCTTCAATGATTCGCCATCGAGGAAGAAACGGACTTGCCCGTAGTCGATAGCTTTGGTCATGCCAACGCCGATTTGATAGTCTCCAGATCGGGGCACTGTAATCTCTAGTTCAAGCACATCGTTCACGCCTCCATCCCGCCACCAAAGCTGCGATTCCCGGCTCCAAAGCCCTGAGCCGAAGCCATTCATCGATTGAACTTCGAAGTCGCCGCCAGTCACGTTCAGGACTGAGAGCGCTTCCGCTTCCTGTCGAGACGATTGATCCTCACTCAGATTTGGTAGGGCCCCAGCCCCATAGGCCGTCCACTTTACCTGGGTTCCCTCAGCGACGGAATCCAGCGCCACCTGTAGATCCTCTTCCGTCCAACCGGGATTTCCTTTCAAATTTGCGAGCATCTCCTTTGCGGTGGGACGCGGTGACGCAATGCCTTCGTCTGGAACGCGCCCCCCACTCGTCCAATAGATCCCATTCAGGACGAGCATTCGGACCTCATCCCGAGCCCAATTCCAGTGCAAGTGCCCTCCAGTATAACCGAATGCTCGCCCGCCCTTCGGGCGAGAAAAAGCCCAACTACAATACTGAGATTCCTTCCGTTCCCCAACTGCGCTCAATGCGGAGACGCTTCCACTATCGGCTCGAAGCCCGGGACGAATAAGCTCTTGAGGTGGAAGCGTCTGATGAAGTGGAATGACATGTTTGCAATCCGAGTCAGAACATCGCAAATGAAAATAGCATTCATCCCTAACAGTAAACGGAGTGATTCCACGAGTGACTTCATGATCTGTTAGATCCTCAAAGCCGGCGTTCCATATCACACTCACGGAATGCCAGGGCTCAAAATCAGCTCCCACAAGTCCGCGCCAGCGCACTCTCACTGGTTCTTGGGTGACGTTCCTTTTGGTCCAAAGATCATTCCCACCGATTCCTGTCGCCCAATGAATCACGGTAAGCCCTCCACCCCGGTTCATGAAATGCTCGAGGTCATCAAGGTGGTCGGTGGCTGGATGAACATTCCACCCATCGGAATAAATGACGAGAGCATCCACTGTTGACAATGCTTCGGCATCGGGCCAGTTGAAAGTCAGATCAATTGCCACATCCAAGCCCGAACGTTTCATCGCTTGGACAAGGACGAGTCCTCCCGCCGGATGTTGATGGGCGCCCCAGCCGTGACTTGCGGGCCCGGCATAGAAGAGAATCTTTTTGCTTTCAGCCCGAAGGCGCGAACCTTCCAACAGGCCCAAGGCGAAGACGCCAAGTATCAGCCAACGCGTGAGCGAAAACGGACTCAAAGGAGATATCACTCCCAAAGCTTAGGTGAAAAGAACCTCTGCGTCTATCCCATCTATCCGCCAAGAAAGTGTCGTTTTGCGACAGATATGACAAAACGAGCAAATTCAACAAGACAGACGAGACCTCGCTGGCTATGTTCGAACGATGGTCGCAGGCAGACACCTTCGTATTGCGCTTCTTCTTAATCTTCAAATCGGATATTGCCGGCGAGCGATCATGGGAATCGCTGCCTATGGACGAGAACGATCTTGGTTGCTCGAAGAAATGCCAGCACATACAGATTCTGTTCAGTCGTTTCGCGAGTCTCCACCAGACGGAATCATCGCTCACGTTCTTGATGACCCGCTGGGTGTTGACCTTCAATCGCTCGATCTTCCCCTGGTCAACCTCTCCTCCAATCAAATCAATCTGAGTATTCCGACCATTGATGCCGATCAGATGGCGGTCGGTAAGATGGCTGCCGACTATTTCTGGGGACTGGGCTATCAGCACTATGCCTTTTTTGGCAGTGCCTCAGCGGCTTTTTCCCGAGAACGAGAAGAAGGCTATCGACAAGGCCTGCAGCAAGCAAAGGTTCGTGTCGCCTCAAAGTATCTCGATTACACATTGCGCCCCCCCTACGAACGCGCCCTCCAGCGAGCTGAAGAGAGCATTCGGCAATGGCTCAAGGAACTCCCTAAACCGGTGGCCGTTTTCTGCTCCAACGACGAACACGCGCGAATGCTCAGTTCTCTCTGTCAATTGAGTGATCTGTCGGTTCCTGACTCCGTGGCCATCCTAGGTGTCGACAATGACGAAACAATGTGCCTTCTCTCCTCCCCGCCACTTTCGAGCGTCGATAATCCAGCCGAGCAAATCGGATTTCGGGCTGCAGCGATGCTGGAACAAATGATTGTTCAAAAGAATAAGTATGTTCCAAGCGAACGGGTTCGTCCCTTATGTCTTGTTGAACGTGCCTCAACGGAACGATTTGCGGCCGAAGATCCCCTCACTACCCGCGCAATCGGATTCATCGAGAAGAACCTCAAGAACCCGAGCTTCTCGGTTGATGCCGTCGCTGCACATCTCGGGCTTTCCCGCCGGAGTCTTGAACGTGCTTTCACGAAACAACTGGGCATCACGGTGCTTGCTGCCACCCAGCGGGCTCGAATTCGCAAAGCAAAGCACCTCCTTCGCGACAGCGATCTGCCCATCAAACTGATTGCGATAGAATGTGGTTTTTCCAATCACCGACGCTTCGGGATCGTATTTCGCGCGTTGACCACGCTGACGCCAACTCAATTTCGAAACTACTATGAAGTTGATCGCCTCTAGCACGTTGCAAGGCTTCGGCGCTCCAATCTGCTGTCAAATGGCCGCTAGGCGGATTCGCTTCCACTCTACTGCACCCACCCGTCGAAGCGCCATTCCTGACCAACCAGCTTCATGCGAGCTTGAATTTGCGGCGGTACATTATCACCCCGAATCTCAAGATCCACAATCGTCTCACGGGAAGAGACGGTTTGAACGTTAGTTACCTCAAGCCCTTCGGCCATTTCGATATCTCGTTTCAGTTCAGCTACTACCTCCTCATCGCTTCTCCCGCTAAATTCGGCAGCGCGAGTGGCAAGGTATTCATCGGTCCACGCTGCCGAAATACTCTCTAAATCGCCTTCGTTCATTGCCCAGACAGCTGTTTTGAAGGCAGCCTCTGGTTCAGCAAAGCCTTCAAACTGCCACTGATCACGGGGTGAATAGCCGGATTGCGCTACTTCGTCCTCATGGTCCAATGAATTGGTTCCTGGAATTGGGGCTCCAGCATTTCGCTTTGTAGGGGGAGCTACGCTCGACAGTGGCTCGGCCGCGGCCTCCTGTCTTCGTCGACTCAGTTCGGCGCGCAGTTTCATCAATTCACGACGATCTTGGAGCTTAAGTTCTTCGACCTCCTTGTGCTCGTCTATCCGGGCTTGATGCGACGCCACCTTCGCGTCCGTCTCTTCAAGTTGACTTTGAAGTTCAATGATCTCTTGATCACGGACTTCAATTTGCTTTTGGCTAACCAGATAGGTCCCTCCGATACCGAGGCCTGCTGCTGCGATGCTAGTGATAAGAGCCATTTTCGTCATAATTGTTGAAGCCAAAGTTGCTGTCACCAGGGAGGCGCCCCCAGTAAGGCCAGCGGTTGCCAATGCGTTCGTCGCGATCCCACTGCAGATCCCTAAGGGAGCTGCGAACAGGGAAACGTTTGCTAGAGCGGAGCTTAGAGCGAGGCTTGAGACTGAAATCCCGCGCCTCGAAAATAGCTTTCGCATTTTATCCAGCGCTCGACTGATTCGTTTCTGAGCCGCATCGTCGGACACCCCAAGACTTTGTCCGACCTGTCTGAGACTCAGTTTTTGAAAGAAGCGGAGTAGAATAGCCTCACGATCAAGCTCGGGCAGCTCATTAATAGTAGCGTCCAATTGCGGCTCAAGTGCTGACCAGTCCGCGCTGTCTCCTTCTAAGTCTTGCATGGCTACGGCCTTTCTTTCTCGAGCAACCCGGCGTCGTTCACTGCGAATTAGGTTGCTGGCGACGAAACAGGTGTGTCGATGAAGCCAGCCAGCAATCCTGATCTCTGACTTCATTCGAAAGGCTTCTGCTGCCAGATCAACGAATACCTTCTGAACGATATCGTCCACGAGCATGGGATGACTGGAGGCTTGCCGGATCGCCACCATACGAACCATCCCATAAAAAGCCTCAACTAGGCCCCTAAACGAGGTTTCACAGCGTGCTTCCTTATAGTTCGTAAGTAATGTCTGTGGCGTGTTCAAAGCGTCTTTTTTAATATCTGTCTCTTATACACATCTCCGAGCCCACGAGACCTCTCTACATCTC
>OJGU01000848.1_pt1 | contig 14469 bp, 13 predicted proteins | sample 1594741 | NCBI WGS metagenome assembly OJGU01 (sample SAMN05416841, study PRJEB24817) | seawater metagenome | isolation source: Sea water | place: Canada:Atlantic | collected 2013-07 | reverse complement strand
GTCCCCGCGCCCACATTTTCCTGCGCCCCACCACCACCGCCCTTACCGTCTTGTGCATGCCCGAGCTCAGAGCCCAACTCCTCCAAGAGATCACCGCCACCCCCCGCCCAGAACAACTCTCCCTCAGCGTCCCCATGCACGTACTCCTGGGTGAGGCCATCGACCTGGCCGCCTATGTACAAAGGCACTGGGAGCCCACCGACACCCATCCCGGCCTCTCCAGCGTCGCCCGCCGGTTCGACCAGGCCGTCGGCGACGACCTCATCGCCCTGGTCGACACTGTGCAAACCGAGCACACCGCGTACCGCCTCGCCGCCGATCCCCCCACCTCCCGCGAGAGCGTCGAGCGAGGAGAGGCCCTCATCGACGAGCTCACCGCCTCCCTCGAGTTCTTGTTCGACGATGGCATCGACGACGAGCACGACTCCCAGCTCGACGCGATCAGCGACTTGTACGGCACCCGCTCCCGCTCCGACGACGCCCTCGCCGCCGCACTCTTCGACTTCGCCACCCTCGCCGATGCCCACAGAGCCGACCTCGACGGCGTCGGAGGCTTCAGCCTCGCCGACATCGACGAAGCCCTCACCCTCGCCGCCGCGATCCGGGCCCGCTCCAGCACCACCCCCACCGAACGCGCCGAGCAAGCCCGCGCCCACCGCCTGCGCCGCAACCGGCTCGCCACCGTCCTTCAGCAAAAGCTCAGGCTCGTGCGCGCCGCTGCCCGCTTCGCCTTCCGAGCCCAGCCCACCCTCGCCCGCGCCGCCAGCAGTGCGTACCAACGCCGCGCCCGCGCCTCCCTGCGCCGCCGTAACGCAACCCAAGACACCGCCCCGGCCCCCGACGTCACCGTCTGACGCGCTCCGCGACGTCCCATCGCATTCCCCGACATCTCAGCCCTCTCCCGGACACCTCAGACCCCTTCCACGACACCTCCGGTCCGCTCCCGGACTCCGGGAACGCCCAGTGCTCGCCGTGGCTCATCCCCGCCGAGCACGACCCAACGAACGCCCACGTGGCCGTACCGGGTGGACAGGCCGAGCCAACGTCCCCGCGGCGAACCTCGACAGGCATTGGTGTCGCGTCAGGCCCGGTCGATCAAACTTTCTGCGGTCGGAGGCAGAAAGGCCGCCCTCGCTCGACGCGGCATGGATCCAGAGCGACACTCTGCGGACTACCCGGATCGACATGCCGCACTGGAAGACAGCCATTGCCACCCTCGTGATCGTGGCATCGCTTACGAGCTGTCGGCGCAGCTCGCCGGAGAGTTCCGAGACGCCGGATCGTACCACCACGCCACCGACCTCTGTCCCTGCCCGCCCCTCCGAGCAGTCCGCCGCCGGAGACGATTTCGACATCGGATCTGTTGCCGCGACGCTCGAGCCGCTCCTGCGGTGTGACGGCACGGAAGTGCTGTGGGGCGACGCCTGCGCTTCTGCTCCCGACGTGCTCTCGCAACTCGCGAGCAAATACCCGATCCCCCCCGAACTTCGTGAGTGTGGAGCATCCCTGATGCCTTGTCAGCACGCCCCCACGCTCTGCGAGCTACCGAGCGATACGCTCGTGGGCGACGCAGGGCAGAGCATCTTGGTCGTCGAGCTCGCGGACGCGCTGTACACCTATGGCGAGAACGGCCTGTCCCGAAAGTGCTCGATCCGCTATCCGGGAGGATGCGAAGAATTCAGTCGCTACCCTAAAACCTCGCCCGACTGCCCCTCAGAGCGATAGACTCACAGCCTTGGAAGGAGGCCAGGCATGGCGTGCGAAGCAGAGCGGACAAACGTAGAATTTCTCGAACTACTCGAGGAGATGGCGGAACGCGAGAAGGACGACGCGTTCGGGGCTGTCAACGAGGCGATGCACGAGCTGTCGGATTCGTGCGGGGGTCACTTCATCTACGGCGATGACCCGACTTACAACGTCATGATAAACGTCCCCACGCTCGCCGAGTTTCTCGAACGCCTCAGCAGCGGAGAACTCTCCCCTGAGTGCGAGCAGCTCTTTGACGACGTCATCAGTCGCGTCCACGAGGCACAGGATCTCGTAGATCGACGCAACCAGGTCCGAGACGCGCGCAGGGAAGCACAAGAGCGACTGCGCGACTGCACGCACGCAACCCAACCCGGCCCGGGGGGAGCCTAGCGGTGTCCAGCACTCATCACCTGACAGGCCTTCCGGTGGCACGGCCTCGTAGGGGGTGGGACGCCGCCCTTCTTCAACGGGTCGGTGACCTCCAAGACACGATTTCTGGCAGAGACTGGTCTGCGGTGCTCGAAGCGAGCCTTCGATGCGCTGGTGAAGGGCATGCGGCGTTTACCACCCTCACCTCTGCTCTCTCGAAGGTTCGAACGGTTGCCGCCGTGCAGGCAGCTGACACCACGGCCGCAATGGCCATGTTCGCAGCCCTGGCCGAACACCCCCAAGGCCACACGCTTCTCGAAGCGCGCACCGCTGCTCTCCCTCCCCCCTCTCACGGAGAACGAATCGACACCTCGCTCGACGCCCTCGCGGAGCGTGTCGGCGGGCTCAGCGAGGAGCAACGAGCGTCTCTGCGCGAACAACTCCTTGAGAACGCGGCGGAGGGTTCCACGTTCCGCGATGGGCTTCAGCATCTGACAAGCGCCGCGTCGGGGCCAAACCCGATGACGGAGGCCATTGAGGGCTACACGCCGAGCGCGGCTGAGCACCTCGGAGTCCACTTGAGCATCACGGCCATCTCCCGCGGGCTTCTCGGCCGCCTTCACGCAGAGTTCAACGCGCTTCAAGACGGCGGTTTCTCGCAGCCCGAGCTGGACGCGCTCGGGCAACATCCGGAGTTCTTCGAATCCGCTGTCGTTGGGTTTGAGCACGACCTGACCGATGTTTCGCGGACCCTGTTCGCGAGCCTTCTCGGCACACAGGCCTCCTCTGCTCATGCGCTTGCACTCGCCCTGGAACTGGAGGGGCACCTGGGCCCCTTCGCCCAGCTGATGTCGAGGCTTGACGCGACCGCGAGGAACCTCCAAAACCAAGGCAGCGGGACACGCTCCGAGCGACTCGGTCGCCTCGGTGCGCGTGCGGGTGGGCTCGCACGCGCTGCTCTTTCCACGCATGCTGCAGCTCTCCGCATCGCCCAGGAGCTCCGCGTGCCAGGCTCCGACGCAGATGCACGGAGCATCATCGAAGCAGCGTCTGTACTTGGCTTCACCGCCAGTGTTCCGGATGGAAGAAACGCTGAACTCTCGGAACTACCGGAGCGCCCTGAAGGTGAGTTCGTCGAAGTCGTAGGTGTCGTACAGACACTGCACGCACGACGCGACCCTGATGGAAAACTGGTCTCGACCGCTGTGCTCGAAGACCCATCAAGCGGTGCAACCGCCGAGGTCGCCGTGGTCTTCGTAGCGCTCAACCACGTTGGTGTCACCGCTGGTGCCACGTGCCGAGTCCACGGCACGTGGCGCTCAAGCTCAGTCTTGGCCCAGGGGCGGCCCGCCGTGGAAGTTCGCCGCTTGTCGAGGAACTCGCTGAAAGCGTCAAGCTGGTGGCATGCCATGTCCCTCCTGGCCGAGCCCTTCTTCCCCCGATGGCGGAACTTCGCTCAGATGGAATGGTCCTGGGGACCACACACCGGCGAACTCCAAGCCGATGCTGATGACCTCGGCGCGGCGGAGGTTGTCTTCCTCCCCGCGTTTCGTTCGGTGTAGGCCGTGGCGTTCACCTTCGTCGCCAACCTCAAACCCTACACGTTCAACCGCGGTCGGGGCATTCGAAGGTTCGACGCCTATCTGCTGTCGGTGGACTTCTCAGGTGGGGAACTTGCGAAGCTCGCGAAAGAGGTCGTTCGAGGCGATGCGAGATTGTGCGCCGACAATGGCAACGTCGACGGCATCCGAGCACTGATCCGAACGTTTGAGGCCCGTGCAGGAACGCTCGACGCCAAGCGCAAGCAGGAAGAATCCAGGCTTGGCAGCTATGCGCGCCCCGGAGAGTTGTCCACGGAGCTCTCAAACGAGTACCGAAGTCTGGCGCACGCGATTCGAGCGACTGCGCAAGATGCTACACCCGACGAATACGTGCGAGCGGCGGTCACGAGACAAGCTGGCCTCGACGCGACGTATGCCATCGGGATGGAGGACTTCACCATCGCGACACTGACGGGCTTGTCCGTCGAGCCCGAGTACTCGGGCCTTGCTCGTTCCTTCTACGGCGACCTCAACACCCGCGCGGTCGAGTTTGCGGTTCGAACCCAAGAGGGGGAGTTCGGATCGCCTCCAACGCGAGTTTTCGCGGGTGTTCACGCATTGGACTACGACCAAGCCGTCGACGCGGGCCGACGCGTGGCCGAGGCCGGGCTCGACGGAATCGCGACGGGGTTGGTCGGAGCGCTGCGCGATCGCAACTCGGTGGACTTTCGAGTCCAAGACGGAGAATTTGTCGAGCTGGGCGAGACCACCGCTCGGCCGTACCTGCGCGTGCTGGAGGTCGCCACGGGGCTCCACGTCGGCTATCACCAGGTCACGGGCCGCCGCCCCGATTTCCACGCGTTGGGTGTTGGGGCTCCGATCCTCCTTCCGCTCCTCGGGCTTCTCGGTGACGCAAAGGCTTACACATCCACGGACAGCACAGCGCCGATCATCGATGGATGGTCGGGTGCCACGATCAGCCTCTACGTCGATGAGCCCGCCCCACTCAAGTTGAGGTCCGAACGCATTGCGCAGAGCTGGCTCGAAGGCGGCCGGGGTTGGGATTGCGACTGTGCCTACTGCCGGAACTTCGACGAGGCGCACCCATCGGACATCGATGCGGCGCAACGGTGGTGGACGGGTGCAGGCCGGCCGCGGTTGAAGAAGGGGGATTTACACCGCCGGGGCCCGCTCGCCCCCTACCTTCCCTTTCTTGCGCACCATCCGGATCTGGATGTGCGTACGGCCGCGGGGCTTGCCCGCGTGGGGCACAACCACTCGTTGTTGCAGCGGCTTGAATCGAAGATTCGCGAGGCCCTCGAGCACGGGGATGTCGGGCCGTTGATCGCGATGGTGGAGGACTACCTCGCGTTTCCAGGCCTCGCGCGTTGGCGGGCATCGGCACGGTACGCGCTCGAGGTTGCCCGCGGCGGGCGCAGTCGGTTGGAGGGAGACTCTGTATCAGGGGCGGCGTCTGAGTCTTCGCTCGCCGAGCCCGGCGCTGGATGAGTATGGAGCGAGTGGGCGCGATCAATACGAACACCGTCTCGTCAAACCGGCCGGCCTTGAGGTGCCGCTTCCGAATCAAGGCGCTCACAATCATCCCCTCACCACCTGAAGGTATAGTGTCCAACGATGCTCCGACTGTGGCCCATGGCGTTGCTTCTCGTGGCCTGTGGGCACGAGTCCGTAGCGCAGGTCTTCACGGAGCCACGGTCGTCCGGAGGCGCTGCGGAGGCCCCGGACACTCCCCCCGTCGCTGAGCAACCGGAGTCCGTGCAAAGTCAGGTCGCCCGCCTCGGACCCGGGCACCGTTGTCCGGAGCTCGGCGCGTGGGAGCACCCCGCGGCGCCCTGCATTGCAGAGGCAGACGCGAAGATCCGGGCCCCGCAGCTGCATTTCGAACCCAACGTGGGCACGATGGACGAGGCCAGCCTCGCCGCCGTAGACGCCCTGGCCATGCTGCTCCGAGCTCACCCTGAGATCGAGCGGCTGGAGATCCACGCCCATACGGATTCCACGGACAGCCACCACTACTGACAAGAAATCTCGGACCGCCGGGCGCGGTCGGTGCGGGAGCGGCTCGTCTCCGAGGGTGTCGACGGTGACCGGCTCGAAGCGATCGGCCACGGAAGCGATCTTCCGCTGGATACCAACCGGACGGAGCAGGGGCGGGCCCACAACCGGCGCATCGAATTCCACATTGCTCGCATCGCCCGCGAGCGGTCCTCTCGCTAGGGTTCCTACGCCCCAGCCTTCCGTCCCGCGCGGGTCACCCCATACACCCCCCGCTTCACCCGCTTGAACCACCCGTAGTGGTTGTCGGCCATCACCCGCGTCGCGTTCGCAATGCCCAGCGCCTTCGCCACTACGCTCCCCTTCGAAGGGCCGTGTTCCACCAGGTACGCGGCACACCGCTGCGCTTCCTGCTGATACGAGGTCACGACGCTGCCCTTCGTCCCGCCGAGGTTCGGGTCCCCGATGCGGCGCTCGAACTCGGAGAGCACACTCGCCGCCCGCCGCCGGGACTTCCGCGGCTGGTACGGAATCGGATCCGCGTGCAGCTGAACATGCCCATCGCTGACCCGCACGGACAGCACCCCAACCCCCAGTCGCTTGCACAGGCCCACGTTGGCCTTGAACTTCTGCCAGCCGACGCGCGTCGTCCACCGGGGCACGGCAACGTAGACCGCGTCGCAGATCGCTTGCCTCGCCACCGCCTGCTGCAGAAGCACGAGCGAGAACCCGACCTTCAACTCGACGATCACAGGGTCAGCGTCCTCGCGGCGGCCAACGACATCCACCGGGCCCACCTCGGACTTGACCTCGTAGCCCAGCCGCTCCAGGTACGCCTTGATCGGCGCGTAGAGTTCGGTCTCGGCGATACGGGCGGCCACGAGCAGCCTACGCGGAGATTCTCAGGGCCTGCGCGGCCTCTTCGCGGAGCCGAGCGTAGGGCCGCCGCCAGTCGGGCTGCGCCGAGGAGTCCCAGGCTCGAACGGGCAAGGCATCCTGCGCGGCGAGGCGTCGGTGCAGCGCGAGTTCGTCGGCCGGGGTGCGAGAGAAGCCGAACGGGTTGCGCGCGTCCGGGCCTTCGAGCGGGCCATACTTGCTGTCGCCGGCGGCGATGAGCGCGAGCAACTCCCCGCCCCTCCGATGCATGCGCTCGACGAAGGCCGCGTCGTACGGACCGACGTGGGCGCGGCTTGGCGGGTCCTTGGCCACCCATTTGGCCCAGTCGAAGCCGTAGATGAAGTCGTGGATGTAGCGAAAGCGAATGGGTCCGTGGCTTCCGAACACGTGCTGCAGCGCGGCGACGCGCGACCAAAGCTGAGCGAGCGTGGCGGGAGGGTCGGCGGCCTCGCGAGCTTGCTCGAGCTGCCTCGCGGCGAGCCCCTCGAGGTCCCACAGCAGGTTGTCGGGGAACGCGACCAGCATCGCATTCATCGCCTCGAGCAGGCCCTCAATGAACGCCTCCTTCAGCGCGTTGCTGTCCGAGGGCAACAGCAGCCGGTCGCACAACTCGGTGTGCAGCCGCGCCCGCTCCCGCCCCGGCTCGAGTGTCCAAAACGCCTCGCGCCCGGACAGCTCTCGCTCCAGCGCGGCGAAGTCAGACAACGACGCCTCCGAACAACAAGGCGCCCACCGCGAGCAGCCCGGCCAAGACGGTCGTGCCCCGCCAGATGACCTGATGCAGGTGGTTCTTGTAGTGCGTGATCCCGACGTAGGTATCGATCTCGGCCGAGGCTCCCGCCTTGCGAAGGTCGGTAAACTCGATCCCCATCACCAAGATGACCGGCGCGAGCACCAGCCCCGAGACCGACCCGGGGGCGAGAATCGGCAGCAGCGCCCAGACGATCATCCCGCCCAAGACCAGGCCTTCGACCGCCTGCCGGACCGCCACCGGACCGAACAACACCGTGAACGTGCGCTTGCCCCCGAGCCTGTCGCTCGGCTCGTCGGAGAGACCCGAGGCCAACGCGCTGCTGAGCGCCAGCAGCAGGAACGCGGGCAGCACGACCATCGCCGGCGGGCTCACCTCCCCCGACTGCAGGTAGGCGTTCCACCACGGCAGCGCGAAGCCAACGCCGATCATCTCGAGCAGCTCGCCGCCGCCTCGGTAGTTCAGCCGCAGCGGAGGAAGCGTGTACGCCCAGAACAAGAACATGCAGCCCGCAGCGCCCAGCGCCAGGCCGGGACGACCCAGCCACAGTTGCGCCGCCAGGGCGACACCGGCCGCCGCCGCCCCCGCACCGAGTCCGCCGTAGAGCACCGACCGCGCATCGAGGATGTCGTCGACGATCGTCTTGGGGCTGCACAGGTCGGGGAACAGACGACGCTTGAGCGCGTCGACCTCTTGATCCCCCCAGTCGTTGAGCAGCACCACAAACGACAGGTGCAGCAGGGTGAACGCGAAGCCGGCGAGCAGCGCCCACACGTGGACACGCCCCGTTGCCGCGATCCCCATGGCCTGGCCGAGCAGGGCCGCCACGAGGAGTTTGGGCCAACTGCCGGGCTTGAGCGCATACAGCCAGCGCTCGCGCAGCGACACGGGTCTCACGAGGCGGAGTGTACGGGGTTTTCGGGCAGACGGCTTGTGAAGGACGGCTGTGGTCCCGTAGCGTCGCCGCCGTGCCCCGCTCGTCCGCAATCGCGTTGCGGCTCGCGGCCTTCGCGTCCGTCGCTCTGATGTTCGCCTGCGGCCCCAAGCCAAGCGCCTCCACTCCCCCCGCGGCCACAGACGCCCCACCGTCCTCGGAGGCGGCCCCACAGACTCCGACGACGACAGCGGCTCCGCCCGTGCTGCTGCGCGGTGCTCGGGTCATGACCGCCGCGGGTGTGATCTACGAGCGCGGCGATGTCTTGCTTCGCGACGGAAAGGTCGAGGCGGTCGGCGCCCAACTGCAGGCCCCGCAAGGCGTGGCGGTGATCGATGCGGCCGGCAAGACGATCACCCCAGGCATCATCGACACCCACTCACACATCGGCGTGTACGCCTCCCCTGCCCTGTCCGCCCACAGCGACGGCAACGAGATGAGTGCAGCCACCACCCCTCAGGTCCGAGCGGCCGACGGCTACTGGCCTCAGGATCCACAGATCGACCTCGCCCGAGCAGCCGGTGTCACGACGATGCAGATTCTGCCCGGCTCCGCCAACCTGATCGGTGGCCAGTCCGTCGTCGTGCGCACCACTGTCGGCGCACGCACCGTCGACGACGCGCGTTTCGTCGGCGCCCCAACCGGCTTGAAGATGGCCTGCGGTGAAAACCCCAAGCGGGTGCACGGGGAGAAAGGTGGGCCGATGACCCGGATGGGCAACATGGCCGGCTTTCGCACCGCGTTCCAAAAAGCGACGGAGTACAAGCGCAAGCGGGCGGCGTGGGAGCGCAAGAAGGGCGAGGAAGATGCCGGCGGACCCCCGGACCGGGACCTCGGACTGGAGGCACTCGTCGGCGTGCTCGACGGGACGATTCTCGTGCACAACCACTGCTACCGGGCCGACGACATGCTGGGGATGTTGGCGCTCGCCGACGAGTTCGGGTTTGAGATCCGGAGCTTTCACCATGCCGTCGAGGCCTACAAGATCGCCGACCGACTCGCCGAGGCGGGCGTGAGCGCCTCGATGTGGGCGGACTGGTGGGGGTTCAAGGCCGAGGCCTACGACTCGATTCGGGCCAACGCCGCGATCGTCTCCAGCCAAGGCGCACGCGCGATCATTCACTCTGACTCTGCCCAGGGCATTCAGCGCCTCAACCAGGAGGCCGCCAAGGCCAAGGCCGCGGGCGAGCGCGCGGGGCTGCCGATCAGCGAGGACGAAGCGCTGCGATGGATCACCGCCAACGCAGCCTGGGCGTTGGGCATCGAGGACGTCACCGGCACGCTCGAGGCGGGCAAGATGGCCGATGTTGTCGTGTGGAGCGGCGACCCCCTGAGCGTCTACAGCCACGCCGAGCGCGTCTACCTCGGCGGCGCGCTGGTGTACGACCGCAACGACCCCAAGCAGCAGCCCCACACCGACTTCCTCGTCGGACAGCCGGCCCAAGGAGACCTCCGATGAAGACGCTTTCGCTCCTGACCTTCGCACTGGCCTGGCTTCTCGCGCCTTCGGTCTCCGCCAGCCCACTGTCCTTCGATGGTGTGCCGGCCGGGACTCGCGTCGCGATCGTCGGCGGCACGGTCCACGATGGCACTGGCAAGGTGTTCGAGAACGCGGTGGTCGAGCTCGAGGGCTCGCGCATCGTCCGGGTCGGCACCGGGGAGGCCACCGCCGGCGCGACCGTCATCGACGCCAAGGGCAAGATCGTCACGCCCGGACTCATCGCCGCTTCGACGACGCTCGGCCTGGTGGAGATCGGCATGGAGTCCTCCACCCGAGACACCTCGGGCAGCGACGACGATCCGATCCGGTCCGCGTACGACGCCTCCGTCGCCGTCCATGCGCAGAGCACCCTGCTGGCCGTCCAAGCGATCGACGGAGTGACCTCCGCCGCAACGACCCCCCAAGGAGGCCTGCTCAGCGGACAGGTCGCGTGGATCGACCTGCTGCCCGGGCACCATCACGACATCGTCGCCAAGCCGCGCATCGCCGTCGCCGGCGGACTCGGGCAGCGCATCGCCGGTTCCCGTGCAGCCACCCTCGCGCACCTGGCCGAGGTGCTCGACGACGCTCGGATCTACAGCACGACAAAGGCCGCGTTCGAACGTCGCGCCTCCCGCGACTTGGCCGCACATCGCCTGGATCTCGAAGCCCTCGGCCCCGTGTTGGGGCGCGAGGTCCCGTTGGTGCTCGAAGCCCACCGGGTCAGCGACCTGCTCGCCGTCATCGAGTTGGCCAAGACCCACAAGCTGCGGGTGACCGTGACCGGGGCGACCCAGGCGTGGCAGATCGCCGACGAACTCGCTGCCGCCAAGGTTCCCGTCATCGTCGCACCGACGGCAAACCTCCCGGGCGGCTTCGACCGCATCGGCGCCCGCATGGACACCGCCAGCTTGTTGCACGCCGCGGGGGTCACCGTCGGCATCGCGGCGCTCGGCGAAGCCCACAACGCGCGCAACGTGACGCAGCAGGCGGGCATTGCTGTCGCGCATGGCCTGCCCCATGAGGTCGCGCTGACGGCCGTCACCCACGCCGTCGCCCTCGCGTACGGCATGGATGCGGACTACGGCAGCCTCGCGCCGGGCAAGGTCGCCAACGTCGTCGTGTGGCCCGCCGATCCGTTCGAGCTCTCGACGGTGCCGGACGCGGTGTTGATCCGCGGCGAGTCGATTCCGCTCCGGTCCCGACAGACCGACCTGCGCGACCGCTACCTGCGGCGTTTCGAGGCCCAATGACCGCCCTCGAACCGTCCCGTACAGAGGTTGAGCGCTGGCTGGCGCTCGTTGGGCGCCACGTCTTGGACCACGTGGACCGCCTGCCGACGATGGGTTCCGCGGGTGCCGGCGAGGCCGGGCTGCCGCGGGCCGAGGCCCTGAGTCTGCCCATCCCCGAGACCCCGCACTCCGATTTCGAGACCCTGCTGCAGCACGTCGTAGCGGCGGCTGAAGTGTCCACGAACACCGCCGGGCCGGGCTACTTGGCCTACATTCCCGGCGGCGGACTGCTGACCGCAGGCGTCGCCGACCTGGTCGCGAACTGGGTCAACCGCTACACCGGGCTGAGCGCGGCGTCCCCCGCCCTGTGTCGCCTCGAAGCCGACGTGATCCGGTGGTTGGCGCGACAGTTTGGCTACGGAGCCGACGCGTACGGCCTGCTGACCAGCGGCGGGTCCCTCGCGAACTTCTCGGCGGTGGTCACCGCCCGCCATGCCAAGCTTGGCGACAGCGGCGACTACCGACGCGCGCGGGTCTACACCTCGGCGCAGGCGCACCACAGCGTCTCGAAGTCCGTCGCGCTGGCTGGCATCCCGGCGACAAACGTCGTCTCCGTGGCCACCGATGAGCGGCTTCGGATGCGGCCGGATGCGTTCGACGCTCAGGTTCGCGCAGACGTGGAGGCTGGACTGCAGCCATTCTTGCTGGTGACCGCCGCTGGAACCACAAACACGGGCGCCGTCGATCCCCTGGGCCCCCTGTCGGACCTCTGCCAGACCCACGGCCTGTGGCACCACGTCGATGGAGCCTACGGTGGCGCGTTTGCCCTGTGCGAGACCGGACGCGCCCGCCTGGGCGACATCGACCGTGCGGACTCGATCACGTTCGACCCGCACAAGGGCATGTTCCTGCCCTACGGCACGGGGGCCCTGCTGGTCCGCGACGGGGAAGCCTTACGGGCTGCACACCAGGCCGACGCACCCTACCTGCAGGACTTTGGCCGGGACGGCGGGCTCCCGCCCAGCCCGATGGACTTTGGTCCGGAACTCAGCCGGGACTACCGGGGTCTGCGGGTGTGGCTTCCGTTGCAGCTGCATGGCGCATCCGCGTTTCGTTCGGCGCTCGAAGAAAAGCTCGCCCTCGCGCAGACGCTGGCCGACGCGGTGGAGGCCAACCCCGGCCTCGAGCTCGTCGACGCTCCCCAGTTGTCCGTCGTCCCGTTTCGCCCGAACCGGCGCGACGCCGAGCCGCTCGAGGCCTGGAACGCACGGTCACTGGCGCTGTGTGAGGCGGTCAACTCCCGCGGGCGGGTCTACTTGAGCACCACCCGGCTTCCACACCCCGAAGGGGAGGTCGTCGCCGTCCGAGCCTGTGTTTTGAGCTTTCGCACCCACGACGAGCAAATTGGCTTCGCCATCGAAGACATCATGGCCGCTGCCGACTGCTAGAACAGTCCTCGATGAGCCACCCTTCGACGCGCAGCCTCGAGTACGGCCCCATCTTCGCGTGGTCCAAGCAGCACGACGGCCTGATCTACACCTCGGGTCACGCGGCGGTCGGCGTGGACAACCTCAAGTTCACGTATGGCGACTTCGTGCACGAGGCCCGCGCCACGTTCCAGAACCTGCAGCGGACGCTCGAGAAGGCCGGTTCGAGCCTGAAGAACGTCATCAAGGTCACCTGCTACATGACCGACCTGGGGAACTTTGGCTTGTTCAACCAGGTCTACACCGAGTTCTTCGACGTCGAAGCGCCGCCGGTGCGGACCTGCGTCGAAGTCCGGCGGCTTCCGTACGACTTCAAGCTCGAAGTCGAAGTGATCGCGAGCGCCTGAGCCCACGGCCAGCCCGCGGCGTCAGGGCGCAGCCAGAAGCGCGGCGACCTCATCGGTCCGGGCCGCCTTGTGGTTGGGCAGGCGGGCAAACGCCTCCGAAGCCGACTCGAGGTCCTCGAGCACATCGTCCTTTGTGTCCCCGCGAGACATGCGTGCCTTTGCGAGCGCCAGGTGGGCTCGACCGGCCTCGATGGGGTGCACCGATTCTCCAGACGCCCGCCGCACGGCCTCCGTCGCCGCGGTGATGCTCGCTTCCGTATCCAACGACTGCAGATGGAGTTCCGAGCGCAGTCGATACATGGAGACGAGGAACGGATGCTCGGGGTTGAGCGAGGCGAGCAGGGGCTCCCCTCGCTGCAACAGCGCGAGGCCCACGTCCGGGCGCTTGGAAGAGAGGGCCGACTCCGCGCCGGAGATGCACAGGAACCCGGTGACTGGGTTGTCCTTGCCGAACAGCGCCTCGAGGTCGGTCATCAGTCGCTGCGTTGACGCGAGAGCCTCGGCGTGTCGACCTTGGCTGCCGGCCAGCAGGTTCATGAAGTCCCGCGCCGCGATCGAGAACACGTGTTTGTCCCCATGGAGCTCCAGCACCCGCTGGGCGGCGGGCACCCCGATCTCTTCGGCCCGCTGGGTGTCGCCGCTTTCGACCAGCGCGACCGAGAAATTCAGCTTCAGATGCTCGGCGGGCCGCGTCGCACCGGCGCCAACGTCCTGGTAGTGCTGCAAGGCCTCGCCATAGTGGGCCAGCGCGGACGCCTGCTCTCCGAGTTGATGTTCCGCGTCGGCCAGGTTCGCCAGTGCTTTGAGCCGTGCGACCGATGTGGCGCCGTGGCGCTCCTCCAACGCAGCCTCCACCTCCTCGAAGCGTTTCCTCGCCAGCTGGTACTTGCCGCGATACAGCTCCAACGCTCCCAGGTTCGACTGCGCCCGGAGTTGAAGGACAACGGAACCCGCCTCATCCGCGACCGCTCTTGCGTATGCAGCCTCGGCCGACTCGTAGTCCCCCGTAAGCTGATAGACGTTGCCCAGCGCCACCTCCACGGACGCACCGGGCAGTCCGGCGCGAAGCGTGGCGGCGCGAACCGCCGGTGCGAGCGCCACGACCGCGTTGGTGTCACCGTTGAGGGAGTAGGCCTGAAGCCGGCGTGTGAGAGCCTTGGCGGTCGCGACATCGGAGCCTGCGTGCGATGCCAGCTCGAGCGCGGTTCGGAACTGCAGCTCGGCGCCGGCGGAGTCACCCGCCGTCCCGGCCAGACCGGCGAGTTCGGTGCGAGCGAGGGACTCCACGCCCGTCCATCCCAGTGCGGCGGCTTCCTCGACCACCGCATCCAGCTCCTCGCCGGCCGCATCGTGGCGCCCAGCATCAACCCACGCCCGTGCCTGCGCCAATCGTCGCAGAACCTCCTGCGCCCGCTGTGGGTCCGACACCTCACGGTACAGAGCATCCTCGTCGGCGCGCCGGCAGTAGCGGACATCTTGAAGTGGGTCCAAAACCTGCTCGAGTTCCTCCCCTGCACCCTCCAAAGCAAGCTCGCGACTGGCTCGGAGCTGCTCGAGCCGGCCGTCGAGGCAGACCTTGCGCGGCGTATTGTCGGGCGCGACGCGGCACGCCTCGACGTACGCATCCGCCAGCGAACCGGCGTAGGCTGTCTCTTATACACATCTG
>OJGU01000846.1_pt1 | contig 14491 bp, 11 predicted proteins | sample 1594741 | NCBI WGS metagenome assembly OJGU01 (sample SAMN05416841, study PRJEB24817) | seawater metagenome | isolation source: Sea water | place: Canada:Atlantic | collected 2013-07 | reverse complement strand
ACACTAGATCGCTCGTCGGCAGCGTCAGATGTGTATAAGAGACAGACACAAAGCAACCCTAAAAAAAGAGGGGTAAAAATATTTTTACCCCTCTTTTTTTATTTTTCCTACTACTTATATATAATAATTATTCAATTTCTTGAATTTCTACTCTCATGTTTTTTAATGGGTCATTCTTATCTGCTGGCTCATCAGCACCTTTCATCTCTCTTTCTATACGTTCTTTAGCCACTCCTTTAGATAAAAAGTATTTATATACAGAGGCTAATCGCTTACTATCTAATCTTTCTTCTTTTTCAGAAGCATCGTTATGACCAATCATCTTTATTTTAACACTTTTATTAGCTTTTAAATAAGCAATAATTTTATCAATATATTCAACACTTTCATCAATAGCATAAGAATCAGCCAGAAATAATATATTCACATCATTCAAATTTTCTATTTTACCTGAAACTGACGGTGTATTAGCATCAACCACATCTCCATGCGTCCCCACAATTTTAACCTTATTAGCTGACGGGTCATTATCACTACTAAAATTTCTACTAACTGTTTCAACATTCTTCATTGCAGGATCGGAATCACAATCACACTCTCTTGGCTTATCTGTCTCTACAACAGAAATATTATCTACATAATAATAAGCATCATATAATTGTGGTTTCGAGAAACCTCTTGGCCTTTTTACTTTTTCAAGCTTTAACGCTTCATCTGGAGTAAAATTACCAATGGTTAAAAACTCTTCATCTCCTTCAGCAGAAAAAACACCACATACAGGTACCCAATAAAACTGTTGTTCATACATTTTAAGTTTCTTACTTACAATTTGTTTTTCAACTTTTAAAATATCTGTATTATTCGCAGAAATTGCATTTTTAGTTATTGCCATACCAATGTGACTTGTCGCATATTTTGACAAATCAGCCAAACTAACATTCATGGTTACACAATATTTTTTTCCAGCCTCTAACTTTTCTTTTAATTGAACTTGTAAATAACTTCTTGGTTCTTTATTCTTATAGCTATAGGCCATAAATCCTGCATAATTATCACCCGACATTGGTTTTTCTTCTCCATAAGCATTTGCCGGAGCACCAACATTTCCGTTTTTAGTATCTTTAGTATATAAATCTGCCGGAGCCAAGGTAGGAGAAACCCATGGTGTTGCCATATTTATTTGCCCTTCTTCTTTTACCTTCTTTTCTATTTGTTGAAAATCATGATTTGGAACCAAGTTCTCTTGAGCAAAAGCGATTCCTACCATTCCTATCAAACTTAATAAACTGACTATTTTTTTCATGTTTTTTATTTTATAATTATTTCAAATTACTTCCCAAATTTTGTTCCGAAATTACAAATTTCCATTTGTTTTTACAAAATGTGTTCAATATTAGTGTCTAACAAAATATCAACAAAAAAGAAAAAGCCGCCCGAAGGCGACCTTTCTCTTGGACCTTTAATCAAATAACCTATTAATTAATTTTCTTTTGATAAAAATTTTGTTCAATTAACTCTTCTAACAACATTCTTTTACCATTATAAAATGGAGTAATCCATGCGTCTTTTTGGCCCGCTTGAATAATTTTTTGCCTCAACCCTTCTGCTTCCCCAATCTTATCAAAATTACCCTGAGTAAATCTTGTAATTCCATCAGTATAATTATTAATTTCAGGCTTCCCGAATTGTTTTAAATGATTCCATTTATAATTATCGGGAAAACGATAAGCTGCTATCTGAACCTTAAACACCAATCCATCGGCACAAATATTCCCTGCTAATTTTATTAATTTATTATAAATTGTTTTATCATTTAAATCTTTACCTATAAAATCAGAAAAATCTATAACCTCCACTCCTTCCCCACAAGGAGTAGTTTTTTGATATTCCTCTAACGTTTTTCTTTGTCCGAAAACAAATACGGTTACAAAAGCATCTTCAGCTTCTTTTTCTTTTTCAATTAACATTTGTCTAAAATCCTCTGCTTCTGCCAAAGTCTCAAATGGACCAAACGTATATCTAGTAGTTCCATCAGGATAGGTTTTGGCAGTAATATTTCCATATTTTTCAAGATATCCTAACTTAAAATCTGCAGGATCTTTTACAGCACCTACTTCAACTTTAAAAGATAAACCCGTAATAGTTTTCTCTCTTGCATTTACTAAATCTTCGCCTTTTAAATCCACCTCACCATCTTCTGTCAATTCTTTCGCTTTTTTCTCTTCTTCTGTCATCGCAATTTCTTCTTCTACCTTATCTTTTTGAGTTATTTTTTCATGTAAAGAAATTTCCTCATTATAATCATTTCTATGAAATTCATTAGGATAATGTTGGTAAAGCGATTTTTCCACTCCATCATCATCTACTTTTATATTCATAGATGTAATAGTTGAGTCTTGTTGAGACAACCTACTTCTAAACAACTCCGCTTCCAATAATGTTTTAAACGGACCAATAACCACTTCATCTGTCCCTATTTTCACCATAGAACGCTCTGCCACTCCTTTTACATTTTTAACTTTTTCAATATCTGTTGGCTCAATATAATACTCAACTCCTTCAACCTGATCACTACCTTTGTTATTTAACACCTTTTTAAAGGCTGTTTCAATATAACCTTCTTTAGTATTTTCATACTTATATTTTTCTATTTGTGTATCAATCTTTCCTTGTAACTCGTCTTCATCATCAGTAACAGAAACCCCCTCTACTTCTTCTTTGGAATACAACTCAAAATCATGTTCCACCTGGACATACGTTTCTAAATCTTCAATATCCAAATAATCTATTTTGGTTTCATACCCCTCTACTTCAATAGCAATTTTATATTTATTTCCTGGAGTTAATGCCAACATATACTTCCCTGTACTTGAGTTTGATTTGTACTTTCCCGCTAATTCTCCGGTTTTATCATTGGTTACTGTAATATCTGCTTCAACAGGATCTCCGTTAGCTTTTGTAACTCCAACAACTAAAGCTAAAATTGGTCTTTTACCAAAATGACCGGGAGAAACCGTATAAATATTATGCGTACCATTTTCTGTCCTTCCTGAAGATGAATAATAACCTGTTTTTGCATCTGCAGAAAGTACATAAAACCTATCATCATCAATAGTATTTACCGGATAACCTACATTTGTAGGAGTTTCCCAACCTTCATCAGTCAAATAGGTATAAAAAATATCATACCCCCCCATGCTTAACCCACCTTTAGAACTAAAATATAAAGTTCTTCCGTCTGGATGAATAAATGGTGCGTCTTCATCAAATTTTGTATTTATTTCAGCACCTAAATTTTTAATGTTTCCCCATGAACCATCCGATTGTATTGTAGCTGAATATAAATCTCTACCTCCCATACCACCTTCTCTACTACTAGAAAAATACAACGTTTTCCCATCACCAGTCATTGTAGCACTACCTTCCCATGCATCTGTATTTACTTCACCCTTAAGCTTAATAGGTCTCGACCAAGTTTCTCCTTCTAAATTACTTACGTAAATATCTCCATTATCTTTTTTAGTTTGTTTGTAAATAAACAATTGTTGCCCATCTACAGAAAGTCCAACTGAAGCATCATGCCCATTCGTATTAATATTGTCACCAATACTTCCTGGCTCCAACCAATTATCCCCAAGTTTGTGAGAAATCATTATATCTTCATAATACTGCCCATAAGGATCGGGTTTGCCAGAAACATCTTGTAATCCACCTTTACTTCTACTCCCTCTGTAAGTAAAAATCAGCATAGATTCGTCAGGAGTAATTACAGGAACATATTCCGAGAAAATTGAGTTTATTGGAGTTCCAATATCTTTTATCTCAACCTTAATGCTATCTTTAACATATACTTTAGCATTATCACAATATATAATGTTTTGCTTTGCCATAGCTGCTGACTGCTCGTCAATATCTTCAGATTTTAAATATTTTTCAAAATATTCTTTTGCTTTATCAAATTGATGATTTACAGCGTAAGCTCTTCCTAAATAATTATTTACCAAATCAAAATCAGGATTAATTTTACGAACCTCTTCTAATTTTTGAATCGCTAATGCTTTTTTATCCTTAAAATAAGTGTAGCAAATCCCTACCATTAATTTAAAATATGGATCTTCTGGTTTATTCGCCTCTAATTTTTCAAATAATTCTGTTGCTTGTGGAATATTTTGCAAATCACCCTCTTCAAAATAAAGCTCTGCATTCTCTATAAGTTTTTTCTCTTCTTTTGAACTTAATTTTTCTTGAGCCATCAAACTACTGCTAATAAGAAATATAAAAGCACAAAAACCAATTAATTTACCTACAATATTCATTTTTCCTAATTTATGGAATTATTACAATGCTAAAATATAGTAAAATAAGAAATTTGCTAGTAATCAAACTTTTCACTTATCAACGGAGTTATTAACAACAATTTAAATATTGTTAATTGTTCATTTATTCCTTTTTTAGGTGTTAATTTTGTGAAACTTATGGATGAATTTATATTTGAACTTTCAAACGGAATTAGGGTAATTTTTAAACCTACTACTGGAAATGTGGCCCATTGTGGTTTTATCATTAATACCGGTTCTCGCGATGAAACGTTAACAGAAAATGGAATGGCTCATTTCATTGAACACGCCATTTTTAAAGGAACTATAAAAAGAAAAACACACCATATCCTTAACAGAATTGATAGCGTTGGTGGTGAAATAAATGCCTTTACTACCAAAGAAAACACAAATATTTATGCTTCTTTCACTACCGAACATTTTGAAAGAGCTACAGATTTACTTACCGATATTATTTTTAACTCTACTTTTCCCGACAAAGAATTAACTAAGGAAAAAGAAGTTATTATTGATGAAATTTACTCTTACCAAGACACTCCTTACGAGCAAATATATGATGATTTTGAAGAGCAAATTTTCAAAAACCATCCACTAGGAATGAATATTTTGGGAAGTATTGAGAGCATTTCTAATCTTAAAAGAGAAAATGTCATCACTTTCTTCGACAAACATTATGCAACCGAAAACATTGTTTTTAGCATAGTTGGTAATATTCCGCTAAAAAAAATACAACGAATTACCGAAAAATATATCGGAATTATTACCCAAAAACCTATAACAACTGTTAGAGAAAGTTTTACTAACTATATTCCACAAAACGATTCAATATTAAAAGACACGCATCAAGCTCATTGCATTATTGGAAACATTGCTTATGGTTCTTTTCACAAAAAAAGAAACATATTTATGCTACTGAACAACATACTTGGCGGTCCGGCAATGAACAGCAAGCTAAATATGGGGTTGAGAGAAAAATACGGACTTACTTATAATATTGAATCTTCTTACAACCTTTATAGCGATGTTGGCTTATTTTCTGTTTACTTAGGTACAGACATTAAACACATTGATAAATCGATACGTTTGGTAAAAAAGGAAATGAAAAAACTAAAAACTACTCAATTATCTTCTTCTCAACTAAAAAATGCTAAACGTCAGTTTTTAGGACAAACTACCATTGCCGAAGAAAACAACTGTAACGTAATGCTCGGACAAGGAAAAAGCTTATTACTTTATAACAAAGTAGAAGATTTGACTACTGTTCACGAAAAAATAAATGCCATTACCCAAAACGACATTCTTGATGTTGCCAACGAAATTTTTGATGAAAATCAGTTAAGTACATTATTATATCAACCTGAAAATTAAAACTTAATAATATGGATTTTTTACCTGAATCAATTTCAAATTATGTAGAAAAATATTCTGAGCAAGAAAGTAAATTATTACAAGAACTAAATCACGAAACTTGGGAAAAAATACTAACTCCAAGAATGCTTTCCGGACATTTACAAGGCAGAGTATTAAGCATGCTCTCACACATGATTCAACCTACAAACATCTTGGAAATAGGAACTTACACCGGATACTCTGCTCTTTGCTTAGCTGAAGGACTAAAAGAAAATGGGAGCATTGATACCATTGATATTAATGAAGAGTTAGAAAGTTTTGCCAAAAAATATTTTGATAAAGCAGGGCTTTCAAATATCATAGAACAACATATTGGGAACGCTCTAGACATCATTCCTACATTAAATAAAAAGTATGATATTGTTTTTATTGATGCTGATAAAAGCAACTACATCAACTATTATAATTTAGTATTAGATATGGTTAATCCCGGTGGATATATCATTGCCGATAATGTTTTGTGGAGTGGAAAAGTGACCGAACCAATTGAAGAAATGGATGAAGACACTAAAACATTGGTTAAGTACGCCAAACATCTAGCTAACGACAATCGTGTGCAACAAATAATTTTCCCTATTAGAGATGGATTAATGATAGCACGCAAAAAATAAAATCCTCCCCTAATCCCTCCAAAGGATGGGAACTCCCTCCCTTTGGGAGGGTTGGGGTGGGACAAACTATAAACTTTTAACTATAAACAAAATGATGAATTCACTTTTTTTATTAAGAATAATTGCTTTTTTGGAGGGCTTGTCTTATCTTGCACTTCTTTTTATCGCTATGCCACTCAAATACTTATACAACAAACCCGATGCTGTTAAACATACAGGAATGGCTCACGGAGTTTTATTTGTTGCGTATGTAGTAGTTCTTTTAATTGTTCATGTTGAATACAAATGGAAGCTATCACAATCTTTTTGGGCATTTGTAGCATCTCTGGTTCCTTTTGGGACTTTTTATGCCGATAAAAAATGGTTCCGAACAGTAAATTAGTAATTAACGCCTAATAAAAATATTTGTAAATGATTGTAACCATTGACTCACCCCTAGTTATCTTGCGATAACTTTTTCCCTCTCTTGAAATAGAGGGGTTAGGGGTGAGTTGAGACTAAAATATTTAAATAATCCATATTAATTTAAACACTTATAAAGCATCAATCAAAAACCTAAAACTAACTCCTATGAAAAAATCCATCTCAATTATTGTATTAGCAATTTTACTTTTTCAATTTTCTTGTAAAGAAAAAGAAGAACAACCAAAATCTGCTTATAAATATGAATACGAAAGCGTTGAAAACGATGGTTTAAACACCTTAATTTACACGCTCGACAATGGTTTAAAAGTTTACATGTCTATCAATAAAGACGAACCTCGTATCCAAACCAACATTGCAGTTAAAACAGGAAGCAAGCAAGATCCTGCTGATGCAACAGGATTAGCACATTATTTAGAACACATGTTGTTTAAAGGAACTTCAAAAATTGCTACTGTAAACTGGGAAGAGGAAAAAAAGGTTTTACAACAAATTTCTGATTTATACGAAAAAAGAAGAACCACAACAGACGAAACAGAAAGAAATGCCATTTACAAACAAATTGACAGTCTTTCAGGTGTTGCTGCAAAATTTGCTGTACCAAACGAATACGATAAAATGATTAGTTCCCTAGGTGCAAAAGGTACTAATGCTTACACTTCTACCGAAAGAACAGTTTACATTAACGATATTCCTTCTAACGAATTTGAAAAATGGTTAACTGTTGAATCTGAAAGATTTAAAGAACTGGTTTTACGTTTATTCCATACAGAGTTAGAAACTGTTTACGAAGAATATAACAGAAGTAGAGATAATGATTATTGGTTAGCCTATGAGGCAATGTCTGCCAACTTATTTAAAAATCATCCTTACGGAACGCAAACTACTATTGGAACAGGCGAACATCTTAAAAATCCTTCTATGGAAAAAATCCATGAGTATTTTAATGAAAGATATGTTCCAAACAACATGGCTATTATCCTTGCCGGAGATATTGACCCGGATAAAACCGTAGATTTAATCCAACAATATTTTGGAGATTACCAAAAGAAAGAAGTGCCTGCATTTACATTTACTCCCGAAGAAGAAATTACCGAACCAATTGAAACAACAGTTGTTGGACCGGATGCGGAATGGGTAAATGTAGGGTACAGATTACCGGGAATAAACAACGAAGATACTTACATTTTACCTTTAGTTTCTTCACTTTTATATAACTACCAAGCTGGTTTAATTGACCTTAATTTAGTGAAAGACCAAAAAGTATTAAGTGCTAATGCTTACGATGATGTGAGTTATGATTATTCTACTTTTCAGCTTAGTGCTAATCCAAGAGATGGACAAAGCCTAGAAGAAGCTCGTGATTTATTACTTTCTCAAATAGAAAAACTAAAAGCAGGAGATTTTGAAGATTGGATGTTGCCTGCTGCTATTAAAAACTTTAAACTACAAGACCAACAACGTAACCTTTACAATAGCTACAGAGCTTACAAAATGACCAATGCCTTTATTTTAGAACAAAATTGGGCAGACGTTGTTGAGGAAAACGATAAAATGAGCAAGGTTACCAAACAACAAATTGTTGATTTCGCTAATAAATACTTTAAAAACAATTATGTAGTAGTTTATAAAAAACATGGAGAGGCGAACAACCCGAAAGTAGAAAAACCTCAAATTACTAAAGTGGATCTTAACAGAGATACTGCTTCTGTGTTTGCTCAAGAGTTCGAAAAAATGGATGCTACCCGTTTAGAACCTATTTTTGATGATTACGCAAAAATCAATCAATCAGAAAAAATTAATGGTAAAATTCCTTTCTATTTTATGAAAAATACTAAAAATGAAACTTTTAGTTTAAATTATATTTTAGATATGGGAGCTTATAGCGATAAAGAAATTGCCTTATCGGTTCAATATTTAGAATACTTAGGTACCGATAAATATTCTGCAAACGAGCTTCAAGTTGAATTATTTAAAAAAGGATTAAGCTACAGCGTTTATGCTGCTAGCGAACGTGTTTATGTATCTTTAAGCGGATTGGAAGAATCTTTTGAAGAAGGAGTTGAATTATTTGAACACATTTTGGCAAACGTTCAGCCTAACCAAGAAGCTTACGACAACATGGTTCAAGGTATTTACAAAGAAAGACAAGATAACAAATTAAGTAAATACTATATTTTATACCGTGGAATGTTCAATTACGGAAGATATGGAGAAGATTCGCCAATGAAACACATCTTTAGTAATGAAGAATTAAAAAAGATAGATGTAAACAACTTGGTAGCAAAAATTAAAGAACTAACCTCTTACGAGCATTATGTTTATTACTATGGTAAAAAAGAATTAGCCGAAGCTAAAACCATTTTAGAGAAACACCACAAAACTCCAGAGACACTTAAGCCACTTATTGCTGCTAAAGAATTTCCTGAGCTAGACATCAATAAAAATCAAGTATTTTTTGTTGATTATGATATGGTACAAACTGAAATGTTGCTTTTCACCAAGCAAAAACCTTATACTGAAGGAGATTTACCAATGATTAACTTATTTAACGAGTATTTTGGTAGCGGACTATCTTCTATTGTTTTTCAAGAAATAAGGGAAGCTAAAGCATTGGCTTATTCTGCTTATTCTTTTGTAACTACTCCGAGCAAACCAGACCGTTCGCACTATGTACAAGCTTACATTGGTACGCAGGTAGATAAACAAAAAGAAGCTACCAAAGCCATGTTAGAGTTAATGAACAATATGCCGGAAGTTAACGACCAGTATGAAGGAGCTAAATTAGCTGCTCTTAAAAAAATTGAAACTTCTAGAACGAAAGAAAACAGCTTGTTTTGGAGGTTTTTAAGTGCTAAAGAATTAGGTAGAGATTATGACATTAATACCAAAGTTTATCCTGCAATTAAAGAAATGCAATTGAGCGACCTTAAAAATTATTTCGATAATAACATTAAAGGTAAGAACTATGCGTTCTTAGTTATTGGAAACAAAAAATTAGTGAACAAAAAAGCCTTATCAGAACAAGGCGAATACAAAGAACTTACCTTAGAAGAAATTTTTGGGTATTGATAAGAGAATTAGCATCTTTAACAGATTGATTTCTGTTGAAGGTGCTTTTTTATTTTTTTATGAAGCATTTATTAATAGTCATAATACTTATTTGTTCCAATATTTTGGAAAGTTATGCTTGTTGTGCTGAAAAAGACTACAGAATACTTCCAATAGGTGAAGTAAATAAAGAATTAGTTTTTGTAGAGTTTGATTTAAATAGAAATTGTAAACCAATAAAAAACTCTAATGAACTAACATTTACAATAAAAGGATATATTAACTTACTTGTTTCAGAAAAAGATAGTTTTAATGTATTAATGTCAATTGATACTATTGAAATAATAGAATGTGAATGTAGTTATAAAGATTTCTTTGAAAAAACAACATACGAAACTCAACTTGACTTTTATTTTCAAAAAGCAATTGAAGAAGCTAGCAAGATCAAAGGATTTGAATTTTGTCATACAAAAGAAATAGTAACTAATGATACTATTAATACCAAAATAACAGAAGAAGAAATCTCAGACAATGAATTTTCATATATTGTTAAATATAAGGACTTGTTTGAAGTTAATTTAGCTTTAGAGGATATAATTTCTTGTTTTTCGGATAAGGTTGTAGAGGTTAGGCATTACGAAAGTAAATCCAATATAATTACCATTTTGAGGTTAAGGTGTAATACATTGACTACTGAAGAGGAAAAACATATTCGTAAACGTTTCAATAGCATAAAAACTGCTTTTTGGAAAGAACAAGCTCAATGGCACGGTATATCAAAAGATTATTTAATAATTAAGAAAAAAGAGTAATATTCTCAATACAGTTGCTCGGCTGTGCCGAGTGATTAGTATCATTTTCAACTAATAAAAAAATGGAGTTTTTTAAGGATATTTTTATTCATTCATATATTGGAGCTGCTATATGGATATTGATTGGGATATGGTTTTTAAAATCTTGGAATAAGAAAAAGCTAAAAGCAAGTGTTTATTCTGATTCTCAAAGATTATTAGGAAATTTGTATGGGTTTGCTGCTGGTGTCGGAGCAATTATTTTAGGAGTTGCAATAATAATTTCTAAAATTTTAGGTAAATTATAGCATTCCTCCCAACCTGTCCGTAGTTTGAAGCGTTAGCAAAGAGTTATGGCAACTACGGACTTAAAACTACAATGTCAATCCACTACTTCATCTTAAAAATAGCAGAAAAAGTAGTGTTATAAACCGATTTTACTTGTTTCACAAAATACGGACGGTATTCACTCACTCCTTTTTTTAAGTAATGGTCTTCAAAAGTTTGTTCTTCGTTTTTCTTAAAAAAATCGCCTCTGCCAACAAGTAACATATCTGTCATGGTAACCAAATAATCTTTTTCTTTAGCTCTGTATTGGATAACTACCATTCCTTTAAAGTCATTTTTATTTACAATTCCAGGAACAGCAGCAACACCTGTCTTTTCAGGGTCAGTAGCATGAGGTTTTAGTTTTGCAAAAAGTTGATTGTTTTCTATCTTAAAAGAATCAAATTTCTTCGATTTTTCAAAATAAGCAAAAACTTCTTCTTGTGTTTTTTTAGTAGCATAAGCCTTTTGCCACGTTATTTTACTATCGTTTAAATAAAAATTTTCATCTTCAGCCTGAGAAAAGCCATTTAATGCAAAAGCCAAAGAAAATAAAAGAAAAATATGTTTCATCTGTTTATATTTATTGTTAAATCAATTCCCCACAAAGAAAGTTATTTCAACCACAAAAACCAAAATGCTACTTTCTCTATTCTCTCTATTCTAATTTCTATTCTCTAATTTATACTACTGCACTCCATTAATAAAACTTCCAAAAACAGAATGTCCAAAATTATAATTTAAAGAAAAACTAATATAAGGAGCCGAAGCAACATCTTGCTTAAAGTCAGTATTAATCCCATGCAGCTTTCGTAAAAAAGCATAACCTGTTTCCACTTTAAGCTTATAGTGCCTTCCGAACTTAACATTTACTGCAAAATAGGTTTTCAACTCTCTTAAATTAACCGTATTGTCGTCATTTTGCAAAACAGAACCTTCTCTGCTTACAGCATTAATACCACTAAAATAACCTGCTAAATCAAAATTAACTTTTCTGTTTAATGCGTAGTTCAATTTAAGATGCACAGGAACAATAAACTCCAATTTTGTCCTTGCATTGAACTTAGCTCTAAAACCTACTAAAGGCAAAGGAACAATCCTTCCTTGGTTAATTACCAACGTAGCACCGTAAAAATGCACCATCTTTAAATTTCTAATATTAATATAAGCGGTATAAGCCCGAAAATTGGGTGTAAAACTTTGGTTGAGAGAAGCATTACTTTCTTCAGCATAAAAATTGGCAGCATACACCCAAATACCATTTCTTATACTTGCTGTTATAGCTGTAAATTCAATCTCTCCTTTATAAATATTATCTAATTGTGCATTTGTAATGAAAGGTTGGGCTACACTAAATTTTGTCGCTAAAAAAATCTGACTAGCTTTAGCATCAGCTTTCTTCATATTAAAATCTTTCAGAGCTATACCAAGTCTTGTTCTCAAAGGTTTCACAAACTGAAACTTATATTTTGTCATCTGAAAATCTGTAGAATCATCAATTGCTCCTGGAGTAGGATGATCAACACCAAGAGTAGCTCCGGCATTAAAAAAACTATTTACATTAAACGATTGGGCAACAACTTCTACAAATGTTACAGAGGAAAATATAATAATAAAAAGCAATCGTTTTAACATCATTTAAATCTAAAAAAAAAGAACTAACCACCCTAAACAAGTAACTAATCAACCAAATTCCAAACAATTCCAAACTTTAAGAATCTTCCTAAAGCAGGGTAATTGGCTGTTGCATAAAAATCATAATTATTCCACCCGGCATTAAAATGCTCATACTTTAAAAATACCTGAGCTCTTTTAACATGCATATTCAAAAATACATCCACGTAAGGATATTCTCCAATTTTTTGCTCTTTTTGAACATAAAATTGAGCAATTTCAGGCATATAAGCATACCCATAAAAACCTGTTTTGTAAGAAACATTAAATCCTATTTGCAATTTTACCGCTTTCTTAAAAGCGTTCGTCTGAAAATAAACCAACTGCCTCCCAATAAAATCAGGTAATGGAAATAAATATTTATCACTAGTTGTTTGGTAAATAACCGCAGTTCTAAAATGAAATTTATATAAGCTATAATTCTTAGCTAACAAAAAAGTATTCAATAAATCTTGTTTATTGCTCTGCATTAAATTAACCCGCTCATCAAAATAAATATAGTTATCCATCATTCTCGAATTAGCCGATAATTCTAGCCTATACTTTTGAAAATTCACACTAGCGTTAACCCCATTAACTAACTGTTTTTTCAAAGAATAATTTTGCCAAGAAAAATGATTTGAACTAAAGTTCACATATTTCAAATCAGCCTCTTCTTGCTGACTAAATAAATTTAACTTTAACAAGATATCTTTCTTACTTAAATAAGATGTATTAGTCATTACCAACAAATCATTTTGTCTATATCCACTCACACCATACTTTCCCTCTGCTTCAACCTTTAAACGCTGATTCTTATAAGTAAATTGAACTCCCGAGAAAATATTATTATAATTAGTATCCAATCCCGAAGTCTGAAAATAGGTATTGTATTCATGTACTGCAAAAACACCAAAATCATATTTTTTATTCCGGACACCTATTCCACCTTTATTAGCAATAGTATGATAAGAAATGGAATCTAACCAAGCAACAGAATCTAAGTATATAGTATTAAATATAGGCGACAAAACATCATTATCTCTATATAAATTTTCATTGATAGCGTAAGAGTTATTTAGAAAAAAGTATAACCGTTGTTCATTAAATGAGATTAAATCTATTCGTTGAGCAAGTTTATAAGTATAATTAGTAAACTGATAATTAGAATTAGATAAGTTAACGCCAATACTCAATGGATCTTCAGCTAAATTTTCTTCAAACTGAACCTTATCTACCAATCCTCCATTCTCTTTCTGTTTCTTACGAAAATATTCACCTGAAAAAGAAATAGTATACTTATCAGATTTACTTCTATACCTAAGCATAGAACCAAAATCACTAATTCCAGCCTCCTGATTTATATATACTCCTGGTGAACTAATCTTTTCTAAATCCACAAAAAACTCAAGACCTTTACCAAAATTATTTTGATGTTTTAACGCAAAAATCTGCTCTCTCCTACTCGCATTAATATAAGTAATCCTTGATAATGGTTTAATACCATCAATATCAATCATCTTTTCATAACGCTTTTGCTGAAGAAAACTAGGAACAAAAATTCCATCCGCAGTAGGAAAATAAGATGATGAAGTATAAACACCCAAATTGTTTAACAACACATCATTATTATGTTTATAAAACAAGGCATTAACATCATTGTGTTCCGAGTGAATTAAAGAATCAAAGAGATTATTATTAGATAATAAGGAATCATTATTTTGTCCCACTAATATAGATGAGAAACAAACAATAAAAATGATATATAATAAATTATAGCTTTTACTCATAACGAGAGTACAAATATAAAACAAAAAAACCCTTATCTGTAAGGATAAGGGTTTTAAAAGAATGGCAACGACATACTCTTCCAGGTGTTACCCCAGTA
>OJGU01000844.1_pt1 | contig 14498 bp, 10 predicted proteins | sample 1594741 | NCBI WGS metagenome assembly OJGU01 (sample SAMN05416841, study PRJEB24817) | seawater metagenome | isolation source: Sea water | place: Canada:Atlantic | collected 2013-07 | reverse complement strand
CTCGGAGACGGTTTCGACTACCGCGAGCAGGCCCAGCGCCGTCAAAACCACATTGGCAGTATCGTGCGTCTTAACCCGGATGGCAGTGTGCCGGATGACAACCCTTTTGCAGGGCGCGACTCCTACCAGGGTGAAATCTACAGCTATGGTCACCGCAATGTGCAGGGGCTGGCCTACGACAGCGATCAGGGCCGGCTGATTGCTCATGAACACGGGCCCCGGGGTGGTGATGAGATCAACGTCATTCGCCCGGGCGCCAATTACGGTTGGCCGGTCACCACTCATGGGCTGGATTATACCGGCGCGCGGGTAACCCCGTTCGAGGAGCGTGAGGGCGTTGAGGCGCCGCTGCTGCACTGGACGCCATCCATCGCTCCATCGGGCATGACCGTTTATACCGGCGATCTGTTTCCTCAGTGGCAGGGCGATCTGCTGGTTGGCGGGCTGGTGACGCGGCAGGTGCATCGTGTCCGGTTGGCGGACGGCGAGGCAACGGAATTGGAAACTCTGTTCGGCGAGCTGGGCGAACGCATCAGGGCCGTCGTAACGGGCCCTGACGGTTCGGTTTATCTGCTGACGGATAATGCTGACGGACGTGTTTTGAGAGTTACGCCAGACTAGAGCAGAATGCCTGCGGCTGACTCCCAAACGCCCTAGCGTGGCCGGCGATCACCTTCCATGATCTTGGCCACAAACACCGCTTTACCGTATTCCTCGAACGACCATTTCATCGTGTCCGACAGTACGCGCATCACTTCATCGTACTCACCGAACATTTCGGTGCTCATACGGCCCGAATGGATCTCCAGACCTGTTTTTTCAAGACGCTCGATAACGGCGCGAATGGGCGGCTTATAGTCATCGGTGAGTGGGTAACAACTCAGTTGAACGGATAAAAACATAATGCCTCCCGGGGCTGTATGCCCCTCAATAGCCCATGGCTGAGGATGTGCTGCGGCGCGGGTCTGCACCGCCGTAGAGGGTTCCTTCAGTATCGATCAGTATGCTCTGGATGGCGCCCATGGCACTTTTTGTCACCACCTTGTGCCCCTTTTCTTCCAGCAGTCGCACGGTATCCGGGCTGATGCCCTGTTCAATGCGGATCTCGTCTGGCAACCATTGGTGGTGAATCCTCGGGGCACTCACCGCAGACTGAATGTTCATGCCATGATCAATCACATTCAGCAGCACCTGCAAGGTTGTCGTGATAATTCGGGACCCGCCGGGGCTTCCCGTAACCAGATAGTTACGACCATCGCGCCTGACAATGGTCGGCGACATGGAGCTCAGCATGCGCTTGCCGGGTTCCACCTTATTGGCTTCGCCACCGATCAGTCCATAGGCGTTGGGTTCGCCGGGTTTGGCACTGAAGTCGTCCATTTCGTTGTTCAAAAGGAACCCCGCCCCGTCAACGGTGATGCCGGACCCGTAGCTGAAATTAATGGTGTAAGTATTGGAAACCGCGTTGCCCCAGCGGTCGACAACGGAGAAGTGGGTGGTTTCCGGGCTTTCATAGGCCCCAGGGTTACCGGCACTGATCTCGGTCGACGGCCTGGCTTTGGCCGGATCAATGGTTTTACGCAACGCTTCGGCATAGGCCTTGCTGGTCAGGCCCTTTAGCGGCACCTCCACAAAGTCAGTATCTCCGAGGTATTCCGCGCGGTCGGCATAGGCGAGCTTCATGGCTTCGGCCATGTGGTGAATGCTGGCGGCGGAATTGTGGCCAAAGTCGCCGAGCGGGTATCCCTCAAGAAGGTTAAGGATCTGCACGATGTGGGTGCCGCCGGAAGAGGGTGGTGACATGGAATAAATGTCGTGGCCGCGGTAGGTGCCATGAACCGGCTGGCGGACCCGGGGCTGGTAGTTCTTCAGGTCCTGAAGTGTGATCAGGCCGTCGTTTCGTTCCATTTCCTCTACGATGAGTTGCGCGGTTTTGCCCTGATAGAAGCCATCGATGCCTTGATCGGCAATGCGTTGAAGGGTATCGGCGAGTTCTGGTTGCCGAAATCGTTCACCTGGCTGCCACGGAGAGCCGTCCTCTTTATAGAAGGTTGCGAGAGTCGCCGGCCAGCGCTGCAGTCGTTCCTGCGCCTGTTCCAGGCCCTCGGTGAAGCGTGCGGGTACAATAAAGCCTTCCCGCGCCAGTTTGATCGCCGGGGCCAGGGCCTGTTCCAGCGATAGCGTACCGTGGCGTTCAAGCGCCATCGTCAGGCCGGCGACGGTGCCGGGCACGCCGGACGCCTTGTGGGTGAAGCGGCTGCGATTCTCGACCACGTTACCATCGTCGTCCTGGAACATGGTTTCGGTGGCAGCGGCCGGTGCTTTCTCCCGGTAGTCGATGGCCTCAACTGCTTCGCCGTTGCCCGGAGCGTAGAGCATAAACCCGCCACCACCGATGTTGCCGGAGCGCGGCTGGGTGACCGCCAGGGCGAATCCCGCCGTAACGGCGGCATCCATCGCATTGCCGCCGTTCTTCAGCACGTTTAACGCAACTTCGGTGGCCAGGGTGTGGCTGGTGGCCACCATGCCGTTCCTGGCCTGAACCGGGTGGTGGCGCTCTCCCTCTAGAATGGCCTCTGCAGTTACCGGCTGTAGAGGTAAGAGCAGCGCCAGGGCGATCATCATTCTCGCGGCCAGTGAGCGGCCTGCGACGGCTTTTCGGGTACCTACCTGTAGGGGGTGTCTATCCATGTTTCTGTGCCTCGTTTCTGCTGCTCAGATAAGCTATCATAGCCGGTCATTTTTAAGGGTGTGAACCTGCGCACCCGTGATCCCGGATCAGATTAAGGAAAGGCTTCCATGGAGCATACCTATCGTCTTGTGATTTCCTGCCCGGACCGGGTGGGGATCGTTGCCAAGGTCAGTAACTTTCTGTCGACCTACAATGGCTGGATTACAGAGGCGAGCCACCACTCCGACACCCAGACCGGGTGGTTCTTCATGCGGCATGAAATCAAGGCCAATTCGATCCCCTTTGGCCTGGACCAGTTCCGCACGGCCTTTGAGCCGATTGCCCGCGAGTTCAATATGAACTGGCACATTGCTGATTCGGCCCAGCCCAAGAAAGTCATCCTGATGTGCAGCAAGGAATCCCATTGCGTGGCGGATCTGCTCCATCGCTGGCACAGCCGTGAGATCAATGCCGAAATTGTGGCGGTTATTTCCAATCATGAAGACCTCCGGCGTATGGTGGAGTGGCACGAGATACCCTACCACCATATACCGATCAACCAGAACAACCGCGACGAGGCCTTCGGTGAAGTGGATGGTCTGATAGAAGGCTACGAAGCCGATGTGGTTGTTCTGGCCCGGTATATGCAAATCCTGCCGGGCAGCCTGTGCGAGAAGTACCCAGGCAAGGTGATCAATATTCATCACAGTTTCCTGCCGTCGTTCGCAGGCGCGCGCCCATACCATCAGGCCTATAGCCGGGGTGTGAAGCTGATTGGCGCCACCTGCCACTACGTAACTCAGGATCTGGACGAAGGCCCCATTATCGAGCAGGACGTGGTCCGCATCAGCCACAGTGATTCCATTGAAGACATGGTTCGGCTTGGCAAGGATGTGGAAAAGAACGTGCTGTCACGAGGCTTGAGGGCACACATCGAAGATCGTGTGATTACCTATGAAAACAAGACTGTGGTTTTTGACTGACGGCCACCGCCATATCCCCCGCTAAGGGGTTGAATGTGGTAGTATTGGCCGCTTGTTAAAGAATAACTATGGGGCGCTTTGAAGGGCCCTGAAACGACTTCCAGCAAATGCAAAGGAACCTTTCTCGATGGGTGAGTTAGCCAAAGAGATCCTGCCGGTAAATATTGAAGACGAGCTCAAACAGTCCTATCTCGATTACGCCATGAGCGTCATCGTCGGGCGGGCACTTCCAGACGTGCGCGACGGCCTTAAGCCGGTGCATCGCCGCGTGCTGTTCGCCATGTCCGAACTCAACAACGACTGGAACAAGGCCTACAAGAAATCCGCCCGTGTGGTGGGTGACGTCATCGGTAAGTACCACCCTCACGGTGACTCGGCCGTTTACGACACCATTGTTCGTATGGCCCAGCCGTTTTCCCTGCGGTACCCGCTGGTGGATGGTCAGGGTAACTTTGGTTCCATCGACGGCGACAACGCGGCTGCCATGCGTTATACCGAGATCCGCATGGAGAAGATTGCCCACTCCCTGCTGGCGGATCTGGACAAGGAAACCGTGGATTTCGTGGCCAACTACGATGGCACCGAACAGATTCCGGACGTACTGCCCACGCGGATTCCCAACCTGCTGGTAAACGGTTCCTCAGGCATTGCCGTGGGTATGGCCACCAATATTCCGCCCCATAACCTGACGGAAATTGTGAACGGCTGTCTGGCATTGATTGATAATCCGGATATGACCATCGACGACCTGATGGAGCATATTCCGGGGCCGGACTTCCCCACCCAGGGCATCATTAATGGTCGCGCTGGCATTGTTGAGGCCTACCGCACCGGTCGTGGGCGTATCTATATCCGTGCCCGCCATGAAATCGAGCACGACAAGAAAACCAACCGCGACGCCATCATTATTACCGAGCTGCCATACCAGCTGAACAAAGCCCGGTTGATCGAGAAAATTGCGGAGCTGGTAAAAGAGAAGCGACTGGAGGGCATCTCCGAGCTGAGGGACGAGTCCAACAAGGAAGGTATCCGGGTAGTGATTGAGCTGCGTCGTGGTGAAAACCCCGATGTGGTCATTAATAACCTCTTTGCCCAGACTCAGTTGCAGACGGTTTTCGGCATCAACATGGTCGCCCTGATCAACGGCGAGCCGAAAATCCTGAACCTCAAGGAAATGCTGGACGCGTTTGTCCGGCATCGCCGTGAAGTGGTTACCCGCCGTACCATTTACGAACTGCGTAAAGCCCGCGAGCGTGGCCATATCCTGGAAGGCCTCACGGTCGCACTGGCAAACATCGATGAGATCATCGCGCTGATCAAGGCGTCTCCGGCTGCGGCCGAGGCGAAAGAAAAGCTGATGGCCCAGGGCTGGGCTCCGGGTGACGTTCTGGCGATGCTTGAGCGCGCGGGTGAAGATGCCTGCCGCCCCGACGACCTGCCGGAGATCTTTGGTCTACGCAACGGCCTTTACCATCTGTCGCCAGAGCAGGCCCAGGCAATCCTGGACCTGCGCCTGCACCGCCTGACTGGTCTTGAGACCGAAAAGCTACAGAACGAGTACAAGGACATTCTCGAGAAGATCGCCGACCTGTTGGACATTCTGGGCGACCCGGACCGCCTGATGCAGGTGATCCGAGAGGAATTGGAAGCCGTGGTGAGCGAGTTTGGCGATACCCGTCTGACCGAAATTACCAGTTCCAAGCGAGACCTGACTATCGCCGACCTGATCGACGAGGAAGATCTGGTGGTGACCATCTCCCACGGTGGTTACGCCAAGACCCAGGCGGTCGAAGACTATCAGGCCCAGCGCCGTGGTGGTCGTGGCAAGGCCGCCACATCCATGAAAGACGAAGATTTCGTCGAGAAACTGCTGGTAGCGAACTCCCACGACACCATTCTGTGCTTCTCCAACCGGGGCAAGGTGTACTGGTTGCGGGTGTTCGAGATTCCCCGGGCCAGCCGCGCGTCCCGCGGTCGTCCGATGGTCAACATCCTGCCGTTGGAAGAAGGGGAGCGTATTACCACCTTCCTGCCGGTTCGTGACTATCCGGAAGACCAGTACGTGCTGATGGCCACCTCGGCGGGTGTGGTCAAGAAAACGCCGTTGCCGAATTTCTCCCGTCCGCGCAGCAATGGTCTGATTGCTCTGTCGCTTGACGAGGGTGACACCCTGATTGGTACGGCCATCACCAAGGGTGATGCGGAAGTCATGCTGTTCTCCTCGGCGGGCAAGGCCGTTCGCTTCAACGAGGAAGCGGTACGTCCGATGAGCCGTACGGCCCGAGGTGTGCGTGGCATCAGAATGCCGGAAGGGCATCATGTTGTATCGCTGATCATTCCGCAGGAAGACGCGGTTCTGCTGACGGCCAGTGAAAACGGCTACGGTAAACGCACTACCTTCGACGAGTTTCCGACCTACAGCCGGGGCAGCCAGGGCGTTATTGCCATGCAGTGTTCCGAGCGTAACGGCAATCTGGTCACGGCGTTGCAGCTGTTTGAAGGCGACGAGATGATGCTGATCTCGGACAAGGGCACGCTTGTGCGTACCCGCACCGACGAAGTGTCGGTTCTGAGCCGGAACACCCAGGGTGTTCGCCTGATCAAGCTGAGCCAGGAAGACGAGCGCCTTGTAGGCGTTGAGCGTATCGCCGAAACCGATGCCGAAGAGGTCGACGGTGAGGAAGGAAGTGATGAGCAGGGCGTATAATTTTTGTGCAGGTCCGGCCACCTTGCCGGAGCCCGTTTTGCAGCAGGCACGGGAAGAGATGCTGGATTGGCGCGGCACCGGCATGTCCGTGATGGAAATGAGCCATCGCAGTGACGAGTTCGTGGAAATCGCCGAAACAGCCGAGAAAGACCTTCGGGAATTGGCCGGCGTTTCAGATGATTACGCCGTACTCTTCATGCAGGGTGGTGCGTCCAGCCAGTTCTCGACCATTCCACTGAACCTGTTGGGCGACAAAACGTCTGCGGACTACGTGAACACGGGTATCTGGTCGAAGAAAGCCATCGCCGAGGCCAGCCGATATGGCCAGGTTAATGTCGTGGCAAGTAGCGAATCGAGTGGCTTTGCCAGCATTCCCGATCAGGATAGCTGGGCTACGAGCACCGATGCGGCTTACCTGCATTACACGCCCAATGAAACCATCGGCGGATTGGAGTTCGACTTCGTGCCGGAGAGCGGTTCCGTGCCGTTGGTGGCGGACATGTCGTCCACCATGCTGTCACGCCCGTTGGACGTCTCGAAGTTCGGCCTGATCTACGCCGGGGCCCAGAAGAACATCGGTCCGTCCGGCCTGGTGGTCGTGATCATTCGCAAGGATCTGCTGGGAAAAGCGTTAAAAATCACGCCGACGATGATGAATTATCGGGTGATTGCGGATAATGACTCCATGTACAACACGCCGGCCACATACTCCTGGTACCTTGCAGGTCTGGTTTTCAAATGGCTGAAAGAGCAGGGCGGTGTTACGGCTATGGGTGAGGTCAATCGTCGTAAAGCCAGAAAACTGTATGGTTTTATTGATGAGAACGACTTCTACGCCAACCCGATATCCCCGCGCTTCCGATCCTGGATGAATATACCGTTCACCCTTGCAGATGACGCGCTCAACAGTGCTTTCCTGAAAGGTGCGAATGAGAGAGGGTTGCTGAACCTCAAGGGCCATCGCTCCGTGGGTGGCATGCGGGCCAGCGTCTACAACGCCATGCCAGAAGCCGGTGTCGATGCGTTGATTGACTACATGACCGTGTTTGCGAAGGAGTGGGGCTGATCATGAGTGATGAGCAGGCCCGTCTCGGGCAGTTGAGGAACGATATCGATCGCTTGGATCAGGAGATCATGGACCTGATCAGCAAGCGCGCGGAATGTGCCCAGGAAGTGGCTCGCGTGAAAATGGAAGCCAACCCGGATGAGGATGTGTTCTTCTACCGTCCGGAACGCGAAGCCCAAGTATTGCGCCGTATAAAGGATAGCAACCCTGGCCCGCTGTCCGGCGAGGAGATGGCCCGATTGTTTCGGGAGATCATGTCTGCTTGCCTGGCGCTGGAAAAACCGATGCACATCGCTTTCCTCGGGCCGATTGGCACCTTTACCCAGGCGGCGGCGCTCAAGCACTTCGGACACTCTGTGGTCAGCGTGCCTTTGCCCGCCATCGATGCGGTGTTCCGTGAAGTGGAATCCGGCGCGGCCCACTATGGCGTGGTCCCGGTGGAAAACTCCACGGAAGGCATGATCAACCATACCCTTGATATGTTTATGTCCTCGCCACTGAAGATCTGCGGCGAAGTACAGTTGCGGATACATCACCACCTGATGGTATCGACAAAACACCAGGGGCAGGACATTGTCCGTATCTATTCCCATCAGCAGTCGTTCGCCCAATGCCGGCAGTGGCTGGATACCCATCGTTACGGTATCGAGCGGGTCACGGTCAGTAGTAATGCCGAAGCCGCAAGGCGGGCAGCGGAAGAGCCGGGCACGGCCGCGATCGCAGGGGACATGGCGGCGGAACTCTATGGTCTGGAGATGCTGGCGGCCAGCATCGAAGACCGACCGGACAACACCACCCGGTTCCTGATTATCGGTCGCGAGGAGGTGCCAGCCAGTGGCAACGATAAATCGTCCATTCTGGTATCAATGCGCAACAAGCCCGGCGCCTTGTATCAGTTGCTGGAGCCGTTCCACAAACACGGTCTGAGCCTTACCCGTATCGAAACCCGCCCATCGCCCAGCGGTACCTGGGCCTATGTGTTCTATATCGATTTCGAAGGCCATGTCGAAGATACACAGGTCAGCAAGGTGCTGTCAGAGATCGATGAAGAGGCAGTCGAGCTGAAGCGCCTGGGGTCCTATCCTATTGGGGTCCTGTGACAAAAACGCAAATGGCTGAGGAAGGTCGAAATGTCGATTGATTACCAAAGTCTGGCGGTCAAAGGTGTGCAGGCGTTATCCCCCTACCAGCCGGGCAAGCCCATTGATGAGCTGGCCAGGGAGCTGGGCCTGAAGCCCGAAAACATCATCAAGCTGGCCAGCAACGAGAATCCTCTTGGGCCCAGCCCAAAGGCGCTGGCGGCGGTGAAGGGCGCTCTGGACGAGCTTTGTCGCTATCCCGATGGCAATGGGTTTGATCTTAAGCAGGCGTTGTCTGCACGGTACGGCGTGACGCCCTCGCAGATTACCCTTGGCAACGGTTCCAACGATGTGCTGGAAGTGATCACGCGGTGCTTTGCAGATGCCGCCTCGGAAGTCGTATTCTCCCAGTACGCCTTTGCGGTATACCCTCTGGTTACCCAGGCGATTGGCGCCAAAGGCGTGTCGGTACCCGCAAGGCACTATGGCCATGACCTCGATGCCATGGTGGAAGCGATAACGGATCGCACCGCGCTGGTGTTTGTGGCCAACCCCAACAACCCCACGGGCACGGTTCATGGTGCCGAGGCGATCGAGTCGTTTTTGGCCCGTATTCCCCCCAGGGTTCTGGTGGTTCTCGACGAAGCCTACTGCGAATATCTGCAGGGTGAGGGCTATGTGGATGGTCTGTCGTTGCTCGAGCGCTACCCGAACCTGATCGTTACCAGGACATTCTCCAAGGCTTGGGGGCTGGCATCGCTGCGTGCTGGCTACAGTGTAAGTTCTCCGGAGATTGCCAATGTTCTCAACCGAGTACGGCAGCCTTTTAATGTAGATTCTCTGGCTTTGGTGGCTGCGACGGCTGTACTGGACGATGAAGATTACCTGCGGCGCTCCTGCGAAGTGAATGCAGGGGGGATGAAGCAGCTTGAATCTGCCTTTAACGAAATGGGTCTGGAATACATTCCGTCCGCCGGCAACTTTATTGCTGTGGATGTGGGCGAACGGGCGGCTGACATCAATCAGTCGCTACTGGAGCAGGGCGTGATTGTCAGGCCGATTGGTGGCTACGGCCTACCCAGGCACCTGCGGGTGTCGATCGGCTTGCCCGAAGAAAACGCACGGTTTATCGAGGCTTTGGCCCATGCACTGGATACGTCCGCAGGACGGGGAGAGTAACGTGCCCGAGGTTCAGCCACTGTTCCAGCGTGTCGCCATCATTGGCCTTGGCCTGATCGGAGGTTCTCTGGCCAGGGCGATCCGCGACAATGGCCTCGCGGTGACTGTTGTGGGCGCTGACAAGCGCGCGGACGAATTGGTGCTTGGCAAGGAATTGGGCATTATTGATGAAGCTGCCGGGTCGGTTGCTGAGGCAGTGGCTGGCAGTGACCTTGTGGTGCTGGCGGTGCCGGTTAAGGCAACGCGGGCAGTGCTGGCGGAAATCAGACCCCATCTTGGTGAAAACACCGTGTTGACGGACGTCGGAAGCACCAAGACCAGTTTCGTCAACGATGTGCGAGAGGTGTTTGGCGAGCTGCCCGTGAAAGTGATACCCGGGCATCCCATCGCCGGTTCCGAAAAAAGCGGCATCCGCGCGGCGAATCCCGAGTTGTTTGCCAATCACAAGGTCATACTCACGCCGGCGGAGAGCGTTGGTCAGCCAGACCTTGAGAAGCTCAGGGCATTGTGGGAAGGCTGTGGTGCGACGGTTTTGACCATGTCGGTGGCCTATCACGACGAGGTGCTGGCTGCCACCAGTCATCTTCCCCATCTTATCGCCTTCTCGCTGGTGGATACCCTGGCGGGCGAGGACGAAAATCTGGATATTTTCCGCTACGCAGCGGGCGGCTTCCGGGACTTCACCCGAATTGCAGCCAGTGACCCGGTGATGTGGCACGATATTTTTCTCTCTAACCGGGAGGCGGTGTTGCGGGTCATTGACCATTTTACCCACGATCTGGATCAGCTCCGTACCGCCATCGCCGATCAGGACAGTGCAACTCTGTTGCGGGTTTTCAGTCGCGCCAAGGCGGCGCGGGAACATTTTTCAAAGATGATTTCAGGACAGGCTTACGTGACAAACAACAGTCAGAAACAGGTAACGTTCCGTCTTCAGCCCGGCGGTCGGATTTCCGGCGAGATACGCGTACCGGGCGACAAATCCATTTCCCACCGATCCATCATGCTGGGCGCGCTCGCCGACGGTATCACAGAAGTGAAAGGCTTCCTTGAAGGCGAGGATAGCCTGGCGACCCTGCAGGCGTTCCGCGACATGGGCGTGACCATTGAAGGGCCGGACGCGGGGTTTGTCCGCATTCACGGCGTCGGTATTAACGGCCTCCAGGCGCCGCGCGGCCCCTTGTATCTGGGCAATTCCGGTACTGCCATGCGCCTGTTCTCGGGCTTGCTGGCGGCGCAGCCGTTTGATTCCGAACTCACCGGCGACGAAAGCCTGTCCAAGCGTCCCATGGGGCGTGTGGCAGATCCGCTGCGAGCAATGGGGGCGGTGATTGACACTGCGGAGGGCGGGCGGCCGCCTTTGAAAATCCGGGGTGGGCATGCGCTAACCGGTATCCATTATGAAATGCCGGTGGCCAGCGCCCAGGTTAAATCCTGCCTGCTACTCGCCGGTCTCTATGCCGAGGGCGTAACCTCCGTTACCGAGCCAGCCCCTACCCGGGATCACACTGAGCGTATGTTGGAAGGCTTTGGTTATCACGTGCATCGCGATACCGCGACGGCCAGTGTGACCGGTGGCGGTTCGTTGACCGCCACCGCCATAGACGTACCTGCGGATATCTCTTCGTCAGCGTTTTTCCTCGTTGCGGCGAGTATCGCCCCGGATTCCGACTTGACCATCCGCCACGTTGGCATGAACCCGACGAGAGTCGGCGTAATCAACATCCTGCGCATGATGGGGGCCAATATAGAGGTTCTCGAAGAGCGCGTAATTGGTGGGGAGCCGGTCGCTGATCTTCGCGTTCGTTCCGCCGAACTCAAGGGTATCGACATCCCCGAGGATCAGGTGCCGCTGGCAATCGACGAATTCCCCGTGCTGTTCATCGCCGCAGTCTGCGCCGAGGGTAGAACGGTTCTGCGCGGCGCCGAGGAGCTTCGCGTCAAGGAAAGTGATCGCATTCAGGTGATGGCTGACGGCCTGACCGCACTCGGAGTGGAAACCACTGTGACTCCAGACGGTATTATCATTGATGGTGGGCAGGCGATGACCGCCGGAACCGTGAACAGCCACGGGGACCACCGCATTGCCATGGCGTTCTCCGTCGCCTCCCTACGGGCTGAAGGGGAGATCGAGGTGACCGATTGCGCCAATGTGTCCACCTCATTCCCGGGCTTTGTGGAGCTGGCGAAGCAGACAGGTATCAATATTGCCGCCGAAGGGGCTGAATAATGGCTGAAAGCAAGGCTCCGGTTATTACCGTGGATGGCCCTGGCGGTTCCGGTAAGGGCACCATTACCCAGATGCTCGCCCGCCGGCTTGGATGGCACCTGCTGGATAGCGGTGCGCTTTATCGCCTCACCGCGCTGGCAGCAGAGCGACAGGGCGTGTCCCTGGATGATGAGCCGTCTCTGGTAAAAGTCGCCGCCAGCCTCGATGTGGCGTTTGAGCCAACCCCACCAGGAGAGCCGGCAAAGGTACTGATGGCTGGTGTTGATGTCACCGCAGATATACGTACAGAGACCTGTGGCGATAATGCTTCGAAGGTGGCTGTCATGCAGCCGGTGCGCGACGCCCTGTTGCAGCGCCAGCGCGATTTCCAGAAGCCTCCCGGGCTGGTCGCGGACGGCCGTGACATGGGAACGGTGGTGTTTCCGGATGCGCCGGTGAAGATCTTCCTGACAGCCAGTGCCGAAGAGCGTGCGCAAAGACGCTACAGCCAGTTGAAGGACGCCGGGGTCGATGTTAATATTGACGCCCTTTTAAAGGAGATACGGGTGCGCGATGAGCGGGATATGAACCGCGCCGCCGCCCCACTCAAGCCTGCAGACGATGCGCAAGTCATTGATTCGACGGGGTTGAGTATAGAAGAGGTGCTAGTCAGGGTTATGGCCGCAGCAGGTCAGGCCTGACTACACCTTTTTGTTGTTGAAATTCCGGGTTCGGCGTTATCGGCCAGCCACTGGCTGGATCCGGATTGAAACTAACAGACCGTGTTGCTGGTAGCACGGAGTAAACTTGCGTTGATCACATAGGACACATAATGAGCGAGAGCTTTGCGGATCTTTTTGAAGAAAGCCTAAAAGAAATTGACATGCAACCAGGTTCCATCGTCCAGGGAACCGTTGTAGACGTCGATAACGACTGGGTCACCGTTAACGCCGGACTGAAGTCCGAAGGTGTTATCCCCGCCTCCCAGTTCCTCAATGAAAAAGGCGAGTTGGAAGTTGCTATCGGCGACGTTGTTGACGTAGCTCTCGACGCTGTGGAAGACGGCTTCGGTGAAACCCGTCTGTCCCGTGAGAAAGCCAAGCGCGCAGAAGCCTGGAAGGTACTTGAGAAGTCCTTCGAAGCTGAAGAAGTGGTTAAGGGTGTTATCAATGGCAAGGTCAAGGGTGGTTTCACCGTCGATCTGGCCGGCATCCGTGCCTTCCTGCCTGGTTCGCTGGTAGATGTTCGCCCGGTTCGCGATACCGCGCACCTGGAGAACAAGGAACTCGAATTCAAGGTTATCAAGCTCGACCAGAAGCGTAACAACGTGGTTGTTTCCCGCCGCGCCGTTCTGGAAGCTGAAAACAGTGCTGAGCGTGAAGCTCTGCTCGAAACCCTGACCGAAGGTCTGGAAATCAAGGGTATCGTCAAGAACCTGACCGACTACGGCGCGTTCGTAGATCTGGGCGGTGTTGACGGCCTGCTGCACATCACCGATATGGCCTGGAAGCGCATCAAGCATCCGAGCGAAATCGTCAATGTCGGCGACGAGATCAACGTCAAGGTTCTGAAGTTTGACCGTGAGCGCAACCGCGTATCACTGGGTCTGAAGCAGCTGGGCGAAGATCCCTGGGTCGATATCAAGGGTCGTTATCCGGAAGGTACCAAGGTTACTGCACGTGTAACCAACCTGACCGACTACGGCTGCTTCGCTGAGCTGGAAGAAGGCGTTGAAGGCCTGGTTCACGTGTCCGAAATGGACTGGACCAACAAGAACATTCATCCGTCCAAAGTCGTTCAGGTTGGCGACGAAGTGGGCGTGATGATTCTGGACATCGACGAAGAGCGTCGTCGTATCTCCCTGGGTATCAAGCAGTGTGTTGCTAACCCGTGGGAAGATTTCTCCAGCAAGTTCAACAAAGGCGACCGTATCTCCGGCAAGATCAAGTCAATCACTGACTTTGGTATCTTCATCGGCCTGGACGGCGGCATTGATGGTCTGGTTCACCTGTCAGACATCAGCTGGAACGAGACTGGCGAAGAAGCCGTCCGTGAATACAAGAAGGGCGACGAAGTTGAAACCGTTATCCTGTCTGTTGATCCCGAGCGTGAGCGCATCTCCCTGGGCATCAAGCAGCTGGAAAGCGATCCGTTCGCCGAATTTGTACAGCTGAACGACAAGGGCTCCATCGTGAAGGGCACGGTATCTGCGGTTGACGCAAAAGCCGCGACCATCACCCTGAACGACGAAGTTGAAGCGGTCCTGAAAGCCTCTGAAATCAGCCGTGACCGTGTTGAAGACGCACGCAACGCGCTGAACGAAGGCGACGAAGTTGAAGCGAAGATCATCAGCATCGACCGCAAGAATCGCGTCATCAACCTGTCTGTGAAGTCCAAGGACGTTGAAGACGACAAGCAGGCGCTGGAAGGTGTTCGCGCCAAAGCGGCTGAATCTTCCTCTGGTGCGACCACCATCGGTGATCTCATCAAAGAGCAGATGCAGCAGCAAAACGCCAACAAGGAATAACATTTCCGGTTGGTATGAAAAAAACGGGCTCTAAGAGCCCGTTTTTTTTGTGTTTTTTTCTGGTTTGGCTAAACTAG
>OJGU01000842.1_pt1 | contig 14533 bp, 10 predicted proteins | sample 1594741 | NCBI WGS metagenome assembly OJGU01 (sample SAMN05416841, study PRJEB24817) | seawater metagenome | isolation source: Sea water | place: Canada:Atlantic | collected 2013-07 | reverse complement strand
AGTGGGGGTTTTGGGTGAGACGATCCTGTTGAAAAACAGATCGACCGAGGCACCACAAAATCCTTTTACCGTTGTCGGCGTGATGCCACCCCATTTCAACTACCCAAGTGAGTCGACAGATTTCTGGATCGCTTCGGCTGATCCGGCGGTATCGTCCGTGGTCGAATTTGAGCGCTACCGCGATCGGAATTACTGGGTCACTTTACGTCTTGCCCCAGGGGTGACTGTAGACAAGGTGCAAGCGTTGTTAAACACGATTCAAGCCCGACAGATTAAAGAGTTTGCATTGGCGAATGAAGGTTGGGAGCTTCAGCTCAGAAAGGTAACAGACTTGTTTGTCGATAGCGAAATTCAGAGAAGTCTGTGGATTCTCGCATCGATCTGCGGGATTGTGTGGCTGATCGCCTGTGTTAATCTCGCTACACTAACCATTACGAGGGTGGAATCTCGACTTCGAGAGTTTGCGATTCGAGGGGCGTTGGGAGCCCAACGGAGGCAAATCATCGGCCAAACATTCAGTGAGTGTCTGCTGCTTTCGACCGTTGGTGGGGTACTTGGTCTTGCTGTCACCAACTGGGGGATGGATGCCTTGGCTACGTATATGGGAGGAGTTCGACTAAGACCAATTGAAGTCGATGTGCTTGTCTTGGTGTTGTCTCTTGTAACTGGGCTCGTGACTTCAGTTGTATTTGGTCTCATTCCTTCGTTGTACTTCTCACAGGTCAATTCTCTACCCATCCTTAAGGTCTCAGCGAATGGGGCTACGTCGTCTCGGAATACTAGATTGCTCTCTCGCGGTTTGATCATTTCGCAAATCGCGCTGACTGTAGTCGTTTTGGTGGGAGCCGGGTTAATGGTTCGGAGTGTTCTCAAATTGTTGGCGGTGGATCCTGGCTATCGGGTCGAGCGCTTGTTCAGAGTCGATGTGCGTCTTCCAATGAGAAAATACATCGCACTTGATCATCCCTCTGAGGAAATATCGAGAGTCGTCGAACGTTTGCATCAACGGATTTCGCTGGTTTCGGGGGTCGAAGGTACGGGCGTGCTTGTATCCTCAAGCGGGAGTTGGGATCATGTTGCCGTCGGGAAGGAGCATTCGAGCCTCGAGATTGCTAAGCGTGGATGTGGGGTGGGGGTGATGAATCCATTCACTGTTTTAGGTGCTCCGCTTCTGGCTGGGAGATTTCTTGATTCCACGGATATCGAATTGAATGCTGTTGTTGTCAATAGATCGCTTGCAGAAAGATTTTGGCGAGGAGTAACCAACGCGCTCGGTCAAAGGTTTCGAGGTGCGCCTGGAGGCCGATTCTACCAACAGGTGTGGGAGGTGGTTGGGGTTGTCGAAGATATCAGAATAAATGCGTATGACGAATTGGTAAGGCCGACGATGTATCGGCTAGGCGAGGAGTATTATCACAAGTTTCAAGATCCCGTTTTTTGGGTGCGGAGCGACGTCGACTTGTCAGCTATGATCAATTCGATTTGCGAATCGCTCAAAAGCATCGAACCGGATATTAATGCTGTGAACGTGACGCGGATTAAGGAGGAACTCTACGAACAAACTAGTCGGCGGCGAACATATACATTCTATCTCATCCTTCTATCGGGTGTCGGTGTCGTCTTGGCAGCCATTGGCCTTTTTGGACTCATGGCAAACAATGCCGCCCGTCAAATGCGTGAAATGGGCATTCGAGCTGCTTTAGGTGCTTCCCAATTTTCCCTTGGACGAACGTTTATCTTTGAAGGAATTTGTCTTTCACTAACCGGGGGAATCCTAGGGTTGTTGTGTGCGACCGCGACAGGCCGATTTCTAAAGAGTCAGTTGTTCGGGATTGCTCACAGCGATCCGCTTACCATGTGCGGAGTGCTCTTGCTGGTGATGTTAATCGGAATTGTGTCTGCTTTGATACCAGCGCGGCGGGCGTCGATTGTAGATCCACTGGAGACGTTACGTGATGATTGAAGCGAAAGAGAAGGAAATCGAGGAACGTGACGCGGTCATTTACGGTTGGTCGGAGACCTGGCTAACTGTTCCTTTGAATCCCGTATATAGATTCCTGGGCGTCCGGGTGGCGGTATCGTCATTTTTCCTCAGGACGAGGAAGAAGGTGTGCTCTTCTTACGGATCGCTAGAAATGAAATTGCATCGGGCTTCTTTGGGGTGGTGACAGGAGTTTGGAATTGTCTGGAGACGGTGCATAGGCCTGCCTTATCGATATAAACGAAAGGCAGCTGGAGGAGAATCGGGTTTAGCGGAAGTATCGGAGAATGACCCTAGGAAGAAACTGTTTCGAGCTCTGACCGACTTTGTTGGCATTGATCCAAGGAGCGGAGAGAAATAGCGCCATTCTGGCTGCTCTTGAATTTCTCACTAGGACAGCCTCTCTTGTCCCTCTCCGAAAGAACCCACCAGTCCCGCGGAAACGGCAGGCGATCACTTGTGGGGACAAAGGGTGTCAGTCCGTTCGCCATCTTGACACATAGAAAGCGGAGTTATAAAACATACCAAGCATTCGGTTTTTTTATTTGTAGTCGGCATGAGAGCAGTAAAGCAATCCCGAGCGATTGAGACGCGTAAGCGTATATTGCGTGAAACGGCTCGATTGTTCGCGTTGAAAGGGTTTCACGAGACCAAGCTAGGGGAGTTGATGCAAGCTGCCGAAGTAACGAGCGGAGCGTTTTTTCATCATTTTCGCGGTAAGGAAGATTTGGCTCTAGCTGTGATTGATCATCACATGGCGGAGCGTTGTCGAACCCTAGATCGGATTGAGAAGGCCTTGCCTGCCTCAGTCGGTGGTGATTCGTTGGAGCTCGTCTTCCGCCGGCTGGATGCAGCCTGCGAGATGGTCTCGAGGCGGCGAAATCGAAAAGGGGGCTGTTTGATCGGCAATCTTAGTACGGCACTGAGTGATACCCACCCCGTGTTTCGCCAACGGTTGAGTGAGTGCTTCGATGAAATGGCAGAGGAGTTCCAAGTTCACCTGGCTAAGGCCGCAGAGGAGCGCGACTTAGCCGCCGCCGTGAATTCATGGGAGATTGCTCGCTATATTGTGAGTGTGCTTGAGGGGGCGATCATGCTCAGTCGGACCCAGCGGGATATGGGGCTCTTTCATCGCCAGATTCAACGCTTGAAAGATGACCTTCGTCACACTTTCCAGGGAGAGGCAGTACTAAGCGGATGAGAACTGCCGCTGTCTCGAGTGAGGGGATCGAAGGGTGGGCGGCACGCCAACTGGCGGACTATGATGTGCGCCGACCGGGGACGATGTTTGCGGACGGTGTGGTCCTGAATGTTTCTGAAGGATATGAATTGCAGGCTGCGGTTGCTGGCTTGCGTTGCCAGCGTGGGGAACGGGTGATCGGCTACAAAGTCGGTTGCACATCGCCGGCCATACGTGCTCAGCTCGGGATTGATCATTCCATCACCGGCCGGCTCTACGATTCCGAAAAACACGCCTCAGGGGCAACGCTCTCGCGGAAGGTCTTCGCCAATCTAGCGATTGAGGGGGAACTCGCTGTGGAGTTGTCCCGGGAACCAGAACTGGGGGATTTTGCCGGCGATCTGTTGCCTGCCTGTGTCGCGAGAGTGATCCCTGTGATTGAATTGCATCACTTGGTCATGCGTGGCGAAGCGCCTTCGGCAGGCGAGTTGATTGCCAACAATGCGATTCATGGGGGCATCGTTGTTGGTCGTGGTGTTTGTCCGAGGGATGTTGGAAGGGCTGCGGGCGAGGCTTCGTTGGCCATCTATTCGGAGGATCGATTGCTGGAAGAATGTGTTGGTGAGGTGCTGCTACAGACAGTGTCTTCTTCTCTCCAGTGGTTGACTGCGATTGTTCGCGAACGGGGAGAACGTTTGCGCGCTGGCCAAATCATCCTGACCGGATCGATCCCAAGTTTGATTCCTATCGAGGCGGATTGTCGTCTGCGGGTTGATGCGCCTCCCTTTGGTAGTGTCGAAGCCAGCGTTGTCGCCTGAATCGGATACGAATTTGTTTTGAATCATGGGTAGAAACACCTCAATGCCGCCTCCGACGAAGCCTATCAGTCAGGAAGAGCTCACGGCTAAAGTGAGGGAGTTTCCGGTGATTTACGGGGCTTCGATCGTTGGGATTACGAGCGTCGAAACCTTAGCGGGCGGTCCTCCGACCACGGATCTTTCGTATGTGCTTGAGGGGGCCCGTTCCGCGGTGACCTTTGCTGTGCCTACCGATGCGGATAAGACTCGCGATTATTTGGGGAAGGTTGATCGGGCTGGGCATCAACAGGACTACACCAAAACCAGTATCATTGCCGATGGCATCGCCGCACAGTTGGCGAGTTTCATTCGGCAATTCGGACATGAGACGACTGCAGTGATGCAGAACCTCGTTTTTCGCAACGACAAGCCAGGAGACCTGAATCATCGGACTCCAGATATATCCCATCGGTATCTCGCCGTTCGGGGTGGTGTTGGGTGGTTCGGCTTCTCTGGGAATGTTCTTACTCCCGATCATGGTCCCAATGTGATTCTAGTTTCGGTGGTGACGGCGGCTGAGTTGATTCCAACCGACCCCCTGCCGCCAGAGGACAATTACTGCGACGATTGCCAAGCTTGTAATACCGCCTGTCCGTCAGGTTTTTTTCGCCACGGCAAGAAGAACAAAGTCACCGTCACGATGGGGGGAGTCGATTTTACCTATACCGAGCGGCGGTCCTATGATCGCTGTAGCTATGTGTGTAGCGGTTGCACCGGTCTGCATTCTTCTGGCCAATGGTCTACCTGGTCTCCGGCGCGCTTCCCCATCCCGAAGGAAGATGAACATCTTTTGCCGATCTATAAGAAGGTCGCTTTCAAAGCGTGGAGCGAACGACCGGAACTACCTGGAGGGGGGATGCAAAGTCCCATCACCTTTTCGAAGACGAAAAGAGATGTCACGCTAACCTGTGGTAACTGTATGCACGTGTGCCATCCGGATAAAAAGGAGCGCGAACGCAGGGTGAAGCTCTTGCAGGAGGGGGGAGTGATCATTCAGCAGGAAGATGGGAGTCTGCAATCCGTGTCAGCAGAAGAAGCTCGGGCACACGTTGCTGCCATGGATCCCGAGCAGCGCGCGCTATACGAACCTGCGGATCCAGAGTCCTATGATCCAAAGTTGTATTTTGGAGTTAAGAACCACAGCCAATACGGTCGAGAGGGTGGCGGGGCGACGAGCCTGCCATCTGAAACTGAGGATCTTGATGCGGCTCGTTTCGGCAATGTGAAGCAAGATGACCCGATGATCGATAGGTAGCCAGTTTGATGAGTCGATTCTTTTCGAATGTAATAGCGCTTTTGTGGCTGCTCTCAGGAGTGTGTTCCCTCATGGCGGATTCCTCTGCATCCACTACCCAGGATTCGGAGGTGGGCAGTAAACCGAACGTCCTGATGATCATCGTGGATGACATGAATGACTGGGTCGGGTGCCTTGGCTCGGATCGCGTCCCCACGCCTCATATTGACGCTCTGGCTGAGCGAGGGCTTCTGTTTACGAATGCACACGCCCCGAGTCCCAAGTGCGCTCCCAGTCGAGCGGCCATACTAACCGGCCAACGGGCGTCCACTTCCGGGCTCTACAGCAATAGTCATTGGTGGCGTCCCGCTTATCCCAACCTTGTGACCCTGCCTCAGTATTTCAAAAAGCATGGGTACTATGTGGCCGGTGGTGGGAAGGTGCACCACCATACCGATGGATTTAATCCTCCTGATCAATGGGACGAATACTTTGATCTAATTAAGGATCAGGATCTCGTGGTCGACTATTTCAAAGATCGAGGAGAGGAGCGAAGATTCTTTACCGATGCCATGCCTCGGCATCCCAACAATTCCCTCGATTGGGGACCGATGGAGGTCGATGATATGGAAATGGGGGACGGGCACACAGTACGATGGGCGACGGAGTTTCTGACTCGCGATCAGGCAAAGCCTTTCTTCCTTGCCGTGGGCCTTTTTCAGCCCCACCTCCCGTTCTATGCCCCCAAAAAGTATTTCGACCAGATCCCTCTTAGCGGCGTGGAACTCCCGATCAATAAGCCAGGAGATTTGGACGACATTCCTTCAGGGGGCCAGGACCTGGCGGCTCTCCGCCGAAAGGACTTGCGAATGATTGAGCAGCATGACGACCTGCGGCGGTGCATGCAGTCTTATTTGGCGGGCATTGCCCATGCCGACTCGTTAGTCGGAGTTTTGATGAAGGCTTTTGAAACAAGTGGCCGTCGCGACGACACCATCATCGTGTTCTGGTCGGACCATGGTTATGCCTTTGGCGAGAAAGACCATTTCGCCAAAAACACCCTATGGGAACGCTCCACTCATGTTCCCTTTATAATGGTGGTTCCAGGAGTGACGCCACGTCATTCCCGGAGTAGTCGCCCGGTAGACCTGACATGTCTTTATCCCACGCTAACTCGGCTCTGCGGACTCCCTGTTCCTGAAGGACTGGATGGGGTCGATATCACGCCCTTGCTGAGGGATCCCGATCACCCGTGGAAGCAACCAGCGATCATTGATTTTCTTCCCGGTAATACGGCGATTCGAACGGAGAATTGGCGCTATATCCGCTATGATGAGGGAAGAGCAGGCGAAGAACTCTATGACCTAGAGGCGGATCCGGAAGAGTGGCATAATCTAATCCGGACGTTGCCTGATCAAGCGGCTACGCTGAAGGCGTGGCTACCCCGGACCTATGCGGAAACTGTGCCGAGTAAGGGAGCCTATCAATTCGATTCGGAAACCTACCGTTGGCATCTTAAGGACTGACGCAAGCATTGGAGCGATGAATCGCTCTTTGATTGGTCAGCTCGTTTGCTGGACCGTTCAGTTAGTTGCTCATGAAAGACTCGCTCATAGCAACCAGACTAATGAGGTCTCGGAGGCCCCCGTTCGTACGGTCTAGTTCAGCGAGAATCGCATCGACGTTGGGGCGGTCAACCACTTCGAGTTCGCGCCCTAGGGCGTAGGTCATCAGTTTTTGGGTCAAACAGCGATTGAACTGTCCTTGTCGCTCCACTAGGAGCTCTCGGAATTCGGACACTGTCTCAAACGAATCTCCGTCGGGAAGCTGGCCAGTGGCGTCGATTTTCTTGTGCTTTTCGTAGGTATCCCGCCACGCTCCGATCGCGTCAAAGTTTTCCAGCGCAAATCCAAGGGGATCGATTTTGCGATGGCACTCCGCGCATGTTGCAATTTCGCGATGCTTTGCGAGTTGTTCCCGGATCGTGACGGCTCCACGAATGTCAGGTTCGATTGAGGGAACATCAGGGGGAGGCGGGGGCGGCGAGTAGCCGAGGAGTTTTTCGAGCACATAGATGCCGCGGACGACGGGTGACGTATCGACCCCGTTTGCTGATGCGGTGAGGAATGCACCCTGGCCAAGCAATCCGCCGCGCCGGTTGTTGTGGAGTGAAACGCGCTGCAGCGCGTTGCCCTGCACGCCTTCAATACCGTAGTGAAGGGCGAGTTCGCGATTAAGAAACGAGTAGTCAGCATCCAGGAATTCGCGTGGAGGCAGGTTGTTGTCCAATACATGCCGAAAAAACGTTTCCGTCTCAGCGCGCATCGCGGTTTCGAGATTGTCGCGGTAGAAGACTAGAAAATCTTCTGATGGGGGCATGGTTCCGATATTATCGAGATCCAGCCATCGGCGGACGAAATGTTTCACAAATCGATCCGATTTTGGATCTGAAAGCATGCGTTTCACTTGCGACGCGAGATCCGATTTCAATCCTCTGGAAGCGGCCCGTTCGAGGAGCTTTCTATCGGGTGGGGAGGACCAGAGGAAATATGACAACCGCGTTGCGAGGGCAATTTCGTTCAAATCACCTTCACCTAAGTTGAGGTAGAGGAAGCCCGGAGAACAGAGGATGGCCTGGCAGCCCAGCTGAAGAGCATCTAGCGGTTTCACTCCTTCTTCCAGTTTCTGAGCTATAAGGTTTTGAATGGGGAGGAGCTCTCCCTCGACGGGTGGGCGTCGAAATGCTTTTTCGGCAAATGCCTCAAGGCGCTTAGCAATCGTGGAGGGATGCAATTCTTTCTGCGTCAGATGCCCATACAATGCCTGATGACCGGCAGGAGGCCAGTCTTCCGAGTGCGGACCCTCCACTTGGATTTCCCATATCCGCAAACGCGGTCCCTGGTAGGCTTTGAGCACGCCGTGCCCTTTCTCTGTGCTCCCGTTCATACCGACAAAGGGTTTAAATTCTGGTTTGTCTGCGGCTTTCGTGGTCAAAAGGCGAACCAATCGCTTGGCTGCCAAGGGGCCATTCCGGAAGCGGATCTCCGGTTCGAAGCCTGTCTCTATGTAGACTTTCCATTGAAACCACTGTGGTTCCTCGTTCGTTAATTCGATTCGGGCAAGGGATGTCATCTTGGAGACGTTTCCCGTGCTTTCGACGCTGCCGCGACGATCAACGGCTGCGACTTCCATAACCAGTGGATCGCCATTTCTAAAGTCGCCTAGGGCATCACCGTAGTCATGGACTCGGCTGACCGCGGCCGCTCGAACGCGGATCGTATAGATGCCGCTGTGCGGAACACCCCCTTGCTTGAGCAAGGGGAGGAAACCGATGTGCCCGCCACGATAATGACGGCCGTAGAGATCGGTGTAGGGTGTGTCAGGGATGAACCGGAAACGATCCACCCTAAAGAGCTTCGGCAGGTCACTGGCCTTCTTACCGCTGAAGTAGAACGGAGATGCTTGTCGATACTCTTTGGAGGGGGGGCGTTGTCCAAACTGCGTGGCTCGACGGATGGCTTCTTCTGCAGCGACAAAGTAATGGTCCATCAACCGTCCTGAGGTCACCAGTCCGCCTCCATTGTTATCGAATCCTTCGATCGTTGCCTCGGCGGGAAAGGCCTCTGCAGGGTTCCAAACATCCACATTGAGTCCGAGGAGGTCCCCGATTGTCTGCTGATACTCCCACGCGTTGAGTCGCCGCAGTACGCTATGCCCGCCCGAGGTTTTCAGTTTGGACTGAGCGTCGCCAAGCAGGCGAGTGAAATGATCGATTGCCTTAGCGCGCTCTTCTACCGTCGGTTGTGGCTCTCCTTCCGGCGGCATGTTCAAGAGATTCAACTGGTCGACGATTTCCTGGTAGCGCTCCAAACCATCGAGCGTGCTGATCCGAGTGGGAAGCGTATCGAATCGACGATCGGCCTTTTGTTTTTCATCGCCGTGGCATCGGGTGCAGTGGGTTTTTAGGAACTCACTTGGCTCTGATGCGAGGAGACAGGGAGCAGGAGGCAGTGAACAGAGAAGGAGAAGCAGGCATGCGAAAGGTGACAGGAGAGGGCAGACAGGAAATGGTGAAAGGTTCTTGTTAATCATGGATTTGGGTGTGAGCGGCTAGGTTCGGGGAATGAATTTTTCCGGTGGACGGAGCATGGAACCCAGCATTTTTCCGATCTCGGAATTTAAGGCAGTCAGACTGGAATGTTTTTCATGGGTGATGTAGTCACAGTCCTTGGCGAAATCGAGAGAGGGGTCGGTTTCATTGCATTCTCCATCGCAATCGGTGAGTTTTGATACAAAATGGTTTACATAACGGCGTTTGGCCCAGGCCTCCCTCAGGTTCAAACAAACCGAACGTGATGATCTGCGAATTTGGCTAGTTAGAGCGTACCGTTCTTCGGAGGGAAACTGTTTGGAGATCTCAAATACCTCCATAGCCAGTCCGTAAGCCTTCTTATACACAGTGAGTTCTTTTACCGATTGAACTGCCATCTTCCTATCTCCTATCTCCTATCTCCTATCTCCTATCTCCTATCTCCTATCTCCTATCTCCTGTCACCTGCCTCCCTACCCAATCTCCATCGGAGAAAAGGTCCCTGTGCTTTTCCCAAAGCGTTCGACCTCGGAACCGAACCAGTGGAGGGTAGACAACCAAAGATTCGAGAGGGGGAGGCGTTTGTGCTGTTCCTCGGGGCAGACTAGATGGCCTTGATGCTTCAGTCCTCCGCCGGCCAACAAGACGGGCAGATTGCGGTTGCTGTGCTTCGAACCGTCGCTCATGCCGCTGCCGAAGACGATCAAGGTGTCGTCGAAGATTTGTGCTTCTTTCAAACGAGAGATAAAGTTGCTGAGCTTCGTTGTCAGGAAGGCTTCGATGACCTGAAGCTGACCAATTCGATCAGCGGATTTTCCATGGTGAGACAACTGATGATAGCTGCCCAAATCTAGTTCGGACGTGCGGAATCCCATGCCTGTTTCCAGGGTCGCGACGCGGGTGGAATCTGTCTGCAAAGCCAGCGCCATCAAATCATAGAATAGAGCGATTTCATCAATATGTTGGCGTTCTTGTTCCTGCACCTCCTTAATCGGCGAACGGGGTTTGGGGCGATCGAGCCATTCCTTCGACATCTGCAAGCGCCGTTCGACATCGCGGACGGATGTCAGGTATTGATCTAGCTTGGCGCGGTCCGGTGCATTGAGGGTCTGATTCAAGGCCTTCGCAGAATCGCGCAGAGCGTCGAGCACGCTGCCGCGATGCTTCAAACGCGTGCGCTCTGCATCTCGTGCCGTTGCGGGTGAATCAATAAAAAGCCCTCTAAAGAGAGCCGCGGGATTGTTGACCGGGGGCACATGAACACCGGCTCGCGTCCAGCACATATCGGTGCCTTGTACGATTGCGGTATTGATCGAAGGGAAGCGAGTGGCGCTCCCGACATACTCAGCTGCGGCTTGGTCAAGGGAGATGTTTTTTTCCGGAAATCCTGCGGCTTCTTCTTTCTTGATACTTGTTAGAAAACCGTGAACGGCTTTGTGCCCGCCATTGAGTCCGTGATCCAGGTGCGAGAAAACAGTCAGGTCACTTCGATGGGCCTCAAGTGGGGTGAGCGTGGAGTTCGGTGTGTAGGCTTTTCCCTGATCCTTGGGGAAAAAGTTGCCCGGATAGAATCCGAGATGATTCCCCACGCAAACGAGCCGCCGCGGAGCCTGGGGCTCAGAAAAACGGGCGGCCAGACTTTCAAGTGAGGGGAGTGTCAAGGTGACGCCGATCCCTTTCAAGAAGTGACGGCGATTGATTCGGGTGGTTTTTGACATGGCGGATTTATCGCGTCGTTACTTGTCTTCCTCAGCTCGGAAATCGAATTCGCTTTCAAGGTAGTCTTGATACCACCTTTCAAGCTCGATTGGATCGGGCTCTCCATCAAAAGTGGCGATTCGATAGCGCGCGTTGTAAGAAAGGCCGGGTTTGATGATAAACGAGCCTTTGACTACCGGTGAGAAGACGAAGTATGGCATCTTGGGATGCACGCGGACGGGTTGTGGATAGCGAAAATTTGCTGGATGATCCATGATGACCAGACCGGCACTCTTGCCCGTGATCTTTCCATACACGGCCACCCATCGAGGGGTCGTGTGATTACTGGCCTTGATATCTCGAATACCGTCTCCGGTGAGTACCTTCATGGACCCTTCGTAGTGTGTTTTGTCCTCGGGGCTCCAATGGGGACTTCCTCGAAATCCGAAGCCGCCGTAGTGGTAGGGATGGAGGTAGATCTCGTTGTTGGTCGCACATGACTGTTCGATTTCAATGTCGATGATGAAAGGATCGTCGCTATCCTGAATGGAGACTCGCCAATGTTCATCAATGGCGGGTCCGGTTTTTAGGCTGATTTGTTGCAGGGCGACTTCAAAGGCATTTTTAGTCAGGCCGATGACGTTCTTGTGCTCGGCTGTTCCAAGATTCTTGTGCTGATTCCAGAAATCCACGACTTCATGATTGAACGTTGCTCGTGTCCAGGCGCTAAACACGGCATGTTGATGCACGTGTCCGATGGGAAAGGCGTCGGTGAGTACTTTCCCTGACGGGGAATAGACAGGATGGATGAATCCACTTCGGGCGTAAACGGACTCCACTCCTGGCGGAGGATTCTCGGTCTCAGCATGGTACTGGATGACCGGTCGGCCGGATACGTTCGCGATAATCTTGCCGCCTCTTTCTTCGATCGTGACCTGCGCGAGAAGTTTTGGGGCTAGGAAGAGCGTTCCGTAAAGAAGCGTTAGAGTTGAGAGCGTTGTTTTCATCTTCATTCCAGCAGTTTGGGAATACTGCTAGTTATCCACGTCGGCGCCAACTTGTCAAAGATCGACCAGCGCGTGGAGAGATGATGTGGAAGCTTGGAGTGAGGATCTTGAAGGGAGAAGAGGGGTGATTGAGACATGGGTTGTACTTGTTAATGTTGAAACGGTGAGTATTCTTTGATCTGACCATGATGCAGCCATTGACAAACCGCCGACGCTTCTTGAAGGCGGCTGGAGTTTCGCTGGCGTTGCCGGCTTTGGAGTCTTTTGCGGCGATCGATTCGCCGGTGCGCCCCTCGGGCAAGGCTCGTAGATTGGTTTGCGTCGGAACCTATCTTGGGTTTTATCAAGATGCTTTTTTCCCCGACCAAGAGGGGCGAGATTTTCAGCTTTCCCCACTTCTCCAGCCTCTAGAAGCCCATCGAGGTCAGTTCAGCGTTTTCTCTGGTCTTGATCATCGGGCGCCGAATGGTCACGGGGCTTGGAACAATTTTTTGTGCGGCCAGGCTCCGAACAGTTATTCCTTGGACCAACAGGTGGCGGACGTGATCGGGAGTGAGTCGCGCTTTCCCTCGTTGCAACTGAGTGCGGGCAAGGCGAGTCAAACGATGAGTCACACGCGGCAGGGGGTGGCCTTGCCAATGGTCCTGCGGCCTTCGGTGCTCTATCGAAAGCTCTTTGCTTCGCCTGAAGATCGGGAGCGGAGCGAGTATTTACTGCGGTCAGGACATAGTGCACTGGACGTCGTTCTAGAGGATGCGAAGCGACTTCAGCGAAATGTTTCAGCTGCCGATCGAACCAAGCTCGGCGAGTATTTTGATTCGTTGCGGGATGTCGAAACTCGGCTCGCACAGCAAATCAATCGTGTTCACGATCCCGTTCCTGAGACCGATTATCGGCTTCCTGATTACGACCCTGTGTCCCCGACGCTCCAGCTTGAGGCGGAGACGATTATGTATGATCTCATGGCCTTGGCTTTGGAGACGGATTCGACTCGTGTGATCAGTCTCTTTGTTGGTGGGCTTGGCCAGGTGTTTACTATCGATGGGCAAACCTTGAAGGCGGGCTACCATGCTTTGTCCCATCATGGCAATGACCCGGACGCGATCGCTGATCTCATCAAAGTCGAAACCGAGCATATGCGTTGCTTCGAACGTTTTCTGAACCAACTGAAATCGAAGACCGATGCTCAGGGGCTGCCTTTGTTGGATGATACGATCGTTCTGTTGGGAACCGGCATGGGAGATTCGAGCCGGCATGCGAATTCGAACTTGCCGACTCTTGTCGCAGGCGGGGGATTCGATCATGGGCGCCACATCGCGGTGGATCGCAAAGCGGTTGGTGCCCCGTTACTCGGTGATCTTTACGTGACCTTAATGCAGCAGTTGGGGCTTGAATCCGATGCGTTTTCCAATGCAGATCGGAATCTGAATCATCTGTTTAGTTAAACCGCTCGCTGTTCTGCAAGAGATGATAAAATGAGAGCGTCCCTCATTTTCACTGCCGCCGTTTTCTTAAGCTATTCTTCGGCCGTTGCTGAATCCATCCCCGATGGGCCTCGAGCATTCTTCGAAACCTATTGCTTGGATTGCCATGATGCCGATGTCCTGAAAGGGGAAATCAACCTGGATGTACCACAAGTGAATTGGGCTGATTCATCTGAACAACTGCGGTGGGAACGCATTCTTGAGGCGGTTGCAACAGAGGCGATGCCTCCGAAAAAGAAAACACAGCCAACCTTGGCCGAAAGAGAGGAGCTGATTGACTGGATTGATCAGAGTCTCAGTCGACGCGTCCCGATCGGAGGCACCCCGGCTCGGCGACTCAATCAAACGGAGTATCAAGCAACCATTAAATCCCTGTTCGGAATCAAGAACTTCGATTTGCCGCCGGGCTTTCCTGTCGATCGGGAGCATCATGGTTTCGATAACCTCGGACACGGCCTCGTCTTGTCACCGCCATTACTGCAAGCCTACAGTGAAACAGCGCAACTCGTTGCGGATCAGATTTTTCCTCCTCAGACCAAAGAGTCTAAACCTGTGCGCGCGACCGCGGCGGCCGAGGAGTTTGCGATCAGTTATTCTTCCGGAAAGATTGTCGATGGAGCGATGCGTCTGGGGATGAAAAGTGATCCAATCTTTCGGAGTTGTACCTGGCCTAGTCGGATCGAGGCGTCGAGTTCGGGAATCTACCGCTTAAGCTTGGATCTCTCTACCTTTCGTCCGGCGGCCGATGGGGAACCGATGGTGGTTAAGGTATATGCACGAGATGTGGAGAGTCGTGATAGTATTCCCCATACCCAGCTACGTTTGCTTCAAGAAATTGAGGTGAGCAGTGAATCGCCCGAGACTTTCCAATTCGAAGCGGCGCTCTATGAGTCGCAGACCCCAGTGATCCATTGGGCCAACGCTTCTCTCGATAGCGATCGAGAGGACAAGGACTGTCTCTTATACACATCTCCGAGCCCACGAGACCTCTCTACATCTCGT
>OJGU01000840.1_pt1 | contig 14545 bp, 11 predicted proteins | sample 1594741 | NCBI WGS metagenome assembly OJGU01 (sample SAMN05416841, study PRJEB24817) | seawater metagenome | isolation source: Sea water | place: Canada:Atlantic | collected 2013-07 | reverse complement strand
GAGATCTCCACTAGATCGCTCGTCGGCAGCGTCAGATGTGTATAAGAGACAGGCACAACACCTTGACGTGTGGTCCCGCGTCCATCGTGACGTAGCCGTGCAGCCCCTCTTCGCGGGCGGCCCAGACGGCGTGAATCGCCCCGAGCGAGGCGGGCTTCCAGTACACGATGGGGGGCACCGTCGCCATCATGCAGGCGTGCATCTTGAAGCACGAATGTTCGACAATCGCGCCCAAACGGGGCAAATCGCGCGCTTCGATGGCGGCTTGGGCCGCGTCGAGATCTTGAATCGAGGTGTCCACCCAGGGTTGGTAGTAGGGTGACGTATCCCGGCTGGCTTGCATGCCTTCGGTCGACCCGACCGGCTTCACGCCACGTGTGGTCTGCACCACGACGAGCCTGAGCGGCCAATCCTCCGCCCCGGCCAGGGGACGAGCGACGCAATCGCGGCCATCGGCAGCTTCCCCAGCGTCGAGCCGTACGAAGCCTCCGAAGATGCTCCGCGCTGCGCTTCCCGACCCCATCCGCGAGAACTCGGAGAGCCGGGCGGTGGTGAGGTCGAGCTCAAACGCGGTCGCGGCTGCCATCGTGAGGGCCGCGAAGCCGCTCGCGGAACTGGCCAGGCCAGCGGCGGTCGGGAGGTGGTTGATCGACGTCACCGCGCACCGTGGACGTGGGGTCTCGTGTGCACTGGCCCACAGCCTGTCGAGGTGTGCGTAGACTTTTTGCTCCGGTTTGCCGGAGACTGCCTCACCATCGAGCGAAAAGCTGTCGGACCCAGCCGCGGCCACGGTGGTCACGGTCCGAAGGCCGTCGAGCGTCATCGACAGCGAACCCACCGCGGGCAGGTTCAGCGCAGGGGGAGCGTCGGCGCGTTTTCCCCAATACTTCACCAGCGCGATGTTGGAGTGGGCCGTAGCGGTCGCGGTCTTCATGGCTGCAGATCAATGAGTACGGGCGTGAGCCCACGGTCCCGAAGAGCGCTGCACAGCGCGTCGGGGTCGTCTGGGGGTAGGCAGAGGATGCACCCGCCGCCGCCGGCACCGGTCAGCTTGGCCCCGCGCGCGCCGCAGTCCCGTGCTGCGCCGCACAGCTCATCGAGGATAGGCGATGAGACGTCGAGGCTGGCCAAGAGCGGGTGGGCGATGTTGAAGAGCTCACCCAAGTGGTCGAGATCATTCGTCGCAATTGCGGAAATCGATCGGTCGACCAAGGCCCCGAGCGCGTCGAGGATCGGTCGGACCACCATGGTGAATCGGTCGTGGCGAACCCGGACTTTGGCAACTTGATCGGCCGTGCTCCGGGGCTGCCCCGAGGGAATGACCACCAGCGAGAGCGGATGCCGCAGCGGGATCACCTCGACGTCGGCCCCGCGCACGTACCTCAACAGGCCCCCACGGGCCGCCACTTCGGAATCGATGCCCGAGGGCTCCCCGTGGAACACACGTTCGCCGGCCAGCGAAGCTTGGACCACGGTGTCGAGCGGCGCGTCTTGTCCGAGGCACAACCGAGCCAACCCCACAGTGAGCGCCGCCGACGAACCCAACCCGGCTCGCGAGGGGAGGGTGGTGCTGCCCTCGATGCTCCAGCCTCGCAACGGCCCATCGCAGAAGCCGACCACCTCGAGCGCGGCCCGGGCCACGGGGTGGTCGGTGTCGGGCGTGAGGGCCACATCGATCTCCCACGCCGGGATGCGTAGCTGCACCGCAGCCTCAGGGCTGATGGGGGTCGCGGTCAGCTCGAGCGAGGAGGGAATCGCCGCGGCGAGTGCCGGGTAGCCATAGACCACCGAGTGCTCGCCGGCCACGATCACCTTTCCGCAGGCCGTCGCCCGCGGGTGAAGGGAGGGGCCCGGGGTCATGTTTGCGGCATCCAATGGGCGAGCTCGCCCGTCACAATCTTGGGAGCGGCCCGCAGCTCCGCGACGGTTCGCGACCCGGTCAACAGCATGTGGGCCCGCACCGAGTGCATGACCTGCTGCAGGTACGCCTTGGCGCCCTCGTAGCCGCCGGCCTTTTGGGCCTTGAGAACCTGGGCTGCGATGCCGCCCGCGGTCGCGCCGAGGGCCACAGCTTTGGCGACGTCGGTGCCGGACTTGAGGCCACCGGTCGCGATGACGTCGAGCCCGAGCCCCGCACACTGGGCCACCGACGCGGCGGTGGGAATGCCCCAATCCCACATCTCGTTGGCGAGGGCTTTGTCCTCTTCGTTGATCGCGCGATGGGCTTCGACGGCGACCCAGCTGGTGCCGCCGGCTCCGCTCACGTCCACGGTCCGGACACCGGTGTCGAAGATCTTCTTGGCGACGGCGCGGGAGAGACCACAGCCGGTCTCCTTGGCAACCACCGGGATGGTGAGTTCCTCGGCCAGGCGGGCGAGCGTGGGCAGCCCATTGCGGAAGTCTCGGTCTCCGCCGGGCTGCACGATTTCCATGGCCGGATTGAGGTGAATGCACAGCGCGTCGGCGCCGATGTTGCCCACCAGGTCGTGAATCTCCTGCGCGCTCATCGTCGCGGCTTGCTGCACGCCGAGGTTGCCAAGCAGCAGCAGGTTGGGGGCGACGTCGCGGACCTGAAACGTCCACGTCGTGTCCGGCCGCTCGAACATCGCGCGCTGCGAGCCGACACCAAAACCGAGGCCCAACTCATCGGCCGCGCGGGCAATGTCGGTGTTGACCTTGTGGGCCCGGTCGGTGCCGCCGGTCATCGCCGCCACGATGAACGGAGCGTTGAGCGTCTTGCCCAGCAGCGCCGTGGTGCTGTCGACCTCGTCGAAGTGCATCTCCGGCAGTGCGTCGTGAATGAGCCGCACGTCCTCGAAACCGGTGGTCTTGTCGCGAAAGGCCACGTTGGGGCCGGAGCACAGGGCCAGGTGGTCTTTCTTGCGCTGCGAGATGTCGAGGCGGTCTGCCATGGGCTCGGCAGACTTACCGGGCCGGCCGTTGTGAGGCCAGCGAACCGCCCGGGTCTCGCCGTGATCGGGCGCACGGGACGACGCCGGGCCTCCACGGGCGACCGCTCAGTCGACCGGCGGCCGTGCGTGTGCGCCCCGGGCATCTCGGACCACGCCCTCGGCGGCGGCGAGCATGCCCGGCGGTGGCGCCGGGCACCGGTGGCAGCGCGTGCGTGATCCACCGCGCAGTGGCATGGTCCAACCCGTGTCCCGCCCGATCCGTGGCCGCTACGCGCCGAGCCCGACCGGTCGACTGCACCTGGGAAACGTCCGCACGGCGCTGCTCTCCTGGCTGCAGATCCGAGCCTTGGGCGGCACCTACGTGATGCGGATCGAGGACGTCGACACCGGGCGTTCGCGACCGGGATTCGAGGCCACGCTGCTGGAGGACCTGCGGTGGCTCGGGTTGGACTGGGACGAAGGGCCGCGCATTGGGGGACCGCACGGCCCCTACCGCCAGTCCGAGTGCAGCGAGCGCTACGCAGAGGCGCTCGCGAGGCTCGACACGTTCGAGTGCACCTGCACCCGGAAGGAAGTCCGCGCCGCGGCAGCGGCTGGGCTGGGCACGGAGCCGGTTTATCCGGGGACCTGCGTCGCGGGCCCGACCCATCTTGACCGGGCCCGCGCCGTTCGTTGGTGCGCCCCCGACCAAACCGTCACGGTCACCGATGGGCGGATGGGGACCCGCACCGAAAACCTCCGGCGCGATGCGGGGTCGTTTCTGCTGCGCCGGACCGATGGCGACTGGGCCTACAACCTCGCGGTTGTGGTCGACGACGGTTTCATGGGCATCACCCACGTGCTCCGGGGGGCGGATCTGTGGAGCAGCACCCCGCGCCAGGTGGGCTTGGCCCAGGCTCTGGGACTTCAGGCGCCCGCGTTCACGCACGCGCCGCTGCTGTGCGGGCCCGACGGCGAAAAGCTGAGCAAGAAACACGGCGCGCCGGACGTGGCCGCGCTGCGAGAGGCCGCAGAGGACCCCAGGCGGGTCGTAGCCTGGCTGGCTCGCTCGGTCGGCTTGGCCAAAGAGGGCGTTCGGACCGCTTCGGCCGCCGAGCTTGTGGCGGATTTCGCGGTCGAGGCGATCGAAGATCGGCCGCTTCCGCCCAGCCCGGACCCGTGGCGCTTGTGAGCCGCGGGCGGTCCCGGATACAACCCCGGACGTGCGTCGTTTGCTTTGTCCTCTGGCCGCTGCGTTGTTGCTGACCCTCGGCGCCTGCAACAAAGACTCCTCGTTGTCAGACCCGGTCGGCCCCTCAGCGGCCGCGACGGCGCCGGGTCCTGCTCAGAGCCTGGTCTACCCCCAAGCGCAGCGGGTGGAGCACGTGGACACGTATCACGGCATCTCGGTCGCCGATCCCTACCGGTGGCTGGAGAACATCGACAGCGAGGAGACCCAGCAGTGGGTCCGCGCGCAAAACGAGCTGACCTTCGGCGTGTTGGATGACATCGAGGCGCGGGATGCCCTGCGCAAGCGCCTGACCACACTGTGGGACTACGAACGGTGGGGCGTCCCTCGCCGGCGCGGCGACGTGTACTTCGTCAGTCGCAACGACGGACTGCAGAACCAATCGGTGCTCTACACGATGAAGAGCCCCACCGACACACCCAAGGTGTTGCTCGACCCGAACACGTTGTCGAAGGACGGTACGGTTGCGTTGTCAGGAACGTGGCCCAGCCGTGACGGCAAGTACCTCGCTTACGGCGTGTCCGAGGCGGGATCGGACTGGCAGACGTGGCGCGTTCGAGACGTGGCCACCGGCAAGGACACCGGCGACTCGCTGGGGTCGATCAAGTTCGCCTACGCCGCCTGGACACCCGATGGCAAGGGCTTCTACTACGCCCGGTACCCGGAAGCGAAGCAGGGCGACGAACTCGAGCAGCTCAACTACGACCAGAAGCTCTACTACCACCACCTGGGCCAGCCGCAGGACAAGGACCTTCTCGTCTATGAACGTCCCGACCACAAGGAGTGGGGCTTCGACGGCTCGGTCAGCCACGACGGCAGTTTCCTGGTCATCACGGTCCGCTTGGGCACCGATCCGAAGAAGAGCGTCATCGTCTCGGACCTCCGCCCGGACACCGAGAAAAAACACGCCAAGCGCAAGCCGGCGTTCGTGGAACTGCTCCCGGACTTCAAGGCGGCCTACAGCTTCATCGGCAACGAAGGCGACACGCTGCTGTTCCGCACCAACGATGACGCGCCTCGCGGACGCATCATCGCGATCGACGTGAAGAAGCCCGCGCGCGAGCATTGGCAGGAGAGGGTCGCCCAGCAGGACGCCACGCTTCGAGGCGCAGGAATTGTGGGGGGCCGCTTGGTGCTGAGCTATCTCGACAAGGCGGTGAGCAAGGTTTCGATTCACGCGCTGTCAGGCAAGCACGAACGCGATGTGGTCCTTCCCGGGCTGGGAACCGCCAGCGGTGTCGTTGGAGAGGAAGAACACAACGAGGGGTTCTTCTCGTTCACCAGTCTCGCGACCCCCGGATCGGTCTACGGTATCGATGTGTCCAGTGGCGCGCTCACGCCGTTCAAGTCGCCCAAGATGGCGTTCGATCCGGACGACTTCACCGTCTCGCAGGTGTTCTATCCCAGCGCCGACGGCACCTCGATCCCGATGTTCATCGCCCACAAGAAGGGCATCACGCCGACGGGCGACAACCCGACGTACCTCTACGGGTATGGCGGATTCAACATCCCGCTGACCCCGTCGTTCTCCGTGCCGAACCTGGTGTGGATGGAGATGGGCGGCGTGTTTGCGATGCCCAACCTGCGCGGCGGAGGGGAGTTCGGCGAGGCCTGGCATCAGGCGGGCACCAAGCTCGACAAGCAGAACGTGTTTGATGACTTCATCGCTGCGGCCGAGTACCTGATCGCCCAGGGATGGACCGCTCCGGAGCACCTGGCGATCGGCGGGCGCAGCAACGGCGGCCTGTTGGTGGGCGCGACCATGACGCAGCGTCCCGAACTGTTCGCGGCCGCGCTGCCGGGCGTCGGCGTGATGGACATGCTGCGATTCAACAAGTTCACCATCGGTTGGGCGTGGGAGAGCGACTACGGCTCCCCTCAGGATCCCAAGCAGTTCGAGGCGCTTTTTGCCTACTCGCCGTACCACAACCTCAAGGAAGGGACGGACTACCCGGCGACGATGGTCTACACCGCCGACCACGATGACCGGGTGCTGCCGGCGCACAGCTACAAGTTCGCCGCGGCGCTCCAGCATGCCCACGCCGGGGCGGACCCGGTCCTCATCCGCATCGATGTTCGTGCGGGCCATGGTGCTGGCAAGCCCACCGCCAAGCGCATCGAGGAGTGGGCGGATCTGTGGGGCTTCCTCGTCACGCACCTGAAGATGGACGCCTCGGAGCTCCCCTCGTGAGCAGGCGCCGCGCGACACCCGACAACGGAACCGCTGGCGTCGCCGGCGTTGGCCTGGGGATCCTGCTGGGCGTTGGTGTGTTCGCTGGCTGCGGGGATGACACCGCACCGGTGGTTGCCGGATCATCGGGGGCGCAGACATCCTCGAGCACGGCGTCCTCCTTGGGATCCGAGACGACGGCGGGGCCGAGCTCCAGCAGCTCGTCGTCTGGCAACGGTCCCACTTCGGGATCCAGCACCACGAGCTCGAGCAGCTCCACGACCGGCGAGCCCGCCGTATGCGGGGACGGTCAGCACGAACCTGGGGAGCTGTGCTTTGGCGATCTGATCGCCTTGGGCGACGTCGGAGAGAGCCCGACGGGGCTGGCCGCCGCCGACCTCGACGGGGACGGGCACCTCGATTTGGCGCTCGCCGCCACCGGCAGCTCCTCGGTCACCGTGGTCTACGGCGACGGGACCGGCGCGCTGACGTTCGGGCAGAGCATCCTGTCCGGGCTGCAGCCTCGGGGGGTCGCCATCGCCGACTTTGACGACAACGGCGAGCTCGACCTGGCCGTGGCCAACCTGGGCACGGACTACGTCGCCGTGTACGCCCAAAACAAGGGCGCGTTTGGCTCCCAGCAACCCGAGCCCGCCGGCGAGCGCACCCGCAACGTCGCGGTGGGGGACCTCGATGGCGATGACAACCTCGACATGGTCGCCGTCGCCGAGGAGTCGGGCACCATCGAGGTGCTCATGGGGGATGGCACCGGGATGTTCGCAGCTGCCGTCGGATATGACACCGGTCCACAGCCCTACGATGTGGCTTTGGGGGATCTGAACGGGGACGGAATCCTCGACGCCGTGACAGCGGACTTTGGCGGGACGACGATCAGCGTGCTGCGCGGGATTGGGGACGGCACATTCCAGGCAGCTTCCCCCGAGACCGTGGCCTCGGGGTCTCGATCGATCTCGGTGGTCGACTTCGACGAGGACGGCGCGCTCGACATCTTGGCGCCGAGCTTCGACGCTCAGGTGGTCAGCCTGCTCTTGGGGCAGGGCGACGGCACGTTTGGGCCGTTCATCGCGCTTCCTGTCGGGCAGGGGCCCTACGTGTCGACCGTGGCGGACATGGACGCGGACGGACGACTCGACCTGGTCTCGGTGGCCCGCGACGCGGGTTCCGTCTCAATCGTCGTACCTGCCCAGGACGGCACCTTCGCCGAGACCGAGATCTTCGTCGGGTTGTCTCCGCTGGCGTTGGTCGTGGCCGACTTCAACGAGGATGGCTCCCCGGACGTCGTCGTGACCGACTCGCTCGGGGGCACGGTGTCCGTCCTTCCCTCGGATCCCTAGTTCCGCGGCCCCTGCGGCCCCGGTTGTGCCAGCCGGCCGCCGGGGGTAGGTTCGCGGCCAGATCATGTCCGATTCGTACCGCACGATCGACCCGCAGGCGCTTCCCAAGCACTTCGACGCCCAACACGTCGAGGCCGAGCTCAACGCGCGCTGGCAGCAAGAAGGCCTGTACCACTACGACGCCAGCCGGCCTCGCGAGGAGACCTTCGTGGTCGATACGCCGCCGCCGACGGTGTCGGGCAACCTGCACATCGGACACGTCTTCAGCTACACGCACACCGACGTGATCGTCCGCTACAAGCGGATGCGCGGGCTCAACATTTTCTATCCGATGGGATGGGACGACAACGGCCTGCCCACCGAGCGCCGGGTTCAGAATCACTATCACGTGCGCTGCGATCCCTCGCTGCCGTACGAAGAAGGCGTCGAGCTCGAGCAGGCGTCGTCCAAGATGAAGAAGAAGCCGGCCCGCATGCTGTCGCGGCCCAACTTCATCGAGGCGTGCGAGACCCTGACCAAGGAAGACGAGAAGGTCTACCTCGCGCTGTGGCAGCGTCTGGGGCTCTCCGTCGACTGGCGGCAGGAGTACAGCACCGTGGGCGCGCACTGCCGCAAAGTCGCGCAGATGAGCTTCCTGGATCTGTACGAGAAGGACCACCTGTACAGCTCCGACGCCCCGACGCTGTGGGACGTCGACTTCCAGACCGCAATCGCCCAGGCCGAGCTGGAGGACCGGGACCTCGACAGCACGTTCAACGACATCGCGTTCACGGTGGAGGGCTCCAGCGAGGAGTTCATCATCGCGACCACGCGGCCTGAGCTGCTGCCCGCGTGCGTCGCCGTCGCGGCGCACCCCGAGGACGAGCGCTACAAGCACCTGTTCGGCAAGAACGCCATCACGCCCCTGTTCGGCGTCCCCGTCCGCATCTTCGCCAGCGAAGTGGTCGACATGGAGAAAGGGACCGGCATCCTGATGATCTGCACGTTCGGCGATCAAACCGACGTGCAGTGGTGGCGCGAGGAAAAACTCCCGCTGCGCCAAGTCATCGGTCGGCGCGGCCGCATGCTACCGCTGACGTACGGCACCGAGGGCTGGGAGAGCGTGGATGCAGCTGCGGCCAACGAGCACTACGCCAAGATGGTGGGCAAGCGTCCCGATCAGGCGCGCAAGATCGTGCTCGAGATCCTCGGGGAAGCGCCCGAGGGCGGCGTGGCCCCCCTGCGGGCGCAGAAGCCGATCAACCACGCGGTGAAGTTCTTCGAGAAGGGCGACCGCCCGCTCGAGTTCATGCCGACCCGGCAGTGGTTCTGCAGGCTGCTCGACAAGAAGGAAGACCTGCTGGCGCGCGGCGAGCAGGTGCAGTGGCATCCGCCGTTCATGCGGGACCGGTTCAGCCTCTGGACCGAGAACCTCGCGTTCGACTGGTGCATCAGTCGGCAGCGGTTCTTCGGGGTGCCGTTCCCCATGTGGTACCGGGTCGACGCCGACGGCCAGCCCGTCTACGAGACCCCGTTGCTTCCGCCGGTGGATGCGCTGCCGATCGATCCGACGACGGCGGTCCCCGCGGGGTATGAGGAGAGCCAGCGCGGTGAGCCGGGCGGCTTCGTGGCCGAGACCGACGTGTTCGACACCTGGTTCACCAGCTCGATGACCCCTGAGGTCAGCTCCCATTGGCGCCTCGACAACGAACGCCACGAGAAGCTGTTCCCCGCCGACATTCGGCCCCAGGCGCACGAGATCATCCGAACCTGGGCGTTCTACACCATCGCCAAGGCGATGCTGCACGAGGGCACGGTGCCCTGGCACAACGTGGTCATCAGCGGCTGGGTCGTGCAGCCCAAGCAGAAGGGCAGCAAGACCGAGAAGATTTCGAAGTCCAAGGGCGGATCCGCGGGCCTGGGTCCCCACGACTTGATGGACAAGTTCACCGCCGACGGCGTGCGCTACTGGTCCGCGCACGCCCGGCTGGGTGTCGACACCACGTTCGACGAGAACATGTTCAAGACCGGCAAGCGACTGGTCACCAAGCTCTACAACGCCAGCAAGTTTGCGCTGATGCAGACCGCGGAGCGCGGCGCGGTCACGCGGGAGATGGACAAGGGCTTCTTGGCGGCACTGCACAGCGTGGTGGACGAAGCCACGGCGTCGTTCGAGGCGTTCGACTTCGCGTCTGCTCTCAAGACGACGGAGACGTTCTTCTGGTCGGGCTACACCGACAGCTACGTCGAACTCGTCAAGGCGCGCGCCCGAGCGGAGGACGACGCCGAAGGCCGGGCCTCCGCCGTGGCCGCACTGCGGTTGGGCCTCGAGGTCCTGTTGCGATTGTTCGCCCCCTTCGTGCCCTACATCTCCGAGACCGTCTGGGGATGGGCCTTCGCCGACGAGCGCGGCGTCCCCAGCATTCACGCCGCCGCGTGGCCGTCCGCCGAGCTCTTCGAAGCCGCGGGGACGCCCGAGCGCGCCGGGAGTTTCGGTGCTGCGACGCAGTGTCTCGGGGCGATCAACCGCAGCAAGACCGCCGCCAATGTCGGCGTGGCCCGAGGCATCACCACAATGACACTGGCCGCTCCGGCGGCACTGCTCGCCGACCTCGAGCCCGTCCGAGCAGACGTCTGGGCGGCCGCGAAGGTGGGCCAGTTTGAACTCGTCGCCGACGAGGCTCTCGCGGACTTCGAGGTTCGCGAGATCGAGTTCGAGCCCAAGCCGGAAAAAACACCCAAGGCTTGAGCCAGGCTGGCTTCAGGGCGCCGTCTCGCCGATGCACCAGGCCCGGTAGGGCTCGTGCACGGCGCTGGGGGGCAGGGCGATGATCTTCGGGGTGTCGTAGGGGTGCAGCGCGGCAAGCGCTTCGATGCGCGCATCCGCCCCGGCTTCGCGGGCCTCCATCCACAGCAGAACCTCACGGTCCTCACAGACCTCCCCCTTCCATCGGTAGATGGAGCGGGCGCCCGGCACGAGGTTTACACACGCGACCAGGCGTCGCTCCACGGCCGCACGGGCGAACGCGTCCGCGTGCTCCTCGTCGATCGTCACAAACAAAACGACAAGGGCATCTGAGGGGGCTGGGACAGGCATGACAAGGGGATTGTGCTTGATTTTTCAAGCGTTTTTCCCCATACTGCGCCCGAACCTGGAGGGGATCAGCGGTCTTTTGACCGTCCTGGACCTCCCAGCCGGTACCGCCCTGCCTCCACCTGGGCATCTGGGACCGTTCGCTAGACGACCTCTGGAACAACCGGCGGTCTGCCCTTGTACTCCGGCCGCCTCGCATGATGCGCGGCCATCAAGCCAACCCACGCAAATTCCCGTTCGCACGGGAGAAGGAGCTGCCATGCCGCCATACGACGCTACCCCCGCCCCCCAGGGCGCACCGCGATACCGGGCCGTCACCCGGAGCAACGTCCGCAAGACGGCGCAATGGTCCAAGCTCCCTCCCGAGATGCGAGAGGCCATCGAGGTCGTCTCTCAGGTCCTCCCGTTCCGGACCAATCCCTACGTGATGGACGAGCTGATCGACTGGGACGAAGTCCCCAACGATCCGCTCTACCAGCTCACCTTCGTGCAGAAGGGCATGCTCTCGGATGCGGACTACGCGAAGATGGCCGAGCTGGTGCGCAATGACGCGCCCAAAGGCGAGATCAAGCTGGTCGCCAACGCGATTCGCCGCCGACTCAACCCGCACCCCGCGGGGCAGATGACGCACAACGTGCCGAAGATCGACGGCCGCGGCCTGCCGGGTCTGCAGCACAAGTACGACCAGACCGTGCTTCTGTTCCCCAGCCAGGGCCAGACGTGCCACGCGTACTGCACGTTCTGCTTCCGATGGGCGCAGTTCGTCGGCCTCGACGACCTCAAGTTCCAAGCCCAAGAGACCACGGACCTGCAGGACTACCTGCGGGCGCACCACGAGGTCTCCGACGTCCTGATCACCGGCGGCGATCCGATGATCATGAAGACGAAGGCGTTGCGGGCCTACATCGAGCCCTTGCTCGCGCCCGAGTTCGAGCACGTCACGTCCATCCGGATCGGGACCAAGTCGGTCGCCTACTGGCCACAGCGCTACCTCACCGATCCTGACGCAGACGACCTCCTGCGCCTGTTCGAGCAGGTCGTCGCCTCGGGCAAGCACCTGGCGATCATGGGGCACTACAACCACCCCCGTGAGCTCTCGACGAAGGTGGCCAAGGACGCCGTCCGCCGCATTCGCAGCACCGGCGCCAACGTGCGCATGCAGTCTCCGCTGATTCGTCACGTCAACGACGACGCCAACGCCTGGGCCGAACTGTGGAAGGAGGGCGTCAAACTTGGCGCCATCCCGTACTACATGTTCGTCGAGCGAGACACGGGGCCCAAGGCCTACTTCCAGGTGCCCCTGGTCCGCGCCTGGGGGATCTTCCGCGACGCCTACCAGCAGGTCTCCGGCCTCGCCCGCACGGTCCGCGGGCCGTCCATGTCGGCGTTCCCAGGCAAGGTCCTGGTCGACGGTGTCGCCGAAGTCGCCGGGGAGAAGGTCTTCTGTCTTCAGCTACTTCAGGGCCGGGACGGCGATTGGGTCCGGCGCCCGTTCTTCGCCAAGTACGATGAGAACGCCAGCTGGCTCACCGACCTCAAGCCCGCCTTCGGAGAGGACCGGTTCTTCTTCGAAGATGAGCCTCGGGTCTCCCCCCCGCGGCGCCTCGACGTCGTCTGAGGCCTCTGGCCACCGTCAGCCAGGCCCTGGTTCGGCCCGGCTGCATAGCGCCCGGTTTTTCCCGCACAGGCCTGGACACAGGACGGGGAGGCCGGGCGTCTGAGTCTGTGGCAGGCTCGGCCTCGCGATGGATAGCTTGGAATCGTTCCTGGGCACCGCGTTCTTCGGTGTGACCGTGCAGCAGCTGCTGTTTGCCGCGGTTGCGTTGATCGTCGGCTTCGTTGCCGGGCGATTCGTCGAGCGCATCGTCGAGGGGGTGACGAAGCGAACCCCCGAGGGGACGGTCGCCCGCGCAGTGGTGTCGGCGTTCGTTCGTCCCTCCGGGTGGACGGTTCGAGTCGCCGGCATTTGGGTCGCACTCAAGGGCATGCCGCTGGAAACGGTCGCCGCGACCGACCTCGACACGCTCGTGGACCACCTGGCCCAAGGGGCCACCGTAGCCCTCGCGACGTGGCTGGGCGTTCGGGTTGTCAACGGGGTCTCCGACGTGCTCTCCGAGCGGGCCGAGCAGACCGAGGGCACCTTCGACGACCAGCTGGTCCCGATCTTCCGCAAGGCCGCGATCGCGTTCCTCGTCATCACCGGTGTGGTGATGATCGTGCAGAACCTGGGCTACTCGGTCGCGTCGCTGTTGGCCGGTTTCGGACTGGGCGGCGCCGCGCTGGCATTTGCCTCCAAGGACACCGTCGCGAACTTCTTCGGTTCGATCGTCATCTTCGTCGATCGCCCGTTCCAGATCGGCGACTGGATCGAGGTCGGTGACGTCGAAGGCACCGTGGAGACGGTGGGCATTCGGGTGACGAGGATCCGGACGTTCTCCAACGCCCAGCTGACGATTCCCAACGCGAGCTTCACGACCAACGCGATCAACAACTGGTCGCGCATGAAGAAGCGGCGGATCAAGATGACCGTCGGCCTCACCTACGACACGACCCCGGACAAGATGCGCCAGGCGGTGGGCGCGATTCGGAAGATCATCAAGAACGACGACCGCCTTCATCAGGACTTCTACCTGGTCAACTTCTTCGACTTCGGCCCGTCGAGTCTCGACATCTTTTGCTACTTCTTCACCCGCACCACGAACTGGGCGGAGCACATGCAGGTGCGCCAAGAGTTCATGCTGCAGGTGATGGAGGCGATGCAGGGCCTCAAGCTGGACTTCGCGTTCCCGACCACGACGGTGCATCTGGCCGATGGCGGCGTTCCGGCGCAGCGCCCCTCGGCATTGCCGAAGCTGCCCGCCGGCATGCCGAAGTCGATGGACCGCGACACGCCGCTTTGAGTGGCGGCGCGATATGACCGTGGGCGGCCCCTGGCGGCGCCCGATTGGGTTCATTCAGAGCCAGCTGTGAACAGCTGCAGTACGTCGCGACGAAACTGTGGGTAGGTGAACTCTTTGGGGTCCCAGCTGGTCGCGTTGGGGTCACGCATACGCACGGCCACGGCCCGGAACTCGGGCACGACGACGATGTACTGCCCGAGGTAGCCGTCTGCGACATATGCGGCGACCTCCAACTCCCCCTCGCGGCGGTCGAGCCACCACAACAGGCCGCAGCCCTTCATCGGACCGGGCTCGAGCATGGTGTCGATCCAGGACTCGGAGAGCAGGCGTTCGCCTTCGTAGAGGCCCCGGTCCAAGACCAGGCGCCCGATCTTGAGCAAGTCGTGGGGACGAATCACGAGTTCGCCGGAGGCCCGCGGGTCTCCGCGTCCGTCCTTCATCCAGTACGCGCCCGCGATGTCGAGGGGACCGAAGAGACCCGCCTGGAGCTGGTCGTCGAGGACCATGGCACTCGAGGTGGCGCGCCGCGCAACGACGGCGAGCATGTCCACCGCGTTGTTGTTGTAGGCGAAGTTCTCGCCCACCGGGGTCACGACCGCGGTGGCGAGCGCGTGCGCCTCGATGGTCCCCTCGCGAAAGGTCTCCGCATCGGTCCCGTATCGCTCGGCGGCGAGCCCGGAGGTGTGGGACAGAAGGTGCCGCAGGGTGATGTTGGCCTTGTCGGTGTCCTTCCACTCGGGCATCACCGATGTGGACAGCGGCGTTTCGAGGTCGAGCAGCCCGGCATCGACCAGCTGTCCGATGCGCAGCGCCACCACCGACTTGCTGACCGACATCGCGAACAGCCCCGCCTTAGGGTCTGTCTCTTATACACATCTCCGAGCCCACGAGACCTCTCTACATCTCG
>OJGU01000839.1_pt1 | contig 14553 bp, 12 predicted proteins | sample 1594741 | NCBI WGS metagenome assembly OJGU01 (sample SAMN05416841, study PRJEB24817) | seawater metagenome | isolation source: Sea water | place: Canada:Atlantic | collected 2013-07 | reverse complement strand
GAGGTCTCGTGGGCTCGGAGATGTGTATAAGAGACAGTGTTCGCACTGCTGTCCGGTTGCTTCACCGAGCCGGTTGGCGGAGACACCGGTGCCACCGGAGGGGACTGCGACGAAGGCAGCTTCGGCTGCGAGTGCCTGGACGGCATTTGCGAGCCCAACCTGGTCTGCAACGCGTCGAACCAGTGCGTCCCGGCCGAGGACTGCACGCCGGGAACGATGAACTGCGCTTGCGACGAGCTCGGTCGATGCGCACCCGGCCTCGAGTGCACGGTCAACGGGTGCTTCGAGCCCAGTGGCACCACGGTGACCCCGACGAGCACCGAGAGCAACACTGGCACCGATACCTCCACGACCGGAACGTCGACCACGTCGACCACGATGCCGACGGACACCATGCCGAGCACGACGTCGGCCGACACCGAGACGAGCACGACGGACCCCGACACAACCGACACGGGAGTGACAACCGGGGCCCCGCTTGACTGTCCCGAGAGCGAGAAGACCTGCGCAGGATGCTTCTCGTGCACGGAAGCCAACGAATGCGAACCCGAGCAGTCCAGCTGCGATGATGAACCTGGCTGCGTGACCATCGTGACCTGTATGCAGAACTGCGCCATCGATGGCCTCTGCTTCGACGACTGCTGCGAGGGCGAAAACCCGGGTTCGATTTCGGCTGCGCTCGATCTGCAGACTTGCCGTGAAGACACGTGCATTGCGGGCGCATGCCGGAGCTACGCGACCTTCACATGCAACTGAGCGGCATTTGCCCGGGTGCCCCGAAGCGGGCTCCATAAAGCAGACGAGGCACCCGCGGATTCACCCCGGATGCCTCAGCCCGCCTCGACGGAAGCTGTGAAGAAAGACCGCTAGCTCGGGGGCGTGTCGCCGCCGGCCATCTGGAAGTTGCCGAAGCTCATGGCGCCACCAGGAACCGACAGACCGGGTCCAACCGTGGTGATCGAAACCGAGTCGGTCTCAGCGTTGTTGATGATCACGTCGTTGGTCGCGTTCACGCGCTCGGTGTGGCCATCGTCGAAGATCTGCGAACAGTTCCCCGACATTTGGAAACTCGCGCGAGCGTCGGTGATCTCGATGTTGGTGAACTCGTTGTAGCGGCAGGTGACGTGGACGATCGCGCTGCTCGGGCTCTGCGGATGGAAGGAGAGGAAGAAGTTCCCACTCGGCGTGCCGTTGCGGACCCACACCTTGCCGGCGAAGGTGAAGCTCAGCCGCTGGCCGGCTCCCTTGACCATCGAGGTGACACCATTGGGAAGCGCGCAGGTGTCGTCGGAGCCTGAACCCGAGTCGCCGGAGCCAGAGTCACCGTCGGACCCGCCCTTGCCCTTGCCCTTCTTGCCCTTGCCCTTCTTGCCTTTGCTCTTCTTTCCCTTGCCCTTGAGCTTGCCTTTGCCCTTGAGCCCCTTGGGCCCCTTCTTCGAGCTGGCAAACATGTTCGGCTTGGCCTGCGCGGATCCGAACGGGATCGCGACGGTCAGCAAGGCGGCGGAGAGGAGGAGTGAAGTACGCATCGGTCGAGCGAGGGAGAGACAGTCCTAGTGTGCGTCACATTCACCGATCGAGTGGAACCGCACAAAAAGGGGGCGGCATGGTGCGATGGAATACGACACCAAACCACCCCGTTTCGGGATGCGAACCCTTCGCAGCCGAGTCCAGGCTGCTAGCCGCCGATACTGCAGAACGCTTCGTAGTCGATGAGCTCGATGTCCTCGGAGGGCTTCGAGCAGACGCGGCAGTTCGGGTCCTTGCGGAGCTTCAGCGTGCGGAACTTGGTCCGCAGGGCATCGTAGACGAGAAGGCGGCCGCTGAGACTTTCTCCAATCCCGAGGATGAGCTTGAGCGCCTCGGTGGCTTGAAGACTGCCGATGATCCCCGGCAGCACGCCGAGGACGCCCGCTTCCTGGCAGCTGGGCGCCATTCCCGGTGGGGGCGGATCCGGGTACAGGCAGCGATAGCAGGGGCCATCCCCGGGCAGGAACGTCGTGACCTGACCCTCGAATCGATAGATCGACGCGTGCACCACGGGCTTCCCAAGCTTCAATGCTGCGTCGTTGAGCAGGTAGCGGGTCGGGAAGTTGTCGGCGCCATCGACGACGACATCGTAGCCGGAGACGATCTCCATGATGTTCTCGCTCGACAGGCGCGTCTGGTGGGGCACGACCTCGACGTCGGGGTTGAGCGCTTGGAGCGTGAGCCTCGCGCTCTCAACCTTGGGCATCCCGAGTCGTTCGGTGTTGTGAATGACCTGACGCTGGAGGTTGCTCTCGTCCACGACGTCGTCGTCGACCATCCCGATCGTACCCACGCCTGCAGCGGCCAGGTACAGCGAGGACGGTGAACCGAGGCCGCCTGCGCCCAGGAACAGCACCTTGGCGTCGAGCAGCTTGCCCTGCCCAACCTCTCCAACCTCCGGGAGCATGATGTGCCGGCTGTAGCGCTTGATCTGGTCCGGGCTCATCACCCGCGGCCGCTCGAAGCCGAAGCCCGCGTTCTTCCACGCCCGGAATCCGCCGGCCATCGAGGCGACGTTCGTGTACCCGAGCTCGAGCAGCGACTTGGCTGCCAGTGCGGACCGAGTGCCCCCAGCGCAGTAGATAATGATCTCCTGGTTGCGGTCAGACACCGCGTCCTCGACCTTGATCTCGAGGAAACCGCGGGGGATCCACTGCGCACCGGTGATGTAGCCCTGCTCGTACTCGTCGCGCTCTCGAACATCGATGAGAACAGGACCGGTCGTGTCGACCGACTGTTGTTTCGTCTCATCGACCGAGACCTCGCGGATCTCGGACTTCACGCGTGCCAGGACCTCGCTGAATGTCGCCATCGTTTTTTTCTCCGTATTTCGCCGGCTTTTGTCCGGCCTCGGGGTGAGTGTACCGGTGAATCTGGACCACCTGACGCCGTCTTTCAACGAACATCATTTTACTGCTACTTGCCGTTTTTAGACGAATCGACGGCGCGACCTGCGAGTCCGTCGGAATCCGAGGCGTAGGGGCGTCCTGATGTGACGGGCCCCCGTGCGCCGGGCTATACCACTGGCAGCTTTGTCCGTGCCTGACCGCCCTGTCTCAGCCACCGTTCCGACCGATACGCAGGATCTGGAGGCACTCGCTAAAGCCGCCGTCCGACTTCGCGAACAGGTGAGCCGCCGAGTCGTCGGCCAGCCGCAGGTCGTCGACCTTCTGCTCACCGCGTTGTTCGCCGGCGGCCACGGCCTGTTCGTCGGTGTTCCCGGCCTCGCGAAGACACTTCTGGTCTCGACGCTGGCCGAGGCCCTCGCCCTCGATTTCTCTCGGATCCAGTTCACGCCGGACCTGATGCCGGCCGACATCACCGGCAGCGAGATCCTCGAAGAAGATGCGGCGACCGGGAAGCGTCAGTTCCGCTTCGTCGCGGGGCCGGTGTTCTGCAACCTGCTGCTTGCCGACGAGATCAACCGGACCCCGCCCAAGACCCAAGCGGCGCTCCTGCAAGCGATGCAAGAAGGTCGCGTATCCGCCGGCGGCAAGACGCACCGTCTGCCGCCACCGTTTCACGTGTTCGCGACGCAGAACCCCATCGAGCAGGAGGGCACGTATCCGTTGCCCGAGGCTCAGCTCGATCGGTTCATGCTGCAGATCGTCGTGGACTATCCAGACGCAGATGCCGAACGCGAGATCGTCTCGATGGGCGCTCGTCCGACACTCGACATCGAGCCGGCCCTCACGCCCGCCGAACTCGTCCGTCACCAAGCGCTCGTGAAGCGCCTGCCGGTCCCCCCATCGGTCGTCGACTACGTGGTCAAACTGCTTCGCGCATCACGGCCCACCGACGACAGCGCGCCCGATGCGGTGCGCGAGCTGGTTCGCTGGGGCGCGGGTCCACGAGCGGGGCAACAGATGCTCACCGCGGCCCAAGCCCACGCCGCGCTCGCCGGCCGACCCGGGGTCACGATCGAGGACGTCCGGGCGCTCGCGGGGCCGGTTCTGCTGCACCGCATGGTTCGCAGCTTCACCGCGCAAAGCCGCGGTGTCTCCTCCGAAGAGATTCTCGAGGCGATCGTCTCGTCGCTCGGAGCCTGACCCCGATGAGCGAGCGTGCCCTGCCGCTGGCTTCGCTCGTCCCCGCGCAGTTGCGGGAGTTGTTGCGTGCTCGCTCCTTGGTTCTGCACCGGCCCGTGTTTGGTCGACGACTGGGACGCCACCGCTCGGCGCGAGCCGGGGTCGGTCTCGATTTCCGCGACCACAGGGCGTACGTGCCCGGTGACGACCCGCGCCGCCTCGACTGGAGAGCGATCGCCCGCAGAGAGCGACTGGTCCTGCGCCAGACCGAAGCCGAAGACGAGCTCTCGATCGTCTTCGCCACCGACCTCGGCGGCGCGATGGGCTACGGCAAAGCTGAAGCGCAGAAGCTGAGCTATGCACGCTCGCTCGTAGGCGGGTTGGCGTGGCTCGCATCGGGTCAGGGTGATCCGGTCGCTCTGGTGACCGGCAGACAAGGCGCGGTTGCCGATGCGCTGGCGAGGCCAAGCTCGAGCCCCGAGCGCCTCGCGGGTTTCGCCGAAGTGCTGGGCGATGTGGAGCCGGCGGGAACCTGCCCATGGCTACAGCTGCTCGAAGCCATGACGCCCCGCTTGGCTCGACGCAGCGTCGTCATCGTCGTGTCGGACTTTCTCGACCCCAGCGGCGACGGACAGCCCGAAGACGACGAAGCCGATCGGGCCCTGATCGGTGCGCTGGGCTCGATTCGAGCCCGTGGGCACGACGTCGTCTTGTTGCAGGTGCTCCACCGCGACGAGCTCGAGTTCCCGTGGACCGACCGCACCACGCTGCGCTTCACCGACCTCTTTGGGCTGCGAAAGCCGAAGGAAGGCGCCGCCGCATCGATCCGTGAGGGCTACCTCGAGGCGGTGCGTTCGCACCAACACAGGCTCGCCGAACGTTGCGACCGCGAGGGCCTGGTGCTCCACACCGTCCGGACCGACGGGGACATCGTCGAGGCGTTTCTGGGGCTGTTGGCCCGGTTCGAAGGCGTCGCTCCCGAAGGAGACGCGGCATGAGCTTCTTGGCGCCCGCGCTCTTGCTTGGCCTGCTCGGCCTCGCCGCCCCCGTCATCGCCCACCTGCTCGGACGAGAGCGTCCGCTGGAGATCCGGTTTGGCGCGATGCGGTTCCTGCCCACGGCGGAGCCCTCCGTCACCCGCCGTCGGTCCCTTCGCGACCTTCCCTTGCTGATCGTTCGGCTGCTCCTTCTCGGCCTGCTGATCTTTGCCCTCGCTCGGCCGGCGACCGAGCACGACGGCGGGCTCACGATGGTCGCCGAGCCTCACGACGCGGTCCTGCTCGTCGACGGTTCGCGCAGCATGGGACTGCGAGTCGAGGGCAAGACGCTTCTGGAACACGCCGCCGATCAGGCGAAGACCTTGCTCAGCTCGCTCCCCGCGGGCAGCCGCGTCGGCCTGGTGACAACCGACCCGGACGGACCTCGCGTCGACCCGACCGCCGACCCTTCGCGTGTCGCCGAGGCTCTGGACCGCTGGCTCGAACGCGACGTCCCTCGCGCTGGCGCATGGCCGTTGGCGTCGTCGCTTCCGGCGGCCGCACGCATGCTGCGAGAGAACGGCTCGAGCGACCGAAAGCGTGTCGTCTACGCGCTGGGAGACCGCACCGAAGCGGGCCTCGCCTCCCTGCCAACCTCCGCGGAGGGCGGCGCGATCGTCCTGCCGATCCCCGCCATTGACGACGATGTGCCCCTCCCCGAGCACATCGCGATCATCGACCTCCAGTGGGAACCCGCTCCCGACCTCGACCCCCGTGCGGCGCGCGTCGACGCGATGTTGCAACGATTCGGCGCTGCTGAAGGTACCGAGGCCCGGTCCGCAACGGTCGGACTGTTCATTGGGGAGGCCGAGGTCGCCCGCGCCGCCGTGATGCTGCCGCCCGACGAGGCTGTACCGGTTCAGTTCACGCACACGTTGCTCGAGGACGCGGACATCCTTCCGGCCACCGTCGCGCTGCTCGACCCGGACAACGATCCCCTGCCGAGCGATGACCGGCGCCACCTGTGGCTGGCGGCCGAGGATGCCACCGAGATCGCCGTGGTCAACGGCGATCCCAGCGAGCTTCGGGCGCACGATGAGGTCTTCTTCCTGACCACCGCCGTCGGGGCGCACAATGAGGACCGGACCGTCCGAGTTCGCTCGGTGGCGCCAGACCAGCTGGCAGAGCGGGTCCGCAAGCAGGGCGCAGCCGGGCTGGCCGACATCGACGTCTTGGTCTTCGCCAACGTGCGGGCGCCCGACCCTGCAGTCGCCGGCGCGGTCATCGAGCGCGTCCGTGACGGCATGGGCGTGTTCATCAGCGTGGGTGACCGGGTCGAGGCGAGCGCCTACAACCGAACGTTGGGTCCTGTCCTCCCCCTGATGATGCGCGGCCCGGTCCAAGTCGGGACGGCGCCGGGTCGCACCGAAGCACGCGTCGAGGGCATCGCGCCCGCCGACCTCGGCCACCCCGTCTTCTCCGGACTCGACGGAGATGTCGGCCTTTCCGGAACGGTCGCCCGCCGGGTCATGCTGCTCGAACCCGACCCACGTCGCGGTGCGAGCATTGCCCTGTCCTTCACCTCCGGCGCCCCTGCGCTCCTCACCCGGAGCGTCGATGCCGGACGCGTCGCGTTGCTCACCACGTCGATCGATCGCGACTGGGCCGACCTCCCGCTGCGCCCGGGTTTCGTGTCGTTGGTATCGGGGGTCCTCAGCTATCTCGGGGACACCCAGTCCGGCGGCGTCGGAGCCCGGCTCACCGCCGGAGCCGTGCGACGCGAACGAGCACGCGCACCGGTCGTGTTCGTGACTCCGCAAGGCACCGAGGTTTCGCTCGCCCCGACGCAGGGCGCCGTGACCTTCGAGGACACCTTCGCCCCCGGGCACTACACGGTCCGTAGCGAGGGCGCGCAGCAAGCCGTCTTCTCCGTGGAGGTCGACCCGGCAGAGTCCAAGACCCGTCGCGTCGAGTCCGAAGCCGCATCGGCCGAGGGCATCGAAGGCCGCGTCGCCGTCAACGTGCCGCAGTGGCGGTGGCTGGTCTGGCTGGCACTCGCCCTGCTCGGTATCGAAGCGGTGCTGCGATGGCGAAGCCGCACGGCTGTCTCGTAGGCGGGGATGCCGGTTCCACAACGCAGGAAGGCCCCGAGCAAGTCGCTCGGAGCCTCGGCTGACGTATGCAATCGTCCAGCGAGATTCAGGGAGCGCCGGTCGTGGGCTCCGCGCCGGCTCCTGTTGTGGGCTCGCCGGTGGTGTCCGCGGCACTGCCGGTGGACTCGTCCGCACCGCTGGTGCTGCTCGACGTGTCGCCAGCCTCGGTGGTCTCGCCTTCGGTCGGGTCGGTCGTCCCGGTGGTTCCCGAGGGCAGGTTCACGCAAAGGCCGGACACGCACTCGAGTGCGGGGTCACAGCCGCCGCCGTCGGTGCACTGGCAGCTCTCGGTGCCGATGAACTCATCGAGGCAGGGGTTGTCGCTGACACAGATGCCCGGCGAGGGCTCGACGTCGGCGCACATCAGGCCCATGTCACAGGTGCCGCCCTCGGTGCAGGTGCAGCCGGGGGATCCCACATCGCAGCCCGTCGGGACGACGCAGATGTTGAGCATGTCGATGCATTCGAGGTCGACGTCGCAGACGCCCGAGCCTGTGCACGCGCAACCGGGTGACCCAACGGCGCAGTCGCCCCCTTCACCACCGGAGGGATTCGAGTCGCCCTCGGTATCGGTGTACCGGTCAGATTCAGTGGTGATGAAACACCCGGCGGGCACGAAGGCACCTCCAAGGAGTCCAATGAGCATCAACGTCAGCTTCGAATCGCGCATGTTGTTTCCAGACTAGGTTTGTCGTCTCGGGTTCTCAAGAAGGATGGGACTTTTTCCCGGAAGTGTGCCCGGGCCGAAGTCGGTCGCCGAAGCGGGCCTCGACCCTCCGCCGTCATATCCGTTCGACGCGGAAGTGGGTTGCTCCAAGCCAACAAAGTTTAGACGGATGAGCACGCACCGCAACCCATCGCGGGCAGCGCTGTGCTGTGGCGCAACGCCTTCGAGGAAAAGTCCGTAGGGGGTCCGATTTCCACACCTACGCGGTGTTTAAGCTTTTTCGACTTTTGTTGGAAACATCCGAACACTTCGCGTGTGTGCTGTTGTGAAGGCGTGGTCGCTGACGCGACAAGACCAAGGAGAAGTGGCGTTGCAGTCTCCTGGATCGGGGGGGATTGCGTCGGCCCTCGGCGGACGCGTCCGCGGTTCACCGACGCCCAAACGAAAGAGCCCGAGTCGCGAACGACCCGGGCTCCATGCAGCAGTCGAGTCCCTTCGGACTCGGGTTGACGCGGCTAGGTCTCGGTCGGCGGATCCCGAAGTGTCCACCGCAGCCCGAGGATGGTTCCCCAGATCCGCATGCCTTCAGGGCCGTACCCGTACGGTGCGTCGACGTTGACCGTCGCCCTCGCATCGAGATGAAGGCCGCAGGTCGCAATCCGATCTGCCCGGCACAGCGCGAGGTCGACGAAGGGCTGCACGCTGGTCTGCAGCGCGCCGAGTTCTTCGCGGCCGTTGTAGACCGCCGCCAGGGCCCCCCCGACTCGCGCCCTCCAGATGTGCACCGCGGCCGCGCCGCGCACCTGGCCGACGAAGCCAGGGTCATCGAGATCACCCGCCGCCGAGAAGAGGCCGCCGACGGTACCGTCGACCCCAACATCAAAGCGCCGCTCGTGCATCGACCACCCGATCGGCACCAGGACGCCCATCGTCGCGGGGGACCACTCCCACGCGTTCAGACCGCCCCGAGTCGCCCGAGCGAGACGATGCGCATCGAGCACCTGCGCGCTGGGCTCGAGTGTGGTCGGCAACGAGAACGCAAACCCGAGATGTCCGTGGTGGCGCTCGTCCAATCCATCCCGAACCCAGCCCGCGCCGAACACGAAGTTGCCCGGCCCTTGCGCGCGGACGCGTCCGTCTTGTTGGTGCTGCGCCGTGAGCGACGCGGCCCCGAGCGAGACTCTGAGTTCCACTTCAGGGCGCGCGCGAACCCCGAGCTGCAGCCGCGGGGAAACCACGACGGCGTCCTGGTCGGGCTGCTGCCCGGCGTACAGGCCCGCCTCGAGAGACCCCGTCAACACGGGAGGGCCGACCTCCTGCGTGCTCTTCTGTGAGGGTGGCGGCCCATCCGAAAGGACTGCCGCTGCCAACAAACCCGCTGCCATCGTGGTCGTCACACTCATTGCCACCTACTCGCCCGAGAAAACCGAGGCCTCCCTAGTATCCGTGATGCCCCGGCGCTGCGAAAGCCAGCGGTCCCAAACATGTCCCCGCGATGGGACGGATTCCCCGTATGGCAGACCCACTCGCACCGACATCTGCGCCGGCCCCGCAACCGTCCCGTCGACCGGGGGTTATGCTTTCGACATGAAGACACTTCTCAGTGTTTCCACCCTCGCCCTGGCACTTTCGTTGGGGGGTTGTGACGACGCAGCCAAGTCCGCAACCGACAAGGACGCCAAGAAGTCCGAGAAGAAGGACGACGACAAGGCCGAAAAGGACGCCGATAAGAAAGATGGTGCCGAGCCGGCCGCCGTGGGAGCGGCCGCCGATGGCGACGCGGCTGCCAAGGACGATGCGGGCAACGCCGTCAAGGTCGGCGCGGACGGATCTGTCGACGCCAAGGACGGCCAAGGCAACGAGGCCAAGGTCGGCGCAGACGGGTCTGTGGACGCCAAGGACGGTCAGGGCAACGAAGCCAAGGTCGACGGCAAAGGTGGCGTGGAAGCCAAGGACAACCAGGGCAACACGGTGAAGACCAAGGACGGCGACACCGACGTCAAAGGTGCGGACGGTTCGGCGGTCAAGACCTCGAAGGACGGCAAGACCACCGTCAAGGGCGCCGACGGCACCAAGGTGGAGATCAGCAAGGACGGCAAGGTCAAGCTCGAAGGCGTCCCGGGCATGTAGCCCGGTTCGCGATTCCGCCCCCGACCGCGGTCATTTGCCCGGTCAGCGCCGGCGCTCGTACACGCACACCGAGAAGGAGTGTGCGTGGCGGTCGTCGGCTTTTCTGTCTTCGCGCTCCAACTCGTCCCAAAGCTCGGCGTCCAGCTCGTCGAAGGTCACGTCCCCTTCGAGGTCCGCGTGCACCCGAGTCAGGTAGACGCGATCGGCCACGCGCAGCGCCTCGCGATACACCACACCGCCCCCGATCACGAAGGCCTCGTCATCACCCGCAGCACGCGCCACTTCCAGCGCGGCATCCAAGCTCGAGCAGACGATGACTCCGTCGGGCTGAAAGCTGGCATCTCGGGTGAGGACGACATGCGGCCGGCCGGGCAAGATCCCCGGAAGCGACTCGAAGGTCCTCCGGCCCATGATGAGGTGATGGCCCATCGTCCGCCGCTTGAACTGAGCCAAGTCGGCGGGCAACCGCCAGGGCAGATCCCCCTCGCGTCCGATGACGCCGTTGCGCGCGCGGCCGACGATGAGCGAAACCTTCATACTGAGACCGCAGCCTTGATGTGCGGGAGCGGGTCGTACCCCTCGAGCTCGAAGTCCTCATAGACGAAGTCGAACAGCGTGGGCGGGGTACGCAGGATCTTCATCCGCGGGAGCGGTCGCGGCGTTCGGCTGAGCTGCTCTCGCGCCTGATCGAGATGGTTGAGATACAGGTGGGTGTCTCCGAACGAGTGCACGAAGTCCCCCGGACGCAGCCCGGTCACCTCCGCGATCATCATCGTCAACAGCGCGTAGCTGGCGATGTTGAACGGCACGCCCAGAAAGACATCCGCGGAGCGCTGGTACAGCTGGCACGAGAGCCGGCCGTCGGCGACGAAGAATTGAAACAGGCAGTGGCATGGAGAGAGCGCCATATCGGCGAGCTCGCCCACATTCCACGCGTTGACGATCATGCGTCGCGAGGTGGGGTTGTTCTGGATCTGATCCAGCACGCTCGAGATCTGGTCGATGCTCTCACCGTTTGGCGTTCCCCAAGCCCGCCACTGCTTGCCGTAGATGGGGCCGAGGTCGCCGTCTTCACGCGCCCACTCATTCCAGATTCGGACGCCGTGTTCCTGCAGGTACGCGACGTTGGTGTCGCCGCGCAGGAACCACAACAACTCGTGCACGATCGAACGCAGATGCACCTTCTTGGTGGTCACGAGCGGGAAGCCCTGCTCCAGGTCGAACCGGAGCTGTCGGCCGAACACCCCGAGCGTCCCGGTGCCGGTTCGGTCGCGACGCTCGACGCCGTTGTCGAGTACGTCTCGGAGCAGTTCGAGGTACGCGTCCACGGCCCGGACCCTACCGCGAAAGCGGGATGCCGTCGGCAATGCGCTTCGCGAGCGCTTGGTGCTCTGCATACGGCGCGGCCGGGGGCGACTTCGGGTCCGGCATCGGCGGTGGCGGGAAGGCAGCCTTGAACGCGACCATGCGCTCGACGGCCCGCTCGATCGTCGGATCGGGCAGCGCCTCCAGCCGAGACAGAGTTTCCGTCACCAGGTCGAAGGAGCGGCAGACGAGCAACGCATCGACCCCCGCCTCGAGCGCCCCACCCACAAACTGCTTGGGGCTGTAGTGGTCTGCGATCGCCTTCATCTCGAGGTCGTCGCTGAACACGAGACCGTCGAAGCCGATCTCTTCACGAAGCAGATCGATGACCGGCGGGGAGAGGGTTCCGGGGCGTTTCGGGTCGACCGCCTCGAAGACCACGTGTGCGCTCATCATCGCGGCGACTTTCGCCTCCGCCGCAGCCACGAACGGTTTGAGCTCGACCTGCCGCAACCGCTCGAGGTCGTGGGGAAGCCGCGGCAGCGCCAGGTGGGAGTCTTGATGAGTGTCGCCATGGCCGGGGAAGTGCTTTGCACAGGCCGCGATCTGCAGCGTCTGCAACCGCTCGATGAACGCGACGCCGTGCCGAGAGACTCGCTGTGCGTCGGCCCCAAAGCTGCGGTCTCCGATCACGGGGTTGGCCGGGTTGGTGTCGACGTCCATCACCGGCGCAAAGTTGAGACCGATACCGAGCTGCGTGAGTTCCAAGGCCATCGCGTCGGCGAAGGCTCGGGTCAGCTCGAGGTCATCGATGTCGCCGAGCTGACGCATCGGCGGCCACTGTGTCCACGGGGAGCGAAACCGCTGCACCCGGCCCCCTTCTTGATCGATCGAGACCGTCAGGGGCGCACGCTGTGGCGCCAACGCGCGCAGCGACGAAACCAACCCGGCGACGTGTCGGGGATCTCCGAGGTTCCGAGTGAACAGGATCACACCACCCACTCGGCCTTGCTCGATCAACCGCGCGAGCTCAGAGGGGACGCTCTTGCCCTCGAAGCCAGCAAACAACAGCTGTCCAGGTTGCCAAGGGCTCGTCATGACGTTCGCAGGCTACGGCATGAACGAGCGCCTCGCAGAACGCACCGCACACCCCGCTCAGACGGCGTCCCAACGCGGTTGACGGGCGCGACAACGCGCTGATAGCGTGCAGCGCCTTTCATGCCCAGGTTCCGGAATTCGCGCCCTGTACCGGCGTTTCGAAGCATTCTACTGGCCACGTCGTTCGTGGTCGGGGCCCTTGGTGGGGTCGGTACAACTGCGGCAGCTCAACCGGGCGCCGGAGGGCCCGGCGGGCCCATTGGACCCGGCGGTGCCCCTCCTGGCGGAGGCGGTCGCAAGGAGAAAAAGGAAGGCCCCGCCGAGGAGGCGCCCAAGGACAAAGAAGCCTTGCGCCCCATCGAGCCGGTGCCCGCCACGCCTCGCCGACTTCGTCGACTCGAGCTGTTCGACATGAACGGCTACATGCGGATGCGTGGAGATTACTTCCACCGCCCCGGACTCGGATTGCTCGAACCAGCCACCCTCGGTGATGGAGATCGCCCGCAGCGGTTCTTCGATCCGCCGGCCGAGTCCATGGAGACCGATGAGGACGGAAACCTCTTCAGCAACGACGCCAGCTGCCTCAACCGTCTTCTCGACGGCGGCACCTCGGCTGCGCGCGCGGTGACCCGATGCAACCGACGGCAGGGTTTCGCCAGCGCCAACATGCGCCTGCGCCTGGAGCCCTCGCTGCACATCACCGACACGGTGCACGTGCACACTCAAGTCGACATCCTCGACAACGTCGTGCTTGGCAGCACCCCGGACTCCCTGCTGGGCAGCGACCCCTACGCGCCGCTCGACCTCTATACCCGGAGCCAGGACCCTCCAGCCTCGGGTGTCACGGGCACCAAAGACTCGGTCGTCGTCAAGCGAGCCTGGGGCGACATCCGCTTCGGCTTCGGCCTGCAGGTCGAGTTCGGCCGCATGCCGTGGTCCTGGGGAATGGGCATGGTCGCCAACGGTGGCAACGGCTACTCCAAGCTGGCCAAGGACGACATCATCCAGCAGCTCGATCGGGACCACGGAGACTCCGTGGACTCTGTCCGCCTGGGCTTCGACTTCGGCAAGGACCGCCGCAAGACCCACAAGCTGCGGCTGAGCTGGGACTGGGCCAACAGCGGCCCGACCACCGCCCAGCTGCTGGGACCCGAGTACGGCGAGGGCGGCACCATCGGTCAGGCGTTCTCGGCGGAGAAGTTCGACAACGTCTACCAGTGGGCCGCATCGATCGAGCGCCGCGACGAGCCGGAGATGCTCAAGCGCAAGCTGTCGCTCGGCAACCCGGTCTTCAACTACGGCGTCATCGGCTGGCTGCGGTACCAAGACCTCGACGACGCCTATGGCTCGCAGAGTGTCGAGGGCGTCTCGGACTTCCAGACCTACACCAACAGCCTCGTGCAACGCCGCGCACTGATGGTCACCCCCGACGCCTGGATGCGCGTCAACTGGCGCACGCTCCGGGTCGAACTCGAGACCGCCGCAACCTTTGGCCGGTTCAAGATTCGCGACTTCGACAGCGATCTCGACGACGGCCAGAACAGCCTCAACACGCTACGTAGCGACGACCTGACCGAGAAGTCGATCCTCAACTTCGGCTACGCGCTCGAGTTCAAGTACGGCTTCTTCGATGACCGCTTCCACATCGGCTTCGACCAAGGCTTCGCCACCGGCGACAACGCCAGCCCGCTGGACAGCGACCCGGCTTCGCCGTTGAACCAAAACGACAACAGTCGGTTCAGCCAGTTCCGGTTCAACCCGGCCTACAACACCGACCTTCTGCTGTTCCGCGAGCTGCTGGGCACGGTCTCGAACGCCGCCTACTTCAAGCCGTGGGCCGCCTTCTACTTCTTCGACCACTTCAGCGCCCGGGCAGACATCGAGTACGCCATGGCCGTCCAACGTCAGTCCACGCTCGGCAACCGCTTCAGCTACGGCGTCGAGCTCGACGGCGCAGCGCGCTACCACGACGCACGCGAGCCGATCTTCTTCCAGATCCAGTACGGCGTGCTGTTCCCGCTGGGTGCGTTCAACCGCAACCTCGCCAACGGCGGTCGCGAAGACGCCCGAGCCGTGCAGACGCTGCAGGCGCAGATCGGCATCAAGTTCTAGCCGAGCCCACGAGACCTCTCTACATCTCGTATGCCGTCTTCTGCTTGAAAAAA
>OJGU01000835.1_pt1 | contig 14587 bp, 13 predicted proteins | sample 1594741 | NCBI WGS metagenome assembly OJGU01 (sample SAMN05416841, study PRJEB24817) | seawater metagenome | isolation source: Sea water | place: Canada:Atlantic | collected 2013-07 | reverse complement strand
ATACGAGATGTAGAGAGGTCTCGTGGGCTCGGAGATGTGTATAAGAGACAGCTAGGTCGACTGGCATTTTCACCGTCGTGTTTTCTTCCGAGAACATGAGCAAGTGCTGAACGGTTTCGCCCGATTTCGTGGTGGCTTGTTTGATCTCGCGGCAGAGCTTGATCATGTCAGGAGATTCACACTTGGACTCTAAGATCGACGCGTTGAGGGAGACGGGCGCAAGCCGATTCTTGACTTGGTGGACGATCTCCTTACTCAGAGCTTCCATTCCGGCGAACCGATCAACGATTTGCTGTTGATCATCGGTTTTCTGGCGACCCGTCACATCGTTTAGGGTCCCCTGAATCCCCTCTACTTCGCCGTCCATAGTCAGGATCGGCATTTTGACGATTTCAGCGTGAAAACTCTTTCCTTCCGCGGTCTTGAGCTGAGTGTTTAGTTTAGAGAGTTGCTTGCTCGAGATCAGATCGCGATCTTCTGACACGAGTAGCTGGGCGGAGTGCCCACTGAAAAGCTCGCGATCGCCATGGTTTACGATGTCGGCCGCCTCATAGCCGACGATGTTGCAGAAGACTTGATTCACGAAAAGATAGCGACCGAAGAGGTCCTTCCGAAAGGCGCCCACCGGAAGGTTATCTAAAAAGGTTTGATGAACGTCTATAGCTTGGCGGAGTCGGACGTCAGCCTGTTTTCGTTCGTAGGTGTGGTAGACGACGCGGCGCAGAGTCTCGGGCTCGAGTCCGTTCTTCACGAGAAAATCACGTCCTCCCGCGTCTGCGGAACGGATCATGGATCCCCAATTGCTTAAATTGGTAAGAACTACGATGGGAACGTTGGGGAATCGTTGGGAGATTTCTTGAATGGCCGTGATTCCTTGAACATCGGGGAGCGATAGATCGAGCAGAATCACGTCAACGAAATAGGCATTGAGATGTTCGATCGCCGAGCGGAGAGACGACGCGAACTCCAATGCGATGCCGGCATCAAAGCCGCTGGTTCGATTGAGGTCTTCGACACATGCCGCGATTTCCGCGACATACCTTCGTTCATCCTCCACCAGCAGAACTTGGATTGGTTTACTGTTTTTAGAATCAACCATTTATGAAGAGCGAATCAAAGTCCCGTCAAAGTAGTTGCCGGCCCTTCTGGTCTCTGCTGAGGCGCGGTTGATGACTCACGGTTCCGTTCCTGTTCGGAGCTTGGTTGATCGTGCTCATTCCCAGTCGTGGCTGAAGCGCAGCGGATCGCTTCGACATGGAATAGTGTGGAGGCTCGGCTGTTTCGGCATAGGGATCGTCTTTATCGGCGGTTCCCAATGGAATGAGAAGGGCTGTAGGGCCGAGAATGATGGTTCCGAGAAGGTTTGCCCCGAGATCCCAAGGATCCAGCGTTCGTTCGGTAAGCCAATACTGCGAGGCTTCATCGAGCAGGCCCAAGAATCCAACGAACAGACAAGCAAACATCACGGCCCGGCCGGTTGAGAGGCCCGATTTTGAGCGAAGCGTCAAGAGAACCAAAAAAGTCAACAATCCGAAGAATAGAAAATGCCCGGTCTTGTCGATGAGTTCATTCTCGCGAATGCCAACGAGTAGCCATCGGTCGATACCTAAGAATCGGTTGAGAACCAGGAGGGTGCAGATACCAAATATCCATGGTGAGGGGCCGCGGAATGCGCGTTGGGTTTGTGAGTGGCGTTTCCTCATCAATCCCTTCTCATCTTACCTTGAAGAGTTGTCTGGCCGAAAGCATGAGTTGTCATTAGCTCAGTCCCGTCGTCGCGAATAGAGCAGAATTCTGTCTTTTTCCGGGCGCTCTGGTATTGGCTCCTTTGGCAAATCTTGAAGCGGTTCGGAGCTTCGCCATTCCCTGTTGGGAAGTCTGGTTGCTTGCCCGAAGAATTGCGAGAATAATGAAGAAGGGTGGGTGTGACCGAGGAAGGCACTTATCGGAAGATTCAGAGGTGCTCCATCTAGAGGTCCCTTTCCCGTTGGCGTAGAGGTTGTCGGCAATGATATCAATGCCAATCCCCAGCAAGAAATTCATAGTTGAAATGCGATGCTCTAACGCATTGCCGATTAAAGTCTTCTAAGTCGAAAAATAAAATTGAATAAAAAATCAAAAATACGACCTCATGGCCTAAATTGCGGCTGGTTGATTGGGCAAATTAGAGTTCGAACCATGGGTTGAATTGTTTTGGGGATATTGTATTAAGTATGTGGCAGTCATCGGCTAGGGGAAGATGACTCAGGAATGGGCGATTGGCAATTTCGAATTTAGTTGAATTGGCTGGATTCAGGGGGCTAGGGAGGCTTGCTAGTAAAACCGATGACCGTGGTTGGGGGATGATGGCTCTTTTTTATACGCACACGCTTGGATGTCGAATGTTAGCCGATCGTTGTGGAGCCAATCGAGTGCCGCGCTGGAGTTGCGGTGCGGCGCAATGATGCCTTTTGAGGGGCGCGGGGAGGGCTTTCTCGGGTTATTGAGAAAGCCCCCTACTTTGAGTTTTTCCTCTGGCGCTTGTCCCTTGGGGTTCGCTTTCCTGCCGCACGAACCTGCGTGGCCTCGGATGGATAGGCATCGCGCCTGCAAGGCGGCCGTGACGTGAGGCCGTCTTGAGGAATGTTGTTCGTTTACGGCATGTCAACGACGACTTTCCCCATCGCTCGGCCGCTCTCAAGTCGCTCGTACGCCTGCCCCACTTCGTCGAATGAATACTTGTGAGTATCGAGAACGGGCTTGAGTCCCCCTTCTTCCACGATATGAGCTAACTGACGCAGGATCGTGCCGTGAGCTTCTCGCTTCGTGTTGTGGAGCATTGGAATGAGCATGAACACAACGTGTAGGGACAGTCCCTTAAAGTGGGCCACGGAGAGGTCGAGTTCGCAGAGGGACACGGTGGAGGCGATTTGGCCGTTGAGCGCCGCCGCCTCGAAGGAATTTGCCATGTTGGCGCCTCCGACCGAATCGAATATCAGATCGAATCCGGTTCCGCCGGTGTGGGTCGCAACATACTGCTCAACGGTTTCGGTTTTGTAGTTGATCGGCGTGGCTCCGAGTTGCTTGATGAGGGCCAACTGTGGTTCTCCACCACCCGTAGAATACACTTTGGCGCCAAAGTGCTTGGCGAGTTGCAAGGCGACGTGGCCCACTCCCCCAGAGCCGCCATGGACGAGAACCGTTTTTCCGGACTCAATTCCAGCTCGGGCGAGACCCTCGTAGGCGGTGATCCCGACCAAGGGCAGTGCTGCGGCTTCCCGCATGCTCAGGTTGGTGGGTTTGAGCGCGATTAGGTTTTTGTCCGCTACGATATACTCGGCTAAGGTTCCTGGAAGATCGGCAAGGCCGCCGGCACAGCCGTAGACTTCATCCCCGACACGGAACGTCTCGGTGTCGTCCCCGACTGCCTCAATCGTACCGGCAAAATCCATCCCTAAGATCGCCGGCGTAGCGGGGGAAAGTGGGAGTTCCGTGCCCATCTTTCGAATCATAGTGTCTACGGTGTTGACGCTTGAAGCGGCGATTCTGATTAGCGCGTGGCCTGCTTTTACCGTGGGTTTCTCGATGTCGGCAGCCTCGAAGGTGGCGTTTTCGCCGTAGGCGTTGATTAGCATTGCTTTCATAACTATGTCTGTCGGATGTGGCTTGGGTGAATTTGTGTGAATGAACAAATCTCTAGAATGCTGCTGACCATCTCATTCCAGTTGGGCTGAGGCTCGCTGCCTTCTCTACCCTTACTTTGGTGGCTGGTGTTGAATTTGACAAGTACCCACATTTTTGTAAGTAATGGAGATTAATGAAGGGATTAATGGCACTTAGGGCATGAGAAAATATAATTGGAGGACGGGCTGTGATGTTGAGGCGACCCTGAGTGTGATCGGTGGCCGATGGAAGCCCGTTTTGGTGTGCCATTTGTTGAACGGGCGAAAGCGTTTTGGAGAGTTGCGACGTCTTACACCCAACGCGACGGAGCGGATGATTACCTTGCAACTTCGTGAGTTGGAATCGGATGGCGTCGTCAATCGCCATGTTTATGCCGAAGTGCCGCCTCGGGTTGAGTATGAGTTGTCAGGCTTTGGTCGATCTCTGGAGCCGATTCTGTTGCTGATGCAGGAGTGGGGCCGTACGTTTAAGCAACGAAAGCTTGCTGAACTTTCTGAGGCCTAGTTCCGAGTGCCTCTTGCAGAGAGAATGGACTGGGATGACGAGTCCACTCATCCACTCGGTGATGGACCGCCGAACAATTGCGTCGTTCTCGCGATTGCCTTCTTTCCAAGAATCCTGAAAGCTCACTACATGATCGCTCGCTGTCTCAGAATGGTTTTTGCTCTGTTGCTCACTATTAGCGCTGGCGCTTCTGCCGCGGTGGCAGGTGAGCTAGCCGACATTTTTGCGGACAATATGGTCTTGCAACAGCAGATGCCGATCCGCGTTTGGGGGACGGGAACGCCAGGTGCTGCGGTGACGGTTACCTTTGGTCTGGAGAGTCAGTCGAGTGTCGTTGAAGATCAGGGCAAATGGTCTCTGAATTTGCCGGCCATGTTGGCTTCCGGTGAGCCTCGATCGCTCCGGGTCGTCATTGGGACGGAACATGTGTCGGTTGAGAACGTGCTGGTTGGCGAAGTTTGGCACGCCTCAGGGCAATCCAACATGGCATGGTCGTTGGCGGCGTCAGCGAAAAAATTGCCGGGCCTGTCGAGAATCCTTATGGAGGCTGATTACCCCGCGATTCGTTACCGGGCGATTAAACGTCGAGAACAGCGTGTTGAGCAATGGCGCATTGGAGATGGGGCCGATTGGGTGGAGTGCACTCCCAAAACGGCGGGCGCCTTCTCAGCCGTCGCGCTTCTGTTCGCGCGGCAGCTTCACCTCGAGCTTGGCGTTCCGATTGGAATCATTGAGACCGCTTGGGGAGGGCACCCGATAGAACCCTTCATTCCGGTGGCGGCGTTTACCGAGCATCCCGTTCTCGAGCAGGAGCGTCGGTTAGGAGAGCTTAAGGACTTGGAAGGATTGAAGGCGATGGTTGGGGGCGTTTGGGCACGGAATGAGTCTTGGTTGCCTGGGGCGATTTATAATGCCCGGATTGCTCCCATTGCTGGCTACAGTATGAGGGGAGCACTTTGGTATCAGGCGGAGTCGAATTGTGGTACCGGTGAGGATCCTCGGTATTACAGTGAAAAGATGAAGGCCCTCGTCCGCGGTTGGCGAGCCGCGTGGGCGCAGTCTGACATGCCGGTTTATTTTGTGCAGCTGCCCCAGTATCCCTCGCCGGGCTGGAGGCTCATGCGCGATGAGCAGCGCCGTGCTCTGAGCGAACCGAATACGGGAATGGCCGTCACGATTGATCTAGAGCTCGATGGGATTCATCCCGCTAACAAGTTGGAGGTTGCCGAGCGACTCGCGCTCTGGGCCTTGGGTCGCGATTACGGGCGAATAATCCCTGTCAGCGGACCTCTCTTTCGCTCGGCTTCGTTTGAAGGGGATCAGGCGAGGATTGCCTTTGATCATGTCGGTGAGGGGTTGGTGACGGGGTCCAAAAGGGATCTGCAAGCCGTGGAGATTCTGGAGGGGAAGAGCGTGAACGGCTTTGAACTGGCGGGCGTCGATGGCGTATGGATGTCGGCGTCCGCTGTCATTGAAGGGCGTGGCGTGCGCTGCAAGAGTGATCAGGTTCCAGAGCCCATCGCCGTAAGGTACGCCTACGCCTCGACGATGCCTGAGGACCGGCCTTGGAATCTCTATAATCGAGCGGGCTTGCCGGCTTCGCCCTTTGTCTCGGAGGGGCTTCGCTATAGTCTCGAAAATCGAGACTGAATGATTTCATAGCGAACTCGCCATGCTTTGATGGTTCGCTGGCGAGAGCAGTGCGCCGGCCAGAATACAGAACGGCGTGGCTGATACTCGACTGCCCCAGGGGCCGCGTTCACTCCTTCTTGGGGGATTCTTCCTTGGTCGGTTTCTTTTTTTCCTCGGGAAACGAAATGCTTCCGTCGTAGTTGATCAAGACGAACTTCATTTCCATCTCTTTCGTGAATGCTCGTTTCTCCTCAACACTCTTGGCCGCTACGATGCCCTTGGGGATCCTCATCATCATGACGCCCCACTCGTTACCAAGCCATGAGCCTTTGACGACGGTCTGGATGAGGAACGCTCCATCGCGTCGCCAAGCGAATCTCTTTTCGACTGCCTTGAAGGCGATTTCGGGGATGCCGACTTTTTGAGCGATCGCGCTGTAGAATTGATCCGGATCTTGATACTCCTCGAGGGGGCTAACCCCCTCGATCTTGATTCCGTAAAGGGTTTCGAAGAAAGCCACCTGCTTACGGGCTGATTCATCGGCGCTACGAACTGTCTCGAACCGATCTGATTGATCGCCTTCGCCTAAGGCGGTCCCGGAGCTTGGGGGGGCGGTAAGAAGAGCGATGGAGGCAATGATGCCAGCGATGTTCGTTGTCATGTTCTTGCAGTCACGCATGGGGCCTAGAGGCGTTCTGAAATGACTTTCGCGCAATGACGCAACGAACGCTAAGTTTTTCTGATTTCATTTCACCTCAGGGTCTTCCTGTCCTTCCTGCCTGGTCGCGCGAAAGATGTAGACGCCCTTTAGAAATGATTTGTTCAGTAATGCTCTGACGGCTTGCTGCGTTGGGAACTCCGAATGAGCCCGAATGACGAAAAATCGCTTCGGTCTCGACTCGGTATTCGGACGAGTTATGATTTTGTTCTCGATCGAAGGGCTAGAATGAAGAAAAAGCAATGGTTGTTCGGCTGCATTGTTGTTGCCGTCGTTAGTCTCCTTTGGGTGATTTTTGGAAGATCGTCGTCAGTGTCGGTGCCGACTTTTAAGAGCGAAGCGGAAGCTCGCGGGTATCTTAAAGAGCAGGTTGCAGAGGGGCGATTATCGGAACTGGAAGCCCGGGTGCACCTGGCAGAAGCCTTATCGCGAGTGAAGAAACAGGAGCGGCGCCAGACTTGGCGGAAGGCCTATGAGGCGGACATTCAGCGTCTTATGGAGGAGGAAGGCGTCAGTAAGGATGAGGCCATGGTTCGGTTGAAGAGTTCGAAGAAGAAGCAATGGAAATCGAAATCCGCAGCCAAGGATAGGAGTCTCAAGACGGGGAAAAAGCCGGCAGCCGAAAAAAAGAACTAGTGAGCTCTTAGAAAGAAGCTGTTAACAAGGAGAACGAGGACGAAGGATGGAAACGAGCGATTCGTACGAGGCTCATGATGCGCCCGGGTCACGGACAGGATTTACCCTGATCGAGCTCTTAGTGGTGATTGCGATCATCGGGATCCTCGCTGGGATGCTCTTACCAGCCTTGTCCCAAGCTAAGGAACGTGCGAGGCGGACTCAGTGCCTAAGCAACGTTCGTCAACTTCAGTTGGCGGTCCAGATGTACGCGGATGATTTTGACGGCTACCTGCCTCCACGGGCCTATCAGGCAGGGGCCGTGTGGCCGGATCGTCTAGAATCTTACTTCGGATCGAGAGGCATCCTCCGATGCCCGACGGACCGCGGAAAGGCCGAGACGAGTTATCTCTTGAATGGGTTTGTGGATTATTTTGCCTTCGAGTCTTTTCAGGGGGATTGGGACGCCTTTTTTGGGGCCTATAAGACGGGAGGATTTGCCGGGGTAAAAATTTCGGCCATTCCGGAGCCCTCTGAAACGATTCTGATTGGCGAGCGAAAGGCGACGGCAGACGGAGATGCCTACATGGATATTTGGCCGCCGGAATATGGAAGCGATCATTTGACCGCGATCGACCATGGGAAACATCGGGTCGGAAACCAGGAACGTGCTGGGAGTTCCAATTATGGCTTTATCGATGGGAGCGCCCGGTCGCTCAAATTTGGTGAAGCCTTCCATCCTAAGAACCTTTGGGCCGTGACCGAACAGTTTCGAAACGCTCCCTTACCAGAACTGTAGCGAATTTAGGTGCGAATGATTCGGTGTCGGTCTCGATCACAGCGTTCCTCTAAAAGAGCGGGGACGTTTAGTACTATCCACGGGCCAGAAGGCCAATTGTTTGAATCCAATGAAACGCGTTTGTCTTGATAGTTTGTTTTTACTATTGGTTTGCTTCCTTTTAGCTTCCTCCCCACTGATGTCTGCGATCCCTGAGACGGCCCCAATTGCCGAGAAATCACCTAAGGAACTGAAGGCCCACGGGCTCCAACGCCTCGATCCCTATTACTGGATGCGTCTCAGTGACGACCAAAAAACGGCCGAGAATCCCGACGAGCAAACCCGGCGGGTGCTTGATTATCTGAACGCGGAGAACGCGTATCTCAAGAAATCCATGGCCCATACCGAGGCGCTTCAGAATGATCTTTTCGATGAGATCGTAGGACGAATCAAGCAGGATGAAGCAAGCGTCCCTTACCTTGAAAACGGCTATTGGTACTACACTCGCTTTGAGGAAGGGAAGGAGTATCCGATATACTGTCGAAAGAAGGGGGACCTCACAGCCAAGGAGGAGATTCTGCTCGATGCGAATGAACGAGCGCAGGGCCATGATTTTTACAGTGTCAATGGCCTGGAGGTTAGCCCGGATAATCAACTGCTTGCCTTTAGTGAAGACACCGTTGGCCGAAGAATTTACACCCTTCGGTTTAAGAACCTCATGACAGGAGCCCTACTGCCGGATGAGATTTCTGGCGCGAATCCCGGCGTGGCGTGGGCGAATGACAATCGCACCCTCTTCTACACCGCGAAGAACAAGATCACCCTGCTCTCAGAACAGATCAAACGGCATGCCTTGGGTGAGCCCGTGACCCAGGATGTGGTCGTGTATCATGAGGAGGATACGTCCTTTTATATTGGAGTCGAACGCAGCAAGTCTGGGAAATATCTGATCATTTCCAATAGTAGCACACTGGTCGACGACTACCATATTCTGTCGACGGATGATCCCAATGGCAAATTCATGTCCTTCACGCCCCGGGAGAAGAACATGAAGTACTCGATCAGTCACGTTGGAGATAGCTTCTATGTTCGAACCAACTGGAAGGCAGAAAATTTCCGCTTGATGGCTGTGAACGCAGAGGCGACCAAGCGGGAGAACTGGTTCGAAGTGATTCCCCATCGGTCCGAGGTTCTCTTGGAGGCTGTCGACGAGTTTGATCGCTTCTTGGTCCTGCAAGAAAGGGAGATGGGGCAGACGAAGTTGAGAATCCGTAATCTCGCCACTCAAGAGGATCACTATATTGCCTTTGATGAACCTGCCTACGAAGCGGCCATTGGTCATACGCCAGAGATGTCTAGTCCATGGCTGCGGTTTCGCTATGCCTCCATGACAACCCCAAACTCAACTTTCGATTATCACATGAGCACGGGGGAGAAGCAGTTGAAGAAACGGCAGGAAGTGCTTGGGGGCCATGATCCCGAAAACTATCGTACGGAACGCTTGTGGGCGACTGGCCGGGATGGCACCAAGATTCCGATCTCCATTGTATATCGAAAGGGATTTGAAAAGAATGGCAAGGCGCCGCTCTTGCTCTACGGCTATGGTTCCTACGGCTATACCATCGATCCTTCATTCAGTTCCATCCGACTGAGCCTGCTAGACCGAGGCGTTGCCTTTGCCATTGCTCACGTTCGCGGTGGCCAGATGTTGGGACGGCGTTGGTATCTGGATGGTAAATTGCTGAAGAAGAAGAATACCTTCTATGATTTCATCGATTGCGCGAAGTTCCTGATTCGCGAAGAATACACGGCATCGGAACACCTCTATGCCCAAGGGGGAAGCGCAGGGGGATTACTCATGGGGGCGGTGCTTAATGAAGAGCCAACCCTGTTTAATGGCGTCATCGCAGCGGTCCCCTTTGTTGATGTGGTAACGACGATGTCAGATCCGAGCATTCCTCTCACCACCAATGAATATGACGAGTGGGGCAATCCTGAGGACCAAGCCTTCTTTGATTACATGATGGATTACTCGCCCTACGATAACATTCAGGAAACGGCCTACACCAATTTGCTTGTCATCAGCGGTTTGTTCGACTCCCAAGTGCAGTATTGGGAGCCGACAAAGTGGGTTGCTAAGCTCCGGGCTCATAAGACGGGCGCAAAGCGATTGTATCTCGACACGGATATGGATTCAGGACATGGCGGTGCGTCGGGGCGCTTCGAGCGTTTCAAACGAACCGCCTTGGAATATGCCTTCCTCCTCGACCTTGAAGGGATCAAGGAATAGTCCACGGCGTTGAGGTGATTTCGCCATCTCTCGCTGCTGAGAATCTATTTTTCTTTTGACCCAATTGACCGATTTGACCGATTTGACCGATTTGGGGCTTCAAGAGTTCGTGGCGGCGTGGCTCGGTCCGAGGGCTCGTTTGTTGCCTTTGAATAGATCCAATCTGAAGAGGATTCGTTCGCGCTTCCGTCCGTTGAGGGTCTTGCCAAGGAAGGTCGAGCGAACGAAGAGATCGTAAAGAAGGAGGGAAATCCCGATGGTCAGTATCGATATCGCGCCGAGTTTCAGCGACCAGTGGAGGGATAGCTCTGCAAAGGCGATTTGTAGCCACACCACGATGGGGAGATGAATCAGGTAGAGCCAGTAGGACGAGTCAGCAATGTAACGGACGGTCTTGCTTGGTTTGTCGAAGAGGCATTTGAAGAGGGCGATGCTGAGTGAGACGAGGGACCACATCATCAGCGCGTAGCACAACACGAATCCTGCTCGAATAAGGCCAATCTGCGGATGCCCCATATTGGCCTGGTAGGCGGATAGGACAATCGTGCCCCAGATCGCCGCGATGCAGACGATCCCTCTGCCCACCGTGAAACTTGCCAAGCGTTCCATGAGCCCTTCCTGTCGATGAAGGAACCAGCCAAGGATGAAGAATCCCCCGTAGATGGTGAGGACGGGCCAATGCGGAACAAGGGATTTGTCCGGCGTGTCCATCCCCCAAATGCTCATCTGCCAGAGGCTCGCGGCCGTCGGCACAGAGAGGATAAGCCAAGCGAAACGAGAGTGAATGATCCAGGTGACGGATGGATCGATTCGTTTGGTGATTAGGGTGTGTAGGCGGGGAATTGAGTGAACGACCGCTCGGATGGTGAGCGCGATGCCGGTGACGAGGAGGAGGTAGTAGAGGAACCAGAGGTGGCTTCCGGTAAAGAGATCCGCCGGTAGTTGTTCAAGGGATTGGAAGCCTTGCTTCAAGCCACTGAGAACATCGACCTCTCCCTGCAAACTTTGACTCCCCATGATCCATGAGGCCACGATCAGCGGTCGCAGGATGAACCAGCCGAAAATCAAGGGAATCGCGATGCGACTGAGTCGCGAAGAGATAAAACTTCGGAATCCCTTCCGATGAAGGGTGAGGTGACTGAAGAACCCTGCGATGAGAAAGAAGAGCTCCATGCGGAAGGAGTGGCTGACGAGGATGAAACTCGTGACCATTGAACTGGTGGAAATGTCCATGACCGCCCAACCAATAAAGATGGGCACGAAGGACATGCTGGCGTGGAAGACAATGCCGAGAAGGAGGGCGAAGGCTCGAACTGCATCGAGATAGTCAAGTCGCTGGTGCATGGCTAGGTGGGGGAGGGGGTTGAAATGATAGTGGGTGAATGAGTCTGTTAATGCTCTTAGTAGAAGCTGACTTCGTCGAATTCGAAGTCGAATGGGCTTTTCTGGAGGCCGAATGCGACCAAGCTCACACTCGTGATCGTTTCCAAATTGAGTGGCGTTTGCGCGGACCAGGCACGCTTCAATTGAGTGAAGGGAATCGTCACTTCATGAAATTTCCCTTCGCCTTTGCGAGCGATGGTTGTGGCATGATAATCGAAGTTGGTGATTTCCGAGCTATTGACGGAGATCGATAGATCGCCTTGATTGACTCGGACGAGAAGACGAATCCCCTGGTAGGCGCTGAGATCTTGCGGAAGTCCTTCGGGGTGGAGCAATAAGACGGCGCTCGCCCAGGCCGGTTGTCCCCGTGGTGGTGCCAGCTCGCCTTTCGTTGAGAGCACGCCTTTGTCGATGGATTGAGTCGTTTGGGTGGCCCCTCCCGTGCTCGAGTCATCTAGGAACTGACGGCCAATTCCGAGACTGTTTTTCTTGGGATCACTGAAATCGTCGACCAACAGTGTGGCGGAAGGGCTGGTGGAATCCGGAGCGCTGGCATCCGGTTCTACTTTAGAGTTGCTGTCGGTTGATTTGGAACAGGCAGAGAAAAGCGTGAGTGCGGTGGTGAGCGTGACGAGGTATTGGAGTGACTTCATTGTTTTCTTGGGGGCTTGAGTTGTTCTAATGTCGAAGCGAGCCGGACAATGGCCTCGGCTTGATCCGTTGTTCGCTATAGGGGTGCCCCTGGTTTGAATCGAGGTGACAGACTTTCTTGGGCTAAGAGTGTTTTTCGGCGCGGCTTTGTTTTTTTTGAAAAAGTCTGTCACCTTCGCTGTCTCACTGGGCACTGCTTAGTTGAAGTACATGAAAACCGAACGATACAGTGCCACTTTTGACGAGCTCGACGACGCGTCTCTCGTGATCGATTCACGAGAGGGCGATCGGCAGGCCTTCGGGAAAATCGTCACTCGCTACCAACGGCTGCTTTGTTCCTTGGCCTATTCATCGCTGGGAAGTCTAAGTGAAAGCGAAGATGTCGCGCAGGAATCCTTTGTTGAAGCCTGGAAGAAACTGGGAAATCTGCGTGAGCCGGAGAAACTCAAGTCCTGGCTCTGTGGGATCCTCCGGTTTAAGATCAGCCATCATCTGAGAAAGGAGTCGCGACAACCGGTACGCCATGCCGGTGAATTACCGGAAGCGGATGTCTTGGAATCGAAAGATGAGCCGATCGAGAAAGTTGCCATGCGGGAGGAAGAACAGGCCTTGCTATGGCGAGCCTTGGATTCCTTACCGGATACCTACCGGGAGACTTTGATTCTATACTACCGCGAACACCGCTCCTTGGAGCACGTCGCCTGTGAATTGGATTTGACGGAAGATGCCGCCAAGCAGCGTCTTTCTCGCGGACGGAAGCTGCTTCAGGAAAAGATGATGAGCTTCGTGGAAGGGGCCTTGACCCGAAGCGCCCCTGGGCCGGCCTTCACCGCCAGTGTGCTGGCCGCTCTGGTCACGGTAGCGCCGACCGCCAAAGCCGCAGGCGCGGGAGTGACGGCTGCCAAGATTGGTGCGACGTTTAAGTGGGCGACTCTGCTCACCTTTCTTGGGACCGTCTCGGGCTTTATTAGTTCCTTCTTTGCCCTTCGCGCCAATCTCGATCAGTCACGGACGAAACGTGAGCGAAAAGCGATCCTTAGTTCGACGGTCACCTTCATTCTGGTCGCCGTGTTGTTTGCCTTGGTCATGTTCGGGCTCCGCTTACTGGCTGTTGGCTTGGACGGGTATGCGGTTCACTTGGCCATTCTTTCGCAAGTGCTCGTGATTGCCTTCGTGTTTAGCTATCTGCTCATGACGAAACGTCTCTTGAGTCGCATGCGAGCCTTGAGATCCTCAGAGAGGCAACGCCGACCGGATTTGTTTCAATCGCCGGATGATCAGATCGGTGCCAAAAAGGGAGAGTACAAGAGTCGCCTTCGCCTGTTTGGTGTTCCTTTGGTTCATGTGAGATTTTCCATGGCAGACGAAGGGGACAAACCGGTGTTTGGCTGGATCGCTGCTGGCGATCGGGCCTACGGGCTTTTGTTTGCCTGGGGTGGTTTTGCGGTAGCGCCGGTTTGTGTGGGGATTGTCTCTTGTGGGCTGGTGTCGATGGGAGTCGTTGGCCTTGGGCTGGTGGGCCTGGGGACCGTCGGCATTGGGCTGCTCGGCATGGGCGCTTCGGCTATTGGCTACAAGGCCTATGCCTCCCTGTCTGCCTTGGGTTGGAACAGTGCGTTTAGTGGGGGCTTTTCCATCGCGAAACTAGCAGCCATCGGACCCATCGCCTTCGCGGAACACGTCAATAGTGAGCTCGCGGCCTCGATCACCAATCTCTCAACCGTCAATCAAAGCTACGCCGTGATTCTCGGCATTGCAGCAGTGGCGGTGATCGTTCCTGTCGTGTGGTATGCCAGCGTCGTTCGAAAACGATTGCGAAGAACGGCTGGAAACTGATTCGGCTTGCGTGCATTGGTGTGCTTCGACTTTGCTGCGGGTTTGGGGCTATGCTCCGAGAAGAACTGAAGTCAGGCTGCCCTTACCAATCCTGCTGATTGGTGAATTCGGAGGTTTACTCCTTCTCTGGCGGATGCAATTGTTGAGGAACCCGAAGCGATCGTTCTCTTAGCAATCATGACCGACGGCAACTCCATGATGACGACCTGTAGAATCCATCTTGCCGCCCTCCTTGCGCTTGGATTCGTCACCGGGCTCGTGCCAAGCAGCCAGGCCCAGGATCCCGGAGTGAAGGGTTACAGGATTGGAACCTGCGATTGGTCCATCAAGCTGCCCGCGTCGGAGGAGTCGTTTCGATTCGCCCAACGAATCGGGCTCGATGGGATTCAGTATTCATTTGATGACGAGGGGAAGGGGCTCGATCTGAGGACTCGGGAAAACCGCGACAAAGTGCGATCGGTTGTAAGGGCTGTCTCTTATACACATCTGACGCTGCCGACGAGCGATCTAGTGTAGA
>OJGU01000834.1_pt1 | contig 14620 bp, 19 predicted proteins | sample 1594741 | NCBI WGS metagenome assembly OJGU01 (sample SAMN05416841, study PRJEB24817) | seawater metagenome | isolation source: Sea water | place: Canada:Atlantic | collected 2013-07 | reverse complement strand
TTATGGTGGCGATTTTACCACCTACGTTGGTGTCCGGAATCATTGAACCACTACATTAGGACTTTTTGTATAGATCATGCTTCGGCTCTAAAGGAGAAAACATCATCATCTTGGCGTTCTCGTTGAACCCATACTTTGCGATCCTTGCCTCGCTGGTGTGGCTGTGTGCCGAGGCGTCCACCCAACTGATCTCGACATCAAACTCGAACTCATAAACCGGCGGGCTTGTACCCTCTCTCGCTTTGCCCTTGTCCACGAAATTAGGGGTTGGCATTTCCTGAAAAACTAATTTGCACTCCATGGCTTTGCCCGCTGATAACAACATAGAGGAGCCATCAGTAGTCTCTAGCCTTTGAGATAAATATGTCCCACCGTTCTCGTCAGCATGCTCAAAACGTCCTTGAACGGATGTGATCAAGATATCGCGAGTACCATTGTTCACAAGAGCAAACATCGGATTCATGAACTCACCTAGCTTGTCTATTCGGACAAGATGCAATCTGTCCCTAACCCTTATCTGAACCCAGTAGAAGGTGAAGGCACTGAGCATCAGCGCTATTGCAGATAAGGATATTGATAGGTATTCCATTCGATGTCCTAACGCCCGGCTCACGCGCCGGTTTGGAGCCGCGAAGCGGCGGAAAAACGGTCGCTGTGCAGCCGATTGTTAAAGCCTGCCAAGCCAGTACTGCGGACGTCGCCGGTCATGGGCAACCGCCAGAACTTGAAAACCATCAAGTTTCTCTCGGTAAACGATAGATAGCGGAAATCTGTGAAGGGGCGCTCTACGAATATCTGGCTGCAACTCAACTTGCCAGGCTTTTGGTGACTCGCCAACTAAATTGGCCAGGGCCTCAAATTCCTCTATGAAGGCACCACCCAATCCCGGAACTTTTGATTCGTAATAACCAACTGATTCCAGGAATTCGGCTTCCGCTGCCGGGTGAAAAGAATAGTTCATTTGATCAGTGCTCTAGCCTTCCTCATGACATCTTCACCGGACACGGCCTGAACTGAACCATTATCTAGCTCTTCGCCTCTACGGCGGGCCTCAAGCAACCAATCGGATCTGAGTTCTTCTTCTGAGGGAGACTCCAGACTCAATACCAGTCGCTGGATCAATTGGGCTCGCTCCTCTTTGGGAAGGTGGAGCGCCTCGTCTTCAATTTTCTGAAGATTCATGGAAGAAACCTCTCGTTCGTGTATCACTCAATTTTGACACGGATGATTACCGCGTGCCACGACGCAGTTTTTTCGCTTTAACGCCCGGCTCACACGCCGGTTTGGAGCCGCGAAGCGGCGCAAAATTAGTCGCTGTGCAGCCGATTGTTAGATCTGCAAGCTCAACGAGGTGAAACGGCTCCGCCAGATACAGCCCGGATACTGCTTTTGGATGGTTTGTTTTTTCCCTTTTTCCTGGCACGTTGCCTCTTCTTACACTGCTTTTTAGCTCGGGCAATTTCAAAATGTTTGGTAACAACTTTTATAGCCTCAGCACGAGTGAGATGAGGTTCGTTTGCAAGAACCCTCTCCACATCATCGTCTATTTCTGCCATATCGGAACCTTCAGATAACGCCCGGCTCACGCGCCGTGATCTTGCAATGGAGGCGAAGCCGCAATTAAAGGGCGTCCGGCAGCCATCGGCCGCGTACTATAGCCCCTTGTTAAATTTGCTTTGCATGGATGGCTTCGTTGCGGGCAACCCGCAAAATAGCCTTTCTTCCTTCTGAATCCGCCGCCATAAAGTCACGGATTAAACACGAAAGGTCGCGATATGGATCGTCTTGTGTTGGGGAGACGGCGGTACTTTCGTAATTCAAGAGCTCAACTGGGTTCACCCCAAGACCGCAAGCAATTGACTCCACAGTGGAAACGGCCGGAGATTTCAGAACCCCGTTGTTGGCTACGAGATTGCTAATGGTTTTCTGACTTACGCCCGAGTTGTTAGCCAACGTTTTCTGGCTGAAGCCTTTCAGGGCCATCAGCTTCTTGATGTTTTCTCGCAACGCAAGACTTGAATCCATCCTTAGTTGTCCCAAAAGTTCTTGAATTTAACGCCAGCCATAAACGGCGGCCCGACAGGGGCGTCCGGTGGAGGCCGAAGGCCGGAACGTATTTGATGGCCTCGTTAATCTGGAAAGTTTCGTAGAACTTCGTATGTAATGCTGCTGTTATCAGCCTCCAAGACCTCGATTTGGGCCCCCTTGTAACCTATGCGCTTTGATTCACTCAAATCGTATTCCACTTCATTATTAAAGGCGGGCCGAGCACTGTTGTTGCTAAATTCCCGATATCCAATGTTGATCTTGTCTCCTACGCGACCACTATAGATCAGTGTTTGCTGAAAGCTATTCTTGGTTTCGGCTACTCGACCGCGTCTCTCATAATCGGCGTCGTAACAAGCACTGCCACCCAGAGTCGTAATGACACAGACTTGGCTCCCTTCCGCCTTACCTACCGCTAACGCTTCAATCGGATCAGACAATGCCCCTCTAATCACACCTATGGCTGAGAAAAAGTCTTGTTTGTCATCAAACCCGACCTGAGGATATTCATAACTGGGAATGTCGTATAGCGCTCCATCTACACGTTGCTTAACGTAAAGTACTTGCTCCTCGTAAATCACCCCCTTCTCAACCATATGATCCCCGACATAGGCCGTAACCTCTTTGCCCACCGGAGGATAATCCACATCTTTCATGGCTGAAGGAGAGCCGTTGTACTGAACTGTTGTACAGCCACCCAGAACTGCAAGGAGCGAAATTAGTAATATGCGTGTCAATTGACATCCCCTTTCTGATTAACGCCTGCGTAAACGGCGGTTTTTGCGCAGCGAAGCGGAGCAAAAGCCGCCCGGTGGAGGGCCTTTAGGCCCGGAACGTATTTGACGCACTGGTTATGTGCTACCCGAAGAAACAGCTATTCTCGTCAGCATTCACGATAGCAAAAAATTCCTCGATGGACCGTGACTCAGGTTCTGGCGTGTATGAATGCCACTTCAGATCGCTGCGCATCCAGTAGATTTTCCAGCGTTGAGATTTCTTGATGTAGGTAGCTTTTGCCACCGGCGACTCAATGATCGTGGAAAGCTCGCGGAAATGAGGGCGAATCTCGACAATCTGCACGCTTTGGCCGGAAACTCGAACGTCGAGATCTAACTTGGGTCTGATCTCGACTGGCGGCCTCCGGTCTTCAAGAAATTCAGAAGCGGCCCGCTCAATTTTCTTTGCTTCGAACTCACTGAATGCCATATGGATTCTCTATGGGAACGCCCACATAACGCCAGCCAGCATGCGCGGCTACGGAACTAAGGCGAAGCCGCAATGCAGTGGGCGTCGCGTGCCTGGCCTTGTTATATATGATTCCCACTTCAGTGGTTTCCCAGTAACAATTGAAATGTCTCGGGAAGCTGAGGTAACCCGACGGCAATAGTAATAGAAGAAGCCACTGAAGCCAGGACGTCAACTATGGTCCGGCCAATATCAGTATTAGTAAGCGCACGTCGATACTCGGCATCAAAGAACGCATGGCCAAGCGTAATTTCCATGGCATCCAAGATCGGCGCGGCACCGGAGATTCGGTATTCATCAACCGCGACAATAATTCTTTGAAGTCCCCTAACGAGGTAGTTTTTTATTTCATCAGGAAAATCACTCTCCAAAACGTCTTTAAGAACGCCGTCGATTTTATCTCGTGTGTCTTGCAGAGTAGTTTCGTTTAGGAGTGAAGTGTTTGCTTTACTTTGAAGAAGATCTGCAGAAAGGCTGAGGTACGAAAGTGTGTGTTGATCGATGAACTTGCTAAATGTGTCCCAGCGACCATTGAGGTTTTGCTCCATAAAACCTCTATTAACTTGATTTGACCAATGAGCATGAGCGCCAGACTGGTGAGGAAATTCTTGATCGAGCGTTTGAATGATCTCGGCGGGCAAATTCATGACTTTACCCAGGCGAGACATCAAAAGCGTGTTGTTCCCTCCAGTGTCTAGAAGAGCAGTCCAAACGCCTCGGCAGTTTGCTTCATTTTTATGCTCGCTTCCTTGCTGCAGTATGGCAAGAAGCCGTGCTGCTGGATTGTCTAGTAGCACCTATTCTTCGCTCCTCTGATAACGTGGGTTTCTTTTATATAACGCCAGCCAGCAGCGCGGCTACGGAATGAGGCGAAGCCGCAATGTAGTAGGCGTCGCCGTGCCTGGCCTTGTTATAACCTCTTTCAATTCAGCTCGTAATCGACGAAACGATTCCAGTCATCGATTGCATCGCTCGCAGCTTGTTGGTGATTCCTAGCCGCCTCATTTTGTTCTTCAACGAAGTCAGAGATACACGCTTTGTAGTCCTGAACTTCCTGATTGAAATTGTCCAGTTCCCATTGAGAATTGAACTGGTAAGGTTTGCTCGGTTGATAGCAAGACGGACTCGGCACGAACATATCCGACAGAACCGGGAAGGAGACAAGGATTGTAGCTCCAACCAAAAGCCAACTACTCTTCGTGAACTTCATTGCCTCTCCCCTATAGTTATAACGCCAGCCAGCATGCGCGGCTGCGGAATGGAGGCGAAGCCGCAATGTAGTAGACGTCGCCGTGCCTGGCCTTGTTATGATCATCCTTGGTACTTGACCCCTTTGACGATGGCAACGATCAAAGCAACTATTCCACCAACGGCGAAGAATAAGCCTGGTGCCGCATTGAGCAACTGCCCCTTGATAGTTGTTGCATCTACGACGATGCTCGCTTCTCCAGTGACCCCCAGAAGGAATAGCTTGTAACCAAGATAAATAGGGAGCATGGGAATTACTAAGCCTAAAATCTTGAATGTAAAAAACAATACCGTGGGAACTGGATTTTTACCTTTTGTGCTGTCCACCATCATTTGCATTGGTGGATTCTGCCGACGCTCCCTCACATCCATAGTTATTCTCCAGATTCATAACGCCTATAGCACGCGCGAGTTTACGAGTCGCCGTGCTTATTATTGTTAGTATTCTATTGATTTTACGTAAAGCATAGTCGGTAATCCGTCCCAAAGGTCTTTAGTCTGGAATAATCTTTTAAAACCATAATTTTCGTAAAATGCCCTAGTTTTCTTATATCCTGGGTGCGGCACTTCATCACCCAAAGTTTTGACATGAAGGAAGTCAAAGCCTTTCTCTTTTGCAAGATTTTCAGCAGAAAGCATCAGCTTCCTTCCCAAGCCTTTACGATGATTCTTTAAGCTTATTGCCATTGAATAAATTTCTGCTGTAGATTCGAAGTGCCAATCAATTGAAATAACTCCTTCAATTCGACCATCTACGATTTCGACGAACGCCCCATCTTCACTTAGTTGGTTAGCATAGTCGGAATTAATTTCTTCACTACCAAACCAGCCATCAAGCTCATTAAAAATCTCAAAACAACGTGCTTTATATTCTCTTTTATAAGGATGAATCATACACTTCCTAAAAATACTAACGCCGGCCATGTTGATGCACTGGTTATGTGGTTTAAAAATTCAGCTTAAAAGTCTCCGGATATTGCTTCGGCTGGACCATACCAATACGCATCTGAGTTTCCCATAAAGTGATCCCGAGGCACTTTATCTCCAAACTTTACTTTCAAATTCTTTATGGAACCTTTAGCCAATCGTTCCTTCAGATATTCTAACCTCCCATGAGGATCACCGACCTCTATTTCTTTGTGAATGGTCCAGCCATCGATATCTTCATACTCAACATACTGAACACTCGCTTTCTCTCTAGCCCCTAACTTCTTTAGCTCTTTTGTTCTTTTGTCTTTAGCCCCCTGAGGAACGAAATAACGCTCTAAGTCTTTCTCGTCACTGAGGAAACTCTTTGAAAAACGAAGGATTCCCCCATACAGGTTAAAAGACGTATGGGCTAACGCATGTCGGACAACCTTTCCTTCAGTTAAGGAGCCTTCGTACCAGCCAAATGGCTTTATCGTGTTGCTGTCTGTCCTAGGAAGAATCTGTATATCTACGCCGTTTTTTCTTACGAAGATATAGGAAATGTCGGTTGAGTTTGTATTTGCAAGAACAGCCTTGTACATCCGCTGCCTTGATTTTAATGGCACCCACCCTGCAGCTTTTAATGCTTTAATGAAAACTTCAGGACTAGCTAGCCCATAACTCAGGGGAAAGCCTTTGGGCAAAACAAAATTTCCACTATTATCTAGGCTGCATTCATCTTTTCGGCACTCTATCGTCGCACTACATTCCCAGTTTAAATATTTTAAAAGTGAAACTTTCGCTGCTATCATTTGATTATCTGTTTTGCGCACGAGAACTTCGTCACCAGTCTTCAAGTCAGTGCGAAAACATTGAACTGGATACTCCTTGGCTGAATCTGAAAAAGAGACAAATGCAATTATATAGCTCATAAATAACCTCTGCATGCCTCAGCGCTGCATAGCGCCGAATATTAGTCGCCGCTTTAGCATTCAGCCTCAACATAATCGCCAACATCGAGATCCGATCGATCGCAGCGCATTGCGTCAGACTTGCCTTTATCAGAAAGCTGAACAAATGTAATACGCTGAAATGGCTTCTTACTCATACTTTTCCTTTATTGGAAGCTGCAAACCGTGGCCCACATAACGCTTGCAGCATGCGCGCAGGCGCAATGTAGTGGGCGTCGCCGTGCCTGCGCTTGTTAGGAACTATGGCCAGCAGCAACTTTTCTTACACGGCTAAATAACTCCCCTAGATAGAAAAATGCTTTCCGCCATTCGAGAGTTAGCTGATCCGCGCCTATTTCCTCAACAGAAACCTTCAAGCCCTGCTTCCGTTTTGAGGTTGATTTGTGCCTAGCAGCTCGCTCTTGTAACGACATATCTTCCAGACTATGCGACCAATGAGAATGAGCAACCTTGTTTCTAAATGCCTCAAACTCATCCAACTTGCCAGCGGCAAACGCAAATTCTTTGTAAAGCTGATTCTGAGTACCCAGCTCTTTAATCATCAAAGATGATAGAAGTGACATCAATTGCTTGTATGATTGTTCTGAGGTCAGGATCAGCACAGTATCTTTATCAATCTTCAGGAGGTCAGAGATGCAACCCCTTAGTTCGAACTCGATTGAACCCTGAAAGATTACGATCGAACCAATGAGCGCTCTGACCTCTACCGGCACAGCCGAGTGAATACTTCCCTTTTTCCAGTCAGGCTCTTCAATCATCGTCTATTCCTAACAGCTAATTCAACGACAAATGACATTTACCCAAAACGCGCCTATTTCCATGCACCCTAGGTGTCATTGACCATAATTTTCTTTTAGTTTCAATAAATTAAAACATTCAACAACTGACCAATCTGAAAATAAGCGTCAATGGCCATATTTCACCCAGTACACCTGTTCGCTTATCTAAAATAGATCCTCAACGACTATTCCATATCTTTCATAGAGTTGTCAGCTCATTGGCGCGAAATTTACGAAGTTTTGCGACAATTGTCGTATATCTCCGCTTTTCACCGTGAAATAACCCAAAATCAGGCCTAAGATACTGTACAAATAAACAGCATGGAGGCTGAGCCTATGATTTTGGATGTCCCACCAAAGTTGCCAGACAACCCTACCCGCTTTATGGATCAGCTGCGCACACTGATTCGTAGCCGAAATATGGCCTACAAGACTGAACAGACGTACTGCCACTGGATCAAGCGCTTCATCCGTTTTCATGGTATGCAGCATCCTTCTGCGTGTTCGGCAAAAGAGGTGGAACAATTTCTATCGCACCTTGCGGTGCAGCGTAACAACAGTGTCAGTACCCAGCGGACTGCGCTGAATGCCCTCGTGTTTCTGTTCCGCGAGTTTCTGGAGCAGCCCCTGGATGAACTATCGTTTGAAATGGCACGAAAACCCAGACGCTTACCCACCGTTTTTACCCATGATGAAGCCAAAGCCGTTATCAACGGCCTGGAAGGCGCTCCTCAGTTGGTTGCGCGCCTGATGTATGGCTCCGGCCTGCGAATCAACGAAGCCTTGAGACTTAGAGTGAAAGATGTGGATTTCGGGATGCAGCAAATCATCGTGCGCAGTGGAAAAGGCAATAAGGACAGAACAACCTTGCTCCCGGACTCATTGGCAGAGCCATTAACCCTGCAAATTGACGCTTGCCTGGTTCAGCACAAGAAAGACCTGGCCGGCGGTCATGGCGAAGTCTATATGCCCTTTTCTCTGAATCAAAAATACCCCAGCGGAGGCAAAGAACCTGCCTGGCAATATCTGTTTCCAGCCGCCAAGTTATCCATGGATCCGCGTAGCGGCGTCTTACGCCGGCACCATCTTCTGGATCGCGGTGTTCAACGGGCCATCGGTTTAGCTATTCGTGAGGCGGGAGTATACAAGCAGGCAAACAGCCACGCGTTTCGCCATAGCTTTGCCACTCGCCTACTGGAAAACGGATACGATATTCGCACTATTCAGAAGCTGCTGGGCCACGCCGACGTGCGCACCACTGAAATCTACACACATGTGGTTCGTAAAGGGGGCTTTGGAGTACGCAGCCCGATAGACGAGGCCTTCTAACTTTCCCAGCGGCTTTCCGGAATGCGCTGTACGTGGATATGCCCGATCAGGCGAATGGTGGGGCGAATCAGGAACTGGAAACTGCCAATAATGAACAGCCAGATGGCCGCCTTCTCGTGTTCGGGAAACAGAAACAGGATGCTGCCCACCAGAAACCAGATGGCAATCAGGAAATCATTGATGATGCTGAGCACTTCGTAACGGCGCCGTATAACCAGTTCTTCATGGCCTAACCGAAGGGTTAGTGGGTTATTTGTACGGTCTTCAGCCATTACACATCCTGTTTCCGGTGGGTTTGGTGAATTATTGCATGTCTTTGTAGGCTGCGTCGGTGCGCGCCGCCATGATGTAATCGTTTTTGTGCAGACCGCCGATCTTGTGGGTCCACCAGCGTACGGTCACTTTACCGTATTCCAGAAGGATGGCGGGATGGTGCCCTTCCTCTTCGGCCAAATCGCCCACCGTGTTGGTGAATGCCTGGGCCTGGGCGAAATTCTTGAGCTTGAACACTCGCTGTAACTGTTCTTCCCCGTCCAGCTCAATCTCCTGCCAGTCGGGTACGTCTTTACCCAGGGCTTGCTTCTGATCGGCAGTGACTGTGGGAGCATCTGCGCTGCAGGCTTCACAGCTTTGTTTCGTCAGTTCACTCATTTCAACCTCCATGGTTGATGGCTGTACTACAAGCGTGGGTTCGTTCCGCCACATTATCAACCCACTGCTTGAAATCCTGTCTTTTTCAGAATACTGTATATTTAAACAGTATATTGAGAACTTTCCATGAGCGAGATTCTGAACACGCTGATGCAAGACGCCCGTGTATGGCAGGGTCAGCAGCATATCCGCACCAGCCGGCCAGCGGAGCCAACCGGTTACCAGGTGCTGGACAACCAGCTCGGTGGTGTTGGCTGGCCTCGTGGGGCGTTGAGTGAATGTCTGCTGGATGAGCCCGGCATCGGTGAGTTGCACTTGCTGCTGCCCCTGATGCAACGGCTTTCTCAGGCGGGTAAAACCGTATTCTGGCTGAACCCGCCCCATACACCCTACGCCCCTGCCCTGGCCCGTGAAGGGGTCAATCTGGACCAGGTCATACTGATCAATACTGAAGACGAAGGCGACTTCCTGTGGACACTGGAAAACTGTCTGCGTTCACCGGTCACCGGCCTGGTGATGGCCTGGCCCGGAAAACTGGCCGCCCGTGACATACGGCGCTTGCAACTGGCCGCGGAGGCCGGCAGCAATGTGTGCGTGCTGTTCCGCGAGCGGCGCCATGCCGAACAGAACTCCCCGGCGTCGCTACGCCTGGATCTGACGGCAGGAAGCCAACAGGCGCTCAAGGTCAATGTTCTGAAACGTCGCGGCAGTTGGCCCGGCCAATGTTGCTCCGTAGCCATGGCTCACCGGGCGGATCTGGCCTTCCGGGAAGCACCCCGGGTGGTCCAGGGTCCCTGGGCTGGCAAGACCGGATAAGGCGAATCATGCTCTGGCTGTACCTGCACTTTCCTCACCTGTTGCTGGACCATATTCGCCGCTCCCGCGAAAACCAGGGAGCGCTGGCTGTTGTGGAAGGCTCCGGCCAGAAAATTATCCAGGCCTGCCCGGAGGCTTATGCCCAGGGAGTACGCGCTGGCATGCGCCTGAAAACCGCCATCAGCCTGGTACCGGAACTGGGCATGCTCAGGGCGGACCACCAACAGGAAGCCCGGATACTGGAAGACCAGGCGCGCTGGCTATACCGGTACGCGGCTCATATCGTATTGGTACCCCCGAATGGCCTGTTGGCGGAAGTGGGCAGCCTGCAGCGGCTTTATGGCGGACTGGCCGCCGTCTGGCAGACTGTGGAACAGGGGCTGGATGAACGCCAGCTTAACGCCTGGATTGCCATCGGCCACACACCACTGGCCGCCCGGCTGATTGCCCGGGCCGGCAAGGGCGAATGCACGGCAGACAAAGGCTATATCCTGCGCACACTGGGGCAGATGTCCCTGCTGACTGCAGAGTTCGATGACAAAACCTGTATGCGCCTGCAACGACTCGGCCTGAACACCCTGGATGAGGCCTTCGCACTGCCTGCCGGTGAACTGGCCCGCCGTCTGTCGCCGGAAACCCTCGCGTATGTGCAAAAAATCCAGGGTAGCCGCGCGGACCCAAAAACACCCTGGCAACCGCCCCACACCTTTCGTCAGCAGGCGGATTTTGTGCAGGAGATTGAGCAGTCCCAGGGCCTGCTGTTCCCTCTGCAGCGCATTCTGTCAGAGCTGGAAGAAGACCTGTGCTGGCGACAGCAGGATACTGACAGCCTGCTGCTGGTCCTGCGGCACCGGCATCAGGAGCCTACCCGCATTCGGGTTCGCACCTCCGGTCCCGAGCATCGGGCCGAAGCATTTCTGAATCTTATCCGCCTACGGTTTGAGCAGCACCCGTTAAGGGCTCCGGTGGTTTCATTGGTGCTGTCCGTTAAACGCTTCCTGGGGCGGGAAGCAGCCTCTGGCCAGGACCTGCTGGGTGAAACGCAGGATCTGAACGAAGCCTGGCATACCCTGATCAGCCGCCTGCAGGCACGGCTTGGCGGACATTCATTACGGCAGTTATCGCCGCAAGCAGATCACCGGCCCGAACGGGCCTGGTCGGCCTCCGAGGTGCAGCAAAAAAATCATACCCGCCTTCCTTCTCCCGACCCGTTACCCTGTCGTCCTTTATGGTTACTCAAAGGGCCACAACCGCTGGTCGAAGCTCCGACCATGTGGTTTTCGGGCCCGGAACGGATCAGTGGAGGTTGGTGGGATGGCCAGCGGGTTCACCGGGATTATTACATTGCCGAACTGTCCAACGGCCAGCTTGCCTGGGTGTTCCGGGATGTGCGGGATGGCTGGTTTGTGCATGGCTGGTTTGGCTGATGAGCGACTTCAGCTATGCCGAACTCTTCTGCTTCAGCAATTTCACCTTCCTGACCGGGGCTTCACACCCCCATGAACTGGCCGAGCAAGCACTGGAGCTGGGCTACTCTGCACTGGCCATCACAGATGCCTGCTCAGTGGCTGGCATTCCTCGGGCCTGGGCTGCACTGAAAGACAGCCCGGTAAAGCTGATCACCGGCAGCTGGTTTGAACTTGAGGACGCTCCGCCCGGAGCGGTTACTCCCCGCTTCATCCTGCTGGCCCGCACCCGCAAGGGTTATGGTCAGCTTTGCCAGTTGATCACCACTGGTCGCCGGCAAGCGGAGAAAGGCCAGTACCGGTTATTCTTCCGGGATATCGAAACCCATTCATTGGACGATTGTGTGTGCCTGTGGCTGTCACCCTCACCCACGGTTGCAGATGCAGACCAGACCCTGGCCTGTGGTGAATGGCTTCAGCGCCTGTTCGAGCCGAATCTCTGGATAGCCGCAGCCCGCACTCTTGAATCCGGAGAGGAGCAGCAACTGGCCCAGGCACGCTGGCTGGCAGACCACCTGCGTTGTCCGATAGCCGCCACCGGAGAGGTGCACATGCACAGTCGCGAGCGGCAACCGTTGCAGGATGTGCTCACGGCCCTGCGCAACCACACCAACCTGGAGAACGCCGGCCATTGCCTGTTCCAGAACGGGGAGCGCTACCTTCGACCATTACCGGTTCTTGATCGCCTGTTTCCGGAAGCCTGGCTCAGGGAAACCCTGGTGATTGCAGAGCAATGTACTTTCGAACCGGGTAGCTTGCGGTACGAATACCCACCGGACCTGGTTCCGGGCGGAACATCGCCAGCGGCCTACCTGAAACAACTGACCCACGACGGTGAACGCCGGCGATACCCAAACGGCACGCCATCGAACGTTCAGAGGCTGATACGCAAGGAACTAAGCCTGATATCAGAAATGAAGTACGAGCACTACTTCCTCACTATCCAGGACATTGTCGCCTTTGCCCGCAGCAAAGGCATTCTGTGCCAGGGCCGCGGGTCGGCTGCCAACTCTGCCGTGTGCTATTGCCTGGGCATCACCGAGGTCAACCCGGCCCGTGTGGAGTTGCTGTTCGAGCGTTTCATATCAAAGGATCGCGGTGAACCACCCGATATTGATGTGGATTTCGAGCATGAACGGCGGGAAGAAGTTATCCAGTACATCTACCGGCGCTACAGCCGGGAACGCGCAGCCCTGGCCGCCACGGTGATCCGCTACCGGCCGCGCAGCGCCATCCGGGATGTGGGCAAGGCCCTGGGCTTTGATCCCGCCATGGTGGAACAGCTATTGGAAGGCATCGATTGGCGGGACAAGGCCAGCAACTGGCGCCAGCAGATTCTCGACAAACACCTCACCCGCAACCCGAAAGTGGCCGACCAGTTCTTTACCCTGGTGAATACCCTGTTGGGCTTCCCCCGCCACCTGTCCCAGCATGTCGGTGGTTTTGTCATCAGTGCCGGGCCATTGGCCGAATTGGTACCGGTGGAGAACGCCGCCATGGCGGATCGTACCGTCATACAGTGGGACAAGGACGACCTGGAAAGCCTGGGTCTGATGAAAGTGGACGTGCTCGCCCTGGGCATGCTCACGGCCATCCGCAAGGCTCTGGACCTGATCAGTGAGGAAAAGGGCGCCCCTTTTTTCATGCAGGATATTCCGCTGGAAGATCCCGCCACCTATGCCATGTTGCAAAAAGGCGACAGCATCGGCGTCTTCCAGGTGGAATCCCGCGCGCAGATCAATATGCTGCCGCGCCTGAAACCGGAAACCTATTACGACCTGGTGATCGAGGTGGCCATTGTTCGCCCCGGCCCTATCCAGGGTGACATGGTTCACCCCTATCTGCGTCGCAAGCATGGCCTGGAGCCAGTGGACTATCCCAACGATGCTGTACGGAACGTTCTGGAGCGCACCCTGGGTGTACCTATCTTCCAAGAGCAGGTGATCAAGCTGGCCATGGTGGCCGCAGGCTTCTCTGCCGGTGAAGCCGACCAACTCCGCCGTGCCATGGCTGCCTGGAAGTCCCACGGCGACCTGACGCCGTTTCGTGACAAGTTGATCAACGGCATGCTGGAACGCGGCCACGATGCCGATTTCGCCGAACGGTTATACCTGCAGATCTGCGGTTTCGGCGGTTACGGTTTTCCGGAATCCCACGCCGCCAGTTTTGCGCTGCTGGTGTATGTGTCCTCCTGGATTAAACGCCACTATCCAGCTGCCTTTTACTGCGCCCTGCTCAACAGCCAACCCATGGGGTTCTACTCACCCTCCCAACTGGTCCAGGACGCCCGTCGTCATGACGTCACCGTGCTACCACCGGATGTAAACCACAGCCAATGGAATCACACCCTGGAGTCGCCCAATCGTCATTTGCGCGTGGGGCTCAGGCTCATACAGGGCCTCTCTTCCAGCGGCGCCGAGAGCCTGCACAACAACCGCCCGGCTGAAGGCTACCGGTCCACCGCCGAACTACGTCACCTGGCAGGCCTGAACCAACGCGACATGGAACTGCTCGCAGGCGCTAATGCCATGCCAGCGTTCACCACTAATCGCCATCAGGCTTACTGGCAACTGCTTGAGCACGAACAGCCCGCGGAGCTCTTTGCCAAAGAAACAGCGGCTCATTACCAGCCAGAACACTGCTATCAGTTGCCCGAACCCACGGAAGGCCAGAACGTACTGGCCGACTACGCCAGCCAGGGCCTGACCTTGCAGCGCCATCCCCTGGCCTTGCTCCGGGAACAGGGACACCTGAAGTTCTGTCTCAGTGCCGAACAACTCAAGAATATCCAGCCTGGCCGACCGGTTCAGGTTGCTGGCCTTGTCACAGGCCGCCAACGCCCCGGCTCCGCCTCCGGCGTCACCTTCGTTACCCTGGAAGACGAAACCGGAAACGTAAACGTGGTGGTCTGGCTGGAAACCGCACGGCGGCAGCGCAAGCCGTTGATAACGGCTCGGTTGTTACATGTGAAAGGGATTCTGGAAAGAGAAGGAGATATTGTTCACGTGATGGCAGGGAGGCTGTCGGATTTGAGCCATCTGATTCAGACGTTACCGGTTAATTCGCGGGATTTTCATTGATGAAGCACCATTGCGGAGGCGACTAAATCGAGTAGGAGGGGGAGTTACCTCCCCCGTCCTCTCACACCACCGGGCATACG
>OJGU01000833.1_pt1 | contig 14655 bp, 14 predicted proteins | sample 1594741 | NCBI WGS metagenome assembly OJGU01 (sample SAMN05416841, study PRJEB24817) | seawater metagenome | isolation source: Sea water | place: Canada:Atlantic | collected 2013-07 | reverse complement strand
GCGCGATCTCTCGCCGATAGTCCGCGAGCAGCTGCTTCGCGTCGTCGGGGGGGTTCATGACTGACTCACCTCGGCTGCAAACGCTTCGAAGCGCGTGCGGGCAGCACGAACCCGGGAGTAGATCGTGCGCGGATTCGAAGCGCAGGCCTCGGCCACCTCGCGCGCGGTCAGTCCCTCGAGCTCCATCAGGACGAACGCGGCTCGTTTTTCGTCGTCCAATCCGCGAAGGAACTGCTCCATCAAACGCTCGCAGTCCAGGAGTTCCATCGAGCGTTCTGGGCCACAGGGAGGGATGGGATCCGGCAGGGCGCGCAGTCGGCGATCCTCCCGGCTCTGCTTTCGTCGAAGGTGCGAGACGACGCGGCGAGTGATGCCCGCGAGCCACGCCCGCATGGACTGTTTGGCGTCGTAGTCCGAGAGCCGACGCATCACCACCAGGAACACGTCGTGGACGACGTCGTCGATGTGGAGGGTCGATACGCCCATGGCTCGTCCTACGCGCCACACGAACGCGGCGTGCTTGCGATACGCGGCGTCGAAATCGAGGGGTTGCGGGGAGTCCGCGTTGCCATGGCTGGCCTCGGTAGGCACCGGTTCACTCGCTCTTGCCCGCCGGCGCCGCGAAGTATCATCGCGCATCGCGTTTTTTTGCTCGCCGCGTCGGAATTGCGAACACGACGTGGGCGACTCCTCGTAGCTCGACGGGCCCAACCTGGCCGGCGGGGGCGTCTCCGATCACGAACCGGCGGCGCACCAAAGGGACAAGACCGACCGCGCTGAGTCCGAATCGGACGAAGTGCTCAGTTCGCCACTGCGCGCCGAGCCGAATTCCAGGGGCAACCCACACGTGCCGCTGGGTGCGAGAAGGCGCAGCAGACAGCCCTTCGGCCCGAAGAACCCCCAACTCTCCGAGTCCGCAACCCAGGGCGTCGATCCTGCCGAAGCTGGCGACACCGCAGGCTTCGATTCCCCCGACGGCGAGCCGATACGCCGCTTGGATCCTACCGATGACGTCTTGGTCTCGCTCAAACCACCACCGGCCGTAGGCGACGACCCGCAGGTGGGGGAGCCTGAGCCCGGAATCGGCTCCGAGTCCTACGCCCGGGCCGGGCACTCCGATTCCGTGTACGGCTGCAGCGATGCCGAGCACGATTTGCGGAGCGCGGTCCCCGGGGGCGTCGCGGCCAGGCAGAGGTTCGCGGGGCGGAGATTCGGCGGGAAGAGTTTCGGCGGGCGGAGACGCGGCGGGCGGCGTCGTCGTCTCGATCGTAGGCGGGATTGCCGGGGGACTGGGGACCGCAGGTGGCGGGAGTTCGGGCTCAGGCTCGGGCACCGGGGGGATGGGAAGTTCGGATGTCGCCTGAACACTGAGGATCGCGACAAGAGCTTCGGTCAGTGCATCGCAGCTCTCCCCGTCGAGCTGCCGCGCGGGCAGGTCGCCCACCCGAACCTCCAGTCGCCAGGTCGATCCGGTGGACGGCGGCGCGACGACCCGGGCGGCGACGGGGTGTGTCAGTCGAACGCCCGCGGACTCCAGACGAAGCTCGACCGACTTCACGTCGGGGCAGTTCGAAGGCGCATCCCAGGACACGCGGGGGTCGGCCCCCACCAACAGTGCCATGAGCGGCCAGAGCATCGGCTCACCAGAGCACTGCGTCAGGCCAGATCGTCGAGGGCAGCCGAGACGTTGGCCAGCCCCTGCTCCAGCGTCCCAGGGTCGATGCCGAAGCTGACCCGCACGTAGCCTGGGGCCTCGAACATCGAGCCTGGAACGACCTGGGTTTCGTAGCGCTCCCGGAGGTGCTCTGTGAACGCCGTGTCGGACATTCGGTCTGGCAGCTTCACGAGGGAGGTGATGCCGAAGGATGGCGGGACCCACTGGACGCGCTTCTCGGCCTCGACCCAGCGTTCGATGACGCGCCGTCCCGCGGAGGCGATCTCCTGCGCCTTGCGCTGGTAGTCGCCGGCATTGCGCAAAATGCGGGCGCCGAGGACACCGGTCGCGACGGGAGGGTAGACGTGAAGGTAGTCGGTTGCTGCGCGAATGGCGCGGGCTGCGTCGGGATCGGCGGAGACGATCCAACCGGCTCTCAGTGCGGAGTGTCCGAACGCCTTGGTCGTGGAACTCCAGCTGATGCAGTTCGGCGCGACCCGGCACGCCGGCTGAATCGCGGCGTCGGGGGAGGAGGCGAAGTCGAAGTCGAGGTAGACCTCGTCGACGAGAACCATCGCGCCGACCCGTGCCGCGAGCTCCGCGATCTCTTTGAGGTTGGCGGCGTCCATCGCGACACCGCTGGGGTTGTGGAGGTTGGTGAGGAGGACGGCCTTGGTCCTCGAGGTCAACAGCTGGGCGAGGCGCTCGGGGACGACCGCCCATCCGTCGTCGAGCGTGCGCTCGAGTCGGCTGACCTGCGCACCGAGGATCTCCGGGGCGCGGTGCAGCGGCTCATACGTTGGGCGCTCCACAACAACATGATCGCCCGCGCGCACGAGTGCCATCAGCACATGGGTGATCGCAAGACTTGCGCCGAGCGTTGGGGTGACGAGCTCGGTGTCGACGCCGTATCGTTCCGCGACAGCGTGGGTCAGGTTACTGACCGAGTCCCATCCAACATCGCGCCGCGACATCGCATCGGCCCAGCCCAGGTCGGGGGCAGACCCGTCCGGGGCAACGGGGGCGGCCACGTCGCCATGGGATGCGGACAACGCCGCGTCCGCCATTCCGCTGGCCGTGAGGTTGTACCGCGCACCTTGAGGCACTGCCTTCGCCCAGGCCATGTACTCGAAGGGACGCAGAGGGGCCTTCACGGTGACGCATCGTTTCAGAACTCCCCAGTCGCCGCAAGCGGGCTTGGGGCGTTATGGAACGTCGCGCCAACGGCTCAGACGGGGCGCTGCGGACCGTTTGAGGACACGCGCCAACTTGACCAGCTGATCGGCCACGGCCGCGTCTAAGGCGGCGGGCTCGATCGCGGGTGATCCGTTCTCATCCCAGGTGAGCTGCGCCTCGACGCGGCTCGTGCCTGGGAGGAACACCTCCACTTGGTAGGTCAGGGGAGCTTCGTCAACGCGGGTGAAGACGAAACGGGCGCCCTGCTTGGGGTGGAGGTCGTGGCTGGAAAGCATGACGGCGGCGCGGAGCGAGTCCGGCCGCGCATCCTACTATGGACTACTGGCAGTTGCCTTCGTCGCCCTCGTCGAAGCAGCAGCACGACAGGGTTTTGGCTTCACAGGTGCCCAAGTCGGTCTGAACCTTGGCGTCTTTGCCGGTGCAGAAGTCTTCGCAGTCGACGTTGGTCAGCTTGCCGAAGAGGCAGGACTGCAGAAGGGTCTCGGAGCTGCAGTTGTCGTCGGCGTCGCTGCAGTCGGTTCCGGGGCCGTCGCCGCAGAAGTTCGCGACGTCATCGTTCTTGTCGATGTAGCAGCCGTAGGAGAAGTCCCCCTGGCCGTCGTCGAGGCAGCCTTGGTCGAGGTCGATCTGCGTCCACTCTCCGTCGGCGCAGACGTACTGCTCGCCATCTTCGACCCCCTCGACACCGCCGTTGTTGGTGCACGCGAAGGTGTTGTCCGTGGTCGCGTCGCAAGGCGGCAGGTCCGCTGGGCCCGTGCCGCCGCCGGTGCTGGCGTCCGCCGAGGGATCGGTGTCGGTCGCGTCGGTGTCGGTCACGTCGGTGTCCGTCCCGCCCGTGGTCGACTCGGTCGTCGCGTTCGTGGGGTCGGTGTTTCCGGTTCCGCCGTCGGGGCAGCAGCTGTAGTCGTCCGGATCGGCGGTACAGAACTGCCATCCATCGACGCAGACGCATTGGCCGGCAGCGTCGGTGGAGTTGTTCGGGTCGGACCCACACTCCCCGGTCGGCGGCTTGGAGTCGGTGCGCTCACACTCGAAGTTGCTGTTGCCAGCAGGATCGCTGCTCTCGAAGACGTAGCCCGCGTCGCAGACGCACACATCGTTGGAGGCGTCGTACTCCGAGTGACACAACGGGTCCGGCTCCTGGCCGGCGTCACATCGTGTGCAGTCGGGGGCGCCGACGGTGATCACGCAGCCGATGGCTCCGAGAGCGCCGACGGAGAGAGCGAGCAGGATGGTGCGAAACGAGCGAGACGAGGTCATGAATAGTCGAGTCCTTGTAGGATGGGACGGGCGCGGTGGCCCCGAGTTTCATTTCGGAGGGCCGCCATCGGCTGACAATGCCATGTTAGGCGCCGCTTCAAGAGTGCCTGATGTCACCGAAATTAAGAAAGGCGGCCCCGATTGGAGCCGCCTTTGACGCGGGGCGGGAGGAATTGAAGCAATTCCGCGTGCCCGCCGAAATTCACTCCACGGTCCAGGTGTGACCCGACCGCAGAAGCGCGTCGATGTCGCCCTCTCCGTTTCTCTCCACGGCCTGGGCAACCTGCGCCACCACACCCTCGTCGTAGGCCGGGCCGGGATCTCGGAAGATCACGCCGAACACCATGGGGAACTCGGGTGCCATCAGCTGGGCCAACGCAAACGCCATGGCTCGGTTGGTCTCGTCGTGGACGGTGACGTCGGCCTCGGTGACACCGTTCTCACCCACGGTCACGACCTTGACCTCTTCACCGGTGAGCACGAGGCCCTTGTTCTTGTCCTTGCCGAACAGCAGCGGTTGACCGTGCTCGACCCACACCTGCAGGTCGTGCGAGATGTCCTTGGCTGTCACGTGGGTCCACGTGCCGTCGTTGAACACCGGACAGTTCTGGAGGATCTCGATGAAGGATGTACCCGTGTGCGCGTGGGCTTCCTTGAACAAACCGCTGAGCGGCTTGATCATCGTGTCGATGCCGCGGCTGACGAAGCGGGCGTTGGCCCCGAGCGCGAACGCGAGCGGGTTGACCGGAGCGTCGATGCTGCCCATCGGAGAGCTCGGCGACTTGAGTCCAACGAGCGACGTGGGCGAGTACTGGCCCTTGGTCAGCCCATAGATCCGGTTGTTGAACATCATCACCTGCACGTTCACGTTGCGGCGAAGCACGTGAAGCAGGTGGTTGCCGCCGATGCTGAGGCCGTCACCGTCACCGGTGATGAGCCAGACGTCGAGCTCAGGGTTGACCAACTTGACCCCGGTCGCGAACGCGGGCGCCCGGCCGTGGATCGTGTGGAACCCGTAGGTGTCCATGTAGTAGGGGAAGCGGCTGCTGCAGCCGATGCCCGAGATGAACACGGACTTCTCGCGCGTGGCACCCAGCTCGGGAAGCGTGCGTTGCATGGCCGCCAGGATGGCGTAGTCGCCACACCCAGGGCACCAGCGGACCTCTTGGTCCGAGGTGAAGTCCTTCTTGGTGAGCTTCTTGGCTGCGGGAGGATCGAGAGGGACCATTAGTTGGACTCCTTGCCTGCGAGGGCTTCATCGATGGCGTCGAGCACTTCGCCGACGCGGAACGGTCTGCCGGCCACCTTGGGTAGCGATTGGGCGGGCAGCAAGTACTCGGATCGCAACACCTTGACCAGCTGGCCGGCGTTGAGTTCGGGCACGATGATCTGCTCGTAGTTCGACAGCAGCGCCTCGAGGTTGCGCGGCATCGGCCACATGTAGCGGATGTGGATCTGGCTGACGTCTTTGCCATCGGCGCGAGCCCGGCGAACGGCCTCGTTGACCGCGCCGTACGTGGAGCCCCAGCTGACCATCGCCAGCTTGCCGCTGGACTCACCGATCTCGACGTCCTGCTCGGGGATGTCGTTCGCGATCCCCATGATCTTGCCCGCACGCACCTGCGTCATCTTGTGGTGGTTGTCGGGGTCGTACGAGATGTGGCCGCTCTTGAAGTCTTTTTCGAGTCCACCCACGCGGTGCTCGAGGCCCGGCGTACCGGGGACGGGCCACACGCGGGCGAGCGTTTCCGGGTCGCGGACGTACGGGTGGAAGTCTTTGGTGTCGGTGTGATGCCGAACTTCGATCTTGGGAAGGTCGGCAAAATCCGGGATCGACCAGGGCTCGGCTCCGTTGGCGATGAAGCCGTCGGAGAGCAGGATGACCGGGGTCATGTACTTGGTGGCGATCCGGACGGCCTCGATGGCCATCGTGAAACAGTCACCCGCGGACTTGGGCGCCAAGACGCACAGCGGCGCGTCGGAGTTGCGGCCGTACAGCGCCTGGAACAGGTCGGCCTGCTCCGTCTTGGTGGGCATGCCGGTCGAAGGTCCGGCGCGCTGCACATCGAGGATGACCAGCGGGAGCTCGATCATGACCGCGAGGCCGATCGCCTCGCCCTTGAGCGCCATACCGGGGCCCGAGGTCGAAGTGACGCCGACCGCTCCGGCCCAGGACGCGCCGATCGCAGAGCAGACGGCAGCGATCTCGTCTTCGGCTTGGAACGTGGTGACGCCGAAGTGCTTCAGCGGCGCGAGAGCGTGCAGCACCGACGACGCGGGGGTGATCGGGTACGACCCGAACATGATCTTGGTCCCCGAAAGCTTCGCGGCGGCGGCGATGCCCCATGCGAGGGCCGTGTTGCCCTCGATGTTGCGGTAGGTACCGGCCGGCAGCTTGGCCTGCGGAACCTTGTAGAGCTCGACACCGACGGGAAGCTCGGCGGTTTCGCCATAGGCATGTCCCGCATCGAGCGCGGCGATGTTGGCCTCGGCCAGCTCTGGCTTCTTGGCGAACTTCTGCTTGAGCCACTCGGTGGTCGAGGTGCGGTCTCGGTCGAACAGCCAGTACAGCAGGCCAAGCGTCCAAACGTTCTTGGTGCGAAGCGCCGACTTGGCACCCACGCCGCTGGGCTCGGCCGCGGCCGTGGCCAAGCGGGAGATGTCGATGCTCAGCACGCGGTACGCATCGAGCGAGCCATCATCGAGGGGGTTCGACTCGTAGCCGGCCTTCTTGAGGTTGCTCTTGGTGAACGCGCCGCTGTTGATGATGATGAAGGAGCCGGTTGGAATCTCCGCGAGGTTCACCTTGAGCGCGGCGGGGTTCATCGCGACAAGGACGTCGGGATCATCGCCGGGGGTGAGAATCTCTTTGGAGGCGAAGTGCAGCTGGAAGCCCGAAACACCGAACAAGGTGCCGGCGGGCGCTCGAATCTCGGCCGGGAAGTCCGGGAAGGTTGAGAGGTCGTTGCCGGCGACTGCACTCGTCTGAGTGAACTGCGTACCGGCGAGCTGCATGCCGTCGCCCGAGTCACCCGCGAAGCGGATCACCACGGACTCGAGCGTTTTTCGGGTCACGTCCTGGGAAACCGGAGTGTCCATATTCTTCTCGTTCTTGGGGCCTTCGAAGACTTGGCGCCCGTGTGAACCCTATAAAACCCGATAAAACACAGGAAAAGGGGGTGCGCCTAGCGACTGGAGTATGGACGCAACCTGACGCTGTGTCACCCGGACGCCGCTCACTGAGGACCCACGGTGGGGCGACTCACAGAGGCCCCGGGGGCGTGCGCTACGTGCCGTGATCGCACGGGATCACGGGCGCGTCGGCCGACGGTGAACGCGCGAAGCGGAGGGTGCATGAGCGCGCTCACCCGGCCCCCCGACAACGCGGTGAGCGAGACCTGGTCCAAGGGTCTACGGTGCGGCCATGTCCGAGATCGACGCCCTCATCGACCGTGGCCTGGCCGCCGTCGAGGACGAAAATACCGAAGCCGCGGCGGCTGTCCTCGAAGAGGCGACCGCGATGGCTGGAGCAGAGCACGCTCGGGTTCTCCACCTCCGCGGTCTGCTCGCTTGGGCCAATGAAGACCTCGAGAACGCGACCGCGACGCTGCTCAAGGCAGCCGACCAGGAAGCCGGTCGCCCCGAGATTCACTTCGACTGCGCGGAATGCCTCTACTCGATGGAAGAGATCGAAGAGGCCGAAGAACAGGTACGGAAGGTTCTCGAGCTTCCGGATGTCCCCGGAGAGCAGGCGGACGATGCCCGACTGCTGCTCGCTCAGCTTCGGCTCAGCGTCGATGACCCTGCGGGCGCGCTCGAAACGCTCGAGGCGATCGACGCGGTCCGCAAGACCCACCCGGCATACCTCGGAGCGCTCGGCTCGGCACAGCTGGCGGACGAGCAGTTCGACGCGGCGGTTACCACCCTTCGCAAGGCTCTCGAGCACGACGACGCTGACGCGGACCTTCACTACCAAGTCGGCATCGGTCTCGAAGCCGTGGGCGACGACGCGGGCGCTCGCCAAGCGATGACGAAGGTGCTCGAGCTCGACACCGAAGAATGGGCCGAACTCGGTGATGACGCACCACCGGCGCCGGACTTCGCGGAGACGCAAGAGCTCCGCTCGCGTCTCGAGGAGGTCCTCGAAGGGCTTCCCGACCCGGTGCTCAAGCTGGTCGCTGCGACCCCGATCACGGTTCAAGCGCGCGCCTCGGCGGAGCAAGTGGCCGGCGGAGTCGACCCTCGCGGCACCGTCATTTTCCTCGGCTCGCCGAAGAGCGACGAAGATGAGGCCGAACTCAAAGGCATCGTCGTGATGCGGGACCTGTTGCTCACCCAGGTCGACGAGGACGACGAGATCGACGAAGAGCTGTTCTACAGCCTCCTCGAGCAGATCCAGCACTTCTTCCGTCGCGACGACATCATCGTCGCTCAGGCCTGATTCCATGACCGACACTGCCGCGCTCATCTACGACTGGAACGAAAAGGACCGCCGCGGTCCTCTGTTGCCGAAGAAGCCGATCTTCGTCGACGAGACGATCCGTGACGGCTTGCAGTCCCCCTCGGTTCGGGATCCGTCCATCGACCAAAAGATGGACCTGCTGCGGTTGATGGATCGGCTGGGCATCCACGTGGTGAACCTTGGTCTGCCCGCGGCGGGCAAACGGGCTTACGAGGATGTCGAGCGCCTGGCGCGGTGCATCGTGGAGGAGAAGCTGAGCATTCTTCCCAACTGCGCGGCACGGACGATCGAGCGTGACATCGCTCCGATCGTCGAAATCTCTCAGAAGGTGGGGCTTCCGATCGAAGTGACCGCGTTCATCGGCTCCAGTCCGATTCGCGGCTACGCGGAGAGCTGGGACGTGGAACGGCTCGAGAAGTTCACGGCCGCCGCGATGCAGTTCATCGTTCGCAACGACCTGCCGGCTTCGTTTGTCACCGAGGACACCACCCGCAGCCATCCGAGCACGCTCGACCGGCTGTTCCGCACGGCGATCGATGCCGGCGCCACGCGCTTGGTGCTGTGCGACACCTGCGGCCACGCGACGCCGGACGGCGTCTCGAACCTGCTCGCGTTCACCAAAGGTCTGTTGCGCGGCATGGGTGCCGAGGACACGGTTGGACTCGATTGGCACGGTCACAACGACCGCGGTCACGCGCTTCCTCTGGCGCTGTTCGCCCTCGAGCACGGCGTCGACCGGGTACACGGCTGTGGCCTCGGACTGGGTGAGCGAGTTGGCAACACGTCGATGGACCTGTTGCTACTCAACCTCTACCTGCTCGGACAACTCGACCCGAAGGAACACGATCTGTCGTGCCTCGTCGAGTACGTGAACAAGGTCAGCGAGTACACCGAGGTGCCGATTCACCCTGCGTACCCGCTCAGCGGCCGAGATGCGTTCCGGACCGCGACCGGCGTGCATGCGGCGGCGGTGATCAAGGCCGAGGCTCGAGGCGAACTCGATCTCGCGGACCGCGTGTACTCCTCGGTCCCCGCCCGGGTGTTTGGACGTCAGCAAGAGATCGAGATCGGTCACTACAGCGGCAAGTCCAACGTCGTGCACTGGCTCCGCACGCACGGGTTCGAGGCCAGCGACGACATGGTCGACAAGGTGTTCTCGTTTGCCAAGGAGGCCGACCACACCCTCAGCCGCGAAGAGATCGAAGCTGTGATCAACGGCTGATGGCCCCGGCGCCGCACGAGGTTCACCCGCAGCTGCGAGAGGCTTGGGCCCGGGCGCCCAAGCTGCCGTATCACAAGCTGCAGCGGCTGCCGCTCATGCGCCGGGCGGCCGCGGCGATGGCGAAGCCGACAAGCGTCGATGGGGTCGCGGTGGAAACCGCCCACTTCGAAGGCATTGAGCTTCGCGTGTACCGGCCGGCGGGCGACCCTGCGCGCGCAGGCCTGCTGTGGATGCATGGTGGTGGGCTGCTGCTGGGCTCGCCACAACAAGACGAGCTGCGCTGCTCAGCGTGGGCTGCGGACCTCGGGATCGTCGTCGCCTCGGTGCGCTACCGGCTCGCCCCGGAGCATCCCTGTCCGGCGGCGATCGACGATTGTCTCACGGGCTGGCGCTGGCTCGCCTCCCTCGGGCTCGAGCGGATGGCGGTCGGCGGCGTGAGTGCGGGCGGCGGCCTGGCGGCGGTGTTGTGTCAGCGTCTTCGTGGCGGTGCGCTGCCGCAGCCCGACGGGCAGCTGTTGTGCTGGCCCATGCTCGATGACCGGACCGCCGCCGATGCATCGATCGACCCGACATCGCACGTCGTGTGGAACAACCGCAGCAACGCGGCGGCGTGGGGCGCTTACCTCGACTGTCCTCCAGGCGCGGCTTCGGTCCCGGAGTACGCCGCGGCGGCGCGCGGCGAGGACCTCACCGGGCTCCCTCCCGCGTGGATCGGTGTGGGGTCGCTCGATCTCTTCGCGGCGGAATCGCGGAGCTATGCGGCTCGGTTGCATCAAGCCGGGGGTGTCGTGAAGCTCGACGAGGTGTTGGGGGCGTTTCACGACTTCGAGACGCTGGCGCCGGACGCCGAGGTCTCGGCGGCGTGCAGGGATCGGCAGCGAGGTTTCCTGCGCCGCGTCCTGCGGTCGCCGTAGCCGCTCCTTGCACGCTGTCCTACAGGGGGGTTCCGCACACGCCTTGGTAGGTGTGCACTCGAACACCGACCGGGGGAAGCTTTCGCAGTCCTCCCCGTTCGGCGTTGACCGCGGTTTCAACGCAATCGGTGAACGCCGGCCAACCACGGACGTCCGGGGTCTCGAAGCGCACCCGGCGTCCGTCCCAGACGAAGTCCGCATCCACCAAGGCCCCCTCCGCCGGGCTGATGTCGATGAAACATGCGTGGACCGGCCCCACAATCCTATCGTTCAGAAACCCTCGGAGCTCTTTCTCCTCATCGACTTGGAACGCGGGTTGGCCCTCGAGAGGGTGCATGTTTGCTGCGACCCACCAGTGGTCACAACGCTTGACGATTCCTGGATCGCCCACGACTTGAATGCGTATCGGCGCCGTGTCCACAGTTTCGGTATCGTCTGCAATGACTTGCGTCGTGGAGCTCTCGCTGGCCGCCGGCTCTTGGGGGACGTGTGACGCAGGCTTTGCTTCGCGCGTCGCACACCCTTGCGCCACCACCCAGCAAAGCAGGAGCGCGACACGGACCCGAGGTTGAGCGTCGTTGGGTCCCACAGTCGGTTAGACGCATCCCAATCCCGAAAGTTGCGTCGGACCCACTCGAGACCGTCACATCGTGAGCAGCAGTCGATGCAGCGACCGCAGCGATCCGCGATCGAGTCGCTGTTTGCCGTAGCTTCGCTGCAGGAACTCCCCGATCAGCGTGCAGTACAGAAGCTCCGCCCGGCGCTTCGCCTCGGCTTTGGGGATCCCAGCCGCCTGCAGGAGCCCGGCCACGAAGGCCAGTCGCTTTCGGTCGACACGCTTGGTCAGCTTGCGCGCGTGCGGGTCTTGGCTGGCCCAGGAGCGCACCGCGGTCTCGAACATGTCGACGGAGGTTGGGGTGCCGAAGGTGCGCTCGAACAACGCCCAGAGCTGATCGGCCGGGTCATCCGCGGCGGCGCGGACGCCTTCGATGATCTCCAGGGTCCCGCGCTGCTCCCACGCATCGACGACCGCGCCGAGGAGCGCCGCCCGGTCCTTGAAGTGCCAGTAGAAGCTGCCCTTGGACACACCGAGGGACTTGGCCAGCGGCTCGATGCGCACGGCGTCCGCCCCGTGTTCGCCGAAACGAGCTGCGGCGGCGGCGATCCAATCGTCGGCGGAGAGCTTGGCCACGGTGGACAATACGCCAGCGTATGGTACCCCGGCAATGCACGGACCATACGGCAGCGTATGGTCCGCGCGAAGGACACCATGCTCACCTACGCCGCCGTCGGGATTCTTTCGCTCATCGCTGTGTTGCACTCCGTCCTTGGGGAGGCCGCACTGCTGCGCCCGTTGTTTTCCAAGCCCTGGGATGTCGGAATTCCGCGGTTTGCGGCCGAACGCATCTTCCGCTTCGCTTGGCACCTGACCTCGATCGCTTGGGTTGGGCTGGCGGCGGCGGTGGCCGGGGTGCCGCTGCTTCACGCTGCGGCCTTGGTCTGCGTTCTCAGCGGCATCGTGATCTTCGCCGCGCTGCGCGGGCACCTCGCGTGGCCGCTCTTCTTCGCCGCAGGGGCATGTCTGTGGGTCTCAGCGGGGGCTGTGCCGACCGTGTTCGCGCAGGGGCTGTCGCTTTGCGGTGCGGTCTTGGCCGGGTTGCTCGCAGGGCTTCACGCGTATTGGGGGACTGGCGGCCGGTGGGGAATCAACGCCGCTGTTCCGCAGCGTGCCGACGGTTCACCGGCCTTCAAGCCCGGTCCGGGGGCATGTTTCGCCGTCTCCGCAGCCTGCGCAGTGCTCGCGGTGTTGCTGGTCTGGCCCAGTGTGGCCGCCGCTCCGGCCATGGTTCGGGTGCTGCTGTGGATCGCGCTGGCGGTATTCGTCGTGCGGGCGGTCGGCGACGGAAAGCAGGTGGGCTTCTCCAAGGCGGACCACAGCACGGACTTCGCTCAGGCCGACGACGCGCTCTACTCGCCGCTCGTCGTCGGCTTGGCGTTCGCCTGCGGCTCGGCGCTCCTGCTGGCGTGACGTGGGCAGGGCCCGCGCCTATGCTCCGCACATGGTTTATCGGGCGGATGGTGTTCGAGCGGCGATCGCACTCGCGTTGGGTTTGTCCCCGGCTGTGGTGGGCTGTACGGCTCGGGTCGTGGACAGCAGCGGCGACACATCGCACAGCGGCATCGGCAGACCGTCGTCCTCCACCGGGGGATCCGAGAGCACCGGGCCTATCGTCGACGACACCGGAAGCGCCGAAACGTCGAGCACCGGATGGTCGGACGTCTCCACCGGATTTCTGGACACCAGCGGTGGACCCGTTCGCACGTGCACAGCTGTGGACTACCCGAACGTCGATTTCTGCTATGGCTCGCCCAACAGCGTTGGCGAGTGCATCTGCGATGGCCAGTGTCAGTGGCAGGCGGCCCTGCTCGCCTCGGAGACGTATCCCAACCCCGGTTGCGGATTCCTCTACAACCAAACCCTCTGCACCGAGATCTGGGAGGATCAGTGCTGCTTCACCGCAAGTGTGTACGAGGACTTCTGCGGCGGGAAAGGGCGGCCGTTGATGGTCGACGACCACGCCCGCGTCGCCTCGCTCGTCCCGGGCAACGGTTGGGGCACCTGCGTACGGCAGGAGGTCCAGCCTGCCGTGGCCGCGCATTGGCAGGAGGCGGCCCTCGAAGAGCATGCCTCGGTGGCCTCGTTCGCCCGATTTGCGCTCGAACTGATCTCGGTGGGCGCGCCCGCTGAGCTGCTCGCCGACACTGCAGCGGCGATGCGGGACGAGGTTCGGCATGCGGAGCTGGCGTTGGCGCTGGCCGGGCGCTTTGGTGCGCAGCCGCTTCAACCCGGGCCGCTGGATGCGGGCCCCGCCCGCAGCACTTCGCTCGAGGATGTGGTGGTCGCGACCGTGCACGAGGGATGCGTCGGCGAGACGCTGGCCGCGGCCCATGCCGAGTTGGCCGCGCACCGGGCCTCGGACCCGGCGGTTGTCTCCGCGCTCCGAGAGATCGCTGCCGACGAAGCGCGTCACGCCGCGCTCGCGTGGCGGGTCGTTCAGTGGGCGCTGTCGATCGACCCTTCGCTGCGAGGCGCTGTGGCCCGCGCGTTCGCGGAATCGACCGGCCTCGACATGACGGTGAAGGAGCCCGCGGGGGCAGGTCTCGAGGCCTACGGTCTCCTCGGGGCGGAGGCGATCGAAGCCGTTCGCGAGCAGACGTTGCAGGACACGGTTCGACCGTTCGCGGAGGCCTTGCTCAGTTCCCGCAGCGATCGCCAGGCGCATGCAGTGTCACCTGTGTGATGCCAAGTGTGCCGTCGAGGTCGCCGTAGAAGCTGCGTAGGCCGGAGAAGAAATCGATGTGCTGGCCGTTGATCCCGCCGCCGATGTCGTCCGCGATCACGCAGCCGTCATGCACGAACCCGCCCCACGGCGGGTCTCCGGGCATCATGACCCCGTCGAACTCGGCCACGTAGACCCAATCGCCGATGCCGAGCACGGCGGTGTCGACCGCGAGGCTGCGGAACGGTTGCAGCGCCCGGTTCTCCACTCCGAAGCCCCACGGGTGGTCCTCGTCGACCTCGAAGAAACACGGCGAGTTCGGGCAGCCGCACGAGTTCCAGTAGTTGAGCACCCGGCCGTCGGTGAGTCGTCCGGTCCCCTCCAGCGTGAGGGCGTCGGCGAAGTCCGCGGACACGGACGCCAGTGCGTTGCAGTCGGGGTCGTAGAGGGTCTCGTTGCTGCCACCGGGGTGGTCGGCTTCGTCCGATACCCAGTAGTACGTCAGCTGGAACGACCCGATCTCAGGACCTGGATCGGGAAGGGGTTCGTCGGCGGTGGTGCTCCCGCCCTCGGAGCCGCCACTCTCACTGCCCGGGTCTGAGGTCGCTGAGGTCTCGGCCCTGTCTCTTATACACATCTCCGAGCCCACGAGACCTCTCTACATC
>OJGU01000831.1_pt1 | contig 14663 bp, 11 predicted proteins | sample 1594741 | NCBI WGS metagenome assembly OJGU01 (sample SAMN05416841, study PRJEB24817) | seawater metagenome | isolation source: Sea water | place: Canada:Atlantic | collected 2013-07 | reverse complement strand
ATCAGCTACCGCGTCCGATGCTAGTGCGGACGAATCAAAACGGGAACGCAGGCGGGATCGAAGCCCGAGAGAATCCAGTTCACGAGCCACAGCAGCGCCCCTTTCGAAGTGTCGGGGAACCAACACGAGGAACAGGTTGGAAACTGACGAGCGCAAGCGGAGGAACAGCTCCGCAAGCAAGCGTTCCTCTCCGGGATGAGTGCTACTCCCGAGAAGCACCAAGTCCCCATCCTTCGCTCCGGCCCAAGCAATAAGCTCTGCGGGCTTGACGGAATGGCGACTCCCTAGGTCCACCGCATCAAACTTGAGGTTTCCGGTGACCCGCACTCGGTTCGGATCACATCCCACCGATCTGACTGCCTTGGCATCATTCTCATTGTGAACACCAACGCCGGCGAAGCTGGAAAAAATAGAACCAAATAAGAATCGAAACTGTGCATAGCGCCTTGCGGAGCGATCTGAGAGACGCGTATTGACCAGAAACGTGGGAGTTCCGCGATCCGTCAGGCGCCATAAGAGATTCGGCCAAATTTCCGCCTCAACCAGAACGACCAGTTCCGGATTGATAATCCTGAGGGCGCGATTCACAGCGGGGAGAAAATCAACAGGATAGTAGATCTTACAGACCGTCGAAGGCAGCTTCCGCTCCAACTCTCCCATCCCCGTCGTGGTGGTCGTAGAAACAAGCACGGTCCAATCATCGAGGTGCTCGCTAAGCGCGTTTACCAGCAAGGCACAGAGATTCACCTCCCCAACGCTCACCGCATGGAACCAAACCACCTTCCGCCCCCGTAAGCGTTCCTTCAGCTCGGCATCGTAAAGACCAAATCGCTGGCCAAAGCCCCGTTGCCAATTGCCCCGGCGCCAGAGCCGGAACACATAATAAGGCAAGCTGAGGATAAAAAAGACGGCGAACAGAACGTTATAGACGAATCGCATACCGAACTGTTGCCGCTCCTATCAATTCACTTCAAAGACGATCTAGAAGAAGAAGATCAACCAAATCACTGCAACCACCGGCACCATGACCGGGAGCGTGAATTTGAAGACATACCCCAAGAACGACGGCGCATGCACCTTCTGCTGATCAGCGATCGATTTCACCATGAAATTCGGACCGTTCCCAATATAAGTGAAGGCACCGAAAAACACCGCAGCGACACTGATAGCGACAATGTACTGACTAAGAGCCGAATTCCCCAACAAGACGGCTAATTCGATCTGCGCCTGCGTGGGCTCGCCCCCATCGAGAACAAAATACTGCTGCAATCCAGCGTAGGCATTCTTTATCACCTCGGCATCCGGACCAGTCACTGCAGCCAAGCTAGCCCCGTTATCGGCTACGAGCGCCTGAACGCCGGCGAGAATTTCCGGCGTCACAAAGACACCAAAACTCGCACTCAGAAAACTCAGATAAGTGGGAGCATTATCAAGCACGCCGGAGAGAAGCCCTGTTCCCCAATAAAAGAAACCGGGAGTCACGGTCCCCATCTGCCCCGCGTTGGATTGGAGCCAGGCAAGCGCCGGCATCATCGTCGCAAAGATGCCAATGAATAAGATCGCCACCTCACGGATCGGCTCAAAATTAAAATGATTCGCCTCATGGATATGCCGTTTCGTGGTAAAATACGATCCGACAGCCGCCACGATCATCAGTCCTTCACGTAAGAACTTGGGCGACGTAATAAACACGGCGACAAGAATCAAACCGAGAAAGAAAATGTTGATGGCGCCCTCAAAATGCCATTCATCCGCAGGTTCAGCCAATTCCTCTCGAACGGCCTTCGGGGCTTTCCGATAGTTAACGAGATCGACCACATAAAAGATGGCCAAGAGCATCCCGATACCGGCGAGCCACATCGGCCAGCAATTCTCGAGCACCCACCAAAACGGCACCCCTTTAAGATAGCCAAGGAACAATGGGGGATCACCGATCGGCGTCAGACAGCCCCCGACATTCGACACGATAAAGATGAAGAACACGATGTGATGAGCCGTGATTCGATACTTATTCATCCGAATCCACGGCCGGATGAGCAACATGGAGGCGCCGGTCGTTCCTAACACATTAGCGATACAGGCACCAAACAGAAGGAACATCACGTTGGCAAGTGGCGTGGCTTCCCCCTTGATCTTCATATGAATCCCCCCCGAAACCACGAAAAGAGACCCCACTAAGCAGATAAAACTCACGTACTCTTCCGCGGTGTGCATGACCGTGTGATAATCGTGCAGACTAAAGAAATAGTACGACAACGTGATCGCGCCCAGGGCAAACGCCACCTTCGGATAATGCTTCTCCCACCAATGGAGAAAAAACAGCGGCGCCAAGGCAATCGTCGCCAAAAGCACCCCAAAAGGGAGGATCATGAGTGGATTCGGGTCACTTGCAGCAAGAAACATTGCGCCGAGTACCTAAAGACTCCAGCGATTTCAAGCAAACAGAAATCGCACTATGAATGGAATTCATTGCCTTTTTCTCCATCCCAACCAACAAAGATTTGACATTCCGCAAGCAAAACTAGAAAACCGCTTTCAGCCCAAGATACCGGAACAGAAGTTGCTAAATAGAGACGACGTAATAAAAAAGTGACGACAAACCCTTCAGAGCCAAAAAAATCGCTAACCATGGTCGACTGTGGAAAGTGTGGGGCGAAAGTGTTTATTCCCTCGGATCTAGCCCCCTTGGATTCAACACCTTGCTCAAAGTGTGAGGCTCCGATCATGATGCCGATGATGTTGCGGCAATTCAAACTCCTCCGCCCCATTGCCTCTGGCGGAATGGGAACCGTTTATCGGGCGCTGGACACGAGCCTCAACCGTGAAGTGGCCGTGAAGCTCATGAAAGATGAGATGTTGGAAGACGCCGAGGCGGTCGAAGCCTTTGACGTTGAGGCCAAAGCCTGTGCCTCGCTGAACCATACCAACATCATTCACATTTACACCTTCGATGAGCACCAAGGAAAACGCTATCTCGTCATGGAAGTCGCGGACAACGGTTCCCTGGACACCAGGATCGAGAATGAGAGCATGGTTCCAGAACTTGATATCCTCGATGTCGGAACAAAAGTAGCATCGGCGCTAAACTCAGCCCTTCAAAAAGGCCTTCTTCACCGAGACATCAAGCCCGGCAACATCCTCTTCAACCAAGAGGGAGAACCCAAAGTCATCGATTTCGGATTAGCGACCAACTCCACCAAAGACACCAACTATCACGGAACCATTTGGGGGACGCCTTACTACATTGCCCCGGAGAAAGTAAATCGAGAGGCAGAAACCTTTCTATCCGACATGTATAGCCTTGCCGGCACCCTCTACCATGGCCTTACCGGGCATGTGCCGTTTGAAGCCCCCACAATCGAGGAAGTGGTCTCGGCTCAAATCCACACCCCGCTGACACCTCCGAATCATGTGGTCCAAACCATCACGCAAGGAACCAGTGATGCCATCTACCATGCGATGGCCAAAGACCCCGCCCATCGTTACCAAAGCTACGCTGATTTCATCATGGCCCTCGAAAGCGCCCGCAGCCAGCTCCTGGTCAGCATGTATAACGCTTAGACTCGAGATCTCAGCTCCAGGTAGCCGCGCGAAGAGCACCTATTCCCCCATAGCAAAGGCCGGGGAAGGGAAAAAACTTTTGCACCCACTACGAGCAGGAACCATAGTGGGTGGGCTTATGAACCATCTCCGACTCATTCTCCTTGCCGTATGGCTGCTTGCGTTTCAAAGCAGTCGCGCCCAAGACCGCCCCAACATCCTCTGGATCACAAGCGAAGACAATGGGCCTCACCTGGGTTGCTACGGCGACGAATATGCCACAACCCCTCATCTTGATGGACTCGCCAAGAAGGGCATGCTCTATCGAAATGCCTGGTCGAATGCACCAGTCTGCGCCCCGGCTCGAACCACGCTTATTTCTGGCCTCTACCCGCCATCGACTGGAGCAGAGCATATGCGGAGTCAAACCAAGCTCCCCTCTTCCATTAAGATGTATCCCCAATACCTTCGCCAGGCCGGCTACTACTGCACCAACAACAACAAGAAAGACTACAATCTTGTAGAAGTCGGCCAGGTTTGGGACGAATCATCTCGACAGGCCCATTGGCGGGGACGACGTGCGGACCAACCTTTCTTCGCCATCTTCAATTTCACCGTCTCGCATGAAAGCCAACTCCGAAAACGACCTCACAAGGCCGTTCACGATCCAGCCAAGGCACGGGTTCCAGCCTATCATCCAGACATTCCAGAGGTTCGGCAGGATTGGGCTCAATACTACGACAAAGTGACCGAAATGGACACGATGGCCGGCAAGGTTCTCGCTGAGCTTGAAGCCGATGGCCTGAGTGAGAATACCATCGTCTTCTACTACGGGGATCACGGTTCTGGCATGTCGCGAAACAAACGTTGGCCCTACAATTCGGGACTCCACGTTCCCTTCATTGTTTCCCTGCCCGAGAAATTCAAACATCTCGCACCATCCGACTACCAAGTAGGCGGGGAGAGTAAGCGCCTCATCAGCTTCGTGGACTTGGCCCCAACGCTCCTAAGCCTCATTGGACAAAAGCCAGCGGCGCATTTTCAAGGGCAAGCCTTCATGGGCCCTTATCAAACAGAAGCCCCCCAATACGCCTACGGCTTCCGAGGCCGGATGGACGAACGATACGACCTCGTCCGCAGCGTGCGTGATCAAGATTTCATCTACATTCGGCACTTCATGCCACATAAGGTCTACGGTCAATACATTGACTACATGTTCAAAACACCGTCGACCGCCAAATGGCACGCCATGTATCAGGAAGGCAAGCTCACGCCAGCCCAATCGCTATTCTGGCAACGGAAGCCGGTTGAAGAACTCTACGACCTCAGAAAAGACCGCGATGAGGTGAACAATTTGGCCAAGTCAGAGGCGCACAAGGACGTCATTAAACGGTTCCGAAAGGAGCTCCGTAACTTCCAACTCAAGATTCGGGACGTCGGCTTGCTCCCTGAAGAGGAGATCCACTCGCGGTCCCAGAATTCTAGTCCTTACGAAGTCGGGCAAGATCCCAATCAGTTTCCGCTCAAGGCAATTCGCAAAACAGCGATGGCTGCCTCTGGACGCGGGAAGAAAGCCATGGCAACCCTGCGAACATCACTCGCTCATGAGGATAGTGCGGTCCGCTACTGGGGAGCGATGGGTTATGTCAATCGAGGAAAACGCGCGGTCAAAGAAGACGGCGAACTCTTACGGAAAGCACTCAGCGATTCCTCTATCAGTGTGCGTGTTCTCGCGGCTGAGGCACTCGGAAAATTTGGCAGCAAGTCTGATCTACCAAAAGTTCTCGAGGTCCTCATTGATTCTGCCGATATGAAAAAGCACAACGTCTGGACAGCCATGCTCGCTTTGAATGCAATCGATGAACTCGATAAAAAGGCTGCCCCACTCTTGGCGCGAGTCAAAGCCCTTCCTCAGAAGAGCCCCAGCGCCCCACAACGTTACCGATCCTACACCCCGGCGCTCATCAAGAAAATCGTTTCTGACCTCGAATAACCGCAACTAACGATGCCAGATAAAATCCAAAAATCGGAGGACGAATGGCGAAAGCAATTGAGCCCCGAACAGTTTCATGTCACGAGAGAACACGGAACTGAGCGGGCTTTTTCCGGGGCGCACTGGGACCAAAAAGAACCCGGCGTCTACAACTGCATTTGCTGTGGCCAAGCGCTGTTTTCTTCGGAGACCAAATTCGATTCAGGGACCGGTTGGCCTAGCTATTGGGATCCCATCGCTGCTGAGAATGTCGCGACAAAATCGGATCGAAGCTGGTTTACCACTCGCACAGAAGTGCACTGTAGTCGATGCGAAGGCCATCTAGGCCACGTCTTTGAAGATGGCCCTGAACCAAGCGGACTGCGCTACTGCATCAATTCCGCTTCACTCGCCTTTCAGCCAGGTCACGAGAGGTCCTCAGAGGAAAAGGCAAACTCAGCCGATAACGACTAGCTTCGATTTTGGCGCTTCAAGTATCCCGCGATCGGTTAACATCCATTAACCTGTTTTGGTGAATAGGAAACAGAGTTTCCGAAAACCGCATTTTACCGAAGCGCCAAAATCGAATCCAAATCAAGTAATCGGCCCGTAGCGACAACCTCAGTGCCATCGTTACGGACCGATTTTTTCGTGTTTCCAACCCGAAATTTCTTAGTCCTCAGACTCCGTATCCACATCCGGAATGATCCGAAAGAACCGAAACGCGGTTCCCTCAGTTTCAGTATCAACGATGTGAATCGCATCCTCCGTCACCGTATTCGTACCCACAACATCCCACTCACCCAGGATTGTCCCAACCTCTATTCGGAACGCAGCGCCATTCGGCGCGGGAATGCAGATATGAATCGTCCCATCCTCAAATCGTTGAGATGCAGGAGCGACCGATACGCCGTTATTGATGACAACCCCAGCCCGGGCCGATCTCCCTATCAAGTATCGTTGGTTTTCAGACACCGTAGCCGCATCGATCAAGGTGACCACAACCGTTTCAGCCCGTTCGATTTCGTCATCATTGATAGGAATCACACTAAGGGCGGCCCAACGCCTTTTGGCTGGAATCATGAATGTCCCTGGAAGCGTTTCATAGTCAGCGCCGTTCTCAGCGGTTCCTGAAATGGAATACCGCACCATGAGGGGCTCATCCGTGGCTCCCGTCCGGGCGATGCGAAACGAAGCCTGGTTTACCGGTCGGCGTTCCGTGCCTTCGGAAGCAAACGCATCTCGAGCAGCGATCGTCACCGAGGGTAGATCCCCATCCGCTCGAACCGCAATCTTGACGCTCCGTGATCGAGCCTGGGTGCCGCGATCATCCGTAACAACGGCAACTAGGTCATGCTCTCCTATTGGCGCATCCTCCCAAACCAACGAAAACCGTTGTTGCATGCCAGGATCCGGCTCTCGAAAGAAATTCAAGGTTTGCTCAGTGACCAACACATCTTCGCGAAACAAGGCCACATGCCCAATCCAGCCGTCACGATCCACCGCTTCAACTCGGACATCAATATTCGCGGGTTGATGAAAGACAGACCGAGTTCGCGGTTGGACAATTGCCACTCTCGGAGTCAGGTTGCGGCTTCGGTCATCATCCTCAATCCGCACGAGCGCCACCGCATTCTCAGCCAATTCGTAGCATTCAGGAGGAGGCGGAAAAACAGCAATGCAAGGAGGCCTGACCAAGGCAATCTCAACCGTCTCTGTTCCTTCGATCAGATCGTCATCGAGCGGTTCAATTACCAGATCAACGCTGGCTTCCCCAGGCTCGAAGGTAAATGAACGGCCTAATCGAAGATAATCTCTGCCATTGGTGGCAGTTCCCACAATGCGATAACTAACTTCGACGGGAACGTTCAGATCGCCTCGGCGAGTAACGCGAAAAACACCTTGATCAGTAGGCCCTTGTCCTGTTGGGGCGCTTTCCGATGCGATTGCATCGATCGCTTCGATTCCTACAATGGTCCGAGGAACCAAGGTCTCTAGAACAACAATACTAACCGGAGCACTTCGAACTAGGCGCCCCTGATTGTCCCTGGCAACCACGGTTAGTTCGTGTTTCCCCGGGCTCGCTCCGATCCAATCAAACTCAAAGGCTTGAACCTCTCCAAGCGCGGCATTGTCAGCCCCTTTTTTCGCACCGAGAAGTCGAGATCCTGCATAGAACATCAGCTCCTCGACAAAGCCATCCTCATCGCTCGCTTGAGCACGGATGACTACCTGGCGTGGATTCACGAACTCGTCCCCACTGGCGGGTGCCACAATCGCCACCCGAGGACGCTGGTTCACCGCTTCGTCATTATCTCGAATAACGGCCCGCGCCGATTTCGACCGACCGAAGGAATAGCAGTTCTCCGGCGGAGGAAAAATAGCAAGACAAGGGGTCGGCAGGAGTTCGAGCACGACATCCTCTTGACCTTCAGACTCGCGATCATCAATCGGCACCACAACGAGCTGTGCCCGAGTTTCGCCCGAAGCTAGCTCCAAGGTCCCTGACAGGCCCTGGTAATCCTCTCCATTGACCGCACTACCGGACAGGCGATAAGGAATGCTCAACGCAACATCCCGTAGTCCGGTTCGCGTCACCTGAAAGGTAGCCGTGTTCATCTGTCGCCGGCGCTCGGCGGATTGAACTGGATCCGAGCCAACAACGCCACGCGAATCAACCTCCGCTGCGATCGGATCAAGAGTCCTGACACTTATAATCGGGCGGACGAGATCGAGTTCAACCACGAACGACACCGGTTCTGATTGAGACGTCTCACCGTCATCATCCGTCGCAAGCGCGGACACTTCGAATCGACCAGGCTGCATTCTCCCGTGATTGAGCTGGAAGAATCGGTTCACACCGCGCCCATTCCCTCGAGCTCGCACCAAACCAACACGTTCACCGTTAACAAAAAACTCAACAGAAACAACACGACCATTTCGGTCTTCAGCCTCAGCGACAAAACTCACTGCTTGAGTATCTTTGATCACAGCGCCGGCACTGGGCCGAACCAAGGATACCGAAGGCGCGAAGGTTTGATTCGTACGTTCGTCATCCTCAATAATCACGCGAGCTCGAGCGTTCCGCCCGACGACATAGCAACGATTGCCGCGCCCACTAGTCTCGCCGCAATCACTCGACTGGATGGCCACCAAAACCGTTTCTGCTCCTTCAACAATACGATCATCTCGAGGCGTCACCTCAATGACGACGAGGTCTTGTCCCGAGGGAATTGTCACCTGTTCTCGCAAAAGAGAATAATCGAGTCCGTTCCTGGCGGTACCTCCAATGTCTAGGCTGACCACCAAGGCCCGCTGTAAGTTTCCCGTTCGCCGAACAACAAACGTCCCACTATCAACCGGCGATGGACGCCCCGGATTCCTCGATTGCCCCTCGGTGGCCTCGCTGTCTCTCGCTTCAATCGTGACCAGTGGCGGTAATTCATCACCGATGACGTTTATCGAGACACCTGGAGAATCAGAAACCCCACCGCTCGAATCAACCGCTCTCGCACGCAGCGTGAAGCGACCCACAGGCACATCTTCCCATGTGAAGTCCACGACACTCGGCGCTGGAGGCACAGGCACACCCGTCGGATCGATAGGCTCCGGCTTACCCCCTTCAACAGCCGTGCGGCCTAAGGAACGATTCCCAGCAAAAAACTCGACCGATTCCACCCTACCATCCAAGTCCCAGGCATGGGCAAGCATGGCCACACTGTCACCACTTCGATACGCTTGCCCTGAAAGCGGTTCTAACAAGATGACAAAAGGCACCTCATTCGCGCGCTCTGAGTCGTTATCTCGCAAAGTAACCATGCCTTCACTTCCCGAACCGAGGAGATAACAACTTGGGAGCGGCGGAAAAACGTCTAGGCAGACCGGTGATTGCAAGCGAAGAATCGCCGTCTCATCGTTTTCAACCAGACGATCATCAATCGATTCAATCTCGACAAGAGCCGTCGATTCACCAGCCAAGAACGTGACCGAATCTCTGGGCGCCCGAAAATCCTCACCGTAGACAGCGTCCCCGTCCCAAGAAAAAAACACCTCAAAGGAACTCTCAAGCGAGCCAGATCGCTGCAACTCGAACACGGCACTTCTCGAACTCAGATCGCCTCCTTCCGAGGCTATGGGATGTAAAACTCGGACGTTGACTTCCGCCTGTTCATCAACCGCTACCAACTCAATACGCGAGGAAGAAGAACGATCTACTAAAACGCCATCTACCCAGAGAGCGGCGGACAATTGAAAGATGCCGGAGGGCACCTCCTCCCAATCGAAAACGTAAATCCCCGAAGGCCCTAAATCCTCCTCCGACACAAGACCGGGCAAGACACTAAAAGGACTGTCAACAAGCCCCAAACTGTGATCTCCATCAAAAAATTCAACCGAGACATTCCCTGATTCCAAGCCTGAGACCTCGGCAATGAGCGGTAATCGTGAAGGATTCAACAAAGAGAGATCTCTCGGCGGACTCACAAGAGAGACCGCAGCCATCTGAACATCAAGCCCCTGCCCCGCACCGCTGAGAACTCCCAACATCAGTCCCATGGCCCCCCAAACCCTTCGAAAACACTTCCAATTCATTTCTCTCATAATGACGTTTGCCTCGGCACTCCCACGCAAATTTGAGAGATGCTTAATCCATGCCAATTTCACTCAGCCCCCAAAACAAAGACCAAAAGGCGCAAAAAAGGGACTGCCTGGCAGTTGCCAGGCAGTCCCTGAGAGAGTGGATAAAAAACCGCCTATTCTATCCGAGAATGAGAGCCGTCACAGAAGGGAGCCTTCGCTGAGTGTTTACAAGCACACCACGCTACCTGGGTCGTTTCTTCAATTTCAACCTTCTTAGGGCTGAACTCGGTCCCTTTGTGAGAACCGTCGCAAAATGGCTGCCCTGCCGACTTACCGCAGGTACACCACCAATAGGTACCGGGATCGACCTTCTGAACGATGGGACTTCGTTGGGGGATTTCTGGATTTGCCATATTTCTAGGAATGCTACCGCTTCTCCGAAAGTTTCAACGCCCGCGGGCGCCGCCACAAAAGTGACCTATTCGCCCAAATCCGACAAGAAACGATTGCACCCCACAACGCCCACAGCCTAGACTATCCCAATGGGTCTACGGGAAGCAATTCAGGGCGAGCAAGCAGAGCCCGTCGACTCTTCGGATCCAATCCTCGCCGCCTATCGCTGGATGCTCACCGCTCGCCTCTTAGACGAACGACTTGCGGCAATGTATCGAGCGGGAAGTATCTACGGTGGTGTTTTCCTCGGGAAAGGACAAGAAGCCCTCAGCGTAGCCCTCGGGCAAGCACTCTGTTCGAGCGATATCTACGCCCCCCTCATTCGCGATGGTGCTGGTCGACTCGCCTTTGGTGAAAGCATTCACGACGCCCTTCGAAATTGCCTTGGCTCACCAAAAGGACCCATGCAAGCCCGAGATGGCAACGTCCATCGAGGGCGACCGAAAGAAGGCTACCTCCCGATGTTAAGCCATCTGGGAGCGATGATCTCCGTCGTGGGAGGCATGCTCATGGCCCGACGGATCAAAGGGGTCTCTATGGGTGTCGGAGCGACCTGTATTGGTGACGGAGGGACATCAACCGGAGCGTTTCATGAAGCCATCAATCTCGCGGCCGTCGAAAAGCTCCCCCTAGTGATCGTCGTCGCCAACAATCACTACGCCTACTCCACGCCCACATCGAAACAATTTGCCTGCGATTCGCTTGTCGATAAAGCAATCGGCTACGGCGTTGAAGGCCATTGCGTTGACGGCACGGATCTCATCGATTGCCAAAAGGTCATCGGCAAGGCGGTCGATAACGCTCGAAGCGGCAAGGGGCCTCAATTGGTTGTCGGAGAGCTACTCCGACTCTGCGGCCATGGCGAGCATGATGATGCGCAATACATTGACAAGGCACTCAAATCCTCCTCCAAGGGGCGCGACTGCATGGAAGTTGCTGAGAACTATCTAATTTCAACGCACCAAGTTCCCGCTCAACAACTCATTGAAATCCGCGATGCAGCCCTGCAAGCAATTGAGGTTGCGGTGGAGGCCGTCTCGCTCGAATCCCCCCCTCAAGTGGTGAACTATGACTGGTGTGCTCTTGCCACCCGCCGACTGGCTGATCCCCCGAGATAACTCAGAGACGACCACGGATCACATGTCCATCACCTATCTCAACGCCATTAGAGAAGCGCAGCACCACCTGTTGCAAACCGACCCCCGAGTCTTTATCTACGGACAAGACGTGGGGCAATTTGGAGGAGCGTTCAAGGCGACAAAGAATCTTGCCGAGCTCTTTCCCACCCGGGTCCTAGACGCGCCGATCAGCGAGGACGCGATTGTCGGCACCGCAATCGGGGCTGCGATCGAAGGATTACGACCCATTGTCGAAATGCAATTCGCCGACTTTTCCACGGTCGGCTTCAATCAGATTGTGAATCATGCCGGCTCCTTTCATTGGAGAACCGGAGTCCCGGTTCCCATTACCGTCCGCCTACCCAGTGGCGGCACGTCCGGGGGCGGCCCCTTTCATTCACAGAGCCTTGAGGCGATCTACGCCCACTATCCAGGGGTCGTCGTCATGACGCCCGCAACCGTTGAGGACGCCTACACGATGCTCCTAGAAGCCGTCGAGATTGATGATCCGGTCATTTTCTGTGAACACAAATATCTCTACTATCACCTGAAAGCAGACGTTCTCCCGACGGATGCTCTCCCCTCAGGAAAAGCGAGAATCGCCCGCCAGGGCCGAGATTTGACGGTCGTCACCTATAGCGCCATGCTCCACGAAGTTCTCGAGGCCGCCGAGGAATTAGAGAGTGAGGACATTCAATTGGAAGTGATTGACCTCCGAACCATCAAGCCTATCGACACCGATACCGTCATGGCTTCAATTGCCCGAACCGGCCGTTTGCTTTGCGTAGGAGAAGCCTGGCCCTGGGGCGGCGTGAATGCTGAAATCATTGCCCGCGTCAGCGACGAAGGATTCCACCTTCTCGACGCCCCCCCAAAGCGAATCAACGCTCGAGACACTCCCATCCCCTATCACCCCGATCTCTGGGCTGTTCATCGACCTGCGGCCAGTAGTATTCTCATTGCCGCCCGAGACCTGCTTCGAATCTAGAGTCCCTCATCTACAGAGTAACCATGCCAAGCACCTCTATTGTCATGCCCCAACTTGGTGAGTCGATTGCCGAGGCCACTGTGATCGATTTCCTTGTCGAAGTGGGAGACACCGTAAGCACGGGCCAAGATCTTCTCGAAGTCGAGACCAACAAAGCCACCATGAACGTGACGGCACCCGCCTCCGGGATCATCGCGAGCTGGCAGGTAGAAATTGGAGAAAGCTACGCGGTCGCTGCCGTCCTTGGGCAAATTACCACGGAGACGTCATCCGATCGCCCTGCAGCGAGCGCGCCCGAAAAAACAAACCGCCCTCAAACTGCCCCACCGGCCGAGAAAGACCCTCAACCCAAAGCGCCCGAAAACAAGGGGACGCTCGCACCTGGAGTCAAGCCGACCGTTGGAGGGCTCCCCGTCCCAGCCGATGGCGCTGCGGCATCGTATATTTCTCCGCGTCTCAAGGCACGAATCCAAGAACTCGGTCTCAGAAGTGCAGATCTCGCAGGCGTTGCAGGTTCGGGCGCTGGAGGACGGGTTACGATCCAAGATTTCGAAAAATTCATCGCCGAGCTAGAGCACACTAAACAGACCGAAGCCTCATCCATGCGAGTTGCCGTTGCCGACGCGATGCGCCGGAGCTGGACCCGACCGCTCGCATCGGTTGGCCTCCCTGTTGTTCTCGATCCCATCCTGACTCACCGAAAATCCTTTACCCCCAAGCCGGGCCCAACCCTCTACGCCATTCGTGCCTTGTCATTGGCTCTCAGTGAGAATAGCGCGCCAGCAGGGAGACTCATTGGTCGGAACATTGTACATCCGACCTCGATCGATATTGGCTTTGCCGTAGAAGTCGAGGACGGCGTGCTCGTCCCCGTTCTGAAGTCGGCCAACGTACACACGCTAAAAGAGCTGACGCCCCGCTATCACGAGTTACTCAAACACGCCCAAGAACGACGTCTTCCAACGGAAGCCACGGGGAAATCCATTGCGACCGTGACAAACTTCGGCACCTTTGGTCTCACCTGGGCTACCCCAATCCCCTTACCGGAACAGAACCTCGTGATGGGATTAGGGGCAGGACGAAAGGAACCCGTCTGGGATGAGGCCAGCCAATCCTTCTTGCCCAAGACGGAAGCCGCGCTGACTTTAAGCTTCGATCACCGCGTACTCGACGGGGGAGCCGCTGGCAGACTGCTCTCTCGCGTCGCCGAACTCATGAGTCATCCTGAGGATCTCTAGGAAACTCATCGCTGTTTTCGCCCGTTCGTCGGACATCATCAGTGCGCCCGATGACTGAGTTATGACTGGTCACCTCAATCATGATTGGTTAGAGTCCCCACATCATGAAAAAGGCTCAGCACAGACCCACGCAAAAACGTCTTGGCTCACTAGCCGTAGCACTGCTGTTGGGAATGTTGGTCCAGGGGCTCCAGGCGGCAGAGAATCGAGACACCAAGGTCCGCAACGATAAAAGCACGGTCGAATCCACCGGGCAATGGATTTACAACGATCTCGACCGAGCGTTTCTTGAAGGCAAACGAGAAAACAAGCCGCTCCTCGTCACCCTCCGTTGTATCCCCTGAGCGGCTTGCTCAGAATTTGACGGGCAGGTTGTCCGTCTCGAATCGGAACTCAAGGACGTGATGGACCAATTCGTACGTGTACGATTGATCCAGTGCAACTCTCTTGACCTCAACCTCTTCCAATTCGACTACGACCTTACCTTCGCCGCCTTCTTTTTGAATGCGGACCGCACGATTTATGGTCGTTTCGGAACCAGATCGAGTGAGAAAGAAGCTTCACGAGACATTTCCATTACCGGGTTTAGAAAGGCAATGGAAGGCGCTTTGGAGCTCCATCGCGATTATCCGAAGAGCCGAGACATTCTCAAAGCCAAGACGGGGCTGCCGGCGAAATTCAAGATCGCCCAAGACTTCCCCTCACTTTCCGGCAAATACACCCCCTTCCTCGATTATAAGGGGCCTGTCTCTTATACACATCTGACGCTGCCGACG